>OGXX01001059.1_pt1 | contig 28960 bp, 24 predicted proteins | sample 1576301 | NCBI WGS metagenome assembly OGXX01 (sample SAMEA3541469, study PRJEB24748) | human gut metagenome | biome: human gut; feature: human-associated habitat; material: faeces | place: China | collected 2012
TCTGACTGAGAGTTTACTCACTTAGCCGCGTGTCCACTATTGCTGGGTAAGATCAAGTCTTACTTACCCTGTGAACCATGTTGATATTGATACTATATTGACTATATGCCATACAGGTGGTAATGATTAGTTACTACCATACAGGAAAAGGTAGAAAATGACTCTTTTGGTAACGGCTGAGTGTGTTGACGATCTGATAAACGATGTTCATCAAGCTATCCTAGCGGATGGACTCAGTAACGATCCTACAAAAGGATCAACTCTAGAGATTCTTGGTGCCTATCTTGTCCTTACCGACCCCCGCCGAAGAATAAGTAGAACAGAATCCCGAGGAAAACTAATTAGTTGCTTAGGTGAATTTCTGTGGTATCTCTCAGCTCAGAACGATCTTGAGTTTATAAAACACTTCATACCACGTTACGCTGAATCCGCTGAGTCAGATGGGAAAATACATGGTGGTTACGGGCCACGGTTGTTTAATATGCGTGGTTTATATAATCAGCTAAAAAATGTTATCAACCTTTTGCAGGAGAAAAAACCTACCAGACGTGCAGTAATACAGCTTTTCGATGCCTCAGACTTGGTGCCCTCAAAAACTGAACAGCGAGAATACGTAGATATTCCTTGTACAATATCTATGCAGTTTATTGTCAGATGTGAAGAGCTGCATCTATTTGTTTGTATGCGTTCTAACGATGCCTTTATGGGGCTGCCTCATGATGTATTTGCGTTCACGATGCTACAGGAATTAGTTGCCCGCTTGATAGGATGCGAATTGGGTCACTATCATCACTTTGTATCCAGCCTACATCTCTATAAAAATGATTTAGAAAAAGTGAAGGCTCTTCAGAAAGAGGGGTTCATGAGCACCCTACCAGTCATGGGATCGATGCCTGAAATGCATTCCTTAGATGATATCTTACCCCTGCTTGAGGCAGAAAAAGCTCTTCGAGAGAATAAGGAATTTGATATTGACACTACTTCCTTGAATGACTACTGGAAGGATTTATTGCGTATATTAAAAATCCACTTTTTGTTACGTTCACATACACCCAACCACAAAGGACTAGCCTTCCAAGAGTTGGCTGCAATGAAAAATCAGGAATATCGGTTTATTTTTGAAGGAAGACTACAATGAAAAGACATAATCAAATCAGTCAGCTGGTTAGTAATTTGCAAAATTTTAGCCGCAATGAACACAACCTAAATGGCCTAAGTTCTCCTGCCTGCTTTGATGTTTTAGCCTGTCAGATTATCGACAGTATACGTCGTATACGCTATGTGGAAACTCTTGCATTACGGACCGATTATATGACTCCGTTACGAAAAGAGCCGAATTCTGATGTTTTTGATCCTCTCCGCGCTGCCTGCCTTTATCTTCGTGACAACAATTACGATGAAGCCTGCTGGCTGGTTTTCCTTGCCACACATTTCGGCAAGAGTAACAAAACCGGCTGGATTTTGTGTCGAGATATATACAGTGGACTCGGTACACAAACGTGGACATGGGATACGATAACTGATGACTTTGCTGCTTTTGAACAATGGTTCGCCAGCGTCTCTGATGAGTTGACAGCTAACAGTAGCCTAAGACAATATGGTAACCATCGGAAATATGAAACGAAGAAATATCACTCTCGTCGTTCAATACCTGCGGTTTTTCGCTCTTACATCGGATTCATTGGTGCTACACACAGTCATGAGGCTAGGTTTGCAGAGGCCAAGAGCTTTTCATCTTCACCAGAATCTTTATTCGAACTATTGTATTCAGGGCTAAATGCCGTGATCTCATTTGGACGAACCGCAAAATTTGATTACCTAACTATGCTCAAGAAAACGGGACTTCTGGATGTAGAGCCGGGTCATGCTTTTCTGAATGGAGCAACCGGGCCCCTTCAAGGAAGCCGGCTACTTTTCAGCAATAGCCGGACTGCTGGTGACACAATAGACGTATTGAATGAAAAACTAGCTGACCTTGCGGCAATTATTCCTGCACCCTACTTGAGAATGCAGGTTATTGAAGATGCGTTGTGCAACTGGCAGAAATCACCTGACCGTTATGTCTATTTCGGCGGCTGATATCAGACGATATCTTCTTTACGGAATCTCACTTTAAACCGATTAAGGTGAGAAAAAGGTATATTACCTTCATGCTGCAAATATCCCAGTACGATCCCTTTGGATACCCCCATTTTCCTAGCTAACCGGATGATCTCTTTCCAATGCCGGACACCATAGCGACTAAGTTGCTGCCGGTATTCTTCTGGGATAAGAACATCAACGGCAAATTTATCTGCTTCCTTTTCCTCTTCCGACGAAAGACTATCTTTACCTTCTACGCGAACTCGGACAGCTTCATGCAAGATGAGATGCCCAATCTCATGAAACAGCGTAAACCAAAAATGGTCATCGGTCAGATAACGGAAACTCATGACTAGGGTTGCGCGATCTGGTGTAAAAAAGCAGGTAGCACCACTTGCCCGACATCCCTTTGGCGTTGGCAACACAACGAGAGAAACTCCAGCAGTGGCGAGAAGGTCGCGAATGTAAGGGATAAAAATCCTCATGTCGGGTTCATTTGTAGCTTTGCGCAGTTCTGGCAACAATGCTATCAGCCCCTCTTTATCCCATACAGCACAGTTTTGGTTTGAGGTAAGTTGTGCAGCCCTAGTCAGCCACACCAAATCGGCCATAGGCTCGGTTGCCAGATTAAGAGATTTACGAAAAGCGACCAAAGGAGCATCTGACTGAATTTTATAAAAAAAATCATTGACGGAATTTATTCCGAAAAACGATAGGCAGTGCTGGAATTTACTTTCCCGAGTTGTAGTTTTGGGGATCCAACCAAACTCCATCATATCACGTACAGGCAATGATTCGAGCCAATCATTATTCACTTTCTCGAGGTATCCAATTTGCTGGCGATAAGCGACTTCGCGCTTGATCCAGAAGTCTGTCGATACGTTGAATAACTCCTCAAGCTTACAAGCCAGAGACTCATTGAGTCGGATTTTTCCTTCAAGAAGTTGCTGACCCCGGATAAGAGACAATCCAATCCTCTTACTCAGTTCTTCACCAGAAAGCCCATGTTCATCCATTAGATCTATAATTGTATCACCGGGTGGAGATACCCAGTCAGGCTGGAAGTCCTGCGTAACTATCATTTCACGTCACCTATGAACACTAACCGTATCCGGCTAACTCGGGACCAGTTAATTGTATTATCTTGATTTTTGGGCTGAACTGTATTCCCACAGACAAATCCCATTTTTACATCACCGAGAATGGTAATTGTAATACACTCTTCCCCATCCTCAAAGCAGACCTCCGGCGAACCTACGGGCAACAGTAATATGTTGTCTGTCACGGAAAGATCGGAAAGTCGCGAGCGTAGTCTTGATGCCACTTTGTCACCAAAGATCTCATTTGCCTCATGCATACTCTCGCAAATAGTCCTTAACTTCTTGCTTTGAAAGGTAATGAACAAAATTATCCACTTTTATTTTTCTTGGTTGCTACGTTTATAGCAAACTCAACGCTCATTCACAAAATGAGATGTAGCGAATTAATGGACTCTGCACATATTAAATGTTAATGATGGACTTAAAATCACGGATTCGTAAGGGAAACATGAAAGGTAAACATCAAGACACTAAAGCCCTGTCTGACGTGCTAGCGGAAATGCAACGGCAGGATGCCAAATGGGGGGCAGACCGTAATCAAGATCCTTTTATCTGGGGAGCGATTCTCGGAGAAGAGGTGGGAGAATTTCATCAGGCTGTCCTCCATGATCGTTTTGGTGGTAAAGCAGCCGGTACCAGTAGGGAGGAAGCAGTACAAATTGCTGCTGTTGCACTGCAAATCATCGAATATTATGATCGCGTAATAGATTGATAAATTAGAATTAATCAACTAAGAGTCTTTTACACGCGAAGATGAACTCTGGCAGCCATCTACCTTCGTGGGCCTGTAGAACACATCTAATTGCAATACTCCCAGTTAATCACTAACCAGCCTCTCCAGTAAGGCTGGTCGATTAGGTTTAATTAAACAGATATAACAAGCAATTCACTTGGTATTACGCGGTTCACACAGACTTCTTTAGTTGTGTCATATCCTATAACTTTCAGAGGCTTATTTACGGTATTATCACGAACGGTGCAAAAGTGGCTCTTCCGCAACCTAGGTGGAGATTTTCATGCCAGTGGACTCATTACCCTCTGCCTAAGTAGTTCAAATCCGGCTCGACCATACATCAGACGTTTCAGCATCTTCAGGCGATTTACATGACCTTCGACAACACCGTTACTCCAGCGGCTGCTGGTTGCCTCACATATAGCCGCAGCATCAGCTTCCATCCCCGCAGCCACGCGCCGAAGTTCTGCTGAACCGTTTTCGTGGACTCGAGTGAACCAACTGCTTAGATTTGATTTATTTGGGGTTTTCAGAATACGGTAGAACTCAAGTACTAGTTGCTGCGCTATTTTCAGCGCCGGTTCTTTTTCACACATCAGACTAATAAATCGGGAAGCATAATTTTCTTCACCCCTGATTATTATCCAGGGCATCAACCAGCGGCTTACCCGGGACACTGAAGGAAGTCTGGCGGCAGTAGTAACTGGTGGGTTCCAGCCTTTACGCCATTTGGCAACAGCATCCCTGACGATGGTTTCACTGCCTGTAACCCCCGGGCCACCATTTCCCGCCATATCCAGTCGCTGGTGTGCTGAATTGGTCATGTATGAAGGAAGATATCAATGGTGGTATCTCCCTTTCAAAAGGAAGTGAAAAGCTTGATGCCTGCTGCCAGGCAATCAATATTACGTGCTTTTAACGACTATCCTAAATGGTGGTAGCTATGCAGAGCTCCCGGTCCTAGCGCTGGGAGCTTATCGCTTATCTTTACCGTAAGCGTAAACGGACCGCCGTATGTAGCCATTAAACCAGTATTGGTAACGTAGATACCCACCTTTTCAAAAGGGAAGTGGATAAAAGATAGCGAAAATGCGAAGAGTTGATTAATGCATTGAAACAAAATTCATTAATGATGAACTTGGAGAAAAGCTCCATCGTTTTATTGGCTCAAAAAACATATCCCATAGATGATCAGCCATACCTTCATTGGTTAGCAAGGTATCCTGTGAGTAGCCATGGCTGAAGATGCCCATTGATGGGCGAAAACCAAGGATCTGACCGTTAGAGCAGTTATGTCGTTAAACACATCACCACCATATGCCATCCGGCTCACTTCGTCGGCCAAATTAGTGTGATATTCTTTCCAGAAATGCTGTTGTATCCACGACATAAGGCGATGATTGATGGAGCAGTCTCTCAATTTTGAAATGTTGCGCAGCCAGTGGCCGGAACTGGCTGAACTCGCGTGTATGGCGGAACGCTATGTTCACTCCGATCCGGAAAGTTGTCTGGTCAAGCTGCGCAACTACACCGAATTGATGGTGCGCTGGTTGTATCGTCAGGAGCGGTTGCCGGAAGGTATTAAGGCTAATCTTTACGATTTAATGAATGCTGATGTCTTTACCAGCATGATGCCGGAAGCCATCATCATGAAAATGGATGCGCTGCGTATCCATGGCAACCGTGCCGCGCACGGCGGACGTATCAAAGCTAAAGATACTTACTGGCTGCTCAAAGAAGCGTATTTGTTGGGAATTTGGCTGTATGTTCGCTACGCCCACGGTAATGTTGATGACTGCCCCAAATTTACACTCCCTCCATTAACACAATCTTCAGGTCGTGCAGATGAAAAACGTCTGGAAGATGCAATCAGGGCTCAGGATGAAAGCCGTGAGCGCGAACTGGCGCTGCAACGCGCACTACAGCAAGAACAGGAAAAGGCCGAACACCTCACTCAACGCCTGAATGAAGCCAGAGCGCGTAACCAGCATGTTGCCGATATTCTCTCTATTGATGAAGCGGAAACCCGCCGTCGCCTGATTGACTCTCGCCTGCTTGCTGCTGACTGGAATGTAGGCGAAGGCCTTAAAAATACCGATCAGGTTACGCAGGAACATCCCGTTAAAGAACAACCTACCGCGACCGGAGACGGTTATGCGGACTATGTCTTGTGGGATGAGGCACACAAACCGCTGGCGGTGGTGGAAGCAAAAAAAACCAGCGTCAATGCCGAGCAAGGACGAATTCAGGCCCGGCTGTATGCAGACTGGCTGGAAAAAGAATACGGCCAGCGTCCGATCATCTTCTACACCAACGGCTATGATATCTGGCTGTGGGATGACCATAAAACTCATGGTTATCCCCCGCGTCGGGTGTTTGGCTTCTACAGCAAGGAAAGCCTGCAATATCTTATTCAACAGCGTGAAACCCGTCTTCCGCTGAACAGTGTGCCGCACGTAAAAGATAACGAAGGTAAGCCCGTTGCCGGACGTTTGTACCAGCTTGAAACCATTGCCCGTGTCAGCGAGCGGTTTACCAACAAATACCGGCAATCGCTAATTGTTCAGGCTACGGGTACAGGCAAAACCCGCGTGGCAATAGCGCTAAGCAAACTGATGATTGATGCCCGCTGGGTAAAACGCGTCCTGTTTCTTTGCGACCGCAAGGAACTACGTAAACAGGCGGCGAATGCCTTTAATCAATTCACCAATGAGCCGCTGTATGTGGTCGGGAAATCGAAAAAAGCAGACAGGCAGAATGCTAGGATCTACATCGCCACCTATCCTGGTATGATGAAAATCATGGACCATTTCGATGTTGGTTATTTCGATTTGATCATCGCCGATGAATCCCATCGCTCTATCTACAACGTTTACGGCGATCTGTTTAAGTATTTTGATGCCCTCCAGATTGGCCTGACGGCCACGCCGATTGACATGGTGAGTAAAACCACTTTCGGCCTGTTTGGTTGTGAAGGACGTATTCCTACCGCCAACTACAGCCTGGAAGATGCCATCGCCGATAACAATCTGGTTCCCTATGAGGTTGTCACGCACACCACAGAATTCCTGCGCGAAGGCATCAAACGGGAGAAATTAAGCGACGCACAAATCCGCGAGCTGGAAGAACAAGGCATAGATCCCAATACGCTGGAGTTTGATGGCAAGGCGCTGGATGAGGCGATCTACAACAAAGACACCAACCGCTATATCCTGCGTAACCTGATGGAAAATGGCCTGAAAGATCGGGACGGCCAGTTGCCAGGTAAAACCATCATTTTCGCCCGTAACCACAAACACGCGCTGCTGTTGAATGAATTATTCGACGATATGTACCCGCAGTTTGCCGGGCGCTTCTGCCAGGTCATCGACAATTACGATCCCCGCGCCGAGCAACTGATTGATGATTTTAAAGGGCTGGATGAAAGCACCAACAAAGAGCTGACCATCGCTATCTCCGTTGACATGCTCGATACCGGTATTGATGTCCCGGAAATTGTGAATCTGGTCTTTGCCAAACCGGTCAAATCAAAAGTGAAGTTCTGGCAGATGATTGGCCGTGGTACGCGCCTCTGTCCGGGGTTGTACGGTTACGACGATAACGGCAAACCTCTGGATAAACAGAAATTCCGCATTTTCGATCACTGGGGCAATTTTGAGTATCACGAACTGCATACCGAAGAGGCCGAAGTCACAGCGACAAAATCGCTTGCACAAAAACGCTTCGAAGCGTGGGTTATGCTGGGGGCCGCTGCGCAACGTAAATTCGACAAACAGGCGGTGGATTTAGTTGCTCACCAGCTACGCGAGCAAATCAATGCACTGGATGAAAAGTCGATTGCCGTCCAGGAAAAGTGGCATCAAAAAGCGCAGTACAGCGATGAAAAAGTGCTGCGCCAGCTTTCCCCGAAAACACAGCAGGATTTGCTATCTGTCCTGGCCCCGCTGATGCAGTGGCTGGACGTGCGCGGGCAAAGCGACGCTATGCGCTTTGATATGGATATTCTGGCGGCGCAAACTGCCCGTTATACCAACCCGGAAGAGCTGGATGTGCTCTGGCCGGTCATCGTCGAAAAAGTGGAGCGCCTGCCGCCGCATTTGGCGCAGGTCCAACAGCAAGGACCGCGGATCAATCAGCTTCGTGATTTAGGCTGGTGGAAGCAGGCCAGCCTGGAAGAGCTGGAAGATATCCGCATTCATCTGCGCGGCATCATGCACCTGATGGAAAAAGACGCGACGCCGAAATTTGGTTCGATACAGGTGGATATTACCGAAGATGCGAACCTGATTCAGACGGAAAACCGCAAAACCAACATCCGCTCGATTGACTTCAAACTCTATCGCCAGCAGGTGCAGGGAGCGCTGGAGCCGCTGTTCCAGCAAAATCCGGTGCTGAAGAAAATCCGCAACGGCGAGCCTGTGACGCAAAGCGAGCTGGATGAACTGGCTAAACTGGTGCTGATCCAGAACCCTAACGTTGATATCCGGGCACTGAAAGAGTTCTACCCGCAGGCGACCGCCAGCCTGGATAAACTATTGCGTACCATCATCGGGATGGACAGCGACGCGGTGGAAGTGCGCTTTGCTCAGTTCGCCGCTGATAACAGCCTGACCAGCCAGCAATTGCGCTTCCTGTCATTGCTGAAAAACCACATTCGCGATTACGGCACCATTGAAATGCGGCAGCTCTTTGAACAGCCTTTTACGCATATCCACAACGAAGGCGTTACCGGTGTGTTCCCTGATATAGAGCAGATCGCCCGCCTACAAAAGATAGTCGAAGAGCTGGGTGTTGTGACCGACGCAGCAACGGTATAATACGCACATGACAAGCCCCGGCAGCGGGGCTTTTGTATTTAAAACAGGATATAAAAGCTAACAATGATCACTGGTGACTTAAAAAGTAAAATCGACGGCCTGTGGGAAGATTTCTGGGTGGGTGGTATCACCAACCCGCTGACCGTAATCGAACAGATCACCTATCTAATGTATTCCCGGATGCTGGATACTCAGGAACAACGCGACGAGAAGCGTAAACAAATCGCGGGTATTGATTTTAAACCGCGTTTTGCACCAGAACAGCAGGAGTTCCGTTTCAGTCACTATAGCAATCTTGGCTCGGATGAGATGATGGAAGTGGTGCGCGATGGTGTATTCCAGCATTTTCGTCAGCTCGGCCAGGCTGATGCGTCGAAGGTAACGCTGCTGGGCAACTTTATGAAAGATGCCCGTCTGGAGATTGTTAAGCCTTCATTGCTGACCAAAGCGGTTGAGGTGATCAAAAACCTGCCATTGGATCGCGGCGACACCAAAGGCGACCTTTACGAATACCTGTTAAGCAAGCTGACCACTGCCGGAATCAACGGCCAGTTTCGCACACCGCGCCACATTATCCGCACGATGGTTGAAATGATGGAGCCGAACCCCGCCCGCGGCGAGACGATTTGCGATCCGGCCTGCGGCACCGGTGGCTTTCTGGCAACCAGCTATGAATATCTACTGGAGAAGTACAGCTCGCTGGAATCCATTCATACCGAGATTGGCACCAACGAACGTGGTGAGCTGGAAGAGCAAAAAATCTTTACCGGCGATCTGTTGACCCCGTGGCGTAACCATGTGGATAACAATATGTTCCACGGTTACGACTTTGACACCACAATGTTACGTATCGCCGCCATGAACCTGATTATGCACGGCGTGGAAGCGCCGGATATCCACTATCAGGACACCATGAGCCAGAGCTTCAGCACAAACTTCCCGCAGGCCAGTAAAAACGCTTTCAACCTGATTCTGGCAAACCCGCCGTTTACCGGTTCACTGGACGAAGAAGATATCGACTCCACGCTGTCGGCAATGGTGAAAACCAAAAAAACCGAACTACTGTTCCTAGCGCGTATTCTGCAAATGCTGAAAGTGGGCGGGCGCAGTGCCACTATCGTGCCGCAGGGCGTGCTGTTTGGCTCCAGTAAGGCGCACCAGTCACTTCGCAAAACGCTGGTGGAAGATAACCAACTGGAAGCGGTGATCAACCTGCCTTCCGGCGTATTTAAACCTTACGCTGGCGTGGCGACGGCGATCCTGATCTTTACCAAAGGCGGTCAGACGGACGAGGTCTGGTTCTACGATCTGCAAAATGATGGCTACAGCCTGGATGACAAGCGTAACCCAATTAAAGACAACGACCTGCCGCATCTGCTGGCAAGCTGGAAGCATTACCGTACTTTACGCGGGCTGCCGGTTGATAACTTTATGGGTGAGAAATTAGCCTCGTTGCTTAAACAGCAGCACCCGGAAGGGATTGATGCTGGCGTTGATTTTAAAGATCGCACGCAGGCGGCGTTTGTAGTTCCAAAAGAAGATATTGCTGCGCAGAAATACGATCTCTCTATTAATCGTTATAACGAAGTGGTGTATCAGGCGGAGGAGTATGAAGATCCGAAGGTGATACTGAAACGATTAAAAGATCTGGAAAAAGAGATTCTGGCGGATCTGGATGAGCTGGAGGGGATGCTGTGAGTTGGCCGATGGTGAGTATAGAAAGCGTTGCAAAAGTAATCACGGGCAAAACACCGCCTAAAGCAGATCCTAACTGTTTTGGCGGAAATATCCCTTTCATTACACCGTCTGAGCTAACGGATTCGGACTATTTACTCAAACCGGAGACAACGTTAACAGAAAAGGGATTAGCAACCACAAAGCTGATTCCTAAAAATAGTATATTAGTTTGTTGTATCGGTTCTTTAGGTAAAATGGCGATAGCAGATCTTCCAGTTGCTACTAACCAACAAATCAATAGTGTTATTTTTGATGACGATAAGATCTATTATAGATTCGGATTTTACGCCTTAAAATTATTGAAAAATGATCTAAAAAAAATTGCACCGTCAACTACTGTTGCAATAATTAATAAAAGTAGATTTTCAGAATTAAAAATACCATGCCCCCCATTAGAGGAGCAAAAGCGTATCGCCACTATTCTCGATAAAGCCGATGGCATACACAAAAAACGCGAGCAAGCCATCAAACTGGCTGATGATTTTTTGCGGGCTAAGTTTCTAGAGATGTTTGGAACTCCTGCAAACAACATACATCGTTTCCCGAAAGGAACGATTCGCGACTTGGTTGATTCAGTAAATTATGGAACTTCAGCAAAAGCCTCTATTGATTCTGGTGAATATCCTATATTACGGATGGGTAATATAACATATCAAGGTAGGTGGGATTTTACAGATTTAAAATATCTTGATCTCAGTGTAAAAGAAAAGGATAAATATTTGGTTAAAGAAGGCGATCTTCTTTTCAATCGTACTAACAGTAAGGAACTTGTTGGTAAAACAGCTGTGTATGAAGAAGACAGGCCTATGGCATTTGCTGGATATTTAATCCGCGTTAGACCTAATTCTATCGGAAATAACTACTATATTTCAGGGTATCTTAATTCCATCCATGGCAAAATCACATTGATGAATATGTGTAAAAGTATTGTTGGCATGGCTAATATTAATGCACAGGAATTGCAGAATATAGAGATATTAATCCCACCTAAGCATCTACAAGATGAGTATGAGATTATTTATAAAAAAATAAAAAAAGGACTAAGCATTTATGATAAAAGCGCAATGCAACTTCAACTTTTAGCATCAAACCTATCGAATAAATATTTCATGTAAGGTTCATTATGAAATTAACTAAACTTGTACTTGAAAATTTCAGATCTGTTAGAGAGCGGCAGGAAATTGATTTTGCACCTGTAACATTACTATTGGGGCCAAACAGCGCGGGCAAGACTACTATTTTAATTGCATTATTTTATCTTCAACAAATATTAGACCGTGAGCAGTGTGATCCTATATATTTAGAAGCTATGGGGAACAGGCGCATAGATGGATTTAGATCTCTAGTCCATAATGGGGATCTGAATAATGTAATTACTATTGGTATCGGTTTCGATCCTGAACAAACAATAGGTGTAGAATATAAAACATATTTAGAAGAACTTGGTGATATTTTCGATATTCATTTTATAAAAATGAAAGACATTGCAGATGAAACTGAAAAGGTTTATGTAGAATTTAAAATCGCATGGTCACAATTGCACAGAGCAGCATATATAAAGAACTATGCTGTTTCTATAAATAATGAATTTATTGGAGAGCTAAGTAATGATGAGTATACTAAATCATCTTTAGTAAATAGATTGAACTTTACTCATCCGTTGCTTCTTCCTATTGATTATAATTTATGGCTTGAATCTATTGATAAGGAAGGATTAGATACGATTGCCAGTGAATTTGAAATATCTTTAAATGACTTAATTCCTGGCTTAGAACGTAATAAAAGTGGTGCAACAGAGCGAGTAAAAACTGTTGATTATATATTTGAAGAAGATAAAGAAAAACCAATGTTTCCTGTTTTTTTAAAGACGAAAATTGGTGCGTTACCTCAACTGGGAAGAACTGTTGATACAAATTTGAAAGTTTTTGATATATCCGAGCCAGTTGAGTATTTTAATCGAGATATAATCACCAGAGTGCTAACGCAAGTTTTTACTTCTCCGTTAGATAAATTAAATAATTATTTAAAGGCTAGCGTATCTATTGGACCGTTAAGAATTATACCTGATTCTTCATTTACGCCAAATCCTTATCCAGAACAAAATGGATGGTTTGATGGTACATCAGCATGGGATAAGCTGTGTTTATCTCAACAAAATGATAGTGATTTGATTAAAAAAGTAAGTGATTGGTTTTCCAATAGAGATAAACTAAACACTAATTATAATATATTTAGTGGAGGAGAATTTGATATAAAAACCTCCCCTCAACTTTTAGGTCTGAAAGATAATGTTTACTTCTGTAAAATAGATTCAAGCCAAATGTTATTTCCAAATCAAGTCGGTGTCGGATTAACTCAGATAGCACCTCTTATTATTGCAGCCAATATAGTTCAGGATGGATTAATTGCTATAGAGCAGCCTGAGCTACATATTCATCCCGCTTTACAACTCGCTGTAGGTGATCTGTTTACCCAATATCCCCTTGATGTTAAAAGACCTATGTTTTTAGTCGAAACACATAGTGAGCACATTTTGCTTCGAATTTTAAAAAGAATTAGACAAACAACGGACAATGAATTACCTGAATCAAATTACCCAGTAAAACCTGATTTTATATCAGTGATCGTTTTCGAGGATAATAATGGTTCGACTGTTACTAGGAAAATAGATATTACTGATGATGGAGACTTCAAACAAAAATGGCCCAAAGGTTTCTTCGAAGAAAGAAGGGGAGAGCTTTTTTAATGTTCTACGAATGCGCCATTTCACCAGAGGCTTTGTTTGAGATCGCAATTGATCGGAGAAATTATCGTGACTTCATAAAAGGATTTTCTACGGGCGGTAACTTTCTCTATAGTGAATTACCAAAGCTGAAGAGAAATAAAAAACAATTGCTTGGGCTATTAAATGCTAATCATAGTGAACTTCAAAAAAAACAATTAGAGGACCTTATTATTTTTTTTGAAAAATAATAAGGTTAGTAGGGTTTATGATTATGTTGGTGACATGTCATGGTCAGATAACATCTCTGCTGTAAATCGAATTGAACAATTTGATCATGTAGTGAGTTCTACTCCTTGTGATAACCTTGATGTAACTAATATAGATGATTTCTTTGGGTTAAATTATGCTCGGCAAAAAATTGTTGCTAGAATTGCTGAGGATATGATATCTATAATCTCACGCTTATTAAAAACATCAGAGCATATTATTATAGTTGACCCATACTTTAGTGACAAACAAAGATGGTGGAATGTATTTATTTCATTACTTAGCGTTAGTGCTAATAACTCTTATAAAAAAAATTTAAAGATAGATGTTATATTTGATGGGAGTAAAGAAAACTCCCCAACGGTGAATTATTTGGCTAATAAGTTGAACCGCGAAAACCTTGTCTTTCCAGACGATTTTAAATTATCAGTAACATTTAAGTCTTTAACTTCTCGCGAGGGTAATGAATGTCTGCATAATAGATATGTTCTTTCTAATGTTGCTGGAGTTTGTTTCATGCATGGTTTAGATGAGGGAGAAGGAACGGATGATGTCTCAATTTTGTCGAAAGAGGGATATAATAAAAGATGGGAACATTACACTACGAATAATGTTTTTGATTTAATAGAAGAGCGTGAAGTTATATGTTAAGTATTTCCCTTACTGTTTTCAATTAAATCCTACAAACTTATTAGGACCCTTTAAAATTTATTCAACACGCCAATAAAAAATCTAATTCTATTAATCTTGACCTGGTCTATCAAAATGATAGACCAGGCTTCTGTTATCTACATTACTTCTAGTGAAATAGCCAACCAATCGTCCCTATAAGGCAGGTTAAATAGTTTTAATTTAGCAAATTTGATAAACAACTCACTCGCCATTACCCCGATTGATCTTCGCATAGTCAAACGGCGTAATCGCTCTCTCCCGATTGGCATCCAGAAAATCTGCCCACCACTGCAGCATCAGCTTGCGCTCATCCAGATGCTCCGCTTTATGGATATACGCTGCCTGCACTGAGTTACGTCCATGTGGCTCATCTGACGTTCAGCCGCTTTATCTCGTGCTGTTCTGGTCTCAATACTTCCATGCCGTTGCAATTACCTCTTAAACCATTCCTTATCATTTTCATGTCTTCGATAAGAAATCTTCATCATTCATGATCGATTTTGTCTATCGATTCGATCGAATTTTCTCTTTTTACCTTGTCTTTTGCATGGTTTTAAAATGAGCAACCTTCTTTATCGGGTGGGGTAAGAACCAACGGATATGATTGAAATGAAAAAGGTTATTGCTGTTTCAACACTTGCAATGGCAGGCATGTTTTCGGCCCAGACTCTGGCTGATGAGAACAAAACTGGCTTTTATGTGACCGGTAAAGCCGGTGTTTCTGTTATGTCACTTTCAGAGCAACGTTTCGTTGATGGTGAAGGGGCATGGGCGGATAAATACAAAGGCAGTGACAAAAGTGATACGGTTTTTGGCGCAGGCCTTGCGGTGGGATACGATTTTTATCAGCACTACAATGTGCCGGTGCGTACTGAAGTGGAGTTTTATGGCCGCGGTAACGCTGAATCAAAATATCGTCTGAGTTATTGGGAAAGTGCCGGTGGTGCCGAGTTCGATGATGCACAGAACAAGCTCAGTGTAAACACGCTGATGCTGAATGCGTATTATGATTTCAGAAACAGCAGTGCATTCACGCCATGGATATCTGCTGGTCTGGGTTATGCACGGGTTCATCATAAAACTTCGTACATATATACCGATAACAGCCCGGCAGGCAGTGAAGTTTATTCAGCTTCAGCGTCAAAATACGAAAACAACCTGGCATGGAGCCTGGGTGCCGGTGTTAAATACGATGTGACGCAGGATTTCAGCCTTGACCTCAGCTACCGGTATCTGGATGCAGGGGATTCCACTCTGACTTATAAAGATGAGGATGGTGCTAAATATAAATCCTCTGTTGATGTCAGAAGTAACGAGTTTATGTTAGGTGCAACATATAACTTCTGACAGCCATTTCTGCCTGCGCTTTGGAGCACAGTAAAGTGCAGGTATGACAAATCAATAACAGATATCCTGATGATATTCTCCCTCTGGCAACTAATAATTTCAGATGAATGAAATATAAATAGAGCAAAAATATTACTTTCGTTGATTTTTTACAGGGGGCAAGTAGCGCGCAGTATGGTTGTCAGTCTGTTAAATGAAAAAGGACTGTTGTTGGGACACGTTGTTTTTTGTCATATCAGCCCTTCCGGAAACAATAAACCGTATTACGAAGGAGGCTCCCGGACATCTGGTTTAAAGTTTGAACATAATCAAATAAAAATCTGTTGCCGGAGGGCGTAGTTTTGTGGAACTGACAAATGATGTCAGGAGTATTTATATAATTCACTTACACAAGAGTAATACTACAGGTGCAGTGATTTATGGTTGACTCAACGAGAAATCGCTCAGCGGAGCGTTTGATTGATATCCTTGTTGAATTACAAAATTATGGCGTGGTCAGTCGCTATAATTTGATGAAAAAATACAACATCACTGAGCGAACAGCATATCGTGATCTGAATATGCTTTCTCCCTTTATTGAAGCCTGTGGCGATGGAAAATACCGGCTTATTTCGGCAAGAGCAGGAAACCAGAGCAAAGAATCACTGCACAAATCTCTGGCCAGGTTACTGGATACTGATGCGATTTTTCCTGAACGGGATGAAGGTTTCTGGCAGAAATTAGAAAACAGGGCAACCGAAAAGCATATTCGTGTTCAGTTTCATAACCCTGAGCACACCATCAGGGATGATTTAAGAAAATATCTTGATGTTCTTGAAAAAGCGATCTGCAACAGTAATGTTTGCCAGATTGCATATGCCGGTAAGACCAGAATCGTTCATCCCTATAAATTAACTAATCAGAGAGGTATATGGTATTTGCTGGCTACTGAAGAGAACAAGTTAAAGTCGTTTTCATTAGCTAAAATAAAATGGCTGGATATAAAAAAAGAAAAGTTTGCAAAGAGTGATGAAATCCAGTCACTGGTAAGTGAGTCATGTGACCCGTGGGTGAGCGACAAAACATTTGATGTTGTGTTGTTCATTTACAGTAATATCGCCCATTATTTTTTGCGACGGGACTTACTTCCTTACCAGCAATTGCTACACAAACATGACAATGGCATTACGCTGTCATGCAAGGCTGCACATAAAAATCAAATTGTCCCGTTGATTTTATACTGGCTACCGAATGTTGAAATTATTGAACCAGTATGGCTGAAAGAAGCCGTGTTAACAATGTTAGGAAAATACCTTACTGCTGAGAATGTTTCCTGAAATATTTCAGTTGACTGATGATAAAGCAATCTGTACAGGAGGAAAAGAATGGCGTTACCTTTTATTATTTTGGGTGTGGCTGCCGGCGCTGCGGCATTCGGCGGAAAAAAAGCTTACGATGGATATCAAAAAAAGTCAGAAGCAGAGGATATCCTCGAAAAAGCAAAAGAGCGTTACGAGGAGCATAAAGAAAAATTTGAGCAGGCTGAAGCTCAGACATCATCAAAATTAACAACGCTCGGAAATAAAGAGCTTGAGATTGGTAAAGATTTCAGTGAGTTCGACAGGATTGCTGCTGAGCTCCTGGCGCGTCTGGAAAAAGAGGGCAATAAAGACCTGAAACTGAGTGTCCCGCAACATAACATCAATAAGATTCAGAACCTGGCCATTTCAGCGACAGAATATCTCAGTACGGTCGTTGCTGCCGGAGTTTCCGGGGCTGCTGCGGGTTTTGCTGTGTATAGCGGAGTGATGGCATTTGCTGCGGCTTCTACAGGTACACCCATTGCAGCGCTTTCTGGTGCCGCGGCTTATAACGCGACGATGGCGGCAATTGGTGGGGGCTCACTGGCTGCAGGGGGCATGGGAATGGCCGGCGGCGCAATGGTATTAGGCACCGCAGTGGCTGCACCGTTGATTGCCATTGCGGGCTGGGCTTACGACAGACATGCGACGAAAGCTCTTGAAAATGCCCATCAGTGTGCCTGCGATGTTGCACGGGCAGTTAAGAAAATGAATCTGGCCCGGGAGCATTTTGCAAAAGTTAATCAATACGTTGATGAAATTCTCGCTGCACTGAACAGAATGCATGCTGTATTTATTAAACACTATTTTGAGCCGCTTAAATCCATGCATTCTGTTATTACAGAACAACAGGATATCAGTGTATCAGATGAAGTCATTGTGCTTATTGACCATGGATATTCACTGGCCGCTATTATGACGGATATTATTACAACGCCACTGTTTAAACCGCGGAAACAGGAAAATGGTGAGGCAGTGATAAAAGATAACGTTATTGAAATGGAAACGGATGATAATGGAATGAACGTTATTAATAAGGATGAGCTGGATGATGTACTGGCCAGTTCGGTTGTGAAATTTGATGATTTTTCATCCCAGAGTTAATGATTTACCGGGCGTTAAAGCCCGGCTTTACAAGAAGTGAAATAACATGAATGTGGAAAAATTTGACTGGACAGAAGAGTTACATCAGACCATGGTGAAGAGCCTGGTTACATCATTCGGGCTGGATTTTCTGTTGCTAAATGATCGTAAGGGTGGTGATGTTGACACTATCCATAATGTGCGTAATGGCATTTATGCCACGGAGGCTGAGCGACAGCGGTATGAAGGTCGTGGCGAATATGATTCTCATCATTACCACAGCCATGAGAACTATATCGCGACGAACCGGGAAGGAAAGCGTGCGCATCAGGCAGGGACTCTTACTGATGCATATACAGGCGAGGTGTTTGCTTCTGACGACAAAAAAAATCTGGATCATATTATTTCCGCTAAAGAAATTCATGATGATCCGGGGAGAATTCTTGCTGAACGGGATGGTGCAGAACTGGCAAATGACGCTTCAAATCTGGCATTCACTCATGAGTCGCTCAATAAATCAAAGAAAGCAGACTCAATGGATGCGTTTATTTGCACGCTGCAGAAAAACAGAGAAGATACGTTAAGGCAGATAGCAGAGCTTGAATCTCAGGCAACGCTGACAGAAAAGGAAAAGAAACGTCTGATAAGTCTGAGAAAAAAAGCTGATGCAGATACTGAGCGTATGGAAAGGGCTGATAAATATGCCCGGGAAAAATATGAGGCCACGATTAATCAGAGCTATTACCTGAGTAGTAAGTTTGCTACTGCTGTCGCCAGTGCTTCGCTTAATTCCGGTTTTCGTATGGGGACGCGACAGATGTTGGGGCTTATTCTTGCCGAGATCTGGTTCGAACTGAGGGAACGAATCCCGCATATTATCAGGCAGCAACGGAACTCATTCAGCGCCGGCAAATGCCTGTCCGAAATAACGTCAGCATTACGTGCCTGCCAGGAACGAGTACAGGAAAAATTCAGTTCTTTTTTAATTGCCTTTAAAGATGGTGTCATCGGAGGGATACTGTCAGGTATTACCACAACGCTGTTAAATATATTCCTGACAACGGAAAGAATGATTGTCCGGCTTATCAGGGAAATGTGGAACAATCTCGTTCAGGCCTTTAAAGTCCTGGTATTTAATCCGGAGGGATTATCGCCGGGGCAGTTAGCCAAAGCGGTCACTAAACTGATAGCAGCAGGTGTGGCTGTTGCCGGAGGGGTGATGATAAATGAGGCGATGGCGCAGATCCTTATTTTCCCATTTGGTTCAGAGCTTGCTGCCTTTTGTGGTGCGCTGACGACAGGTATTCTCGGGCTGGTGATGAATTATTATCTCGAATATAGCGAGGTTATGCAGCGGGTATGGGCATTTCTGGACAAATTTAAGGACAAATTCCAGCGGTCACTGGAATACTTTCAGGCAGTCAATGCTGAACTTGATCGCTATCTTGTGGAACTTACTGCACTGGAATTTTCTGTTGATGCTGCCGAGTTAAATCATTTTTCACTTCATCTGGATAGCGTAAACAGTGAGATAGAGCGCGGACTTCTGCTGAGAGAAGAAGTCCGCCGACGAGGGATTGCGTTGCCGTTTGAGTCAGGAAATGTGGCTTCTGTTCGTGACTGGTTAAATAAGCGATGAAATTACACCCTCCATTTCCCTGTAACCAGTGTGGGGCCTGTTGTCGTCATGTCAACAGGGCGGGTGAAACGCAATGTCTGGATCGTGGTGACGGTATTTGCCGTTACTATCAGACTGATTCTCATTTGTGTGCAATTTATGATAAACGCCCACAGATTTGCCGGGTTGAAGACCAGTATTTACTGAATTATCAGTCTCAGTACAGCTGGCAGGAGTTTATTGCATTAAACCAAGCCGCATGCCTTATTCTGAATAAACTGTAATGCCATTAATGGCGGCGTCAGGACAGAAACTGAGAGAACATAAAACAGTAAAATGTCATTCCGTTCAGCAGCCAGCGTTGCTTTCTCCGGCTGCTGTTATTGTAAGGCATTTTCGTTAAGAACGCAGAAGGAGAGGATCGTGAGATTGCTGTTAAAAGGGCTCGTCGGAATGGCGCTGGCCTGGCTTGTTATTGGTTTCGGGATGGAGTTATTTTTTCTCGCCGATCGGGTTCATCCGGCATTAAGAGTAATCGTTGGCCTGGGGATGTTATTCCTGATGATAATGATTGCGGGTGGTATGTGCAGTTCTCTTCTGTCACGAAAGAAAACATCATGACGCTCCTGTTTACGCCGCTACATTTGTGGCGGCTTTATGATTATTCAGAATAATGAATTCACCTGTCGCGGCATGTTCAGCGACCAGTGCCGGACAGAAATATCGCTTTTATTCAATTATTATGAAAATTAATCTTCCGTTCATACACTGGCCGCGGATTTGCAATGATAAGCGCCTCGTGTTATCAGTGGTTGTCTTTACCCTTTCTAATCTCCTTGTATCCTCAGGAGCGCATCTGATTTACCGGATATTATTCTTTACCCTGGTGCTTCTTATTATTAAGGCGATGAAATCGCTTACGCTGCGTTTTATTCTGGCCTTTCCGTTCACATTACTGACAGCGGCAGATATCAGTATCAGCCTGTATTCATGGTGTACATTCGGTACAACATTTAATGATGGTTTTGCAATCAGTATCCTTCAGACAGATCCTGATGAAGTAATAAGAATGTTCAGGATGTATGTTGTTTATGTTATCGCATTTATTATCCTCTTTTTATTGTTCTTCTGTTCAGCAATAAATAAAACGTCCTCATTACCATCGGAAAAGGTCACGGTAATTACATTTTTATTGTTAATTACAGTAACGTTATATTCTTCCTTTCAGTTTGCGTTGAAGAAACAGTATCAAATAAATGAAGTTGATCCTTACATAGTCGCTTCCCGGTTTGCCACATATACCCCTTTCTTTAATCTGAACTATTTTGCACTGGCCGCAAAGGAGCATCAGAGATTAATGACGATTGCTGATACCATACCTCACTACGATCTGGTGATTACGGATAACAACACTGACGTATTTGTTCTGGTGATTGGTGAATCTGCAAGGACTGATAACATGTCCATTTACGGGTATTCGCGCCCAACCACTCCAGAGCTTCAGAAACAGAAATCACGACTGAAACTGTTCACTCAGGCAATCAGCGGGGCACCTTATACCGCCCTTGCGGTACCGTTGGCATTATCTGCTGATACTGTGCTGCATCATGATGTTCGCCATTACCCCGATAATATTATCAACATGGCGAATCAGGCAGGGTTCAATACCTGGTGGCTCAGTGCGCAGTCCGCTTTCCGACAGAACGGAACGGCTGTGGCCAGTATCGCCATGCGGGCCAGAAACAGAATTTATGTCAGAGGATATGATGAGTTGCTGCTCCCGCACCTGGCTGAAGCACTGAACAGTAATCCGGGGTGCAGGAAACTGATTGTTCTGCATCTGACGGGCAGCCATGAGCCAGTCTGCAGTAACTGGCCCAGAGATAAAGCCGTGTTTAAACCATTGGATACAGAAGAAGTCTGCTACGATAATTCCATTCATTATACCGACAGTTTGTTGGGACAGGTTTTCGCCATGCTGGAAACGCGTCGGGCATCCGTCATGTATTTTTCAGATCACGGTCTGGAGTATGACCCGACAAAAGAACACGTTTATTTTCATGGTGGAATAAAACCCAGCCAGCAGGCTTATCATGTTCCGATGTTTATCTGGTACAGCCCGACACTGGGAGAGCATGTCGATCGCCAGACGGTGAACAGTGTTTTTTCCACTGCGTATAATGATTATCTGATTAATGCATGGATGGGCGTAACCAGACCGGCTCAACCGAAAACACCAGAGGAGGTGATTACCCGCTGGCAGGGGAAATCAGATGTTTTTGATGCAAACCATAACGTGTTTAATTACAAAGCATTACGAAATAGCTTTAAATGAGACACCGGAGTAATTTAGTCCACTTCATTACTTTCAAAGAAAAACGACCAGAAGATAATTTTCGGGTAACCACGCCGATAGATGGAAAGTTTAATGCGGTACTGGATTATATTGTTATGGAAGCCGTTCGGGGTTACAGATAAGAGTGATATTAGTGAGGGGGACTACTCGCCGGGGCGGAATTCTTTAATTCCCGACGTTGGTGCTTCATAGTGCCGGATAAAACGGAATATCACAGGCAATCTGTCTGAAGATATTAATTTTTTGATGGTTAACAGCTGTTTTTTGCATCAAAAAAAGCACTGAAACTGCAGCTGACCCCGGCTGCAGTATGAAGGCACGATAAGGGATTTTGAGGTCTCCTTCGCGCAAATTAATGCGCCAGTGCTAAATCGGTTACCATGTTCAGAGTGTAAAATTCATATATAATGGTTTAAATTTATTAAACAATGACTTCGTTTTAGTGTGATGAAATCAGTTTGTTGTTGTGACTGTGATCATCTGTCTGTTTGTTGTCTTTTATCAGTATCCATAAGGCTACAGCACCAATCAGGTCAAATACCGCCAGTGCAATAAAGAACGGCCCAAAGCCAATGATACTGACAAATGCACCAATGAATAAATTAAAAATCAGCTGGCCAGACCATGCACATGCCCCGGCCATTCCGACAGCCGTTGCGACTTCATTCTTTTTAAACAGGTCTGCACCTAAAGTTGCAGCAACCGTAGAAAGTAATTGATGTGAGAACCCCCCAATACTGATTAATAAAACAGCAATATAGGGGTTTTCTATGATACTGACCAGACCGATAGTCGTCATCAGTATCGCACCAATAGTAAAAGTAATACGTCGTGAATTTATTAATGAAATTCCTCTTTCATTGAAGAATTTTGCAACAAATCCACTGGCAAGGCATCCTAAATCAGCCATGAGGAATGGAAGCCATACAAACATGGCGATTTCTTTCAGGCTGAAATGCAGTGTTTCGACAAAGAAAACAGGCACCCAGAAGTTAATAGTTCCCCATGCCGGGTCAGCTAAAAAGCGGGAAATACCGATTCCCCAAAAGTTTCTTTGTTTCAGGATGTTGATTACAGATGTTTTTTCTTTTTTGGCATTGTTCAGATGCTTTTCCTGACCATTTTCAATATATGAACGTTCTTCTGGGGAGAGGCGTTTTGCATCTTTTGGATCTTTATAGAAAATCAGCCAGATAAATGCGGCTATTACAGCCAGTATACCAGCCACAATAAAAGCAAATTGCCAGCTGTGGAACATAATGCACCATGCAATCAAAGGCGGGGCTAACATGGCACCAAATGATGTCCCCATGTTAAATACACCAGTTGCGATGCCTCGTTCTTTTGCCGGAAACCATGTTGAGGCTGTTTTTACGCCCGCCGGAATAGCTGAAGCTTCACTAACGCCCATGATACCACGCATGAATGCCAGTCCCATCCAGGAGCCAGTCAGGGCGTGTCCCATCGTGGCTAATCCCCAGATAACTGCACAGATAAAGAAGCCTAATTTAAGGCCGATATTATCAATAAAGAACCCCATAATTGGTTGACCTATTGTGTACGCCAGCTGGAATACACTTACAATCCAGGAATACTGTTCTTTAGAGATCCCTAAATCTGACATTATGGTTGGTGCCGCAACGCCAAGAGCGGTACGGTCAAGATAGTTAATAATAGTAATGAAACATACGAGAACAATCATTTGCCATCTGTAGTGTTTTATATATTTCATATATACCTCAAATGGTTAAGAAGGAGACTTACAAGGTCACATGTTGTTCCAGATATTACCCGTTCCACGTTGTCATGAAAGTGATCAACCTCTTGCTTTTATTGGCTGACCAGTTAGTTGACATTGTTTTACGTATAATTACAAAACTAGTCATTCAGAATACATGAGAATATTTAACTGAACCCTGTGGTTTGCAATTGAGAATGGACTTTATCAAACCCGGGTACTATGTAATGGCTTGCTGGAGGTCGTTTTAGCCAGGTTTTTATTGACGAGTTTTCTGTTAGTGGCGGGAATATGTACCAACCCCCCTGAAGTGGTCGGTTGATATGTGTGTGTCGCCGGCAGCGTGGGGTTGCGTTATTTTCGGGAACACAAAAAGTTTAATAACCTGTAATTGTTAATAGAAAGGGTGTTAAAAGTGAATGTGTTGCGAGTATTTGTTAGAATTATTGGCGTTCAGGTGGGGGATTTGCCCCTGTATTTCCAGACATCTGTTATCACTTAACCCATTACTGGTCCGCTGCCGCAGATATTCCTGTGGTGAGCGGTAGTTTGGTGCACTATGTGGATGCCATCCGTTATAGTACATGAACGCCTTCGTAAGATTCTTTGCTGCCATTAGCCTGTCTGGTTGAGCATTATACAGATGTTGTTACACTTCAGCGTTTTCATGAACCTTTCTGTTATTCCATTGCTTTGAGAGCCTCTAATTGCTGTTGTACAAGGCTCATAGCTCAGTTATGTCATTAACTTCTGTATTTCATCAGTAAGAGCCAGGTGATTACGTAGTTCATCTTTCTACCGATGGATTGGTTGCCGTATAAAGGAGCTTATCAACAAAGCACTGTTCCTCTATGTCAGCGACGATGCAGTGCTATGGCACTTTCCCAAACTTCCATTTCTGATTGTTCCAGTAACGCCAGTTACCTGTCACTATTTTTATGAATTCGATAAGAAATCTTCATCATATATGATCGATTTTACCGATCGATATGATCGCATTGATCGGTTGTAACCATTTTACCCTGTCTTTTGAGTGGTTTTAAAATAGGCAACCTTATTTATCGGGTAGGGTAAGAACCAACGGAGATGATTGAAATGAAAAAGATTTTTCGACTTCAGCGTTTACAATGGTAAGTATGCTTTCAGCCCTGGCTCTGGCAGATGAGAGCAAAACAGGCTTTTATGTGACCCGTAAAGCCGGTGCTTCTGTTATGTCACTTTCAGACCAACGTTTCGTTGATGGTGAAGGGGCATGGGCGGATAAATACAAAGGCGGTGACAAAAGTGATACGGTTTTTGGCGCAGGCCTTGCGGTGGGATACGATTTTTATCAGCACTACAATGTGCCGGTGCGCACGGAAGTGGAATTCTATGGCCGCGGAGCTGCGGACTCCCATTATACACTGGATACATGGCATTCTCCGATGGGGGATGGTGGTCGGGAAGACACACAGAACAGGCTCAGTGTGAATACCCTGATGGTGAACACGTATTATGATTTCAGAAACAGCAGTGCATTCACGCCATGGGTATCTGTTGGACTGGGTTATGCACGGGTACATCATAAGGTGACATATACTGATACCTCCTGGAATGAATCTGGTGAGGTAAGTGATATTTCTGCATTACATTACTCGGGATATGATAACAACTTCGCATGGAGCATTGGGGCCGGTGTTCGCTATGACGTAACTCCGCATATCGCTCTGGACCTCAGCTATCGCTATCTTGATGCAGGTGACAGCAGTGTGAGTTACAAGGACGAGTGGGGCGATAAATATAAATCAGAGGCTGATGTTAAAAGTCATGACATCATGTTTGGTGTGACTTATAACTTCTGACGACACTGCTCCTGAGCGATAATTACACATATTCAGTAATTAAGATATTTATATATCTTCTGCAACTAAACAGAAATACCCTGCAGTAATATACCGCAGGGTTATTTGTTTCACAGGAGATTTATGGTTTTTATTATCTTATTCCCTTTATAATAATGTTACAGATATATTTCGATGAATATCAGAAAACTGTTTTGTCCGGGCAATACACCCCGGATTTTATTGTTTTTATTCTTTTTTGTTGTTTCTGCAATAACCACAATTGCATGCGGATACACTGAGAAGAATGCCACAGGAAATGTGCTGCTTCTGTTTCTCCTTCTTCTCCTTGCACACAGAAATACCCTCACATCCATTACAGCGCTGTTATTTCTGTTCTGTTGTGCACTGTATGCGCCTGCGGGTATGACGTACGGTAAAATCAACAACAGTTTTATTGTCGCGTTGCTGCAGACCACGGCTGATGAGGCTGCAGAGTTTACCGGGATGATTCCTGTTTATCATTTTCTGGTCAGTGCCGCGATTCTGGTATTCATGGTGATTTTCTGGCGGACACACCACCGCGGTCACCGTAACTGGCTGGCACTGCTGCTATTCGTATTATGCTCTGTAAACAGCTGGCCGTTGCGGATGGTTAAAGGAACTGTTGTGGGGACAACTGACACATTGCGTGAAATGCAGCGTTATAAACAACTGAGTCAGCACGGGGCTGATAACTGGAAAATCCTGCCGGGTGTGCCGTTGTATGACACGATTGTTATCGTTACTGGTGAGAGTGTGCGCAGGGATTATATGTCGGTATATGGCTATCCCGTGCCAACCACGCCGTGGCTGAATACTGCTCCCGGTTTATTTATTGACGGCTATACATCGACAGCAGCCAGTACCGTACCTTCCCTGAGCCGGACACTGATTTATGACTATGAGCAGAACCCTGACTCCGGCAACAACGTGGTGGCGCTGGCAGCAAAAGCAGGATACAGCACATGGTGGATATCCAATCAGGGAAAACTGGGAGAGCATGACACACGCATCTCTGTTATTGCTTCTGATGCGGAGCATACCGTTTTCCTCAAGAAAGGCAGCTTCGCTTCCCGTAAAACGGATGACATGTTGTTGTTACAGGAAACAGAACGTGCGCTGGCGGATAAATCCTCGCCGAAGGTGATTTTCCTGCACATGATTGGCTCTCATCCGAATCCGTGTGACCGACTTAACTCCTGGCCGAATTATTACCTGGAGCAGTATCCCCGAAAGATTGCCTGTTACCTCGCCAGCATCAGTAAACTGGATAACTTTCTCGGTCAGCTTGATGGTATCCTTCGCCGGCATTCCCGTCACTTTGCAATGCTTTACTTTTCTGACCATGGGCTGTCGGTCAGCGACAGTGCTAATCCTGTTCATCATGATGGTCATGTGCAGGGGGGCTACAGCGTTCCCCTGATTATTACCGCCAGTGACATCACGTCTCATCAGTCCGTCAGCAGGAAAATCAGTGCCCGTAATTTCGCAGGCATTTTTCAGTGGCTGACCGGTATTCGTACCGAAAATATACCGCCATTCAATCCGCTGACAGACGAAGATAATGAACCCGTTATGGTTTTTAACGGAGAGAAAAATGTGCCGGCAGACAGTCTGAAACCGCAGCCACTTATTCTTCCGGACCACAGGTAATCATATATGGCAAACTGTAATACAGTCTCTTGTACTGAAAAGGATTCTGTATAGAATAGAACCTGTATTCATATCAGCACAAGGGACCACCAAATCCCGGCAGCATTCCTTACTTCAGTTATCCCGCATCACCCTGTGGGTGCGGGATTTTTTATGATGTTTCTTTTTATTGAATATATATAAATAACGAATAACTGCGGATTCTGATAATCCACCTGCAGGGAGCAATCCGGTAAACATTTAATACATCAGTTAATATCGTTTTGCCTTTTTAACAAAGAAAATATTCATGGAGTAAGTTCCCGGGCATTTGCCCGGGATGATTACTGTTTTAATGGATTATTAATCTTTGCATATTCAAATGGACTGATAAATTTTTCTCTGTTTGCATCCAGAAAATCGGCCCACCATTGTAGCATCAAGCGGCGTTCTTCCAGATGCTCTGCTTTATGGATATACGCGGCCCTCACTGAATTTCGCTCCATGTGGCTCATCTGACGTTCAACAGCATCACGAGACCACAAACCTGATTCGACCAATGAACTACAGGCCATTGTTCGAAAGCCATGACCACAAACCTCTACTTTTGTATCATACCCCATGACCCGTAACGCACTATTTACCGTATTCTCACTCATGGGTTTGTGCGAATCGTGATCACCAATAAATATCAAGTCATGGGCCCCACAAAACTGTTTTATCTGCTTTAAAATTGCAAGAGCTTGCGTTGAAAGAGGCACTAGATGCGTTGTACGCATTTTTGAGCCTCTATGGGAATGTTTCACTCCAGGAATAGGCTCCCGCTCCGGTGGGATAGTCCATATAGACGCTTCGAAATCGATCTCTGACCAACGAGCAAAACGCAGCTCACTGGACCGAATAAAGATCAGCAAAGAGAGTTCTGTCGCCCATCGGGTTAGCGGCCTACCAGTATAGCTATCTATTTTTGTAAGCAACTCAGGGATGCGCTTTAATTCAAGCGCGGGACGATGTTGTCGATTACAGGAAGCAACCGCCCCAGCCATCTCTTGTGCCGGGTTATAATCAATTAACCCACTTTGCACTGCATAGCGCATGATGGCTGTAGTGCGCTGCTGAAGACGAGCGGCCACTTCAAGACGTCCAGACATTTCTACGGCCTTAATGGGTGCTAATAAATCTCGAGTTTTTAACTCAGCGATATTACGTTCACCAAGCGCTGCAAAAAGATTATCTTCCAGACTTTTTAGCACACGATGGGCGTGATCTTCAGACCACTTTTTATTGGTGCCATGCCACTCAATCGCGACTTCTTTAAAGGTTCGTGCTTTACTCTGTTCAACCTTATCATTTTTCTTTTTGTCTCCCGGATCGACGCCATTCGCAAGCAGCTTACGCGCCTCGTCACGACGTACTCTGGCATCCGCTAGTGTGATTTCAGGATAAACCCCAAGTGCCAGCATTTTTTGCTTTCCCTCATAACGGTACTGCAAACGCCAGTACTTAGAACCATTTGGATGGACAAGCAGATGCATACCGCCACCATCAGTCAGCTTATATTGCTTATCCGTTGGCTTGGCTGCTCTGACTTTGATATCTGTTAATGCCATGCGTATTCCCTCCCTGTTGGTACAAGCATTATCGAACCGGAAATACCATCATCTGTACCAACATCTGTTGGTAGATGTACGTTGAAGTCGGTTGACCTTGAGAGAGTTAATATAGCGGGAATGATGGGTAAATACTGGATTTCAGGCACAAAAAAAGACGTCCGTTGACGTCTATTGATGCTCCGATGGTGCCGAAGGCCGGACTCGAACCGGCACGTATTTCTACGGTTGATTTTGAATC
>OGXX01001061.1_pt1 | contig 28923 bp, 27 predicted proteins | sample 1576301 | NCBI WGS metagenome assembly OGXX01 (sample SAMEA3541469, study PRJEB24748) | human gut metagenome | biome: human gut; feature: human-associated habitat; material: faeces | place: China | collected 2012
CTTATGTAAATGATTTTCCTCTTTTAGGTAAAACAATTTATTTAGATGCTGGGCACTAAAGCACGAATAAACTCAATGTAAATGAACTAGTTGTGGCAAATAATAATCTATATAATTTAATAATAAACAAAATAAGATACTTTTTAACGAAAGTATTTTTATTATGCTAAAACTAATGATATATTAAGCAATTTGTGGTATAATAGATATATCGAAAAAAACTTGAGAAAGTAAGTGATTTTAATGAATAATAAAAAGCAAACTGAAAAAGAAATACAAGAAAAAATCAAAAAAGTTGATGGTGCTATGGCACAAGAAGGTATGCCATTAACTAAAGAATTAAAACAAAAGCTCTATAATTGTATAATTGGCAAATCTACAACTGAAATAGAACGCAGAAAAGTTATAGAAAAGTATAGAGGAATTTATGGATAATAAATACAAATATATTTATGAAAAAACTGCTGATTATTGTTATAAAGGAACTGATGTTTTAATTAATAAATTAAATATTACTAATGATGAAGATTTATTTAATGCTGAAAGAGAACTTGTATCTTTAAGAACTTTGGAATTAAACGAAAAACCATTAAAGGGTAATTTTGATTTTAAATATTTAAAAGAAATTCATAAATATTTATTTCAAGATGTTTATAGATGGGCTGGAGATATAAGAAATTGTAATATTGCTAAACAAGATTTATTCTGCTTAACAGAACATATAGAATCGTTTGGTAATGATGTATTTGATAAATTAAAAAAAGAAAAATATTTTGTAGATTATGATAATGAAAAGACACTAGATAAACTAGTAGAAATATTTGCCGATATTAACGCTTTGCACCCTTTTCGTGAAGGTAATGGTAGAAGCCAAAGAGTATTTATAGAATCACTTGCTAAAATAAATGGAATATATTTAGATCTTACAAATGTATCTAAAATGGAAATGATTATTGCTAGTCATGATAGTATTAATGGGGATTATAAGAAATTAAAAGATATGTTTAAAAATAATGGTCATATTATAAGTGAAAAAGAAAGATTAGAATATATAAATATTTATTGTTCTAGTGAGTTAAGGAAAGTTATTGAAATATAAAATATTATTAATATAGTTCTATTATTAGGTGGTGTGTAGTAATGGTAATTGAAAAAATAAAATATCTAATTTCAAAAGATATTATGGAAGTCATACGATTAATTTTAATAAAAAATATAATGTAATAATAGGAAATAATGAATTAGGTAAAAGCACAATATTTATGGCTTTGGATTTAGTTTTAAGTGGAAGTAGAAATAAAATTGTGTGTTATCTAATAAATTATTTCATATTATTTATTAGGTGAAGTGTTATGAATAAATATAAGATAACATTATTAATACTTTTTTTAATTATTTTGTTTTCGGTTAATCAGGTTAATGCTTATGTAAATGATTTTCCTCTTTTAGGTAAAACAATTTATTTAGATGCTGGGCATGGTGGTAAAGATCCTGGGGCTATATATGATAATGTGTATGAAAAAGATATAAATTTAGATATAGTAAAGAAGTTACAATTTGAATTGGAAAAAATGGGAGCAGTAGTTTTACTTACTAGGGATGATGATTATGATTTGGCTTCTATTGATGCTAAGAAAAGAAAACAAAGTGATTTATTAAAAAGAGCTAATTTAATTAATGAGAGTAAGTGTGATATGTATATTTCTATCCATTTAAATGCTTATTCTTCGACAAAATGGAGTGGATTACAAATATTTTATGATGATATTAATCCTAATAATAAGATTTTGGCTGAGATTATGAATGAAACATTGAAAAGTAATTTAAAAACTGTTAGAGAAATAAAACGGGAAAATGGTTATTTTATGTATCATAAGATTAATGTTCCTGGTATTTTAATCGAAAGTGGTTTTATTACTAATAGTAATGATAGGTATAAATTGAAGGATAGTAATTATCAAGCAATACTTGCTAGGAATATAGTTTTAGGGGTGATAAATTATTTTAGTAAATAAAAATGCATTACTTAGAATTCAAAGTAATACATTTTTTCTTTACTATTGCAGTCTTTTCCTGTTATATAAGAAGTGTTTGGAATTAATTGTTTAATTTTATCTATGTTATAGTTATCTAATATATCATTTATTTGATTGATTATATGTACAGCTTTATCAATGCTAATTCGATATAATTCAATAAATGAATAATCGTAAGTTTCATTTATATTACAAGGATGATTCCATGTGTTTTTTTCTAGGTTTAAGTAGTGAATTTTTTGATTATGTTTTATATTAAATGATAAAGGCTTTTTTCTTCTTACATTTTGTGGGGCTATAAAATCAAATATTTGATATATTAATTTTTTGATTCCAAAGCGATCATAATTGTAGTATTTGAAAAACAATCTTAAATCTTTTATTGATTTTAAGTAATATTTAGACATGTTATCTAAGTTAAATGTTTTTTTTAATGTTGTATCTATTAACTTACTTAAATCATTATCTAAATTATTTATTTTATGAAAGTATTTGGATAATTTAAAGTATTTTGCTTCGATTTTTTCGTTTTGATATATCATATAAATATCTATAAAGTATTCCATTTCGTAGTGTAATCCATTGTATTTGTATGTTTTTTTATCTTTTTTATTAAATATTCCTGTTTTGTAGAAAACTAGAGGATGAATTGTGGAATCTAATATTAAATGGCATATAAAACCGTATAGGTATGCCATGACTTCAGGATTGTTTTTTAAATTATTTTGGTAGATATAGTCAATTGTATTAATAAAAAAATCTTGTACATTATGTCTATGCATATAGGAACCAAAATCTCTTATTTGTTTGCCCTTTTTGGTCATAATGAGATTATAGAAAAAGTAACTGTCTGGTCCTTGAGCATAATATTTTAAGTTATTGACACTATTTTTAATTCTATTTTTGGATTTATCATTTAATTTTTCATATACGTTTTGAGCGTAGTAGGCATGAGTCATTGAACTAGGCATATAGCACCTCTTTTCTTTTAAATTATATCACGATTTTGTTGTTTTATGAAAAAAAATCTAAAATAGTTAAGTATTATTTTTAAAGGTAGGAACTGTACGGGGTTAAATTGATACTTGACAATAGGGAAGAATAAATATAAAATAAGGTTATAGGGTTTAAATTAAATTGATTCTATATAAAATGAAAATGGAGGTATATATGGAAGGAAATAATTTACTTCTCTCCATTTTAATGTTTATTCTTGGTCTTATTATAGGAATTGGCACTATAATTTTAATAAAATATTTGAAGGAAAAGAAAGATAAAAAAGAAGCAGATTCGATTATTTTTGTTGCTAAAAATGAAGCTGAGAAATTAAAAAGAGAATCTTTAAATGAGGCAAAAGCTGAATCAAATAAAATAAGAAATGATGCGAATAATTATTTTAAAGAAAAGAAGGATGAAATAAGAAGTACAGAACATCGCTTATTACAAAGAGAAAATAATATTGATAGGCGTGATTTGGCTTTGCAGAATAGGGAAACTTCTTTAGAAGAAAAAGAAAATAATCTTATTAATAGACAAATGTTGGTCCAAGAAGAACAATTAAAAATGGAAGAAATTAAAAAAGAACAACTTAGGGAGTTAGAGCGAATTGGTAAATTTACGAAGGATGAAGCAAAAAAAGCTGTAATGGATGAGGCTCGTGAGGAGATGGCTGTAGAGGTTGCTCATTTTATTAAGGAAAAAGAAGATGAAGCAAAACTTGAGGTTAATGAGAGAGCTAAGCAAATGCTTATTATGTGTATGCAAAAGTATGCGGCCGATGTGGCAAATGAGCAGACTGTTACGGTAATTAGTTTACCAAATGATGAGATGAAGGGACGTATTATTGGTCGTGAAGGTAGAAATGTTAGAACAATTGAATCAGTAACTGGTGTTGATTTGATTATAGATGATACTCCTGAGGCAATAGTAATTTCTTCTTTTGATCCAATGCGTAGAGAAATTGCAAGGTTAACTTTAGAGAATTTAATTAAGGATGGTCGTATACATCCTGCACGTATTGAGGAACTATATGATAAGATGTGTGCTGAGGTTAATCAAAAGGTTAAGGAATATGGTAAAGAGGCAATGTATGAACTTGGTTTATCTAAGATGGAGCCAGAGTTATTAGATATTGTTGGTAAACTTAATTTTCGTACTAGTTATGGACAGAATGCTTTAAAACATTCGATGGAAGTAGCTTTTATCGCGGGTATTATGGCCGCTGAAATAGGTGAAAATGTTAATTTGGCTAAAAGAGCGGGATTACTTCATGATATTGGTAAGGCAATTGATTTTGAAATGGAAGGAAGCCATGTTGAAATTGGTATTGAACTGGCTAAGAAATTTAAGGAAGACGAAGTTGTTATTAATGCTATTGCATCACATCATGGTGATACAGAACCAACAAGTGTTATTGCAGTTTTAGTAAATATTGCAGATGCAATAAGTGCCGCAAGGCCTGGTGCTAGAAATGATTCTTCCGAAAATTATTTTCATAGATTAGAAAAATTAGAGGAAATTGGTAATTCTATTAAGGGTGTTGATAAAACTTTTGCAATGCAAGCAGGTCGTGAGCTACGAGTTATTGTTAAGCCTGAAGAAGTTGATGATTTAACTTCATATAAAATAGCAAGAGATATTAAAGATCGCATTGAGAGTGAAATGCAATATCCTGGTACTATTAAGGTAACAGTTATAAGAGAAACTAGAGCAGTGGAAGAAGCAAAATAGTTTCTTTTTTTTTTTATTTGTGATAAAATATTTATTGGAAATGAGGGTTATTATGTCAAAATTAATTATTAATAATTTAGAAGTAAAAGTTGATAATAAAATAATTTTAAATAATTTGAATTTGAATATTAACGATGGCGAAGTACATGCTGTTATGGGGCCAAATGGTGTTGGTAAATCTACTTTATCAAGGGCTATTATGAGAGATAATAATTATGAAATAATAAATGGTGATATTTTATTTAATGGTAATAGTATTTTGAATTTAACTACTGATGAAGTGAGTCGTTTAGGAATATTTTTAGCAATGCAAGATCCAACGGCAATAGATGGAGTATCTAATCAGGATTTTTTGAGAACGGCACTTTCTTCTAAATATGGTAAAAATGTTGGACTTTATGAGTTTATTTTGTCTTGTGAAAAGGCAACAGGTGAATTAAAAATGGATTCTTCAATGATTCATAGAAATCTTAACTGTGGATTTTCAGGTGGTGAAAAGAAGAAGAATGAAGTTTTACAAATTAAATTATTAAAGCCTAGTTTTATTATTTTAGATGAGTTGGATTCGGGACTTGATGTTGATAGTTTGAAGATAGTTTGTCAAAATATTAATGATTATTTAAAAGAGAATAAAGATACTTCGATGTTAATTATTACTCATCATCCTCAAATACTTAATTTAATTAAACCAGATTATGTTCATATTTTGTTAAATGGTCATATCGTTAAGACAGGAACATTTGCTTTAGCCCATGAAATTGAAGAAAAAGGATATGAAAATTATAAAACTAAGACAAATAATCTAATAGGATTTAATAATTATGAATAGAATAAGAATGAAAAGTAATGTATTAGAGCAAGAACTTATTTTGGTTGATAATAAAATAGTTTTAGAGGAAAACGATGATATCGATTTAGAATACATTGGTAATGATATTAGGTTAGTATTTGATATAAGAGAAAATACTCATATTAATTTATCTATATTTTCTATAGATAATGAGGTTAATGTAGATAATGTTTATAATATAGGTAGTAATGCTAGTTTAAATATAACTAAATTTTATCATAATAAGAAGGTATGTGAAAAAGAAGTTTTTAACTTAAATGGAGAAAATGCTAAAATTGAATATCATTTTGCTAATATAGCTTTAGGTAATGAAAATTATGATATTTCTATTAATCATAAGGCAAATAGTACTGTTAGTGATATTGTTGATAAAACAATTACAATCGAGGATGCTAGTGTTAATTTTAATATTGATAGTAATTTACAAAAAAAAATAGAAAACTGTATCTTAAATCAAGAAAGTAGGATAATTTTATTAGGTGATAATTGTTCTAGTATTAATCCTAATATGTATATTAACAATAATGAAGTTATTGCTAAGCACGCTAGTGTGATTGGAACATTTTCTTTTAAAGATTTATTTTATTTAATGACTAGAGGAATTAGTTATGAGGATAGTTTGAAGTTGTTAATTAAGGGATTTATATTTTCTAGTATTAGTACTAATATGGAAAAAAGAGAGAGAATTTTAAAAATAATAAATGATAATTGGAGGTGAAAAAATGAGGTTAGAGGATTTTCCAATGCTTAAAAATAATATTATTTATTTTGATAATGGAGCTACAACGTTTAAACCTTATTCTGTTATTGAGGCTATAAATGATTATTATAAAAATTATACGGCTAATGCTCATAGGGGAGACTATGATATTAGTTTGGAAGTAGATAACGCTTATGAAGAAGTACGTGATAAGGTAAGAGATTTTATTCATGCTAAACGTAGTGATGAGATAGTATTTACTTCAGGTACTACAGATAGTTTAAATAGAATAGTTTTTGGCTATTTTGGTCACTACTTAAAGAGTGGAGATGAAGTTTTAATTACTAAGAGTGAACATGCTTCTAATGTGCTTCCTTGGTTTGTTTTGGAAAAAGAACTTGGTATTAAGGTTAATTATATTCCACTTAATGATGATAAGGAAGTTGAAATAGATAGTGTTAAAAAAGTTATTAATGGTAATACTAAGGTTATTTCTGTTTCTTATGTTACTAATGTTATTGGTGATGTGCGTCCAATTAAGGAAATTGTTAAGTTGGCTCACGAGAATAATATTTTAGTAGTGGTTGATGGTGCTCAAAGTACTCCACATATGGGTGTTGATGTAGTAGATTTAGATATTGATTTTTATGCATTTTCTGCTCATAAAATGTATGGTCCTACTGGGGTAGGAGTTTTATATGGAAAATATGAGATACTTGATAAGATGATACCTTTAGAGTATGGTGGTGGAATGAATGCTACGTTTGAACATGATGGTAGTTATGTACTTAAGGAGTTGCCAGCTAGATTAGAAGCAGGGACTCCTAATATTGCTGGAGTTATTGGTTTAGGAGCCTCAATTGATTATATTAATAGTATAGGAATTGACAAAATTAATAAGTATGAACATGAACTTAGAGAGTATTTGATTAGTGGTTTGGAGAAGTTAGATTTTATTACTATATATAATAAGAAAGCAAATGGTTCGGTAGTAGCTTTTAATATTAATGGAGTATTTAGTCAAGATACATCAGTTTATTTAAATAAATATAATATATGTATTAGGGCAGGTAATCATTGTGCTAAGATATTAAAGGATGAGTTAAATATTAAGAATACTTGTCGTATTAGTTTATCATTTTATAATACTAAGGAAGAAATTGATTTGCTTTTAAATTGTTTAAGGAATAGTGAGAATATATGGAAAGAGATACTATAATGAATAGTGAACTTGCTAGAGCAATTATTTTGGATAATTATCAAAGTCCTAGTAATCGTGGTATACCAAGTGAAGAGGATTATATTAAAATAAATACTAATAATGAATCTTGTATTGATAATTTAGATATTTATGTTAAGTTGAATAATAATGTAATAGAAGATATTAAGTTTGAAGGAGAAGCTTGTGTGATATCTATTTCTTCTACTTCGATTATGACTAAATTATTAATTGGTAAGACTAAGGAAGAGGCAATAGATATTATTAATAATTATAAGAATATGATAGATGAAGAAGATTATAATAAAGATAAGTTAGGTGAGGCTTTGGTATATTCAAATATATGTAAGCAAGCATCTAGGAAGAAATGTGCTACTTTATCAGTAAATGGAATTTTGAATATATTAAAAGAAGACTAGTTTATTTTGGTCTTCTTTTGTGTTATAAAAATAATATTAAGTATTATAATTTTAAATATTTTTTACTTATGATATGTTTCATTATTTAATATTTTAAAACTTCTATATATTTGCTCTAAAAGAATTAATCTAAATAATTGATGTGGGAATGTCATTTTAGAAAATGATAATTTATAATTAACGATATTTTTAATGCTATCATGGATACCGTTTGAACCTCCTATTATAAAAGTAATATTACTATTATTTATAAATATGTTATCTATTTTTTTACTTAATTCTATAGATGTTAGTTCAATACCTTGAATGTCTAAGGCAATAAGATAATCTTTTTTGTTTATATGTTTTAAGATTCTATCTTTTTCATTAATAATATTATCGTCTTCAATTTCGATTATTTCTAGTTTGTGATATTTGTTTATTCTTTTTTGGTAATCATTGATGGCTTCTTTTAGATAGTTTTCTTTTATTTTACCAACCGTGATTATTTTTATCATATTATTATTTCCTTACTAATACAATTTTGTTCTAAGACTATGATGTTATTAAATTTAATGTTGTTTTTTTCTAATTTATTTTTTAGAGTATTATATGCTAATTCTTTGGTGTTATTTTCTTCACTGAGATGGGCTAATAAAATATATTTAGTGTTGTTACCAATATATTTTGTTAGGTATTTGGCTGAATCTTCGTTGGATAAGTGGCCTTTGTCACTTAGAATTCTTTTTCTTAGTTCAAAGGGGTAACTACTGTTTTGTAGCATTTCTATATCATGATTACTTTCTAATAAGTAGACATCTCTATTTTTTAAGATGTTGTCATATTTGTTGTTGATGTATCCTGTGTCGGTTATGTTAACAATGCTTTTGTTTTTATTGTTTATAATATATCCATTTGAATCTTCAGTATCATGTGATGTTTTTAAGATGTTAATGTCTATGTCTTTTATTTGAAAATCATCTTTATCTATTAATTCGTAATTTTTGATAAATGGTAGTCCATCTAACATTGGTAATGAAAGATATACTTTAGTGTTATATTTTTTTAAAAAGACATTCAAACCTGCGGTGTGATCTTTGTGTATATGGGTAATAATTATGCCATCAATGTCTTTTGGATTTATATTTATTTGTTCTAAGCAATTAACAACATATTTACAGTTATTCCCCATATCGATAAGTATTTTGGCGTTTTTGGTTTCAATGTATGTGGTATTTCCTTTACTACCACTGGAAAAATTTACTATTTTCATTTTTTTCTATAAAGGGTATATGGATTTATATGTCTTCCACCTTTGTTTGGACTACCTATATATAAGGCATAGTGTAAGTGAGTTCCTGCGGTAGGGTTTGAGGCTGTTGGTTTTGGAACAACATAACCAGAGTTACCCATGGTGCCTATTTTTTGCCCTCTTGTGACAGTTTGTCCTTCTTTGACATAAACATCTTTCATGTGTTGATATATTGTGTAATAATTTTTGTAATTATGATTTACAATAACGAAATTTCCGCGTCCTCCGTTACAGTTAATGTTGTATGGTAGGGAAGGGCATCCTTTACCAATGGCTTCAACTGTTCCATTGTTAGCGGTATATATTGGAGATCCATGACCTGTTCCTGAAATGTCAATGGCTCCATGGAATGTTCCCCATCTGTAGGTATAGTTTGTGGTGATAGAATATGGGGTGTTGGTAGGCCATGCCCAGTAGGAAGGGTCGGCTTTATTTGGAACGTATTTACTTCCTCTTACAACGATTCTGTTGACAGCAGGTTTTAATTCGGTTGAATTAGCAATTAAACTTTGGCTTAGTTGACCGTTTACATATTCGTTTTTGTAAGTAACTTGATATAAACCATTTTCACCTTTTCTTATTTCTTCTTCTTCGCCTAGAGGTCTATTTGCGTCAATTTGAATTTCTGTAATATAGTCTTTTTCTTGTTTTTCAACTTTGTGTTCAATAACAGATACATCTATAATTGGGTTAATTAGGCCTACGACTACTTCTTGAGTGGCATACAGTAAATTGTTGGCACTTGTGAAGTTGGGGTTAGCAATTAAAAATTCTTGAACATTTAATTTGTTGTTCGTGGCAACATCTTCGATGGTATCTCCTTCTTGAACGATGTATGTTGTTTGTTCTGCTAAGGTGCCATATAATAAGTATTTGGCTAATGTATCTACATCAGTAAATATTTCATCAGTTGTGGATATTAAATCTTCTTTATAGGTGATATCATCATCGATGTTGATATTTTCAATAATGGAACCTGTGTCTTTAATTTCTTCTTGGATATTTTTCATGTATTTATCATAGGTGTCAGCATTGACAAATGCTTTTATTGTTTTTGTTATGGCATCATCAAATACTTTTTTATCTAGGACATTGATTTTGATAGGTTTTCTTTCTTTTTCACCTTCACTTAGGCTATCATTATTGTATTTTATTGTAATAACATAGCCTTTGATAGTAAAAGGTTTATCATTTTTTAATTTTTCGTATATCTGTGATTCGGTATTAAATTTGTTTTGGTAAGTTTTTACTTTTTTTATTTCAACTCCTTTTGGAGCATATACTTTATTTACTTTATATTTATCTTTAATGCTTTCTTGTTCGCTATTTAAATATGTTTGAAAATCATTTTCATCTTTGATAATTCCTAGTAATTTACCATCTAAATAAACTTGGTATGCTTCTTTTGGAGTTTTATTAGTTTGATTATTTAATCCTAAAACAAATATAAATAATGATATAATTATGGTTGTACAAATAAGGGATATAGACCATTTATTTTGCATCATTTTCATCTTCTTTCTTAAATGATAAGAATGTTGAGGTGTTTTTCTTAAATAATAAATTAATATCTTTAGTTGGACCGTTTCTGTGTTTTAAGACAATTAATTGTACTGGGACAGGTGTTTCTGTGTCTGGTGTTTCTTTATCAGCGTTTGGATTGTGAATGGCTGCGACAATGTCGGCATCTTGTTCAATAGAACCTGATTCTCTTAAATCACTTAAAACTGGTTTTTTATCCTCTCTTTTTTCAACATTTCTTGATAATTGTGATAGGGCTATGACAGGGACTCCTAGTTCCATGGCCATGAGTTTTAAATTTCTTGATATTTCCGATACTTCTTGTTGTCTGTTGGCACTTGAGATACGACTAGAGCCACTTATTAATTGTAAGTAATCGATAATTACTAATCCTAAGCCTTCACCAATTGTGGATAATCTTCTACATTTAGCTTTTATTTCTCCTGATGTAATACCACCTGAATCATCAAAATAAATATTAGTATCCGATAGTTGGCTGATGGCTTCGGTAACTCGGCGCCAATCCTCGTTTTCTAATTTACCTGACATTAATTTTTTACCATTTATTTGGCCTACGGAACTTATCATTCTTGATACTAGTTGTTCCGCGGGCATTTCTAATGAAAATATGGCAATATTCTTTTTAGTACTTTTGGCAGCATTTATAGCCATATTTAAGGCAAGGGCACTTTTACCAACGGCAGGTCTCGCGGCAATAATAATTAGTTGGTTAGGATGAAAACCTGATGTAAGATTATCTAAGTCCCATAAGCCTGATGTAATACCAGTGATGTTACCTTTATTTTTGGCTAATGTTTCTAAATCGTCTTGGGCTTTTGATAAAACATCTTGAATGCTTCTAAATTCGCTTGTTCTTCTATTTTTAGATACATTTAAAATCTTTTTTTCAGCACTTTCTAATAAATCATATACATTAATATTATCTTTATAAGAATTACTAATAATATCAGTAGTTACTTCAATTAAATTTCTTAGAGTATATCTTTCTAAAACAATACTAATATAATAATCAATATTAGCTCCTGTGGCGACAGAATCAATTATTTCATTTAAATAAGGAACTCCTCCGATGGAAGTTAAATAGTTTCTGTTAATTAATTCAGTGGTAACACTAGATATATCTACTGGTTTTTTATTATCATATAGATATTTAATAATTTCGAATATTTTACTGTTACTATCTAAATAAAAAACATCTTTGTCTAATTCTTCACATCCTTTTTGAAGTGCATTTAAAGACCAAAACATTGATCCTAGTAAAGATTTTTCAGCTTCTATATTATTTGGTAATGTTTTTTCTTTCATACAACACCTACTTACTAATTACTTTTATTTTTATATTGGCTATAACATCTTTAAATAATTCTATTTTAATAATATGAATTCCTAGTGAGGTAATAGGATTATCAATAAATATTTTTCTTTTATCAATATTACTATAACCTAATTTATTTAATTCATCTATTATTTGTTTTGTTGAGATAGAACCAAATATTTTATTGTTAGTACCTGATTTAACTATAAATGTTACTTCTTCTTTTTCTAGTTTTTCTTTTATTATGTTAGCATTTTTAGTATTTAATTCAAATAATTCTTTTTCATTTTTAATTTCATTATTTAATATTTCGTTACTTGTTTTAGTATATTTGACAGCATAGCCATTTTTAATTAAATAGTTCATTGCATAACCATCACTTACTTCTTTTATATCTTTTGTCTTACCTTGTCCTTTTAAATCTTTAATAAATATTACTTTCATTGATAATTACCTCCAATACATATTAATTATATCATTTATTTTTAGAAAAATATATAGACAATAAAAAATTATTGTGATAAAATTGAATAGAATAAGTTATTTATAAGATAAAGAAAGGGTATAAGTATGAAAATAAAAAATTATTTAAGTAAACATAAAAAATTATTTGTAATTGTTAGCATTTCTTTAATAGTAATTTCTTTACTTGGTGGATCATATGCGATGTTTCAAAGATTAGATAAAGCAGAATATGCTAATAACTATAAAACTGGATTACTTCAAATAGTATTTGATGATACTAGTGAAGGTTTAGGGGGTGTTATTAATGTTGAAGGAGCAGTTCCTACCGCTAACAGTGATGGGGCTAATTTAACTCCATATAGATTTAAAATAATTAATCAGGGTAATTTAGATTATAAATTTGATTTAAAATTAGTAATAGATGCAGATTATACTGCAACTCATGGTTGTAATGATAAACAACTAAGTGCAGATTATATTATGATTAAATTTAATGATGAAGAACCAGTAGTACTTAGTAGTTTAACTGATAATGTTATTAAAAGTAATATCGAATTAAAAGCAGGAGAAGATGTTACTTATGAAATTAGAGCATGGTTAAAAGAAGGTGCCCCAAATGAAGAGATTGGTAAACATTATCATGGTAAGTTAACCACTAATGGTAATGCTATTTATACAAAAGATACTATTCCTAATGCTCCAGTTCTAGCAGAAGGAATGATACCTATAGCATATGATGGTACTAATTGGGTTAAAGCTGATACTAATAATACAGATAATAATTGGTATAATTATAAGAATAAGATGTGGGCTAATGCTGTTATGGTTACAAGCGCTAAAAGAGATACATATATGAATGCTAATAATGGTACAGTAATACCTGAAGATGATATACTTGCTTATTATGTATGGATACCAAGATATAGATATAAATTATTTAATGTAGATTTTACTAGTGGGACATCACCTCAAGTAATAGATGTAGAGTTTGTTTATGGAACTTCAAGACAAAATGATGAAACAACATGTCAAGTTAGTGATACAGGAGAAGAGACTTGTACTAATAAAGCAAATGGTAATTGGTATACACATCCAGCATTTACTTTTGGAGATACAGAATTAAAAGGAATATGGGTAGGGAAGTTTATAACTAATGGTAATACTACAACACCAACGATAAAACCTGGAATTGAAGCTACAGTTAGTTTAACTCTATCTACTATGTATAATACATCAAAATTATTTAGGTCAACAAATTATTTGACTACAAATGGGGCAAATGAATCAGATTCTCATATGATGAAAAATATAGAACGGGGAGCAGTAGCATATTTAAAACAAAGCATCTATGGATTAGGTATAACAGATATTGCTATAAATAATAGTTATCACCTTACTGGTGGAGGAACAGGTACAAGTTATAAAACAAATACCGGACAATCAACAACAGGAAATATAACAGGTGTTTATGATATGTCTAGTTTTTCACATGAATATGTAATGGGAAATTATAACAAACGAGCCGGAAGTTCTGGGTTAATAGTGAGTGAGGTGCCATCACAGCACATAGATATATATTCTGGGACAAGCGTAAGTGCCAGCCATCTAGGTGATGCGACGGGAGAAACTGCAGGCTGGTATAGTGACAGCACGTACTTTGTTAATTCCTCTTTACCTTGGTTCACTCGCGGAGGTCATCATACAGCGCCTGATGACTATGGCATATTTAACTTTGGAAAAAGTGATGGTGACGCTAATAATAGGATAGCTTTTCGCTCAGTTCTTTCCGTCAAAGAATAATTTAATAACAAAATCAAACAACAACAAAAAACAACCTTTATACTAAGGTTGTTTTTATATCCATAATAATTGGTAATATTATTGGAGTTCTACCTGTTTTTTCGTTTAAATATGGAGCAATACTAGTAATAAGATGATTTTTAAAATCATTATAATTATAACTTTTCTTTTTAAATTCTGTATTAATAATTTCCGTAACTTTTCTCTCTATATTCTTGATTAATTCTTCATTTTCATTTACTACAATAAAACCCCTTGTTGTAATAATTGGTCTAGATAATAATTCCATCTTTTCTGTATTAATATTCATAATAATAGCCAATATACCATTATCACTCATTAATTTTCTATCTTTTATTACAGCACTTCCAACATCACCAATTCTATTTCCATCAACATAAACATCATTAGCAATAACTTTACCACCTTGAAAAACTTTACCATTTTCCATATTTAAAACATCACCATTGCCTAGAATAAATGTTTTTTCTTTTGGTACACCACATAATGTAGCAACATCACAATGTTCTTTTAACATTCTATATTCCCCATGATATGGAGCAAAGTATTCAGGTTTAAATAATCTAATCATTAATTTTAACTCTTCTTGTTGACCATGTCCTGAAGCATGTACTTCACTCATTGCATTAGTAAATACCTTAACACCTTTTAAATAAAGTTGATTAATGGTCTTAGAAACACTTCCTGCATTACCTGGAATAGGTGAAGAAGAGAATACAACAATATCATTTGGCAATAACTTAATTTGCCTATGACTCCCTGTTGCAATTCTTGATAGAGCGGCGAGAGGTTCCCCTTGACTACCTGTACAAAGCAAACACACCTCACTAGGCTTTAATCTATTTGCTTCCTCTGGTGTAATAATAATACTCTTATCTTTAATATATCCACATTCAATTGCAATTTCAATTGATGTATCCATACTTCTACCAAATAAAGCAACCTTCCTTTTATTCTTTCTACATGTTTCAATAATATGTTTTAATCTATATATATTTGATGCAAATGTTGCAATTATAATACGGTTATTCTGGTATGTTGAGAATATATCATTTAAAGTTTCGTCAACTTTTGATTCACTTAAAGATACTCCAGGAATAGTCGCATTAGTACTATCACTCATAAGTAACTTAACACCTTTTTTTCCTAATTCAGCCATTTTATGAATATTTGACATTGGACCTATTGGTGTTAAATCAAACTTAAAGTCCCCAGTCATAATAATTCTTCCATTCGGCGTATCGATACTTATACCATGTGAATCAGGAATAGAGTGAGTAGTCATAAAAAATTCTATATTAAAATATTTAGTTTTGATTTTTGTACTTTCATCATATATGATAAGATTCTTGTACTTAATATTTCTTTCTTCTAACTTTTTTCTAATTAAAGCTGTTGCTTGCTTTGGAGCGTATATCGCGGGTATTTTAACCATTTGCAATAAGAATGGTATTGAACCAATATGATCTTCATGTCCGTGTGTAATTAATAATCCCTTTATTTTACTTTCATTTTGTTTTAAATAAGTAAAATCAGGAATGACATAATCAATTCCAAGTAACTCATCATAAGGAAACATAATTCCAGAATCAACAATAATTATTTCATCATTATGAGTTACAACGTACATATTCTTACCAACTTCACCAAGTCCTCCTAAAGCAAACACCATTGTTTTGTTTATATGTTTCATAATATTAATAACATTTAAGTTATTTTATTTCCTCCTTCTTTCGTTTTTTTTTAATAAAGAATTAATCGCTCTTAATTATACTATATTATTTTAAATTTGGCAAGTATACCTTGACAAAACCAAAAAATCTTCGTAAAATATTTATAGTGAATAATCACTTATTCAAATAAAAAAAGAAAAAAACTATAAAGATATATTTGAGGTGTCCCATGAAAAAATGGAAAATAATAACCCTAATGTTACTATTAACAGGTTGCAGTAAAGTAACCTCAGTTAGCAATGATTACATAAATATTACAAATAACATTATTGACAGTAACAGTAAACTTATAAATACGACATCCATTGGTTATAAATACTACATTCCAAAAGGAGTAACACTGATTAAAGACAATGATTTTAATCAAAAATTTAAAGTCAATAACACATACATGTATTTATATACTGATATAGTTAGTTATTATTATCAAAATGATGATAACTATCAAAACGATGAAGAAAATTTATATTATTACAAACCCATAGAAAATGGGCAAAAGAGTGGTTTTTTAAAAATAAAAAAAGAAAATGATCAATTTCTACTTGAAATTGTCTATAATTATGCTAAAATAGAATTATATAGTAGTAAGTATTATTTAAATCAAAATATCGCTTATGCATCAATTATCTTAGATAGTATTAAGTATAATGATACCGCGATAAAAACATTAATTAATAAGAATTATTTTTCTAGTTATGAGCACAAATACGTGTTAGATAAACCTAAAACAAGTGAAAGTAACTTCTTAGAATATAGTGAAGAATACAATACATACGAAGAAAAAAATGAGTTGCCTGATGACAAGGCAATAAGCAATAAACATTAAAAAGGAGTGGACGAAGTGAGCCTATTAGATAAGTTTAAAAATTTATTTACCGATGAAGAAATAGTCGAAGTTACTAAAGATATTGAAATTGAACCAAAGAAAGAGGCACCAAAATTACCAAAAGTAATGCAGGAGCAAATAGATGAGTTGGAATTAACCAAACAAGTTATTAAACCAAGTAATGATAAAGACGATGACATATTAAGTGATAGAGAATTAATTAAAACCAAAACAAAATTTAATTTCCCTGTATCATTTGATGATGAAATAGTTAGTTCCAATAAGAATGTTTTGAGTTCTAGAGTGGCTAAGAATAGTGGAATTTCTAGTAATCAAACTAGTACTCCTGCAAAAGAAATCAAACCTCTTTATAACATGAGTGCTAAAGAATTAGAAAACACAAGAAAGTTATATAAAGATGAAAAAATTACTAAAATAAGCAAACCAAATGAAAAGAAGTTTACTCGTTCACCAGTAATATCACCGGTATATGGTATCTTAGATAAAAATTACAAAAAAGAAGAGTTACGTTCCAAAGACGAAAATTCATATGAAATACCAAGAGGAAATAGAAAAGTTGATTTTGAATCAGTACATAAAAAAGCTTTTGGTTCACTAGCGGATGATATTAAAGATGGATTACTTTGTGATGACTGTGAGTTAAAAAAAGCATCGCTACAATTTCAAAAACAAGAAAGTGATGATTTACTATATGATATCACCATAGAAAAAGAAAAAGTTGAAGAAAAAGAAAAAAATGAGGATAATTATGAGAACTTTGGTGTATCATATGAAGTAGAGGACTCTGTTAAAGATGTAGAACCAGTTAAGATTGAAGTAGAAGTAGAAAATAAAACATTGGAAGACGATATCATTTCAAATGTAGAAAACGAAATACCAATAGAAGACTGTAACAATAATAAAGTAGTGGCAGAAAAAATAGAAGTAAAAGAAGAAAAAGATAAGAGCAAAGATAATTTAGAACTAACTGATGATTTATTTAATCTAATTGATTCAATGTATCAAGATAAGGAGGAATAATATGACATTGGAAGCATTTTTTACCACGATGTTATATATACTTGGCTCTACTTTACTAATCGTATTAATAATATTAGGTATAAAGTTAATTATTACAATGAATAAAATAGAAAATGTTGTTGATGATATTAATGTAAAAGTAGACAAATTAAATGGCTTATTTAATATTATTGATTATACTACTGATAAATTAGCAATTGTAAGTGATAAGATGGTCGAGGGAGTTAGTTATGTTTTAAAGAAGATGTTCTTTAAAAAAAATAAAAAAAAGGAGGAGAAAGATTATGAGTAAAAAAGGATTTGGGAAGTTTCTAGCAGGAGCATCTTTAGGAGCAGGATTAGCCTTATTATTTGCTCCAAAAAAAGGTAGTGAAACAAGACAAGAATTAAAATTAAAACTAGATGAATTATGGATTAAGGCAAAGAATGTCGACACTGACGAAGTAAAAGAAACATTTCAAAAAAAAGTAGATGAAATAAAAAAAGAACTTAGTGATTTAGACAAAGAAAAAGCAATAGACCTTGCTAAGAAAAAAAGTGAAGATTTAAAAAAACAATGTGAAGAATTGCTAAAACTAGCAAAAGAAAAAGGAACTCCTGTATTAGAAGGTGTTGCTAAAGATATTAAAGAAAAAGCAATTGTAGTAACAAAAGAAGTTCTTAAAAAATTAGAAGATTCTAATAAATAAAAAATTATTTAAAACATATAAACTAATAAGGAAAATACTCTTATTAGTTTTTTTAACAAAAAAATCAAAAAAAATGTACAATTTACAAAAAACTGATTGTAATTTTAAAAAAAGTATGATAAAATTAAATAGAATAAAGAGACTTATAAAAAGGAGCGATTAACATGGCATTTAGTAAAATTAAAAAAATTATTAATGGAGAAGATGATAATCTTGATAATAATAGTGATGATGAATACTATAGTGTTGAAAATGTAACTTTACCTTCTAATGGAGGTAAAATGATTTTATTAGAACCACGAGCTTACTCTGAGAGCCAACAAATTGCCGATCACTTAAAAAAGAGAAATACTGTAGTAGTTAACATGAAAAGAGTAACAAGCGACCAAGCTAAAAGAATCGTTGACTTTTTAAGTGGTACAGTGTATGCAATAAGTGGTGATATGCAAAAAATTGGCAATGGTATCTTTTTATGTACCCCTAAAAATATTGATGTAGAAGGTAAAATTACCGAAGATGATATAAAGGGTAAAAAGAACGATGACGAATGGTAGTTTTGTGAGGTGTGCTAATGAAAAAATTTAGTATTGTAGAAAAAGGCTATAATCAAAAAGAAGTAAACGAATTTTTAGATATAGTAATAAATAGATTAGAAAAAGTTGTAGCCGAAAACAACAAATTAAATCTGCAAATAGAAGAACTAAAAAAAGAATTAAAAGAAAATGGCAATGCTGAAGAAAGACTTAACAAAGCCATTCTAGCGGTTCAAGAAACCTCAGATCGAATGAAAGAACTTGCTAGAGCTGAAAGCCAAATGATTATTGAAGATGCTAAACGAAATGCCAATTCAATAATTCACGAAGCCTTAGTCAATGCTGAAAAAACAGAATATCAAGCTAATTGTCTAAGAAAAAATATCACCGTTTACAAAAACAGAGTTAAGTCTATCTTAGAATCTCAAATAGAAATAGCCGAAGATTTGGATAAAATTGAGATATAAGTATTGTAATTTAGAAATTAATATGTTATAGTAATAATTGTTTTTAAAACAAGAGCGGAAGACGTAATTAAAAATCTTATTATAAGAGAGCCTAATACTTGGTGCAATTTAGGTTAATAATTTTTAATTAAAATCACTTCTAATGTTTTTAATTGAATTATTAGATTAAATTAGATTAAAACGGTAGTGCGTTATAACTTTAAGAGCATAAATTAATTTTATGAACTAAGGTGGTACCGCGATAATTCGTCCTTATACATGTATAAGGATTTTTTTATTTATAAAAAAGGAGGAAACAATATGTTTAAAGAATTAAAAAAAGGAGAAATATCAAAAATTGAAAGTGAGTATTCTAATTTTTTTATAGAAGATAAAATTTTAGAAAAATCAATTGAAAAAGGTAAAGACTATTTTGTTTTTTATGATGGACCTGCCACGGCAAATGGCATGCCAGGTTTACATCATATGGTTGCTAAATTTTTAAAGGATGCATTTTGTAAATACAAAACAATGCAGGGATTTAAAGTAATAAGAAAAATAGGATGGGATACCCATGGATTACCAGTTGAAGTACAAGTAGAAAAAAAATTAGGATTCACCGATAAGAAAAATATTGAAAAATTCGGGATTAAAGAATTCAACGAAGAATGTCGCAAGGCAGTATGGGAAAATGAAAAAGCATTTAGTGATCTAACTAAGAAGATGGGACAATTTATTGATTTAGAGCATCCTTATGTTACTTATGATAATAATTATATTGAAACCGAATGGTGGATTTTAAAGAAATTTTTTGATGAAGGACTATTTTATGAAGGACATAAAATATTACCATATTGTCCTAGATGTGGAACAGGATTAGCATCACATGAAGTAGCCCAAGGGTATAAAGAAATATCTGTTGATACAGTAATTGTACCAATGAAGAAGAAGAATGATGATGTTTATTTCTTAGTTTGGACAACAACTCCATGGACCCTAATTGCCAACGTTGCCTTATGTGTTAACCCTGATGAAACATATATAGAAGTATTAAGTCAAGGATATAAATTTGTCGTGGCCAAAAAACTTGCTTCTAAAGTACTTGGCGATGACTTTGAAATATTAAAAGAATATAAAGGAAAAGACTTAGAATATATAGAATATGAACAACTAATTCCAAGCCTAAAAGTAGATAAAAAAGCATTCTATATAACTTGTGATAATTATGTTACCATGGAAGATGGTACTGGTATCGTACATTTAGCCCCAGCCTTTGGTCAAGATGACTATAACGTAGGAAAAAAATATGATTTACCATATTTAAATCCAGTTGATGATACAGGAAAATATATTGAAGGCTTATGGAAAGGAAGAAACGTATTTGAAGTAGATATTGATGTTATCAAATACTTAAAAGAAAATGATAAACTATTTAAAAAAATAAAAATGATACATAATTATCCACATTGTTGGAGATGTGATAGCCCATTACTATACTATTCTAAACCATCATTCTATTTAGAAATAACTAAAATAAAAGATAAAATAATAGAAGAAAATAAAAAAGTAAAATGGTATCCTGATTACGTTGGAGAAAAAAGATTCGGTAATTGGTTAACCAACTTAAATGACTGGGCGATATCAAGAAACAGATATTGGGGAACACCACTTCCTTTATGGAGATGTGAATGTGGTCATGATATCATGATAGGATCTAGAAAAGAACTCATTGAAAAATCAATTGAAAAAGTAAGTGAAACCATTGATTTACATCGACCTTATGTTGATGATATCCATATCAAATGTCCTAAATGTGGTAAGATTATGAATAGGGTAACCGATGTAATTGATTGTTGGTTTGATTCAGGAGCAATGCCATTTGCCCAATACCACTACCCATTTGAAAACATCGAAACCTTCAACAATCAATTTCCAGCGGATTTCATCGCGGAAGGAATCGATCAAACAAGAGGATGGTTTTATTCATTACTAGTAATATCTACCTTTGTAAAAGGATGTTCTCCATATAAAAACGTTTTAGTAAACGAATTATTACTTGATAAAAATGGTCAGAAAATGCATAAAAGTAAAGGTAATGCCATTGAACCATTTTCCACAATAAAAAAATATGGAGCCGATACCGTAAGATTCTATTTACCTTATGTCTCACCGGTATGGACACCATTAAAATTCGACGAAGCAGGACTAAAAGAAGTATATTCTAAATTTTTTAATCCTCTAAAAAACACTTATACCTTCTTCCAAATGTATGCTAATATTGACAACATTGATCCAAGAAACTTCAAAGTAAATTATAATGATTTAGAAGAAATAGATAAATGGTTACTATCTAAATATAACAACCTAATTAAAGATGTAACAAATGCTTATGAAGAATATGATTTAAACAAAGTAGTAAAAAATATAACTGATTTTGTCAGTGAAGATTTATCTAATTGGTATATTAGAAGAAATAGACAAAGATTTTGGAAAAGTGCTTTAGATAATTCCAAAAAAGGAGTATATCAAGTAACATATGAAGTATTAATAGGAATAACAAAGTTAGTCGCACCTATTGTACCATTCATAAGTGAAGAAATATATCAAAATCTAACAGATAAAGAATCAGTTCACCTAAGTGATTTTCCTAAATGCAATGAAGAACTAATTAATATCGAATTAGAAAATAAAATGGAATTAGTTAGAAATTTAATATCACTAGGAAGAAACGTAAGAGAAGAAACTAAAATAAAAGTAAGACAACCATTAAGTGAGGTTATCTTAGATGGTAAAAACGAAAATATCCTTAGTGATGTAGTTAATCTAATAAAAGAAGAATTAAATGTAAAAAATGTATTATTTGTTAAAAATATAACTGATTACATGAACTTATCTGTAAAACCTAATTTCAAAAATGCTGGTAGTATATTTGGTTCTAAAATTAAAGACTTTTCTAATTATCTGTCCAATTTAAGTGAGAAAGAAATTATATCTATTCAAAATGGAGAATCCAAATATTTTGAAGATATCCTTATCAATAATGATTTAATTGATGTTAGAATAAGTGCTAAAGAAGGATTCAATGTTGCATCAATAAATAATAATTTTATTATTTTAAATACTACAATAACTGAAGATTTATTAAATGAAGGACTTGCTAGAGAAGTAGTAAGCAAAGTACAAAACCTAAGAAAAACATTAGGCTTTGATGTTGAAAATAGAATAAATATATACTATGATGCTAGTTTAGAATTTGATAAACATATTAAAGATTATATACCTTATATTAAAGATGAAACCTTATGTGTTAACTTAATAAAAGAAACTTTAGACACTGAAACTATTAAAATAAATGACTATGATGTTAAATTTAGATTAGAAAAGAATAATTAGTTTCTTTTCTTTTTCTTTGCTATGCTTATTTTAGTTTTTAAAAAAAATATATTAAAAAGTATTGTAATAGTAACTTAATTTATGGTATTATTTATTTGTTAGAATAGATATGTGAGGTTTTAAAGTATGGAAAAAGTTAAGGGTAAAAGTTGGTTTAAGTATTTATATATAATAAGTTTTTGTATGATAATAGTTTTATGTGGATTACTTTGTTATAAGTATATAAAAGTAAATCAATCTTTAAAAGAAAGTGATGATGATAAAGCAAATGTTAATTTAATAGAAGATAAAAGTGGGGCAAATAGACCTGTGTTAGCGGAAGGAATGATACCTGTTATTTATGATAATACTCTAAATACATGGGTTAAAGCAGATGCCAAAGGGATTTATAGTAATTGGTATGATTATGAAAATAAGATGTGGGCTAATGCAGTTATGGTTACAAGTGGAACTAGAGATACTTATATGAATGCAGATGCTGGAACTGAAATAAAGGAAGATGATGTGTTAGCATATTATGTATGGATACCTAGATATAAATATAAATTATTTAATGTTGATTTTAAAATTATTGATTCTCAAGTAATAGATGTGGTTTTTGAAAAAGGAACTGAATCTACAGGTACTACAAAATGTAGTGTTAGTGAAATAGGAGTAGAAACGTGTACTAATAAAGAAAATGGTAATTATTATACACATCCTGCTTTTACATTTGGTGATATAGAGTTAGAAGGAATTTGGGTAGGTAAGTATGAAACAACTGGAAGTACTTCATCACCAACTGTAAAACCCGGAATTACATCACTTAGAAGTATAACAGTAGCTAATATGTATAGTACAGGACAATTACTTGGTTCAACAAATTATTTAACATCAAGTGGAGTAAATGTAACAAATTCACATATGATGAAAAATATTGAATGGGGAGCAGTAGCATATTTAAAACAAAGTAAATACGGATTAGGTAATACAGATATGGGAAAGAATAATTATTATTATTGTGATAAATATTATGGCGATGATTATACTTCTTATGATAAGGCTTCTGTGTATTGTGAAAGTCAAGTTTATTATAAAACAGGCTGTGGTGATAACACTAATATAGGGGAAGATTCTGTTTGTAATGCTTATTATACTGTAAGAGGAAGAATGGCATCTACTACAGGAAATATTACAGGAGTATATGATATGTCAGGTGGGACGGATGAATATGTAATGGGAGTAATACAAGATAATGATACTACTAAAAGAAGTCCAATGTCAGGATATAGTACAATTGATAATTCAGGATATATAGGAAAAGCAGGAGAGAGTTATATTGATTCAGGAAACACATTAGCATTTCCAAATTTAAAATATTATGACTTATATGCAAATGGTACTAGTTTTAATGATTATACAATAAGTCATTTAGGAGATGCAACTGGTGAAACTGCAGGATGGTATAAAGATTACGTGTACTTTGTTTCGTCCGACCGCCCTTGGTTTTATCGTGGACTAAATACATTTAATTATCGACAAAGTACAGGTATATTTGCTTTTGGTGCTTATTATGGAGGAACTAGTGATTATTATACTTTCCGTTCAGTATTATCTATCACAAAATAAATCTATAGAATTAAAACTGCAATAGCAAATAACAATAAATAAACTATTACTTTTTGGAGTAATAGTTTTTAAATACATGCGAATATTCTATTATATAATGTATAATTTAAATAAATTATATACAAATATTTAAAAGAAAATAAATTTATTATATAATAATTATGAGGTAGATATGAAGAAGTTTGTTTTATTTATAATGTTATTTATGTTTTCATGTAATGTTTATGCAAAGGAAGAAGTTAAATTTTCTAAATGTGTTGATGGAGATACAATTAAGGTTTTAATTAAGAATAAAGAGTATACTGTAAGGATGTTAGCAATTGATACTCCAGAATCAGTTCATCCTAAGAAAAGGGAAGAATATTATGGAAAGGAATCTAGTGATTATACTTGTGATAAGGTTAAAAATGCTAATAAGTTAGAACTTGAATATGACGATAAGAGTGATAAAAAGGATAAATATAATAGAATACTTGCATATGTTTTTGTAGATGGTTATTTACTTGAAGATTTGCTTGTAACAAACGGTTATGCCGAGGTAGCTTATTTATATGATGATTATAAATATGCGGATTTACTTAAAGATAAAGAGAGTGTTGCTAAGGTTAAGGGAATTGGTATTTGGAATGAGGAAGAAAGAAATAAATTTAACAATAATGATGTTTCTTTATCTATAAAGGAGATAATTTTATTAATTGGTTTAAGTGTTGCTCTTTATTTTTATAAGAAAATAGATAAAAAGGTTAGAAAGAGAGCTAAAAGATATAAAAAAGTAATAAATATTTAAATTATGTGGAATTATGTAAAATAATAAAAAACTATTTAAAAAAATATAAAAATAGTTTATAATGATAATGAAAGGAATGGTTGATATGAAATATAATATTCGTGGTGATAAGATTGTAGCTACTAAAGCTATAAAAGATTATGTACAAAATAAGTTGAGTAGACTTGATAAGTATTTTAAAGAAAGTGATGAGTATACCGCTAATGTACTTATTAGGGTTAAAGGTCATAAGCAAACTATAGAGGTTACTATTCCAACAACAAAGTTTATTTTAAGAAGTGAAGTAACTGATGAGGATTTATATGCTGCGATAGATATTGTTTGTGATAAATTGGAAAGACAAATTAGAAAAAATAAAACTAGATTAAAAAAGAAAAGTGTTTTAGATAATTATAAGGAATTAAATTTAAATTTTGATATTGAAGATAGTGAATTAGATAAAGAAAAGATAGTTAAGAGGAAGAAAATAGATACTAAGCCAATGAATGAAGAGGAAGCAATTATTGAAATGAATTTACTTGGTCATGATTTCTTCGTGTTTAAAAATTTAAATAATGAAGTATGTATCCTTTACAAAAGAAAAGATAATAAATACGGTATAATTGAAACAAAATAACTATCTTTTTTTTTCAATATTTGGTACAATAGTGTAGAAAGGACTTGATATAATGTTTAATTTTATAAGGAATATGTTTGATAATGAGTATAAAGAATTAAAGAGATTTAGACTTATTGCTGATGAAATTGATAAATTAGATGAAGATATGTCTAAATTAAGTGATAAAGAGTTACAGGATAAAACTTTAGAATTTAAGGAAAGATTAAAAAATGGTGAGACTTTAGAGGATATTTTAGTTCCTGCTTTTGCCGTTGCTAGAGAGGCTGCTTATAGGGTAGTTAAGATGAAACCATTCTATTGTCAATTACTTGGAGGACTTGCTATTCACTATGGTAATATTGCAGAGATGAAGACAGGTGAAGGTAAGACTTTGACTTGTGTTTTGCCAGCTTATTTGAATGCTTTGACAGGTGAAGGTGTTCATATTGTTACGGTTAATGAATTCTTAGCTAGTCGTGATGCTGAATGGATGGGTGGAATATTTAGATTCCTTGGTTTAACGGTAGGTTTGAATTTAAGGGAATTAACACCAAGTGAAAAACAAGAAGCATATAACTGTGATATTATGTATACTACGAATAATGAGTTAGGCTTTGATTATTTAAGAGATAATATGGTTGTAAAAAAAGAGAATAGGGTACAAAGGAAATTAAATTATTGTATTGTCGATGAAGTGGATTCTATTTTGATTGATGAAGCTAGAACGCCTCTAATAATTTCTGGTGGTGTTATGCAATCGGCTAATATGTATACACAGGCTGATAATTTTGTTAAGGGTTTAAAGGAGAATGTTGATTATATACTAGATGAGAAAACTAAGGCAATTAATCTTACTGATGAGGGTTCTTCTAAATGTGAGAAGAGTTTTCATATAGAAAATTTATATGATATTAATAATACGGCTTTAGTACATCATATAAATCAAGCTTTAAAGGCTAACTATACAATGAGTAAGGATGTTGATTATGTAGTTCAAAATGGTGAAGTAATAATCGTAGACCAATTTACTGGTAGGTTAATGAAGGGTCGTGCTTTTTCTGAGGGGTTACATCAAGCTATCGAGGCTAAAGAGGGTGTAAAGATTCAGCAAGAAACAAAGACTTTGGCGACAATTACGTTTCAAAATTATTTTAGAATGTATGCTAAACTATCAGGTATGACAGGAACGGCAAAAACAGAAGAAGAAGAATTTAGAAATATTTATAATATGTATGTTATTTGTATTCCTACGAATAAGCCTGTTATAAGGGAAGATGCTACGGATTTATTATTTGCTGTTAAAAGTGGTAAATATAATGCTATTGTAAGAGAAATTGAGAAAAGGCATAATTTAGGTCAACCAGTTTTAGTGGGAACAATTGCCATTGAAACGAGTGAGTTAATTAGTAGTATGTTAACAAAAAAGCATATTAAACATGAAGTTTTAAATGCAAAGAATCACGCTCGAGAGGCAGAGATAATTGCTAAGGCTGGTGAAAAGGGTTCTGTTACAATTGCTACAAATATGGCTGGTCGTGGTACGGATATTAAATTAGGTGAAGGGGTTAAGGAACTTGGTGGTTTGTGTGTAATCGGTACGGAAAGGCACGAATCAAGGAGAATAGATAATCAGTTGAGAGGTCGTGCTGGACGTCAAGGTGATCCTGGTTTTACTCAATTTTATGTATCTTTTGAAGATGACTTGATGGTAAGGTTTGGCTCTGATAAGTATAAGCAAACATTGCAAAATTTAGGATTTGATGGAGAACAATCGATTCAAATGAAGATGTTTTCTAAGTCTGTTGAATCTGCTCAAAGGAGAGTTGAAGGAAATAACTTTGATATAAGGAAACAACTATTACAATATGATGATGTTATGAATAATCAAAGAGAGATTATATATGGAAAGAGAAATGAGATTTTAGATAGTGATTCGATTCATGAAACGACACTAAAAACATTTAGAGATAATATTAGTAATTTAGTAAATGTTCATACTATCGAAACAAGTAAGTTGAGTCATGAAGATTATGCTGAGATATTAGAGGCCACAAATGAGAATTTACTTAAAAGGTATCGTTTGAATTTAAGTGATATCGAGGGTAAGGGCAATGAGGAAGTAATTAATATTATTTATGATAATGTGGTAAAAGATTATGAAGAGAAAATAAGTGATGTTCCTACGGAAATAATACAAGAATTTGAGAAAGCTATATCTTTGAGGGTAATTGATAATTATTGGATGGAACATATTAGTACAATGAGTCATTTAAGAGAGGGTATTCATTTGAGAGGATATGCTCAGGAAAATCCACTTCAAGCTTATACGTTAGAGGGGTATGAGCTATTTGATGAGATGTTAAATAGAATTAATAAGGATATTTCTATATATTTACTTAAGTCTGAAATAAGGCAAAATATTGAAAGAAAAGAAATTGTTAAGAAGAAAATGACTAATGAGGGGAAAGAAGAAGGCACGAGGACTCCTAAAAAAAGTGAAAAAATAGGGAGAAATGATCCGTGTCCTTGTGGCAGTGGTAAAAAATATAAGCAATGTTGTGGTAAATAATGATTAAAATCGGCGTAAACCTAAGTAATATTAGGGATTACGCCATTTTTGTACAATGCTCAAAAATTGTAAAAAATTACAACTTAAAAATTTTAGATAAGTTTTAGATAAGTGTTTCAAAGTATTGAAAGTGCTTCAATCCCTTATAAAATAAAGTTAAAATGCTTATAAAATTAGATAAGCTTTTTGTGAAATTTGCCAAATTACAAGAAAAGTGCTATAATTTACTCATTCACAAAGCCATTGCGAGGAAGAGTAAAAAATATAAAGCATTTTAGAGAACTCTGTTAGGTGAAAAAGAGGATGTAAGTA
>OGXX01001066.1_pt1 | contig 28820 bp, 43 predicted proteins | sample 1576301 | NCBI WGS metagenome assembly OGXX01 (sample SAMEA3541469, study PRJEB24748) | human gut metagenome | biome: human gut; feature: human-associated habitat; material: faeces | place: China | collected 2012
CCTCGTAGACGCCGTACCAGCTTTCGGCGTCAATCGTCCCCGCCGCCACCGCCGCGTCGTAGGCCGCCTGCGTCATTTTGGTGATGCCCGGGTCGCCCTTGGGGCCGGCAGGCCCCGTCACCTTGCCGATGACCACCGACACACCGCTGTCCAGCGGGTAGATCAGGTGGCCATCGGAACTGATGCTGAAGTTGGGCGGTGTGTCGCCGGTGTAGAACAGCCGCAACTCGCCGCTGTCCTCATCCACGTCAAAGCCATACAGGCCATCGGCTACGATGGTGGAGCCGTCCTTACCAGCAGGCCCCGGAACGCCGGTCGCCGAAACGCCGGTGTCCTTGAACTGGCCGGTGGCGGGATCCCACGCATACCAGTGATTGTTGGCCCCGATATAGGGCGCGTTGATGATGCCGTTGTAGTAGTCACTGGAGATGATCTGCGCGTCGCTGTAGACATCTGGCTGGACATCGAGCCGGAACGAGAAGGTCGCCAGCCTGGCGGCTGCGGCGTCTCCAGCGCCTACAAAGATATCCACCTGTGCCCGGACGATGCCCGCTGCCGCGAGCACCTGAGCCGCTACAGGGATGGCAACCTCGCTGCCGCTCCACGAGATCGCATCGTTATTCTCGGTTTTTGCGTAAAGGCCGCCGGTGCCGTCTGGTTTGGCAAAGCGCAGCATCACTGCAGCTCCGCTGGGGACGGCATAGGGCTCCGCGCCAGCCCAGAGAGATGCCGAGATGACGCGGGTGTTGGCGTCTCCCTGCACCATGTGCAGCGTCGGCGGGACGCCGTCCAGCGTCGTGTTAAGTTTAACAGCCTGCGCGACTGTAAGGTTGTCTGCCATGGTCACACCTCCGTCAGAAATTGCTGATGCCCACGATGGCATCTATTGTGCCTGTGCCGCCGGTCTGCGTTGCGACGCCCGCGCCATCAAACGTAAACGCGCAGAACCAGTCATCGGACGCGCACTGATAGCTGCCGGAGCGGCCGGCCGGGATGAAGCAGCTGGCCTGATTGGGGCTACTGCCGGAGCAGTAGACCACATAGCCGATGACCTTCTGCTCCGGGAACGTGATCTTCTTACCGCCCTTTAGGTAATCGGTAGCATCTACCGTGCCGCCCACCGTGAGATTATGCGCGATATCACCATACTGCGCATCAATGGTGTTGACAGTCACCCGGCCAAAGCCAGCCGAGAAAATAACGTTCTCCGTGTCGGAGCCCGTAATGTTGCTGTGGTAGACCCGGTAGACTTTGATAAGGCTATCGCCATCGGCGGGATCGATGCGCAGCCTCCACCGTGTGGTAAAGTTCACAGTTCTCGCACCGGAGATGATTTGAGCTATCTGCAACTGGTCAGATGGCCCAAATATGCCACTCCCGTCAACATCCAGCTTTTCATAATCGCTCAAAGTTGGAGTCACGCTTTTTGTAAGGATCTGACTGATCCGATCCAGATCCGCCTGCGAGTAGTCGGAGTTTTTGTAGGTCGCGCCGGTGGCGCTGGTATCGATAGTGCCGCCGTCCAGATTGATCAAGAAGTTCCCCTGCTCGCTGGCGATGGTGCCGGCCACCAGGTTCGCGGCCGTGATCATCCAGGCCTGAATGCCACCGGCAATGGTGGCCCCCATCGTATAGGGCCCGTTATAGCCGGTGCTGCTGGCCGCCCATCCTTCATAGTTAAACCTCCAAACCTTCTTGGCCTTGGTTGGGTCAGGATCGTCGGCAATGTATAGCTCGTCCGGCTCTCCATCACCGTTGGTATCCAGCAAACGGACGGAACCGCCCTTTGCGCCCAGCAGGGCGGAAGTAAGACTGGCGGAGATCTTCTCCACCATGGAGACGGAGGGCTTGGCGTTGATCTGCGCCTGCTGTCCGGCGATGGTGGCCGCGATGTTGGCCTTGACGCTGCCAAGCGCCACGCTATCGTAGCGCTCCAGTAGGCAGTCCCAGGCGATCTTGTTTACCCGCGCCTTGGCATCCACTCCCAGGCGGTGGAAGTAGACGCCCACGGTGTCACCCAGATAGATCTGCTCCAGGAACGCCACGTCCTCGTAGCCGGAAGCCTGCGACAGCAGTGCCAGCTTCACGTCCCAGCTGACTGCCGGGACGCCGATCTGGTTCCGCTTGACGTAGGCAGCGGCCTCCGCCTGCAGCTGCGCTTGCGTGGGCTGCTGCTCGAAGCTGGAGGACAGATCCAGCGGCATGAGCCGCGTATATCCAAAATCGCCCGCCGCGTAGACTGGCGCCGCCGTGACGGTAACATCGTTGCCGCGCCAGTAGGGCACCACGCCCGTATAGCAGTTGGTGCAGTTGGCGTCCTGCGTCAGATCTGTCAGGTTCTTCCCGTATCGGACGGACACGCCGCGATCCGCGCCCCGGCGCCCTAGCAGCCGCACCGTCCAGCCGTCAAACTCGTACTCGCCGCCGTACACATCCAACAGGCTCCCCTGCTGACCTCCCAGCAGGGCCCACGCGCCGGTGGGCACCGTCACGGCCATGGGAGCTGCGGTGGTCTTGTCGGTGGTCAGGGTAAAGGGCATGCCGGCCGGCAGCGCATGGCTTTTAATGCCCGCCACGGCGGAGGGCGCATCCGCCGCGGTGAAGGGTGACACCACGTAGCCGCCCAGGTCGTAGGCGATATGCCGGGCATAGATGGCAGTAGTGCCGTTCATGCCTGGCACGATGCGATACACCCGGAAGGGCTGCAGCCCGCCGTCCGGGCCCACCGTGGCCCGCAGGATAGAGCGCAGCGCGATCTCGCCATAGTGGATGCCCTCCACCGGATAGTGCAGCTCCAGCTCATACTGGCCGTTAAGCTCCTGCGTCACCTTGCAGGAAAGGGCGTCCGAAAGGATGCCCATACCGTTGTCCGCGCCAGCCGGGAAGCTGGTGCGGTCGGCGTCATACAAAATCGGTCTCATAGTGTCCACCACCTCGGGATGATCTCCACGCCTGTGATACCGCCCGTCCAGCGGACGGCGCTCTCTCCGGCCGGCAGCGTGGGAAACTCCGGCGCGGAAATGGTGCTGTTAAGGTTGACCGCTCCCAGATAGGCGTTCTGCGTGTCCGAATCCAACACCACAGCGCCGCGGGGCATGCTGTTGATGGTGACGGTCACGCTGCCCACCGTCAGCGTCCCCGCGCCTGCGCCGGTGACGGTGATCAGGGGCAGCGCAGCGAACGCCGTGGGGTTCAGCAGGACTTGCTCCTGCGCCGCCTGCACCGGCAGATCGCCGACGCGGAGGAACCGCTGCGGCTGGCAGTTAAACTCAATGGTCGCCCTGCCGAACCGGTGCAGGACGCTCTCCACGTCCAGCGGGCCGGCAAAATAGGCCCTGCGGTATGTCTCCACGTCGTAGCTGTCCTCCAGTTTCTGGTACCCACGCGGGCCGCAGAGCCAATCAGCCACCGCGCGCATAGCGCGGGGGAGCCGCAGGCGCTCTGCGCTGACGTAGATCTCGTAGGACTGGATGTAGTTCTGGTAGGCAGGCTGCAGAAACAGAAGATCGCCGTTTCTGCCCGGGACGGACTGGGTGTCCAGTTTGCGCGCGGCCAGCTCTATGCTGGGGTAGCGTTCCACCACGACGTGGACGTCATCGGAGGATCTTCCGGCCCAGAAAATCATGCAAACACCGCCTCTCTGCGTTCCACCGCGTGCTGCAGCTTGTACATAACGGCATCCGCCAGTGCGTTGACATCCTGTCCCTCCGCACCGTAGACGTTCAGCACTACGCCGCTCATGTTAGTGGTCGTGCCGCCGCCCATGGGCAGCGCCGACAGCGCGGACAGCTCCTCGCCCATGTCGCGCATAGCTCTCGGCATGGCCTGCTCTACGCCCAGCGTGATGCCGGGCGGGATGAATTTTCCAATCTCATTCGCAAAGACCTTAGACGGGGAGTGAATGCCGAACAAACCCTTGACCCAGCCCAGGACATCACTTACCCAGCCCCGAAGTTTGTCATAAAGCCACGACGCCGCATTAGAGATTCCGTCGAATAGACCGCGCACCAACTGCACGCCGACCTCGCCAATAGCAGCCATTCCGGACAGGAGGCCCTTGACAATGGCGCCGATGATCTCCGGCAGCCGCACCACCAGACGGGGCAGCGCCTCGATCAGACCCTGCGTCAAGCCTGCAATGAGAGATCCCGCCGCGATAATGATCTCATCCACATGGTCCACCAGACCCTCGGCCACGGTGATGATGGCGTCAACCGCCGCTGGGATCAGCGCCGGAAGGTTTTCTCCGATGCCCGACGCAAGGGCGGCAATGATATCAATGCCGGCGTTCAAGATTTGCGGGAGCAGTATCGTGATCTGCTCGACCAGCATGGGCACCACGGCGGAGATTGCCTGCACCGCCGCCGGCAGGGCCTGCACGATTCCGGAAACAAGGCCGCCCACGCCTTGCACAAAGGCGGGGAGAAGCATCTCCATGGCAGGGCCCACATAGGGTAGCAGCCCATTCACAAGCTGTGTCATGCCCTCCGCAAAGCGCGGCAGCATAGTCTGCAGGCGCGGCAGCAGGTTATCTGCGAAGGTGTTGACACTGTCGATCACATTCTGCACCAGCTTGTCCAGATCCAGATTCTCGTTGCTCATGCCGGTGATAAGGTTACTCCACGCCGACTTCATGGCGTTGGCGCTGCCCTGGATGGTCGTAGCCGCCTCCTTGGCGGTAGTGCCGGTGATACCCATTTCCGTCTGCACCACGTGGATGGCGTCCACGATGTCGGCATAGCTGGAGATGTCGTACTTGATTCCGGAGAACTTCTCGGCGTCTGCCAGCAGCCGCTCCATCTCCTGTTTAGTGCCGCCATAGCCCAGCTTCAGGTTGTCCAGCATGGTATAATTCTGCTTGGCGAATCCCTGATAGGCATCCTGTATGCTCCGCATATCCGTGCCCATCTTGTTGGCGTTGTCGGACATGTCCGTGATGGCCTGATCCGCCTTGTCGGCGGCGGCTTTCGTGTCGCCGCCCAGGGACTGCAGAAGGGACGCGGAGAAGCTGGTGACGGTCTCCATGTACTGGTTCGCGCTCAAACCGGCAGTCTTGTAAGCTTCGTTGGCATATTGCTGCACCTGCGCGGAGGACTCCTTGAACAGGGTGTCCACGCCGCCGATCAGCTGCTCCTGCTCGGCAAAGCCCATAATGGACTGCTTGCCGAGATCCACAAGCGCTGCGGTGGCCTCCTTGATAGCAGACGCCATCGCCTTGATGCCGGAAACGATAAAGTCAGAGGCGACGTTGGCCTTCAGGACATCTCCAAAGGACAGGGCCTTCTCGCTACCCTCACGCATATCGTCGCCCAGCTCCTCTACGCCGCTGGAGGTGTTGCGCAGCCCGCTTTGCATCTTGTTCAGCGTGGCAGCGGCTTCATTCAGCGCCTGCTGCCACCTCTGGGTCTTTTCGTCGCTCTCGCCGTACTTGGCGGCTGCCTTGCCGGTCTGCTCCGCCAGCAGCTTCACGCGCTCGCGCTGCACTTCGATCTGCTTGGTCAGCACCGCCGACGTCTTGGCGGACCTCTCCTCCGCAGAGGTGGCGGAGGTGAAGGAGGACGCAACCAGCTTCATCTGGCTTTCCAGTGTCTTGGACTGCTGGATGATCTGGTTGATCTGCCGGCGATACTCCGCCTCACCGTCTACGCCGATCTTGGGGCCAATGTTCACAGCCATAGGATCACCTCACTTTCATAGCTTCGTCAAATGTCCAGTGTTTCTGTTTTTTCTTGGGAGCGGCGCCGTTATAAATGGCGAGGCAGGCGATCATGTCCAGCATCTCACCGTATCGCGTGACCATGATCTCCTGCCTTCCCATATTCAGCTTTCGCCCGTAAAACAGGAGCCAAGCAAGGTTCAGCTGGACGCCCGCACCTTGCCGCCTTCTTTTTTTTCGGGCTCTACCTCCACCGTGGGCTTGCTGTCTTCCGTCCAGGCCGCCAGCGCCGCCTGCTGCAACTGGATGAACTCGCTTTCTCGCAAAGACAAAACCTCGTCCACCGTCAGAGGCCGGGGAGGTATCCAGTCTCCGCCGATGTCCGCTCTGCCGAAGGTTTCAAATGCAAGGGCCGTCGCATAGCCTTCGCTCATGGCGACGATAATTGCGGCTGTGTCCCGCACCACCTTGCCGTAGCTCCCCTCCAGCACCTCCCCCAGACGGGTGATATCGCCATCCGGGCAGAGGTCGGAGATCTTAGCGGAGGCGCCCACCGTAAAGCGGAAGCCTACTTCTCTGCCGTAGATCTGCATAGACACCTCCTCTTACGCCGCGCCGCCCAAAATCGCCTTGAGGACGGCCTCGGCGGCTGCCTCGGTGGGCTGATCAGCGCCCACCAGCTTCCAGTCGTGGTTGGTGGTATCGTCGCGCATCAGCGTGGCCGTCAGCTCCTGCGTCTGCCAGTCGATGGACTCCTCCTGCGTGGCGGCGTCCAGGCCCGGCTGCTGGAACCGCGCCTTCGTTAGCACCACGGGCGCGTAGGTCACCACGCCGCCACTCTGGTAGCGGACGATAAAACCAATGCCCACGTAGGGGATCTCCATGCCGTCTCCGTAGTGAGAGACCTGCACCGCGCCGCCGCTCGCCTGGATCTCGGTGGCCTCGGGCAGGCCGAGGACAAACTTCTCCGCCGCCGTCAGAAGCCCGTCAACGGTCAGCGTGGCGGTGCCGTCTGCAAATACAGCCGCTGCGGTCTCTGCGGAAATGTTGTCGGCGTAGAACGTGTTGTCGTCCGTGGTATTCAGGGACAGGGATACGCTGACGCCCCGCGCCAGCAGCATGACGCCGCTGTAGGTGACCACGCTGCCGGCGTTGGAATACTTGGCCACATAGGGCATGCTAAAGCCCGTACAGACTTTTCCTGCTGCGCTCATAGCAGCACCTCCTATTTCATGATTTTTTCGATTTCACGGCTGCACGCCGCGTCCATTGCCGCTTCCGCCGCCTTCTTGGCGGAGTTCACGGCCTTGTCCACAAACTTCGTCTTTTTGCGAAAGGTAGTGCCGCTGTTAACAGATCTGGCAATCAGGACATTGGGCTGCCCTCGCGGGTACTTTTTCGTCCGGGTAGCGTTGTACCCATCAAATCCCAGTTTGACGTTGATGAAGCCGTCGTCGTCTTTCATGCGGCTGATGCCAAAGCCGTCCAAAAGCCCCGCCTTCTGCGGCAGAGTGACGGTGTCAACCAATCCGCCGTCTCTGGCTCGTCCGTCGCCCACAGGCAGAGCCTGCATCGCACGCCGTACCGAATCAGCCACGACCGCGGCACCGGCATAGACCGTCTTGCCCACTACGCCGTCCTTGGTGGACTGCTGCAGCTTGTTCAGCTGCGAGATGTAGTTGTCGATGCCGGAGAACTCGAACCGCGCCATCAGGCGAACACCTCCCAGTCCCACTCGTAGTGCCAGAAGCCGGTTTCTTCCTCGAATTGGCAGCTGTTCAGGTTCCAGACGATCTCCGCTGCGTCAAAGGCGGCCTCCAGCTCATCCCGCCAGGGGTCAAACTCCTGCTTCGTAAACAGATCTGTGGAACCGGTGACCGCCTTCTCGGCGTGGATGCCGCCGGCTTCGAAGTCGTTCGCGCCGTCCTCCTGCCAGACGAGGTAGCGGTCAGACTGGATGCGCCCGCCGTGGCTCACGGCATCGGTCACGGCCAGGTGCGCCGCGATGATCCGCTGCGCCCACAGGGGCGTCCTGTCGGTGCCCGAATCGGGCACATTGCGCTTTTTACTCATGGTGCACCTCGTACTTCTGCTCGGTCCGGACGAGCGTCAAGTCCATGGACGGCGGATAGACGTCCTGCAGCTGCTGCACCAGCTCGATGCCGTACTGCGTGCCGTCCTCCGTGACGGCGATGCACTGGGGATTCACCGCCGGGCGCGTCTGCGTCCGGATCACGCGCTCCACCTGCACCTGCGCCTGTTTGCCGCTGTAATACCGCTGCAGGCCGACGCGCCGTTCCGCGTAGAACAGCGTTTCCACCAGCGTAGGCGTAGGCTTGGGCTGGTATCCGGGCTGGGCGGCATCCGTTATGGTGTAGATCTTAACCACGCCGTCCCGGTAAGGCTGCGTGATCTGCCGGTCGTCAGGGCGAAACGGTAGCTTCCGCATAGTTCTTCACCTGCCTGTCGTTCTGCATGGCCAGCAGCCGGTTCAGATAATTCGTCTCGAATACATCCAGCGCGTCGCTTAAGCCGTAACGGACATACTCCTTCAACAGCGTCAACGGCTCCCCGGGGTTCTCATAGTCACCAGCCGCGCCGAGCTTCCCGTCAATGTACGCCTCCCCGGAGGCGATGAGGTCGGACACCTTGACATCCGTAGCCTCATCGCTCCAGGTGATATTGCAGGCGATCTTGACGGACGACAGCAACGCGGCGTTCACCGCGCCCGCCATGATCAGGACTTGGTGACGGTGACCGTGTAGGTCTTGGTGGTGGTGCCGTCCGGCGCGGTCACCTCAACCTTCACGGTGTTGCTGCCGGTCTGCCAGGTGGCGGCGGTGCCATTGTCGATCTCCGCGTCATTCACTGTCACCTTCAGGGACGCGCTGGCGTCGGAGGGCACGGCGGTGATGGTGTTGGTCGCGTTGGTGGTGGCCGCGGTGTAGCTGACGGTCGCGCTGGCAAAGGCCGGGGTCAGAGACAGGGAGCCGATGGACAGCGCGCTCAGCGTGGCATCGCCGGAGGGCGTGGGTGCCGTCACCTGCGTCACCTTATAGGTGGCGGGCTGCAGACCGGAGATGTCCAGCACCAGGAAGGCGTTGTTGTCCAGCGGCATGCCGTTGGCGTAGGCCTTGATCAGGTAGACGCGCTCGTCCTCCAGGAAGCGGTAGTGGTCGCTGTAGTCGATGCGGCCCTCGGGAGAGGTGCCGGCCATCGCCAGGTAGCGATAGGCGATGCCCATGACGGCCTTGCCGCGGGGCAGCGCTGCCGTCTGGATCACGTCCATGGGATAGGGCATGACGTCGTTGCGGTAGGTGCCGTCCGGCGCCATCAGCGTGGTGGCAGGCATGACCTTCTGCAGGTAGTCCTGGGGGTTCACCAGGAAGATCACGTCGCGGACGCGGCGAGGCTTGCCGTTGGGATCGGCTGCCATGATGGACAGCAGATTGCCCACCGTGGCGGGGTTCAGGTCGTTGACCTTGATGGCGGTCTTCTCGGGGTACACGCCGCCGGTTACGGTGACGCCGTCGCCCACCTGCCGGGTCATGCCGATGGGCTTTTTGTTGCCGTCGCCGGCCACGATGCCCGCCTCCAGGCCGTTACTCAGGGCCTCGTAGAGCGTCTGGCGGACGAAGTTGTCCAGCCACTCGGGGCCCAGATCCAGCATGGCCTTGCAGACCGGCAGGAACGCCGACAGCTTCAGCAGCATGGTGGAGATCTTCTTGATGCCGGCCGTCAGTTCCTTGACGATGTCGTCGCACAGCTCACCCCAAGCGGCCTCCTCGTAACCGTTGGTGTTCACCATAATCTCCACCGCGCCACCGGTGGGCCGGAAGTTGATGCGGCTCAGCAGGGGGTGCGCCGTCTGAAGCTCCTCAAAGACGGAGTCGATGACGGTCTTGGGCAGAGCCGTATCCAGGCCGGTCACGGCCTGCTGGGGGTTGGGGGACTTCATGGCCGTGGCCAGCTTCTGGTAGTAGCTGCGCTCCTCGCTGGTCAGCTGATGGACGCCGCGCTGGGCAAGGATGCGGGAATCGACTTCCTGCCGCAGGTCATCAAACCGCTGCTCGTACTCGGCCTGGATGTCCAGACCGATGCGCTGCATCATCTCATCCAGGGCGGAAGAGAACGCGCCGGTGTCGCCGGAGACGGCAGCCTGCTGGAGAGCCTGCCGCAGTTCCTCGCGGGTGCGAATGTCATTGTTGTTCATTCTTTTTCTCCTTTCGATTCTCAAGAAAACAGTCCGAGAACTTTGTTGATTTTTTCAGGGCTTCCGCCGCCCTGGGGATCCTTGCTGGGCGCAGGCACCGAGGGTGCCGCTGCCAGGTCGCGGAGCTGCGCCGCCAGCGACTTCTGATACCGGAGATGCTGCTCCATGCCGGCGTTCATCTTCTGCAGGATGGTGGCCGCGCCGCTCATGTCAGCGTCGGTGTCGGCAAGGCGATCCGCGAGACCGAGCTCAACGCACTGCTCAGCGGTCAGCCACGTTTCCGCGTCCATCATTTCCGACAGATGCTCCTCCGTCAGCTTGTCGCCGGCCTTCTGCAGATACGCCTGCCGCCCCGCAGTATTGATGACATCCAGATCGTCCGCCGCTTTCCGCAGCTCCGTGGCATTGCCGCAGGCACACATCCACATGTTGTGGATCATCATCAGGGTGTTGCGCGGCATGATCACCTCGTCGCCCGCCATGGCGATCACAGAGGCAATTGAGCAGGCAAAGCCGTCCACGTGCACCACCTTCCGCGCCGGGTGGCGCTTCAGCTGGTTGTAGATCGCCGTGCCTTCAAAGACGCTGCCGCCGTAGCTGTTGATGTAGATCTCGATGCGCGACACGTCGGGATGCTTCGCCAGCTCCTCGCGGAAGTGCTCCGCGCTGTTGTCACTCTGGACATACCGCCAGTTCTCCCAATCGACCTCCTCGCCTTCTACGTCACCGTAGATGTAGAGCTGCAGGACGCCCTCCGCAGCCTGCTTGATTTCCCAAAGGGATTTCCTCATGCGTTTCCTCCTTCCGCACCGCCGAGCACAGAGGTCTCCGAACCCAGCGTTGCAATATTTTTTGTGAGATAGTGCTTGTCCGCCCAATCCTCCGAGATGGCGGGCAGACCCGCCGCCCGCAAGACCTCATTGATGGAGAACACACCGGAGCCGACCAGCTTCTCCACGTTCGCCGCGTTGGCGAACATATCGAAGTGGCGGATACTGCTGGTGTCAATACGGAGATAGTCGCCGCGCTGGATTCGGTCGTAGCCGTATCGCTTGCGGTTGATCTCCTCTTGCAGCTGGTCGCAGATGGGGTCGATGCAGCCGGTCAGGAACCTGCCCTGCGCGTCCTCCGTGCCTTGAATGCTGCCATCCACCAGCACCGCCGGGATCTGGAACGCCTTCGCTGTGAACGCGAAGATGTCCTTTATCTGGCTCTGGATGTCCGACAGATCTACGGCAGCCTTGCCGCCCTCGTTCGTGTAGGCGTAGCCTTCAAACTCCGGCAAGACTGCTCCATCAGAGTCGAGGAAGGTTTTCACCTGCTCTTCGATCATCTGCGAGAACTTCTGCGTGAAGTCATCCGCGCCGGAGGCCAGCTGACTCACGTGGACTTTCCAGTGCTGCCCCTTGTCCCACGCATACCGCCGCATGGCGGCATTGATGAGCCGCACGTAGGAGCCGTACAGGCCATCCAGCACCGGCTTGATGTTCACGTGGTTCAGCGCCAGATGCAGAACCTCCCGCTCACGGAAGGTCTTTTCGTAGGACACATCGCCCACCCGCACATTTGTGTACTCATTCTGCTTGCTTGGGTAGCGGTCGCCGGGCATATAGCTGTCTGCCACGACCAACGCGTCATAGCCCTCCCGCTGACGTGTGCCGATGACCAGCACCTCGTTGTCCACCAGCAGCTTTGCCACCAGCTTGTGCAGGAACGCCGTGGAGTTCTGGTTCACGTTCGGCTCCACGTTCCATAGATAGTGTTCGCGCTCCCGAACTTCCTCCCCGCCCCGAAATGTCCGGAACTCGCAACGCCCGACGGCGTTGGCGATCATGTTCGCGCAGATCCAGAAGCAGGTATCCCGCAGCTGGAATTCCTGCGCCGCTGCCAGAAGATCGCTGCACGTGATCTCCACCGTGGTGGGAGAACGAGCCTTGCCTCCGGCGAGCCACTTCCAAAAATTAAGTGCCATTGCCCACCTCCTATAGCCGGATCGCGCCGATGGGCGGTAGCTTCACCGGCTCGCCGGGGCCAAGCACCGCTTCCTCGGTCATAGATGCCACCAGAGCCATGAACGGATCCGTCTTCCGGCTCTTCGGTTCGATCTTGGCGTAGTAAAAATTCCCTGTATTCGTACCGGCACGTTGGCCGCTGCGTACTCTCTTGGTATTGTTTACTCCCCAGCGCAAGGGCGGGTTGTCACCCCATGTGAACAGGTCGCGGTCAAAGCATTCCTGGATCACCGGGTCGACCTGCATAATGTCGCTGGGTCGAACCAACTTCACGCGGTTCTTGTCTCTGGCGTCAAAGCCGATGCGCCGCATGGCGTCGCTCACCAGCGTCCAGCGGAAGTGGTCCATTGCCAGCTTGACGACGTTGTACTTCAAGCCCATCTCCTTCAGGTAGTCCGCCAGGAGGTTGGGGTCGATGCTCACATCGTCCACCACCGTCAGTTTTCCCATCTCCGCCCAAGCTCGCCACGGGGCGACGATGCGGGAGAGCGACCGGCTCTGCAGGCAGACCCACGAATGGTTGATGTCAAACCGCTGCGCGCCCGCACGGAAGTGCAAATTGACGCTCGCCCAGTCGTTGATCTCCGCGTAGTCGATGCCGGCTACGCAGGACTTCCCGCGGAGATCCGGCAGCGGCCGGTTGGTCGCCTTGACCTTGGCATAGTCCGTCACGCTGATCTCCAGCTGGCCGGCGCGGATGCCCATCCGCTTTGTCAGGAAATCCCCGTTCTGCTCCGGGTTGACCAGCCAGTCCGCATATTCCTCCTCGATCTCTTGCCGCAGGTGCGGGACATAGGACAGCGATGGATTCGCCATGAACCAGTTCTCCGGGTCGTTGACCTGCTCCCGGTTTTCCAGGCAGCAGATGAACGGGAGATAGCCGCCCTCCGGTTCCGCCTCGTTCTCGAAGAGGATCCGCCGCCCCTGGGCTATGAAGTCGTCCAGCGGGCCATCAGACACGTCTCCGTTGGATGTAAACATCCCGATTCGCGGCTGCCCGACCTTGCCCAGACCGGTGACGAAAACCTTGTAGTTGTTGTAGTTCTCAAAGGCGTGGACTTCGTTAAAGACAACCTTGCCGGAGCGCATACCGTCCCGCCCCTTCGGGTTGTTGGTGCGCCCCTTCATCACGCCCTTGTTCTTCCGACCCTGCACCATCTCTTTGGTGTGGTAATAGTGCCGGTTAAGCTTCGACTCCCACTTGGGGGATTCAAGGACTTCGGACAGATCCTTCACCGGCGTGACCGCCTGCTCCTCGTTGTTGGCGCACACGTCCACGTTGTAGTTCTTCACGGGATTGTAGGGGGAGATGGAGCACGCGCCATCAAAGGCGATGAAGCCATCCTTGCCTGCACCGCGCCCCACCATGCAGAGCAGCTTCTTCCACCGCGGCCGCCCGTCGGCGCGGTAGGTGCAGTCCCACAGTGCGAGAAGGAATTCCTCCCAAGGGAACAGCCGTTCATAGGGGAAGTAGCGTAGCAGGCTCAGGTACCGGCGCAGCTGCTCCGTGTCCACGTAAATGTCCTCCGTGTCGAACACGCGGCGGATCATCGCCACCAGTGCGTGCTGCTCAGGACAGGCGCGGGGATTGTTGGACTCGACGATCTCGATATAGCGCAGGATCTCCGCGGGGATCTCACAGCTCATCGTCGTCATCGCCCCGGGCGGCAGCCGCCAGAGCGTCCTCCTTGAAGCCCAGCGTGGTAAAAATCGCCAGCATCTGGCGGGAGACCTGGATCTCCAGCGACACACTGCGGTTCTCCATCAGCCGCCCCCGGTCATCCGTGACGGTCAGCCCGCGCCGGGCAATGTCGTCCCGCAACTCCTGCCGCCGCACCCAGAAGTCCATGTATTCCTGCACCTTATCCCGGTACACATCACCGTCGAGATCCCTTTCGATCAGGTTCTGCAGCATCGACTGCCGGAGTTCCTTATAGGCGTCCGTCAGGCGGTAGTTCTTTCGCTTATGCGGGGGTGCGTCATGACCCGCCCGCTGCGCCTCCAGATGCCGCGCCATGGACACGTTCTTCTTCGCTGCGGCGACCTGGTCGCGGCGCAGAGCAATGCGCCCCATCATAGCCAGCCGGTCAAACGCGCTCCGGAAGTCCTCACCGTAGATGTCCATGCACCAAGCATTTAGAGCCGCTTCATCACAACCAAACCAACCGCACAGCTCCTCCACAGAGCACTGCATGCAGCACAAGCTCTCAAATTGCTTTCGGTCCAGTTCCCGCTGATGCGCCATCATTACACCTCCTTTTCGCTCAAACACACAGCCCTTCTGCCCGTGAACTTCTCCCACCGGTCAATGATGACATCCACGTATTTAGGATCAAGCTCCATGCAGTAAGCCCGCCGCCCGTTCTGCTCCGCCGCGATGATCGTTGTACCGCTGCCAGCAAACAAGTCAAGCACTGCATCGCCTTCCCTGCTGGAGCACTGCATCTGATAGTCAAACAGCTTCACCGGCTTCATCGTCGGGTGCTCCGCAGACTTTACGGGCTTGTCAAAATTCAACACGGTCGTCTGCCGCCTATTTTTGAAAAAGTAGTGCTTGCCGCCCTTTGTCCAACCGTACAGACACGGCTGCGCTTCGTCGTCTGACTCGAGCTCACCATACAAGCAAGGCTCATGGCGCTGTTGAAAGTCAGAGCGACCCAGTACAAGCTGAGACTTTACCCATATCAAGCACTGGTGCAGAACCAGCCCCGAGTCTATGCATGCACCGCGAAAGTTGTAGCCCTCAGACTCGCCGTGCCAAACATAAAACGGTGCGGCAGGTTTCATGACTTTCGCCGCAGCGGAGAAAGCGGCGGTGAGAAAGCTCCTAAACGCTGCAGAGCTCATGTTATCATTCGCCATTTTCCCGGCGGCGCCCTGATAGTCGACATTGTACGGGGGGTCGGTAAGCAGAAGATCCACATGTGCCCCCCCCCACGAGCGCTTGTACATCCTGCAGAGACGTGCTGTCTCCGCACATTAGGCGATGTCGACCCAGCTGATATATCTCGCCCCGCTTACTCCGAGGCTCTGCGGGAGGAGTGGGACTATAGTCATCTTCAACGACCTCATCGTTTAATTGCACCTGAAGCCCCCACTTGAAATCAAACGCCGACAGGTCCAGCTCCGGCAGCTCGGCGGCCAGCAGGTCGAGATCCCACGGACTTTCGTTGGTCTTGTTGTCCACAAGGCGCAGGGCGTTCACCTGCTCCGGCGTCAAATCATCGACACAGACGCAGGGCACCTCAACCATGCCCAGCTTCTCCGCCGCCAGGGCTCGGCAGTGACCAATGACGATCACGCCGTCCCGGTCTACAACAACCGGCTGCACAAAGCCGTACTGCCGAATGCTCTCCGCCACGTTAGCCACCTGCACGGCGTCATGCTTCTTGGCGTTGGCATGATACGGCGTCAGCTCCGCCAGCCGTCTGTTTTCGATTCGCATAAAGTCACCTCCCGTGCCCGATTCGGACACCGTGCCCGCCTCAGGCCAGCCAGCCCGCGTCAATACCCCGCGCATCCAGCGCAGACCTTCGGCTGACCAGCCTGAGGCATTCTTCTGCGGCTTTGCGGGACGGGCGGACGAGCCGCCCGAACCGAGGAAAAAGGAGAAGAGTACTTCCGGGGCTGCCCGCCCCGCAAAACCGCAGCTTCTCCGAAATTACCCGGCGATTCTCGCGCCCACGCGCCACGCGGCGACGCGCAGACGCGGAAATCGCTGGAATGTCTTGGACCCCCGCGAGTAGCAACAAAGACGAGAGGGGCGTTTTTTCGAGGGGGGGCGTCAATCCCACCGCTCCGGCGTCAGAGGCGGCGCAGACGGCGCGTATTGTCGCTGGCTATCCGGATGCAGCTCCTCGTGACAACGCTTGCAGACGGCCTCCAGCTGCCGGGAATCGCCATCGTAGACGGACAGTGCCAGGTCGGGACGATCGCGCAGATGCTTGACGTGATGGACGATACTGGCCTTGGAGTACACGCCGCGCCGTTTGCACTCCTGGCACTCGCAGTTATCAACCGCGAGCACCTCCCGGCGCAGCCGCCGCCACTCTGGCCAGGAGTAGAACTCATGCTCCGACCCCGCATCGAGAAGCCCGCGCAGCTCCGCCAAACGGCCCTCAGATATGCTCATAGCTTCCTCCCAGGCGCAAACTCTTGCCGCCCTGCGGGCTATCACCTCCGCGAGTTTGGGCAAAACAAAAAGCCTGCACCGACAACAACGCACATTCGCGTCATTATCGGCACAGGCTCTCAAAGCACAGGCCACCTTCGATGTCGAGGATCGTTCGCGCTTTGCACAGTCGGCAATAAGCTACGATCCGCCGTCCGGACGTATCCGGCAAGATCGGGAGAAGCTTTTTGTTGCGCTTGCACACCGGGCAAACCACATAACCGTCCCTCACTGTCAACAGATTACCATGTTTAGTTGTCGTTCGCAAGAGCTTTCGCCTCACTTTCTACATTTGTCACTAAATATTCATAAGATTTCAAGTTAAAAGGAAGCTGTTCTTTTACAGTCTATCTATAGAATTACCTTAGATTTAAAATAAAAGCACTAACTTCCAGCGACCAAGTATCGGCAGTAGCCAAACACGCCCCACCCGGTCAGCTTCGGCACGTCGTCCGCCGGAAGCAGAGCAGCACCCGGCGGCGGACGAACAGCACCGCTGACAGATGCGCCGATGCGAGGCCGAGGGATATGCTTCCCAAGCGCCTGGGAACAGCCCCACGGATGCCGCCCCACTTCGGGCACTTCCTTTGTAAAGTACCGCGCCAAACCGCGGTATCCGGTCACAAAGTCGGGATCGTGGTCCCGGCGCTCCAGTACCCGCTCCCGTGTCCATACCTCTGCCTTAATGTTACCACGCCCGCTCCAGGCCCAGGCGATTTCCTCCGCCGTGAAGTCGCTGCCTCGCAGAAATACATGGATGTGCCACCGCTTGTTGCCGTGCAGGCCCTCGATGCGGTAGACATAGTAGTCAACAGGGGATCCTCTGCATCGTCGGAGCTTCCGCATAAATGCCTTCCACGCCTTGACCGCCTCGGCGCGGTTTGCCGGGAGATGCGCGTCATCAAAAGTCAGCGTCCAAAAAACGCCGTCATACTTAAACAGCGCCAACCGCAACTCCAGCTTGTCAACACTGGTGCGGCTCAGGGCCGGGCCACAGCGCCGCCGCGTGGCCTCCGGCCCATAAAGTCGCAGGTATCGGTAATTGTCGGTGACCATAACCTTCTCAAGGCAGCCCGCCCGCTGTCTGACAACGACATAGGACTTCTCGCCCGCAGTCATGTCAGCTCCTCCATCAGGTCGGTGACCCGCTCACGCGCTTCGATCAGCTCCACCGCCAGCAGGATCGCGTTATAGACCTTGGACGGGATATTTGTCTCAGGGTCGGCCAAAAACTCCCGCAGTGTGTCAATAGGCCGTTCGCATAGCTTCACGTCAACTCCACCTCCACGTTGTATTCTTTCAGCATGCGCCGCACGCCGGCCCAGGTGACGTACCCCTCCGCCACGCACTCAGCGGCATGGTTCAGCTCCGCAGCCAGCTGCTGCACGTCCTCCATCGGCGCGTCGTGCTTGTCGATCAACACATACAGCATCAGTTCAATGCCGCGGTTCAGACCCTCCGTGACGCCCTTTGCGTAGGCGGCCGCCACGTCAACCTCTGTCCGAGGCACCCGCCTCGGGTTCACCTTAGCGCTCATCACGATACTCCATCACGACGTCCTCCTGCTCCATATTTCAGCCGTATTCTCCTTGTTCTTCATTGCCCTGGTCGCGGCGCAGTGCATTGTGCATTCCGCCGCCCACCACCCGAGCAGCTCCTTGTACTGCGCCGGGGTGCCACAGAACGGGCAGGGCGTCAAATCAGCCATCCTTCATCGCCTCCAATGCTTTCTCCGCTTCCTCGCTGGTCAGGAAAACCGTCTTGCCAAATGCGCCAGCCGGGACTCCGTACTGTTCCCTCGTGCGGCCTGCCGTGTGAAATACGATGACCGTAAAGTACCTCCCAATGGTCGCGTACTCGACCACACACCTGCGGACGCACTTCGCGCCATCAAGGATAACCCACACCGTATCGCCCACCTTGCACGGCAGCACCACCACGCGCCCGTCCTTATCCTCCGCCAGCTTCCGCTCCAGCCACGCGACCGTCTCCCGCAGGATGTGGCAACCGTGGATGCCGCAGTTATGCTCATGGCCGCATCCCACGCACACCAGGCTCCCGGTCTCCACCTTCAGCCGCCGCAGCGCGGCCAGCAGATCTTCGTCACGCATCGTCCCCGTCCTTTCCGTCCATCTTCGCCCCGCAGTGGGGGCAGAGCATCGTGTTCACAATGTATTTGCTTCTGACCTTGCAAGCGGAACAAGTCCCACACATGCAATCTGCAACTAATCTATTTGGCCCAAGCCATTCCCACCGCCCATGCACCACCGGGGCAACATCGGCGGCGGGCGTTGTCAATAGATCTCGCTGGATAACGGATAACATGCGATTTTGCGCTACGCTGTTTGCTGGTTGTCGTTGCCGCAAAACTACCCTTACAGCAGCAGCCCTCTCAATGCATTCAGCCATCCTTCATCGCCTCCAATGCTTGCTTCGCCTCCTCGTGGGTGAGGAATACGGTCTTGCCGATTTCTCCGGCGTTTATACCTGCCAGCGATTGCCAAACAAACCCATCTACAATGTCCCACTCGATAAACAAGCCAAACAATTCCACGCGGATGGCTCTAACTTTATACACACTGATCGTTTTTCGACCCGTTACTTCGTAAAGCCTATCGCCCACCTTGCAAGGCAGCACCACCACGCGCCCGTCCTTGTCGGCTTCGGCCAGCTCTCGCAGTCGGGTATAGCTGCAAAGACTTTCCAAATCAGCAAGCCGCATGAGCTTCATCGTGATCTCGTCCGCCTCATCCTTCGGCAGAACCTCCTCCGGCGCACACCTGCTGTCCTCGTAGGCTGCAATGCGGTCTTGCAGCACCGCGATCTCCTCGGCGTAGCGGGCACAGCGGTCTACCAGCTCCTCCGTCCGTTCGGCGGCGTCCATCCCCATTCGATCACAGTCGCAGCTCGTGTATTCCTTTCCATCAAGCAACTCGACCACACGATAGGCGCACGTCGCGCAGGGTGTGGAAGGCGTAGGCGCCTGAGACGAGCACCGCACTGCCGCCACCAGATCAGTCGTCTTTACCATCCGCATCCGCTCCTTTCTTCCGCTCCAGCTTGTCCAACGCAGCGGCAACCTCCCGCCAGATTGCCACCGGAAAGCGCTCCCGGTTCAGCATCCGCGCCAGCAGCTCCGCGCTGATCACCTTTCCGTCCACCTTGCCGCAGGCCGCAGCCAGCGGTGTCAGACTGTTCAGGCCATCCTTCTGCCGGTAGGCCGTCAGGCGCTCCAGCGTGTCGCGCTTCAGCTGTGCCGCCTCCGAGGCCGGAGAGCCGGCCGCCGAGGCGTCTTCCGGCTGTGGTTTCCGCGCGGCCGGGGCGTGGGCGGCAATAGAGGACGCCTCCGGCAGCTCCTCCGCAGCCGCCAAGGCGCGGCGGGCCAGCACCAGCATCTCAATCTTATCAAAGCTGCCTGCGCCCATGCCGTTATTCAGGACGCCTCGCAGGTAGTTCGCCAGCTCAGCGCACTGCGCCTTGGTCAGGTCAACTCTCGTCATGCTGCCGCCCCTCCTCAGAGCGTCGTCTCAAGCGCTCCGTCATTGCTGCCGCCACATCACCTTCCAGGAAGAAAGAATGCCCCGCGTTCTTATCCAGATTCACATCCCACACAGGAGAATCCTGTCGGGCCAACATACCCCGCAAAACCTCCTTGCAGCCCTTCGCTATCGCGGGGCCGGCGCGGTAGTACAGCTGCGTATACAGCGTGTGAACGATCATTCCTATCTCGGCGGCAACCTCCAGCCCACTTCCGGCAAACGTCATGGTGTTTACGCCCTTGTCAATCTTCACGTTAATCATCGTTCTCGTCCTCCTTTTCCACCTCCGGCAGCGCCAGCCACCGGACGACACGCACCTCGATCTTGTCTTTGCCTTTCCCAAACCGGAACGCTTCGCCGTCCCACCGGCAGAGCGTGCGGGACACTACCTTACCGTCCCCGCTCAAGTCGAACTCCGCCACCACGTCACACGGTTCTGCCGGCGTTGTGCCGCCGGGCATCCACGCGGCAAGCGCCATCTGACTGGCGCAGACCCTCGGGACGGCGGTTACTTCATCCGCCATACGCGGCTCGTTGGTGCGCATCATGAGATAGTCCACGCTGCAGCCCAGCGCATCCGCCGCCGCTGACCACCGGTTAACACCGGACAGGGAGACGTTGTAGCCAAACGGCAGTCCTTCGTTTGCCGTGATCTTCTCGCGGCCTGCCTCGAAAGACTCCGCCCTCTCAACGAGCCCGCTATACGGGCAGTCGATTTTTTCAAAATATTGCTTTGGTGTCAGCCCAGCTTGCTCGCGCAAGGTGCCGAACCGCTGCCAGATGGCGCTGACCCGTTCTATATCCGGCCGTTCCCACGCCTCCCTCTCTGCCGCCTCCTGCTGCCGCTCCGCCTTGGCGGCGGCCTTCAGCTCCTTCTGCTTGCCGATCAAATTCGGACACACATCTTTGCAGTTTTGCAACGTTCTGCATTTCGCGCAGCAGCCATACTCGCACCCGCAATCCGTCCATCGGCTCTTGATCTTTACCCTGACGGCATGGGCGACCTGCGCATCTTTGTGCGAACAGGCTGCGCCATCGGGGCACTTAACCTTCCCGACAATGATTTTGTTTACGGCTTTAATCACAACCTCTACCGTGCTCGCATAGAGGTATTTCAGGCCGCTGTCGACCTGATTCTGACCGTGGTACGCATCCACCACCTGCCGCTGGATATCCACAGGCAGGCGGGCGAGAGTATAGGCCGCATCTTCGCTCAGGCACTTGCTGCGTGAGCCATCCCAGTAGGATTTCCGGATATCCGGTGCAAGCCCCTTTCGGATGACATCTAGCCGCGCCAGCTTGCTCTTGCTGATTTTGCAAGCCTCGGCCACATGATCCCTCATGCGGCCAGGAAACTCATAGCCCTCTTCCTTCAGCTGGTACAGCAGCTCGCGCACTTTCTCCACCTGCTGGGATATCTCCGGGGAGCTCAGCGTGCGGGTGCTACTGTTGGCGTAGATCAGGCGCAGTTCACGCAGCGCCGGAGACGCATCGCCTTTTTCGCGAATACAGGGCACCTCGCGGAGATCTGTCCTCCCGTCCTCCACCAGCTTGCGAATAGCCGCCACGCGGCGATGGCCGGAGACGATCACCGCGTGACCGTTCTCGCCGTCCCGCACCCGGATGGGCTGCTGGAGGCCGATGGTGGCGATGTTGTCCGCCAGACTATCCAAATCGCGGAGCTCGTAGAAGTTGCCAGGATCACTGTCCAGAAGATCCATGTCTATGTACTCGATCTGCTCCCGCCCTGTGCCCGACTTGGACACCGGCTGCGCCAGCGTCTTGGCAAACTCGCCCATGTCAAACTTCGCCACGGTCCGCACCTCCCTCCGCCAGATATTCCCAAACCCACGCACGGTAGTCGGCTGCCGCCGCGCTGCGGGGGCTGTAGTCCATGACCGGCTGCCGGGAGAACGTGCTCTCCGGCACCTTCTCCGTCCGACGGATCACCGACGTGAACACCGGCAGGCTCAGGCCTCGCAGCAGCGCCTCGCCCTGCCGCACCACTTCGCTGTTGTGCCACTGGCAGATCAGGACGCCGGCCACTCTGATGGCGGGATTGGCCGCGCGCATACTGTTGATCTCCGCCGCCATGTCGCTGACGCCCCAGACGGAGAAGCCATCCACCACCATGGGGACGACCACCTCGTCCGCCGCCATCAGTGCCGCACAGCTTGCCGCCGTGAAGCCGGGAGGGCAGTCGAAGATCATGTAGTCCATGCCGTCGACCGCCGCCGCGTCACGGAAGTCCCGCAGGGAGCTGATGCTGTGGATGCTGCTTTTCAGTGCCCGCACATCCAACCCGTACAGGGCGCTGGATGCCGGCAGCAGCTGCACAAGGCCGCCGGCGTCCACGGGGATGGTGCTGTCGCTCCACACGGGCTCCGACTCACCCTCCAGCACATCAGCCACCGTGGCGGCATTGTCCGGGTCGAGATCCGGGAAGTAGAACCGCGTCAGGCTCATTTGCCCGTCACAGTCCACCAGCACCACCCGTCTGCCGCCGCGCCGCAGGGCGTCCGCCAGATTGATGGCCGTGACGGTTTTCCCCACGCCGCCCTTCAAGTTCATGATCGCTATGGTTTTCATATTGCTCGTACCTCACTTTTTCTTGTTTTCGTACCAGATGCACTCCCGGTACGCATATCTCCCCGTCCTACGCTCCACCACAGCAAAGCGCCCTGCCGGATGCACCCACACCACGGACGCGGTCACGCTGGGTGCTCGCAGCTCCGTATCCTTGGCATAGCGCAAGACGAAAGGGATATATGTAACTTTATCGCCGACCTGCACAGGCCCTCCTCTCAGAACGGCACATCGCCGTCGTCCTTGATCTCCTTGAAACTGACCTGCCCGGACAGAGGCGTTGACTTGGCAACGGCCTTTGCCGATGGCCCGAAGCTCTGGATACGGCCTTGAAACTGCATCACCTTGTACCAGCCGGCCTGCCCGTCCTTGTTCTTGTCGCATTTCAGGACGCGCGCCCCGGCGCGATCTTCAGAATCCTCCAAATATAGCAGAAAGATCACGTCGGCGTCCATGGTGATCTGGCGGCTTTCGCGTAGGTCATACATCGTGGGCGCTTCGTTCTTCTTTCGGCCCGCCTCCGGCGTCAGCTGGGAAAGCACCACCGCCGTGATGCCGTGCTCGTGACTCATCCGCTGGAGGCCGCGGCTAATGGAGCTGACCTCCTCCGGACGGCTCCAGCCCTTCCGGCCCTCAGCCTCGATAAGCTGCAGGTAGTCGATGAACACTACGTCGTAGTGGCGGCTCATGGCCACGGACTGAATATCCCCCACGGTGAAGCCGCTGCACTGCATGATCTGCAGGCCCGTCTTGCTCAGGCCGGACGCCGCATAGGCCAGTTCCTCCCACGCCTTCTCGTCCAGCCGGTTTTGTTTGATGTCGCTCAGGTCGATCATGGCCTTTGCCGACATGATTCGGTCGGCCAGCTTCGCCTTGTCCGTCTCAAAGGAGAAAAATCCGACCCTATACTGTTGGGCCATCTTCATGGCCATGCCCAGCGCCAAACACGTCTTGCCGGCACTGGGATAGCCGCCGATGACGCAGTAGTCGCCCCTTGTGGTGTAGACCCGCTCGTCGATAAAGTCGTAGCCCCAGTGGATATATTCCAGCTTAGACCTCTGCGTATGGCGCTGGGAGAAGTCCTCCCACATCTTGGCCATATCCCAGACATCCACGCCGGACTTCAAGCTCATGGCGGCATTGGCGCGCTCCATAAGCTTTTCCGCCGCCGGAAGATCCTCCGTCTCCGCCAGCGCCGCGCCGATGCCCCGCAGCCGCCACACGATGCTTTCCCGCTTGAGGATGTCCACGTAGGAGCCCACGTTGGCACTGGTGGGCGTCACGTCCATCAGCTGCACCAGCATCTCGCCGTAGTCCTGCCCAGTGCCCTCCTTCAGGGCCGCGCCCACCGTCACGGGGTCGACCGGCTGCGCCGCCTGAAACAGTTGCCGGATGCAGCTGTACACCGTCCGGTACTGGCCGCTGACGAACATCTTCTCGGTGGTGTTCGCCAGCACATCCGCGATGCAGTCGGCATCGATGAGCATGGCGCCCAGCACGGCGGCCTGCGCTGAAGCCAGCCGTTGAGACTGGATCGGACTGTCCGTTGTCATATCTCGTAGTCACCCTTCCTTTCCTGCACACGGGTGGATGCCGGCACGGCAGGGGAGGGCGCGTCCAGCTCGTCGGCGTCCTTCCACCTCTGGCCGTTTAGGAACGTGGCCACGTGGGGGATGCCAATGCCCCGCCGCCACTCCTCCGTGGCCAGCAGCTTCTCCAGCGCCCGCCCGATCCGGGCGATCAGCGCGTCGTCCGGCTTCAGCTTGTCCCAGGCGTCCATGGCCCGCTGCTTGTTCCGCCGCCCCTTGGCCGGATAGTAGCTCCACATCCCCGCGAAGCGCTCCGGTTTCCAGTCCGGCTGCTCCCGCGGCACACCCTTGTGCACACGCTTTTGCACACCTTCCCCCAATGGGGGTATGGGGGTTATATTATAATTATCTGTTCTTATATTGTGGGGGGTCGACTTTTTTGCCGACACCCCCCCGACTTTTTTGCCGAGAGGGGTCTCGGCATTTTTGCCGACACCCCTTGTGCAAACACCGGCGAAAATCCGGCGTTCGCTACCGGTGGCCGTAGGCACCATCTCCACCGTCAGATAGCCCGCGTCCCGGAGCTTCCGGATCAGCCGCGTCACCGTGTCCGCCGACCAGCCGTACAGCTCCGCGAAGTAGTCATTCTTCGCCCAGCAGAAGCCTTTCCTGTCACACAATGCGGAGATCTCGCCGTATAACAGCTTCGCGTTGGCAGGGAGGCGGTCGTCATACCGCACCGGGGCGGGGATCACGCCCCAATAGGCGGGCTGTTCAATTTTTTTGCTCATGGCAGTCCTTACCCCCTTGCGAAACTCACACGCATCTGGTATACTTATCTTGCTCGACTGAAGCGCGTGCGCTTCGACTCACTGAACCGCTTTCTGGCTCCACCCAGAGGGCGGTTCTTGTGCGCGTTCTGCTTTTGTCATGTGTATTCCTCCTGCGGCTCAAACCGCTTTTCAAGTCTGAATTTCTTCCCGCCGCACCGGCTGCCGCGCAGATGTACTGCACCATCATCGCCCAGCTATCCACAGATCACACCTCCCTCCGGCGTGTCGATCACCGCGTACCGGATATCGGTGTAGTACTTCTTCCAGCGGGCCGGGTCCTCGATGCCGCCGCCCGAGCGGAAGAAGTAGAACTTCTTGGCGGAAGGATCCGCCGGATCCGTGTCGAAGCACCCCACCCGGTAGGTGGCGTCCCTGACGAAACTCAGCGCGCCTGTCCGCACCACCACCAGCTCGCCCGCCTTGGGCCGCGAATCCGCGTGCCGCAGATCCAGCCAATACCATGTTGTCACACTCGTCACCCCCAATCAGTCATGCGTTTCGTACTCGTCCAAAAACTCCGCGTAGCAGCTCGGACAGAAGTAGCCGAGCACCTTCGTGGTACCGCTGCCTTCGCGGTGGAGAATGCACTCGCACGCGCGCTTTAAGCGCTCCTGCCCACACTTCATGCACCGGCAGATATATCGCTCGTCCATGTAGACGAGGTCGCGCCGCCAACCGTAAAAACCCATAGTCAGCACGCCTTTGCCCAGACCGCGAACAGCTCGTCCTTGGGAATGCGCGCCGCCTTGGCAATGGCCGCGATCTCCTTGCCGGAGCAGCTGGGCAGGTCCTTGATCCGGGCATAGATAGTGCTGCGGCTCATGCCCGCCGCCCGCGCCATGCCGTCCAGCCCGCCGTGCAGGGCGTAGGCCTGCGCCTTGATGCGCACCGCCATGTCCTTGGCGGCATCCGTCTTCGCGCTCAAAATCGTCCGAGGCATCACTGCACCTCCTCTGCGTACTGCAAGGCCAGCGCGGCCTGCACGATATCTCCCAGCTCGCAGGTGATCTCCTCGAAAAGCGCCCGCTCGCCGTCGCTGATGACGCCGTCCTCGGCGATCTCCATCAGCTGGTCGCTGCGGTGCGCCTCCGCGAAGCGCATCACCCGCCGCACCAGCTTGATCACCGCCACCGGCAGCGGCTCCGGCCGCGCCTCCTGCACGCAGTCCGGCAGCAGCGCCGTCTTCAGCTGCAGGTGCTGCAAGCCCAGATACTGCACGTTGTACACCGCGCACATCCGCGCCACGATGTCGTCGCCCGGCAGCCGCTCCCCGGACTCGTAGGCGCGGATGCTGGTGTCGCTGACCGCCAGCCGCTCCGCCGCGGCCTCCTGCGTCAGACCCGCCGCTTTCCGGGCGGTCTGGTAGATGTTTCCGCCGTCCCTTGCCATGGACAACTCCTCCTTTCTCCGCTATGCTGACCTCAGTGGGCAGCGTCGCTCATCAGCTCCATTTCCGTGCACTGAAAGATGGCGCACAGCATGGCGCGGTGCTTCTTGCAGGGCGTCGCCTTGCCTCGCTCCCAGTAGCTGATCACCGACCGGTCGACGTTCAGCTTGTCCGCCAGCGCCTCCTGCGTCATGCCGGTGCGCTCGCGGTACTCCTTGATCCGCACTACGATTCACCTCCGTTCGTGAAATTTCACCTTGCGCGCCGGAAAAAAGGGTGGTATAGTGTTCATGTCAGTAAACAGCTACACACCCGTTTTTCCGAGGGGGATACAACCTGCGCAAGACCCAGTGGAAAACCCTCAAATCAACAACAGACAGGAGAAAACATGGAATCCGATAAAATATGCTCCGCGGTGGATACCGCATTCGACAATGCGCTGAAAGCGATTCAGCCGCGGATGGAGTCCGAACTATATCCCGCCGCTTTCGCGGACAGCAGCAGCTGGCTCCGTGTCAAAAACGCCATCGACCTGAACAACGCAGCCATACGACAGGCCGTCAAGACTGCGCTTCGGGATCTTCTGCCGGAGGATTGACACCGCTGTGCCACATCAGCAGGCTGGGCAGCGCCGCCACTTCCTGTGGGGTGCCATTGCCAGCCAGCACGCGACGGGCAAAGTCAGCGATGTCCTGCGCCAGACACACGCGAAGGTCTACCATCTTCTCACCTCCCTCTCGTTCTCACCTGAGGGACAAGTTAAGCATAAATCACATATTTTTGATTGTCAATAGCAAAATCTAAAATATGTGATTATTGTATCTTTGCACAAATTTTCATGCACTTTTGCCTCTTATCAGATATTGATTATTGTGAAAAGTGCAATACTTACGGGGGTTAACTATGCCTCGAAACGATAAGCGCCCACTAAAGGGAAATAGCCTTCTGGACTTTCCGAACGATTATGTGGTGCTGGACATTGAGACCACAGGCCTCGATCCTGACTATGATGATATAATTGAGATTTCTGCAATAAAGTGCGTAGCAGATGAGCCAATCGATGCATTTTCTACATTAATCAAGGCGCCGTTTGGGGTCAGCGATTTTATCACTGACTTTACGGGTATAACCAACGAAATGCTGGCAGATGCTCCCGCTATATCTGACATATTCCCACAGTTCTTGGAGTTTTTGAGTGATTACATAATCATTGGGCACAATGTGAATTTTGACGTAAACTTTCTTTACGACACGTCTCTTAAAATCTGCAAAAGGCCACTTAAAAACGATTTCGTAGACACTATGCGCCTCAGCCGGAGGATGTTTCCTGATGAAGCACACAATAGACTTTCAGACCTTATTGTCCGATTTGGAATCGGTGCAGATGTCTCGCATCGGGCAGACTCAGATGCTCGCCAGACGCATGAAGTTTATTTGCACCTCAAAAGCCTATTTCAAAAGGGTGGCTTCGCCGATGCGTTGGAGTTAAAGCGCCATTCTTCAAAATACTTAAGAGCAAGCGATATTTCACCTGATATAAATAACTTGAATTTCGACAGCGATATTTACGGAAAAGTGTTTTGTTTTACAGGGTCTCTTAGCTCCTTCACCAGAGCGGCCGCTATGCAGGAGGTTGTGAATCGAGGCGGGGTTTGCGCCGATACTGTAAGAAAAGACGTAAACTACCTCGTCATTGGTGGAAACGGTTATAAAATGGAACTGGAGAACGGGAAAAGCAAAAAATGGTTATCTGCTGAAAAATTGATGAAGAAGGGCAATCCGATTTCTGTCATATCTGAAAACGTTTTTATCGACATGCTGAATCCATAAAACCTAATGCCCTACCGAGGTTTGAATGAACATCGATTTATTTGTTGAAAATGTTAAAAGGTACTGCGCGGCTGCAAACACTAAACCCACAGTTGCTTGTGAAAACAGCGGCGCAGGAAAGAATATGCTCACGAATCTGACCAAGCGCGGAGTTGTTCCGTCTATCTCGCGCGTGCAGCTGCTGGCGCAGTATCTCGGCTGCACCGTCTCCGACCTGCTGGGGGAGAAGGAGACGCCGCCGGATCCGGTGCGGCAGGAGTTTATGCGCCTGCTGGACAGCATGACCGCCGAGCAGCGGAACGAACTGTTTGCCTTTATGCTCCGCCTGAAGCGTGAGCGGGAAAAATAAAACGGTGCCCGAATCGGGCACCGTTTCTCAGAGGATCTCGCCGCTAATGATTTTCAGTGCGGCCGCCAGGGCCTCGGCCTGCGCCGCTTCGTCCAGACTGTCGAACAACGCCAACAAGTCCTCCTCCCACTCATTCATGTCGCGCCCCCCTCAAAATAGTACCTTTATTGTAGCACTTCGACAAAATATGTCCAGTAAAATGCAAATTTTTTGCAAAAAATATATGTAAGCGGCAGACTTGCCGCGGAAAGAGGTCGAAAATGAAGAAAATTTCCGTGTTCCTGATGGCCGTCGTTTTGGCACTGTCTATCTGCGCCTGCGGCAGCACGCCCGCCAACAATGGCGGCGAGCAGACTAAAGAACCCGCCTCTCCTCCCGACCTGACCGGCGAGTGGAAGCAGGTCAACAGCAACTCTGAAGATACCTGGCAGGCGGCCATGATCTCCGGCAGCGAGATCATCATCAACTGGGTTTCCGATAACGGCGACACCAAGAGCCTGTACTGGGCGGGAACATACGTCGCCCCCACCACGACCGACGAGCCTTACTCCTGGGATTCTCAGAACGACAAGGATCAGACATCCCTCGCACTTTTGGCCAGCGGCGACGACACGAAGACGTTCACCTATTCCGATGGCCAGCTGAGCTACGAGGCCGGTGCTCTCGGCACCACTATGACCATCCGCATGGAAAAGGTTGGTTAAAGAGACAAGGG
>OGXX01001071.1_pt1 | contig 28773 bp, 26 predicted proteins | sample 1576301 | NCBI WGS metagenome assembly OGXX01 (sample SAMEA3541469, study PRJEB24748) | human gut metagenome | biome: human gut; feature: human-associated habitat; material: faeces | place: China | collected 2012
CAATGTATTTGACTCGCAGGACCAACCCTTGGGTCGGCTCTTTTTTGAAAACTTTTTCAAGTATCAGTTCAGCTTTGAAAGTAAGAACTATCGCTATAAGACCGATAATAAAAGCCGTTATTTTAATAATCAAAAATACTCACACCCTTTCAATTTATACTCAGAAGAAAAAATACTCCATTTAATTATTATCGCATTTTAATGTATTTTTGTCAAGGTCAAACTTGTATAATATAAGAAAATATGTAGCATAATTAATTAATAAGCATAAAATCGGACATATCCGAATAAATATAACTTGATGATAAAGAGCATTTAATTACAGCAGAGGAGGTTTTCTACACATGGATAACAACTTATCAAACAATCAGGCAATAATCATAGGAACTATTGAGGACGAATTTGTATTCAACCACGAAATTTACGCCGAAAAATTCTATACATTTACCGTTAAAGTACCTCGTTTAAGCGGTGCGTCGGATAATGTAAGAGTTATGGTATCTGAAAGACTTATAATGGACGGTGAATACTGTATCGGCGATATGATTGAGGTGACAGGTCAATTCCGTTCCTATAACAGTTACGAAAGCGGTGACAATCGTCTTGTTCTTACGGTGTTTGCAAAAGACATCTGCCACTTTGACGAAGAAGAAAGCAAAAATCCAAACACACTTTTCCTAAACGGATTTATCTGTAAAGAACCCGTTTACCGCACAACTCCGTTCGGTCGTGAAATTACGGATATTCTGCTTGCGGTAAACAGAAGTTACAACAAATCCGACTACATACCGATTATTGCATGGGGGCGCAACGCTCGCTTTGCAAAAAATCTTCACGTCGGCGATAATGTAAAAATATGGGGACGTATTCAGTCAAGAACATATCAAAAACGTATCAGCGAAGAAGAAACAATCACAAAAACCGCATACGAGGTATCTATAAATCGTATGGAACTTATTGAAAAAGAAGAAAATGAGGAATAAAAACAAAGAGCAGACAAAAGATGTCTGCTCTTTGTTTTTACAGTATTCTCACTTTATAATCTCTAAGCAAATAATTCATCTGCACAATATATCCTATAAACTGCGGTCCTGCCATAAGCTGACCGAAAAACGGCTTACCGTAATCTGACGAACCGCCGTCCAAAAGTGACGTTAATTTTGTTTTATCGCAAAGCGCCAAAATAGGTGCGTTCGGATCGGATATAATACCGTCAAGCAACGTCTTAACCGCCTCCTCATAATGCGGATTATGCGTTTTCGGATACGGACTTTTACGTCTTAGACGTACATCTTCAGGCAAGATTCCCTTTGCCGCTTCACGCAATACATTTTTAGAAACATTGTCACGATTTTTCATTTCCCAAGGTATATTCCAAACGTACTCGACAAGTCTGTGGTCGCAGAACGGCACCCGGACCTCCAGCCCGCTGTACATGCTCATGCGGTCCTTACGGTCAAGCAGAGTCTGCATAAACCATCTGAAATTCAGGTTCATCATCTGGCGCATACGCTGTTCCTCTGCCGACAGGCCGGGTCGGACGGAGGTTTCTGCCAGCGTTTGGCGGTAGCGGGCATCCACAAAAGCAGCCGGGTCAATGCTGCCCAGCACACCGGGCTTGAGGAAGGAGGCGCGATAGGCTGTGGACTGCGCCCATGGGAAGCCATATTTTTCCCGCACTGCCGGGTCGCGGTACCACGGGTAACCGCCGAAAATCTCATCGGCGCACTCTCCCGACAGCGCCACCGTGGCATGGGGCTTGATCTGCCGGCAGAACAGCAGCAGCGATGCATCGACATCCGCCATACCGGGCAGGTCACGCGCATCCACCGCTGCATACAGCGCCGGGACCAGCTCCGGGGTGTCCAGCGTGATCCAATGGTGGCGGGCATGGAGAAATTCATTCATTTTGCGGATATAGGGTGCATCCGCACCGGGCTGAAATTTTGTAGCATGAAAATACTTTTTATTGTCGCGGTAGCCAACCGAAAAAGTTTGCAGCTGCTTTCCCTGCGCCGCAAAATTGGCGTCCGCAATGGCGGAAATCAGGCTGGAGTCCAGCCCGCCGGACAAAAATGCAGCAACCGGCACATCGGACACCAGCTGCCGCTCGATGGCATCTGTCACAAGCTCGCGCACCTTGCGGGCTGTCGCAGCAAAATCATCGGGATGCTCATGATCCTCAAGCCGCCAGTAGGTATGCAGTGTCAGTCGAGCCGTGTCGGCCTCGTAGATAGCATACTGCCCGGGCAGTAACTCCTCTACCCCGCAGAACACGCCGCAGCCGGGTGTGCGTCCGGGGCCGAGCAGCAGCACCTCCGCCAGACCGGCAGCATCCACCCGCGGCGGCACGGCCGGGTGGGCCAGCAGGGTTTTGATTTCGCTGCCGAAGATCAGGCTCTGCTCCGTCAGGGTATAGAACAGCGGCTTGACACCGCAGCGATCCCGCGCCAGAAACAGCCTGCCCGCGTTCACCTGCCAGACCGCAAACGCAAAAATGCCATTGCACATTGCCGTGCAGCTTTCACCCCATTCTGCAAAGGCATGGAGTAGCACCTCGGTGTCGGAGTGCCCGGCAAAGCGGTGACCGCGGTGCAGCAGCGCAGCCCGCAGCTCAGGCGTGTTGTACAGCTCACCGTTATAAACCAGCACATAGGTTTCCCCCTGCCAGTCCAGCTGCATAGGCTGCAGGCCGTTCTCAAGATCCACGACCGCCAGCCGTGCATGGATCAGCGCCGCACGGCCGCTGATGAACATGCCCCGCTGGTCCGGGCCGCGGCGCGCCAGCGTCTGCTGCATGGCGCAGTAGGCCGCATACCGGCTCTGTATCGTCCGGGGGTCGCGCCCGACCTGCCCCGCAATTCCGCACATAAAAAAGCCCCCTTTGCATGATTCATAAATGAATATGCGGAAGGGAGCGGGGGTATGTGTTATTTATTGGCGATCGCGTCTGCGATCTGCCCGGCAACACCGTCCTTGCTCTGCAGGGGCAGCTCGGTGATGCCCTGCCCGGTAATGATCGTTACAACATTGGTATCGACGCCGAAACCCGCACCGGGGACCTTCAGGTTATTGGCAACGATCATATCCATGTTTTTCTTTTTCAGCTTGGCGGTAGAGTTCTCGATCAGATCGCGCGTCTCCATCGAAAAGCCGCAGACAAACAGCTTTTCCGGCTTGTGTGCGCCCACCCATGCAAGGATGTCCTCAGTGCGCTCAAGGGCAATGCTCATCTCGCCGTCATGCTTTTTCACCTTGTCGGCTGCCACGGTGGCAGGGCGGTAGTCCGCCACGGCAGCCGCCATCACCAGTGCATCGGCGTCCATGGCATGGGTCTTTACAGCCTCAAAGAGGTCGGCTGCTGTTGTGAACGGCACAGTCTTGACAAACGGAACAGGCGGCAGCGTGCAGCCGGTCGAAGCAAGAAGCGTGACCTCTGCGCCGCGCAGCATACAGGCACGCGCCACGGCATAACCCATCTTACCGGTGGAATGGTTTGTCAGGTAGCGCACCGGGTCCATGGATTCCTGCGTTGCACCGGCCGACACAACGACTTTTTTGCCGCGCAGATCCTTTTCACAGGCAAGCTCGCGCAGCACATAGTCCACCAGCACGCCCTCCTCAGGCAGCCGGCCGGAGCCGACATCGCCGCAGGCCAGCATACCGGAGCCGGACGGAATGACGGTGAAGCCATAGTGTTGCAGTGTTTTGAGGTTATCCTGCGTGATGGGATTTTCCAGCATGTGGGTGTTCATGGCGGGCGCAACCAGCTTGGGGCAGGTCGCAGCCAGCGTGACGGTGGTCAGCATATCATCGGCCTGACCGTGGGCCAGCTTGGCGATGACATTGGCCGTGGCAGGCGCAATGAGCATGAGGTCCGCCGCATTGGCAAGGCTGATATGCGCCACATCGTACTGGAAGTTGCGGTCGAAGGTATCCACCTGACAGCGGCGGCGGGTCAGCGTTTCAAATACCAGCGGAGAGATAAACTCAGTGGCATTTTTGGTCATCAGGACATGAACATCGGCCCCCAGCTTGACCAGCGCATGCGCCACATTGGGCATTTTATAGGCCGCAATGCCTCCGGTGATGCCGAGGACGATGGTTTTTCCGGTAAGTAACATAAAATCAACACCCTTAATATAACTAGATAAGAGATACTAGATAAAAGATAATAAAATTGGTGGAGTTTCCTCCTTTGGCGAAAACAAAATTTGTATTGTGGTTATTATAGCAGATTGACGCCTTATATGCAAACAAGTATAATAATTTTGAGTGGCGCAAAGCGACGCGATCCACCATATTTCTTATCTCTTATCTTTTATCTATAAAAGGAATTTATTATGGTTTTAGCAGTTGACATCGGCAACTCCAACATCTGTATCGGCGGTCTGACGGGGGCAGAGCATTGCTCTATCCAGTTCACAATGCGAATGGTCACGCGGCCCCGCTGCACAGCGGATGAGTATGCCGCCGAGATGAAATTCCTGCTGCGCCGCCTGCAGGTAGACCCTGCCGCCTGTGAGGGCGTCATTGTCTGCAGCGTTGTCCCCCAGCTGACCGAGGTGCTGGCAGCGGCCTGCAAGCGGCTGACCGGGCAGGAGTCGCTGATCGTCAGCTGTGGTCTGGACACGGGGCTTAGCTTTCAGGTTGACGAGCCTGCCAAGGTCGGCCGTGACCGCATTGCCGATGCCGCCGCTGCCTCTGCACACTATCCCCTGCCCTGCATGACAGTCGATCTGGGCACTGCCACGACCTACAATGTCATCTCTGCACAGCGGGCGTTTCTGGGCGGCTTCATCGTACCCGGTGTGCAGACCAGTCTGCGGGCCATCAGCGCAGGCACAGCCCAACTGCCGCCCATTGCACCCGAGCCGCCCGAGCATCTGATTGGTGCCAACACGGTGGCCGCACTGAACAACGGGGCCATGTTTGGCACGGCCGCCCAGCTGGACGGACTGGCTGATCGAGTCGAGACGGAGCTTGGCCAGCCTCTGACCGTCGTTGCGACCGGTGGACTGGCGCCGTACATTATGCCCTGCTGCAAGCGCAAAGTCATCTATGACGCAGACCTGCTGTTTAAGGGGCTGGCGCTGATTTGGGAGAAAAATCACCTATGAAGAAGTTGGTTGTATATATCCACGGAAAGGGCGGCAGTGCGGCGGAAGCCGAACATTACAAGGAGCTGTTTCCTGCGTATGACGTCATCGGATTCGATTATCAGGCACAGACACCTTGGGACGCTGTTTCGGAGTTTACGGCATTTTTCACACCTTTGCGCCAGCAGTACGATACGGTCGTACTACTGGCAAACAGCATTGGGGCATTTTTCTCGATGAGCTCGTTATCCGAGAAGTTTATTGACCGAGCGTTGTTTATCTCCCCCATCGTGAATATGGAAACGCTCATTTCCGATATGATGGGCTGGGCTGGGGTGACGGAGAATGTGCTGCACGCGCAGGGCGAAGTCGCCACCGATTTTGGCGAAACCCTGTCGTGGGAGTATCTCTGCTACGTGCGGGCACATCCGCTTGTGTGGGATGTACCAACCTGCATTTTGTACGGCGAAAAAGACAATCTGACCTCCTATGAAACGTTAGCCGCGTTTGCGCAGAAAGTCCATGCGCCTATTACGGTCATGCCAAGCAGTGAGCATTGGTTCCACACCGAAGAGCAGATGTCGTTTTTGGACGAATGGGTCAAAGGACAATGTTCATGAAAAAGCTGTATGGGATTTTGAAGGCCGCCCTCGGGGGTTTCCTCGGTGTGTTTTTGGGCATGACAACGTACACCTGCTGGGACTACCGCGCCCACCCCGGGCTGTATGCGCTGCAATCTGCGCCATGGTATCTGAGCATACAGATTCATGCGGCGTTTACCATAGTGGTGTGCGGGATGCTGGCACTGGGAATATGGATTTTGCGAAAGAAAATGTAATCCTGTAGGGCGGCCTGTCCTCAGGCCACCGCGGAGGGAGCAAAATTCTTCCCTATAAATCTACGGATAAGAGGGTGTCTGCCGTAAGCATACGGGCCGGGCATGCCCGACCCCTACAGGCGTAATATAAAATACCGTACCGGCACATTTCTGCACTGGTACGGTATTTTTATGCTTTATCCAATTTTACATGTCGGGCGTAACAGGCACGGCACCGTAGTTGCGGATGTTCAGCACATGGCAGCTTCCCTCGCCGAAGCAGCCGTCAATGGCTGCCTTGTAGGCGTCCAGTAGCTCCACAGGGACAAAGGCCTGAATGGTACCTGCAAAGCCGCCGCCCTGCAAGCGCCATGCACCACGGCCGTTCAGCACCTTCTGGCTCAGCGCCAGCGCCAGCGGCACACCCTGCTCCTGCGGGGCCTTGATGCTGTAGGCGTTCTGGTTGAACTCAAAGCTGGAGTGGCCGCCCTCGATGATCAGGCGCAGGAACGCATCAAAATCGTCCTCACGCACGGCATCGCAGAGCTGTGCGGCACGGCGGCAGTCGTTGTAGAAGTGGATAGCGCGGACAACAGCGCGGTCCCCCACAGCCTTGCGCAGCTGCGGGATAGCCTTGTAGAACTCGTCCTCGTCCACATCGCGCAGGACCTTTTTGCCGAACTGCTCAGCCACGCTCTCCATCTCACGGCGGATGGCGGCATAGTCGTCAGTCAGGTCAGCATGGCTGCCCTTCGTATCGCTGATGCACATGACAAAGCCGTGCTTGGCAAGATCAATGGCAGTCTGGCCAACAACAGGCTTTTCGGGATTCTTGAAGTCGATGGTGATGACACCGCCGACCGCGCAGGCCGTCTGATCCATCAGTCCGCAGGGCTTGCCGAAGAAAACATTCTCCGCAAACTGGCCGATCTGTGCAATCTTGACCTGACTGAACTTCTCCATGTCATTGTTGTTATATTCGCCGCGCAGGATGGCACCGATGCAGACCTCAAACGCTGCAGAGCTGGACAGGCCGGAGCCGCGCAGCACATTGCTGGTGCTGTAGCAGTCAAAGCCGCCCACCTTGCCGCCGGCATCCACAATGCCCTTTGCCACGCCGCGGATCAGAGAGGCGGAGTGCTCAGCCTCCTGCGGCTGCGGAACCAGAACATTGACATCGACATCATCGATCTTGTCAAAGCCCAGAGACTTGACGCGGATGATGTTATCCTCATTGGGGGAAACGACCGCAACCATATCCAGATTGACGGAGCCGGCCAGCACCACGCCGTTGTTATGGTCGGTGTGGTTGCCGCCGATCTCGGTGCGGCCGGGAGCAGAGTAAAGACGGACCGTGCGGGAGGTGCCGTACGCCTTTTCAAATTCATCGATCAGGTCGGTATAGCGCTTGCGCTGCTCCTGCACGGCGGATGCACCGTACAACTTGGTAAAGGCGGCGTCATATTCGCCCTGTGCGATCTGCTGTTTGAGTTCAATGGTATTTGCCATGATTCCACTCACCTTTCCTGTCGGGCGGCTCTTTTCGTAGATATGCACAAAATGAGCCTGTCTTTTTTGGGCAGACAGCCAAACGAACAGCTCTCTGTCGATTTCTTGTTTTCAGTATAGCAAATCCTGCAAAAAAAGCAAACATAATTTCAGGCTCTTTTATGGACTTTTGATGAATAGCTTGCTATAATAGAAATATCACAGAAGTGAGGTGCAGCCATGACCATCAATGAGATGAAGCAATCCTACAAGCAGAGCTACACAGATAATGTCGAGCTCTCAATTTTTAACTGCGGGCGTGAACAGTGCCAGCCGGGCCACACCTGGGGCCCCGGCGTGCGCGACCACTACCTGATCCATCTGGTCGTAGCGGGCAAGGGTGTCTATCAGGTCAATGGTGCATCGCACACCCTGCAGGAGGGTGATCTGTTCCTCGCCAAGCCGAACCAGCTCATCACCTACGCCGCCGATGAGACCGACCCGTGGGAGTATTACTGGGTCGGCTTCAACGGCGCGTGCGCCAATAAGCTTGTGCAGCAGACACCGTTTTCCGAGGCGCACCCTGTACACCACTGCCGGGATCTGCAGACCGCGCGGGAAGCGCTGTACAACATCTATCTTTCCCGCGGGCCGGAGCCTCACTGCGAGGCAATGATGACGGGCTACCTGTACATATTTATGGCGCACCTGATGAAGGAAGCCCGCGAGGCCATGCCCAATGTAGGCTCGTCAAGCAGCCAGTATGTGCTGGCTGCCATCAAGTTTATCCAGTTCAACTACTCGCACGACATCTCGGTGGACGACATTGCCAAGGCGGTCGGCGTCAGCCGCAGCCATCTGTATCGTGTTTTCATGTCGAATGTCGGGCAGAGCCCTATCGACTACCTGACGAACTACCGCGTCAGCGAGGCTTGCAGCCTGCTGAAAAACTCCGGCCTTTCCATTGCTGAGATCGCCGTGTCGGTGGGCTTCTTTGACCAGTTCTACTTCTCCCGCGTGTTCAAAAAGGTCAAGGGCGTGCCGCCGAGCAAGTATCTGTCCGCGCTGGAAAAGGAAACCACCCCGCAGAACACCAACCCGTAACTTTGTTTTTAAGGAGCAGACATGCCTTTTACGAAAAATCAGATCATCACCCTCGAGATCAAATCCATCTCCAATGACGGAAACGGCGTGGCCCACAAGGACGGTCAGGCCGTTTTTGTGCCGTTGACCGCCCCCGGCGATATTGCCGAGGTTCGCATCGTAAAGCCGATGAAAAGCTATGCTTTCGGCCGTGTAGAGCGGTTGCTGGCACCCGGCCCGGACCGTATCCGGCAGGACTGCCCCGTTGCCGGCCCCTGCGGCGGCTGCGGGCTACGCCATATCCGCTATGGGGCCGAGTGCGCTGCCAAAACGCAGTTTGTGCGGGACGCCTTTGCGCGCCTTGGCAAGCTGGATGTCCCCGTGCGGGAGGTGCTGGCCGCCCCCGCTGCCGACCGCTACCGCAACAAGGTTCAGCTGCCGGTCGGCACGGATGAGAATGGGCATATCGTGACCGGTTTCTTTGCCGGACGCAGCCACCGCATTGTTGCTTGTGCCGATTGCCGCCTGCAGCCGGAGTGGATGAACCAACTGGCCGCGCGCGCCTGTGCGCTGCTTGAGGAAAACGGCATCACTGCCTACAACGAGGAAACACACACCGGCCGTGTGCGGCATCTCTACATACGGCAGGGCTGGCACAGCGGCCAGCGGCTGCTCTGCTTTGTTGTGAACGGCAACGGCCTGCCCAATGAAGCAGAGATTTGTGCTATTTTGCAAAAAGAATTTGATTTAACAACGATTTTAATTAACCGCAACAGTGAGCGCACCAATGTGATTCTGGGCCGCAAGACCCGCACCGTGCTTGGCCCCGGCGTCATTGAGGACACACTTGCCGGCGTCCCGCTGCGCATGGGCGTGCATGAATTCTATCAGGTGAACACCCCCGCTGCCGAAACACTGTACGCCAAGGCACGGGAGTATGCCGGGCTGAAAGAGACGGATTTTCTGCTTGACCTCTACTGCGGCATGGGCACGATCGGGCTTTCGATGCTGCCCGACTGCCGGCGTCTGGTCGGTGTCGAGGTCGTGCCGCAGGCTGTGGACGGTGCCAAACAGACAGCCGCCCGTCTGGGGCTGGATGCCGACCGGGCGGATTTCCGCTGTCAGGATGCCGGTGCGGCGGCTGCACAGCTTGCCGCCGAGGGTGCGCGTCCCGACGTGATCGTAGTGGACCCGCCCCGCAAGGGCTGCGACGAGGCTGCCCTGACCGCCATTGCCGAGATGGCTCCCCGCACAGTGGTCATGGTCAGCTGCAATGCAGCCACCGCCGCACGCGACACCAAATGGCTGACCGAGCATGGCTACAAGGCCGAAGAGGTCCAGCCGGTGGACCTCTTCCCGCGGACGCGGCATGTAGAATGTGTTGTCCTGCTGTCGAAGGTATAAATAAGTTTCACTGGTGAAGGGGTTTGTCATGACCGGGTATTTTCATGTCTTAACAGCCATTGACATTTTTGTGCTGAGCTTTATGTGTATTCTCACAAAGCTGAGCGAATCACTGAACAAAAAGCAAAAGCGAGGTTTTTTCCTCGCCTTTGTACTTATTGCGGGGATTTCCGTGCTGGAGGTGGTCACCCTTGCCGTCAACGACACGCCGTCAGGGCTGCGCTGGCTGAATATCGTGTCAAACTACTTAGGCTTCGGCCTGTCGCCCGCAGTGTCTCTTTGCCTTGTGTATGTGCTGGACAAAAAGACTGCCCTCCGGCGCGGCTTTAAGGCGGCGGTATGCTGCGAGATCGCCTATCTTATCTTCTTGGCGCTGTCTATTCCCTATGGGCTTATATTTTCCGTCAGCGCCGACAATGTCTATGCGCGCGGCAGATATTTTTATATTTATGTCATTGTCTACTTTTCAGCAATTTTGTACCTCTCGGTGTCCACGATCATTACCGGCCGCGAGTTTCAGAACCGGAGCCGGGCGCTCATCTATCCGCTCATGCTCTTTCTGACGGCGGAGACTGTGATTCAAATTGCACTGCCTGATCTGCATGTGACCTGGCTGTGTGTCACGCTGTTGTCGGTACTGTATTTTACCTACTGCAGTGAGATGTGGAATCAGCTTGATGCACTCACAGGGCTTTTAAACCAGAACAGCTATCTGAACCGCACGGCCGAGATGAGCCGCAGCGGCGGACTGCTGATCGTTTTTGATGTGGACAATTTCAAACAGGTAAACGACTGCTACGGCCATCTGCAGGGCGATGCCTGCCTTGCCGCGATCGCAGCCTGCCTCAAAAAAGCGTATGCCTGTTGCGGGTACTGCTACCGCATCGGCGGAGATGAGTTTTGCGTACTGCTGAAAAACACCGCCAGAGAAGCCGCCTGTGCAGAGGAATTTTTGCGTCAGCTGGAAAAGAAGCGCAAAGAGATCACCTTTTTGCCGACTGTTTCCTGCGGCTCGGCTCCGCTCTCAGGCGAGGATGTGGTTGCCGTCAAGGATCAGGCCGATCGTGCCATGTACCACCACAAAAAGGCGCGGAAGGAGCGGACGGCGGCGATTGTGCCGGAGTAATCTTGACGGTGGATGTAAAAAGACGGATTGAGTATAAGTATGCGACCATATAAGTTTTACCGTTAATTTATTCTTCCTAATCCAGCATGGCATATATGCTAACAAGCACGCGAAAGAATCAACTATAAATTCGCGCGAAATTTTCAAAGGGTATTGTGAAAGCTTCTTTTGCAGCAAAAAGTAAAGGATGACCTACTTATGTCCAATCACAATGAAATGATTCCCGAAAACGAAAAGCACTCTGTCTCTGTGCAAGCACCCACCAATTTAGACTCAATCTCTAAGATTGTCAAATGGATAGCGATATTGATTGTTGCTATACTGATTGCCCCCGTTGTGTTTGTTCAAACTCTATTTCCCGCTTGTTCACGATTTGCCCATATTTGTGTGTCATACTGAAGTGTAAACGATGCGGCTTTGCTGCGAAAAGGTGGTTTTTGTAAAATGAAAGGCTGGTTTCAGCGCTTTATGTCCGGCCGCTATGGGTTCGACCAGTTCAGCGGCTTTCTCTGCATTGCATCCCTCATTCTCATCGTAATCGGCGCATGGGTCTCCCCTGTGTTGTATTGGCTGGGACTGGCTGCTATCATTTACAGCTATTTCCGCATTTTGAGCCGCAACACCCGCAAGCGCTACGCTGAAAACCTAAAATATCTTTCCTATCAAAGCCGCGCCGCAGCGTGGTTCGCCAAACAGCAGGTGCGATTCAAGCAGCGCAAAGAATATCACTATTACCGCTGCCCCCAGTGCGGCCAGCAGCTGCGCGTACCGCGCGGGCGCGGTAAAATCAGCATCACCTGCCCCAAGTGCGGCCACCAGTTCATCAAAAAGAGTTGACGCCGTATGTTTGGATATGTTACGATTTACCGCAAGGGTCTGGCAGATGCCGAGATGGAGCGCTATCAGGGCTATTACTGCGGGCTGTGCCAAGCGCTGGGCCGCCGCTACGGCCGCACCGGGCAGCTGGCGCTGAGCTATGACATGGCGTTCGTCTGCATCCTGCTGACTGCGCTGTACGATGAGCCCACCGCCTTTGCCGCAGGGCGCTGTGCCCCCCATCCCCTTAAAAAGCGTCCCCGCGCAGACAATTCGTTTACCGAATATACGGCCGACATGACTGCCGCGCTGGCATACTATAATTTTATGGACGACTGGCAGGACGACCACCGCCGCGCCAGTCTGGCACAGGCGCAGCGGCTTGAGCCGTATCTGCCCGCTTTGCGCCAGCGCTGGCCCCGCCAGATGAGCAAAATTACTGCGATGCTCGACCAGCTCAATGTGCTGGAGGGCTCGGGAAGCCACGATCTGGACGCGCTGTGCAACACCTTCGGCGCGCTGCTGGGCGAGGTTTTCGCCTGCAGAGACGATATATGGGCACCGGCGCTGCGCGGCATGGGGCAGGGACTGGGGGCGTTCATCTACCTGATGGACGCCTACGATGACCTGCAAAAGGACGCCCGGCGCGGCCGCTTCAACGCGCTGCAGCAGCTGGCGGATGAGCTGCCGCCCGCCGCCTACGAACAGCGCTGCCATGAGCTGCTGACCCAGCAGATGGGCCGCTGCGCACAGCATTTTGAGATGCTGCCGATTCTAAAGGACACCCCGGAGGGGAAGCTATTGTACAACACGATTTATTCCGGCGTATGGAGCAAGTACGCGCTGGTACGCAAGCACAGGGAGGCACAACGCCATGACTGATCCATACAGCGTATTGGGCATCACCCCCGGTGCCGATGACGAAACAATTAAAAAAGCCTACCGCCAGAAGTGCAAGCAGTACCACCCCGACCTGCACCCCGATGACCCGGCGGCAGAGGAGCATTTCAAGGAGGTTCAGGCCGCCTACAGCGAGATCATGCGCATCAAGCAGGGCGGCGGCACCGCCTACCGGCAGAGCGGGCAGACCTACGGCCAGAGCAACGGCTACAGCCAGCAGTATCAAGACCCCTTTGCGGGCGGCGGCTTCGGGTTCGGGCCATTCGGCTTCGGCTATTACAGCACCGGCAGCTCGGCCGGGCGGCAAAGCTATGGCAGCGCTGCCGGTGACCCCGAGCTGCGGGCGGCGGCAAATTATATCCGCAGCGGCTTTTATGAGGAGGCTCTCAACACACTGAACGGCATCTCTGCCGCCGGCCGCACCGCCCAGTGGCACTACTACGCGGCCCTTGCCAATCAGGGCTTGGGCAACAACATCCGCGCGCAGGAGGAGGCCCGCACGGCGGTTTCGATGGAGCCGAACAACTACGCCTACCAGAATCTGCTGGACCAGCTGCAAAGTCCGGGCCGCAGCTACACAAGCTACCAGCAGCCCTACGCCCAGCCCAGCGGCCGTCCCGGGCAGTTTTGCCTGTCGTTCTGGATGTACCTGCTGGTTTGCAACATCCTGAGCTGGTGCTGCTGCGGCGGACGCGGCGGGTTCTTTATCTGCTGATTTCATGAATGAAAAAACGCTGTGACCTTTTGGGAAGGGTCACAGCGTTTTTTATTGCCCGGCAGGAGCCGCACATGTGTGGCTCCTGCCATTTTTGTTTACAGCATCCTGTCAAGCAGCGGCATCAAAATTTCTATGTTTTGGCAAAACTGCGGGTAAAATTCATCGCCGAGTGAATACTCATAATAGAGCGCACGCTCAATGCGTCTGGCAGCAGCCGCAAAGCGGGGATTTTCCTGCCCGCCCGCCGCCTGCAGCCGTTGGGAAAGCCGGGTACACACAACAGCCCACCGCGCGTCTATGCCCGCCCGCTCGGTAACAGCGGCATCGTTCAGATAATCCCGAAGGGTGCGCGCCTCCCCCGTCCGTGCGCCGCACAGCGGGGTCTGGACATAATACTCGACTGCTGCAGTTTCGGTGTCGATGCTCTGCCCCAGCGGATAGAGGGCGCAGGCCAGCGGACGGGCCGCATGGATGGCGCAGGCGCTCCCCTCAAAAAAGCGGCAGTTTCCGGTTTTGGGGTCGAGCGTCAGGCGCAGGGCCGGCAGGCAGCTTTCGGGCGCAATATAGCTTTTGCAGAACGCTGCCGCCACAATGCGCGGCGAGAGCCGCAGCCGCCGCGCAATACGGTACAGATCAAAGCCGGACAGCACCAGATCACGCCTTTGGCGGCAGCAGTCACCGCAGCCCGCACAGGCAAAATCGAACGGTTCCCCTGCGGACAGGCGCGGGCAGGCGTCCCAGCATTCGCCGCAGCGGCCGGGTTCTACCGCCCTCACAGGTGGAAATCCAGCGTGTCGGCCAGCCAATCGGTACACAGGGGCACCCATGCGCTGTTGTGGCGGTTAGGGGTGTTGACCTCCTGCGTGCAGGTGCTGGTGCCGTGGCCGTCATGTGCGAAAAGGTGCAGCTCAAACGGTACCTTATGGGCAGTCAAAGCCGTGGCCAGCAGCATGGAATTCTGCACCGGCACCGAGGCATCCTCCACAGTGTGCCAGATGTAGAAGGGCGGCAGTCCGTCACTGACCTGATTTTCGAGACTCATCGTCCCGCGCAGGGCGGCATCATCACCGCAGAGGTTGCAGATCGAGCCGTCATGCCGGAATTCGCCGCTGGTGATGACCGGGTAGCCCAGCACCACGGCATCGGGCAGGGCCTCCTTTCCGCAGATGCCGAGGGCCTGCCGAACCGGCTCAGCGTCCCACAGGATTGCCGTGGACGCCGCAAGATGGCCGCCTGCCGAGAAGCCGCAGACCGCGACCTTGGCCGGGTCAATATGGAGCTGCACCGCGTTCTTGCGGATATGCAGGATAGCACCGGCCGCATCGATCAACGGCTGCCAGCGCAGCGCAGGCTGGCTCTCCTGCCCACGGCAGGTATAATAAAGGATAAAGACATTGTAGCCTGCCTGCAGAAACTGCATGGCGACCGGGTCGGCCTCCCGCGAACTGCAGTAGGCATAGCCGCCGCCCGGCAGGATCAGCATGGCAGGGCGGGTGTTGAAGGCGGGCATTTCGGTGGTTTCCTCCCGCAGGTAGCCGACAAGCGATGCGCCGCCGGGAAGGGTGTGGGTGTAGCATTGCATGGTGATTCCTCGATTCAATGATTCGTTGATTTATTTTTGTAGGGGCACATTCAATCTCTCGGGTGCGCCGCGATGTACTCTGCCATAATGTCAGCGGCTACGCGGCAAAGCTCCGGGCAGGGGCGCTTTTTGTAGTATTCCGGGGTGCGGGGACTGGCAACCGGGCTGCCCTCGGCCTGCTTCAGACCCAGCAGTTCCCGGCAGATCAGGGTATTCGGGCCGCCGTTGCGGGCCTTGTACTCAGCCGCTAACGCCTGCACATCGGTGTAAAGGGCTGTCTTTTTTGCCGGGTCATCGCTGCCGTAGAGCGCCCCCAGCACCAGCGTAATACCGGAAAAGGCACCGCAGACCTCCCGCATACGGCCGAAACCGCCGCCAAAGCCTGCCGAGATCTGCAGGGCCTGCTTTTCGGTCATGCCCATCTCCTCTGCAAAGGCAACCGCCACCGATTGGCAGCAGTTATAGCCTTTAAAAAATGCCGCATAGGCGCGGTCACCATAGATGCTCATAGTGGTATTCTCCTCTGGTAAGGATCGTTGCAGAGCCGATGCGAGCATCCGCCCCTGCACTTATTATCTTATATTGTAAGCATACCTCAAAATCCGACGCTTGAAAAGCCCTGAATTTAAATTTTTTGTTAAAATAGCTCACAAGGGTTGCACTTTATAAAAAAGAGTGCTAAACTAGCTTTAGCAGTTTAGATAAACGAGTGCTAATTTCATTTTTATAAGTGAGGTTTTCTACTATGGCTATGCATCAATTCAAGGCTGAGAGCAAAAAGCTGCTCGACCTGATGATCAATTCTATCTATACAAACCGCGAGATCTTCCTGCGTGAGCTGATCTCCAACGCGTCGGACGCCTGCGACAAGCGCTATTTCAAGAGCCTGACCGATACCACCATCGGCATCACGAAGGACGATTTGAAGATCCATGTCCAGCCGGACAAGGACAGCCGCACGCTGACCATCAGCGATAACGGCATCGGCATGACGAAGGAGGATCTGGAAAAGAACCTCGGCACGATTGCCAAGAGCGGCTCGCTCGATTTCAAGACCGAAAACCAGAGCGATAACGTCGACATCATCGGCCAGTTCGGTGTCGGCTTCTACTCTGCCTTTATGGTGGCGAAGAAGGTCACCGTCATCTCCCGCGCGCAGGGCGCTGACACCGCCTGGAAGTGGGAGTCCACCGGTGTGGAGGGCTACACCCTGACTGAGGCTGACAAGGACGATGTGGGCACCGAGATCATTCTGGTGCTGAAGGATGATACCGATACCGACAACTACAGCGAGTATCTTGAGGAATACACGCTGGCAAACCTTGTCAAGAAGTACAGTGACTACATCCGCTTCCCCATCACGATGTTCCGCGAGAAATCCCGCCAGAAGCCGAAGCCGGAGGACGCCGGTGACGACTACAAGCCCGAGTATGAGACCTACACCGAGCTGGAGACGCTGAACAGCATGGTGCCCATCTGGAAGCGCCCGAAGAGTGAGGTCAAGGACGAGGACTACAACGAGTTCTACAAGTCCAAGTTCATGGACTATACCGACCCGCTGCGGGTCATCACCAGCCGGACCGAGGGCACTGCCACCTACACGGCGCTGCTCTTTATCCCCGGCTCCACTCCCTACGACTACTACACCAAGGAGTACGAGAAGGGTCTGGCCCTGTATGCCTCCGGCGTTATGATCATGGAGAAGTGCGGCGATCTGCTGCCTGACTATTTCAGCTTTGTCAAGGGCGTTGTGGACAGCGAGGATCTGAGCCTGAACATCAGCCGTGAAACGCTGCAGAAGGATAACCAGCTCAAGCTGATGCGCAACTCTCTGGAAAAGAAGATCAAGAACGAGCTGCACGCAATGCTCGTCAACGACCGTGAGAAGTACGAGACCTTCTGGAAGAGCTTCGGCCGCCAGATCAAGTTCGGCATCTACGGTGACTACGGCATGCACAAGGATCTGCTGGGTGATTTGCTGATGTTCTACTCCGCCAAGGAGAAGAAGCTCGTCACGCTGGATGAGTACATCGAGAAGATGCCTGAGGAGCAGAAGTTTATCTACTTTGCCGCCGGTGACGACACCGACCGCCTGAGCAAGCTGCCCAACGCCCAGCTTGTGCTGAGCAAGGGCTATGATCTGCTGCTCTGCACCGAGGATGTGGATGAGTTCTGCTTGCAGGTCATGCATGAGTACAAGGAAAAGACCTTCCAGAACATCAATGCCGGTGACTTGGGCCTTGAGACGGAGGACGAGAAGAAGGCAGCCGAGGCCGCCGAGACCGAGAACAAGGATCTGTTTGAGGAAATCAAGAAGGATCTGAACGGCAAGGTCAAGGAGGTCAAGGTCAACCCCACCCTGCAGGAGCATCCTGTCACGCTGACCGCTGAAGGCGGCATCTCGATGGAAATGGAGAAGGTCCTGCGCCGTATGCCGAACGCCGAGGGCGTTGAGAGCACGAAGGTGCTGGAGCTGAACCCCAATCACACCGTCTTTGCCGCACTGAAGGCCGCCCACGCCGCCGGTGACGCCGACAAGGTCGCCAAATACGCCGAGCTGCTCTACGATCAGGCACTGCTGATTGCAGGCCTGCCCATCGAGGACCCTGTTGCGTATGCACAGCTGGTCTGCGGATTGATGCAGTAAGCTTTTAATACAAAAACACAGCCGCCCGCCCAGGTATGATGATGCCTGAGCGGGCGGCTGTGTTTTTGACCGGGTTGTAGGGGCCGGGCATGCCCGGCCCGCCAGCTTCTGGCCGATTGATGTCTGTTGGGAACTTTGTAGGGGAGGCATTTATGCCTCCCGGGGCGCATGCGGCACCTGCAAAGTTCACGGGAGGGATGAATCCCTCCCCTACGCAGAAACAACTTTAACTATCTGCCTTTTCCAGCTGTTTTAATGTTCTTCCATCCTGTGTTTTCCATTCAACATAGCCGCTTGTGCTGGCTGCACACACAAAGCTGGATGCACCGGAAGGTGTATTGAACAGCACATCCTCCTGCAAAACGCCATTTTCATCAATGGTATTTTTATATTGCTCTCGCTTTTTCAAAACAAATTCCGGACAGCTTTTGGTTGGCTTCATTGAGAGTATGCTTCCCTTCTTCACCACAAAGCCATCACTTGTACGAATGGCTGTTGCTTGAACGCCGTTTTTCACGCAGAGCAGCACTGGTTCTTCCGTCCCCACTGTATCCGCACTTGTCGGCTCCACCAGCGGTACAAACACCTTGTGGCCCAAAATACCTACGACAATTTTGGCATAGTCTATGAAGTCCTCCAGTTCACTTTGCTTTTCCTCGGAGGGGTTTCCCTGCGCAGGGTCAACGCCATTTTTCACATCGTAGCGCTTAGCCTCCATCGCCAGCTGGTAGAAGCGATGCTCAAGGTAGCTGATCTCCGTTGGGCCAAGGGAATCATTGGAGGTCGTGATGGCGATAGCCTCTGTCCAGTAGTCTTTTTCTGGGTTGCTGTTGTGCTCCTGCAGCCGGTTCAAAATGCCATCCCCGTTCTTTCGGACGCTGGCCTGCCCTATGTAGACAACGGCTTTGTCGTGTTCCTCGTCCTTACCAAAAAGGAAGTACACACCTGTCTGCTTCAGTTCCTTTCGATCTTTGCACAGGTCCAATGCCGTACGGGGGATCTTAAAAGCAAGTCCCGTCCAGTTTGCCAGCGTACACTTCACGCGGCCATTGACACTCCCATCCATCAGATATAAATTCAGGCTTTTTCCTCGCGGCATAGCAGTTTTCTCCAATCTGTGATTTGATTCTAGTATAGAAGAATTTTTCTGCAAAAGCAACAAGGATTTTTGTTTTGCGTGACCGTGCGTGGCCACGGGCGCATATAGAATGCGCCCCTACGGTGTATACCGTAAACGGGTGTTCAAGGGGTGCTTGCGGGCCGGGCATGCCCGGCCCCTACAGCTCTATAAGGCATAAAAAATGCGTCCCAGCGGAGTTGTTATCCGCAGGGGCGCCTTTTACATTTCTATGCTCTTTTACACAAACGGATTATAAAACCGGCCGAATTTGATCGTTACAGTCAGGCTGATGAGCAGCAGCGCAGCACCAAAGCCCAGCGCGATAAAGTCGCGGCGGGTGAAGGGTCGGCGGGTGTACCAAGTGCGCTTGTCGCTCTTGCCGAAGCCGCGCAGCTCCATCGCGTTGGAGATCGTGTCGATGCGGTTCAGGCTCGTCAAAATCAGCGGCAGCAGAATGCTGACAGCGTTTTTCAGCCGTTTGAAAAACGGCTCACTGCGGCCCAGCTCGACACCGCGCGCCTGCTGCGCCTGACTGATGCTGTGATAATCGCGCTGGATATCCGGGATGTAGCGCAGCGCGATTGCCACTGAATAACCGACCTTGTAGGAGACGCCGATGCTGTTCAGGCTGGCGGCGAACTCACTGGGGTTGGTGGCGGAGATAAACAAGATGGCAACGGGAAGTGCCACAAAGTATTTGAGCGAGATATTGAACATGTAAAACAGCTGCTCTGCAGTCAGGTCATACCGCCAGAAAAGATGGCACAGCACCGTGCGGGTGCCATAGAGGGTCGTGCCCTGATTCGGATCAAACAGGAAGATAAACAGATCGTTCAGTGCCAGAAACACCAGCATGAACACCAACATGAAGCGGACCTCGCGCAGCTTGATGTTGCTTAGCTTGAACGCCGCAAAGCTGACCGCCATCAGCCCCAGCAGCACCCATGTGTTGTAGGTAATCATGCTGGCAAAGGTAAACAGCAGAAAGAAGGCCAGCTTTGTCGTGCCGGTCAGCTCATGCACCACGCTTTTGCGCGGCAGATAGTTTAAAACGGTATTAGCAGCCATCCGCACGCACCTCCCTGTCCGCTGCGATGAAGCGTTCCACAAAATCCTCCGCCGGGGCAATGCCGCAGCGATTGGCCAGCGTGTAAAGGCTGGTCTCCTTCAGCGCTGCCTGCTCAATGAGTGCCGGGTCGCAGAGGATAGCCGCTGCCGACCTATCAGCAATCAGCCGCCCATCGCAGAAGGCCAGCGCACGGGGCGTGTATTCCAGCATCAGGTGCATGTCGTGGGTAATCATCACAACGGTCACGCCCTTTGCGTTCAGCCCGCGCAGAAACTCCATAATATCGGTATAATGGCGGAAATCCTGCCCCGCTGTCGGTTCATCCAGAATGATAAGTTCCGGGTGCTGCACCAGCACACTTGCAATCGTGACACGCTTTTTCTGCCCAAAACTCAAGGCGGAGATCGGCCAGTTGCGGAACGGGTACAGACCGCAGACCCTGAGTGTTTCCTCGACCCGGGCGCGGATCTCGTCCTCCAACAGACCGGTGCCCTGCAGGCCCATGGCGACCTCGTCAAAGATCATCGTCTTGGAGATCATCTGGTTGGGGTTCTGCATGACATAGCCGATGTGCCGGGCACGGCGGCGGATGTTTTCGTCTTTGAGATTCTTACCGTCAAACCATATTTCACCGCGGTCGGGCGTCTCAAAGCCGCAGATCAGCTTGGAGAGGGTGGATTTGCCTGCACCGTTGCGGCCAACGATGCTGACCATCTCCCCCCTGCCGATCGTAAAGCTGACATCCGACAGGGTATGCTGGTCCTTGCTGTAGCCAAAGCTGAGGTTTTTGACCTCAAGCAGCGGGGCGGGGGTCGGCTTCGGCGCAGGCAGCGGCTCTGCCTTGAACCAGGTTTGCAGCCGCGCCGTATCGGCATCGTCCAGCGCGACCGAGTCGATATGCGCAGGGTGCTTGTCCGGCGTGATGTCAATACCGGCATACCGCATGGCCGTCAGGTAGAGCGGCTCACGGATGCCGTTTTCCGCCAGCAAAGAGCCGGAAAGCAGTTCGTCCGGGTGCAGGTCGGCCAAGATGCGGCCGTCATTGACCAGCACGATGCGGTCCACGCTGCGCCAAAGCACATCCTCCAGACGATGCTCAATGATCAGGACCGTGGTGTCGGTTTTCTGCTGTATCGTGTCGATCAGCTCAATGGCCTGCTTGCCGGTGGCCGGGTCCAGATTGGCGAGCGGTTCATCAAACAGCAGCACCTTGACCTGATCGACCATAACGCCCGCGAGGCTGACGCGCTGCTTCTGCCCGCCGGAAAGCTCGTGCGGTGCATAGTCGAGGTGGTTTTCGATCCCGACCAGCTCTGCGGCACGGCGGGTGATCTCGTGCATTTCGTCCTGCGGGGTGCAGCTGTTTTCCAGCGCAAAGGCAATGTCCTCCCCCACGGTCAGCCCTATGAACTGGCCGTCCGGGTCCTGCAGCACGGTGCCCACATGCCCGGCCAGCTCAAAAATACTGCTGTGGGGCGCGTCAACGCCGTCCACAATCAGACTGCCCTTGCATTCGCCGGGGTTGGAGAAGGGATTCAGACCGTTGATGCAGGCCGCCAGCGTGCTTTTGCCGCTGCCGGACGGGCCTGCAATCAGCACGCGCTCGCCCGGGTAGATGTCCAGATCAATGTCGTGCAGGGTTGGCTGCTTCTGCGCGCGGTACTGGAAGGAAAAATTACGGAAGGATATGATCGGGGTTTTGGTTTCAGCCATACGGCACCTCGCAGGGTGATGTCACAAGCAAAAAGCCTTCCCGCATTCGTGGGAAGGCATACGGGTTTTGTCGAGGTTACTCTTTGTCCAGAGAGCCCTTCTTGGCGATAGTCTTGGTGTAGGCCAGAATCAGCAGGCCGCCGACCACAACAGCCGTGATGATGTTGGACACAGCGGCAAAGGCGCCCTGTGCAAAGACCTTCTTGACAGGCTCGGCATAGATCAGGATATCCAGCACGGGGGCAACCACGATCCAGGCAACGGCATGCGCAATAAGGTTTGCAACGGCAAACATGGCAAACTTGGCCTTGTTGAAGTTGCCCTCCTGCACATTCAGCTTCTTGGCAAACAGGCCAACAACAACGCCCGTGAAGGTAGAGGCGATGACCCAGCTCCACCACGGAATGCCACCCCAGGACAGGTCAATCAGGGCATGGCCGATGAAGCCGATCAGAGCGCCGGCTACAGGACCGTACATGGCCGCCAGCAGGCCCAGAACGGCGTACTGCAGGCTGATATTGGTGTTGGGCACCGGGCTGGGAATCGCCACAAAACGGCCCAGAACAAAGAAGAGAGCTGCGCCGATGCCAACTGCAACGAAGGTTTTGATGTTGTTATTGTTTTTCATGATTCCGCACTCCTTTTATAAAATACCGCAATCGTTCTGCTGCCACAGGCAGCGAACATTTCAGGGCATTACCGCGCAATTCCAACCGCTGACACGGCTTGTATACGCCCGCAGTGCTGATACTGTACGGCAACGGTTAAAGTATACCGTTGTGCATATGCGGGTGTCAATGGGCAAAATGCAGGGTATGCCCTATTTTTCGCGTTTCGGGTACAAAAAAACCACCCCGAAGGGTGGTCAAAAGTGGAGCGGCCGACGAGGCTCGAACTCGCTACCTCCACCTTGGCAAGGTGGCGCTCTACCAGATGAGCTACGGCCGCATATTCGGAAGAACAGATCTCTGTTCTTCTGAAAGGTGGTGCCTCCGATCGGAATCGAACCAATGACACGGGGATTTTCAGTCCCCTGCTCTACCGACTGAGCTACAGAGGCGGACAACGCATTAGATTATACCGGATACCGCCGCGATTGTCAAGCGTTTTTGACAAGTTTTTTCTGTAAGTTTTTTCTGTAAGTTCTGTAATAAAACGACCTGCAAAAATCCGCTGGAAAAGCTGCAGAAAATATGATATAATTTTTCAAAATACTGTCCGTTCCGCAGTACGACCCGCGCCGGCGGGCGGAGCTGTGCGCTGCGGCAGAAAAATCAACCTTGGAAGGAGCGACCCATGAACGAACCCAGACGACGCCTGACCAACCGCGCCCTGCATGGCAGAGAGGAATGGATCAAGCGCATTTTCCGTGATCAGATCGCCGAGGCCGCCGGCATATTGGAGGTCGTGCTGTCGGGCATTGTGCTGATCGCCCTGCTGATGAGCATTGTACCGCTGCTCAGGCTCATGCCGGGGCTTTTGACCGATGCCGACAGTATGGAGGTGCATACCTTCCTTGAACGTGCGCTGGATATTGTCATCGGCATAGAGTTTATCAAGATGCTTGCCAAGCACAGCCCCGGCAGCGTGCTGGAGGTGCTGCTCTACGCCATTGCCCGCCACATGATCGTCGGCCATGAGGATGCCGTTCAGAACCTCGTCAGTGTGGGGGCCATTGCGCTGATCTTCGTTATCCGCAAGTATTTCTTTGTGCCGTCCTTCGGCCATAAGATGCCGGGCGGCGGTACAGCCCCCGATATGGAACAGCAGGAGAAACAGCAGGCAGAGCATACCGGCGAGGCATAAGGCTGAACGCTCCCCCGCCATATCCTGACCGTGCAAAGCAATACCCCCTTCGGGCAGCTGCGGAAGCGATGGCAACATTGCTTCTGCAGACCCGGAGGGGGTGTTTTGTATGGCTTGTGCAGACGATCAGAACAGGCCGGTGATCTTGCCGTGGACATCCACATCAATGTCCATCGCAGCAGGGTGCTTGGGCAGGCCGGGCATCGTCATGATGCTGCCGCAGATCACGACCACGAATCCGGCACCGGCAGAGAGCCGAACCTCACGCACATTCAGCGTAAAGCCTTCGGGCGCACCGGTCAGCTTGGCATTGTCACTGAAGGAATACTGCGTTTTGGCGATGCAGACCGGCAGATCGCCGTAGCCCTGCGCCGTCAACTCGTCCAGCGTCTTTTTCGCGGCGGCAGTGTAGCTTACCCCGCCCGCGCGGTAGATCTTTTTGGCAACCGCTTCGATCTTATCGGTCAGCGGTGCATCCAACTCATACGTATAATGGACGCGCGCGCTGTCATCAAGAATAGACAGCACGGTCTCGGCCAGCGCCTTGCCGCCCTCGCCACCCTTGGCAAAGACCTCGCTCAGTGCGCAGGGCACACCGGCCTTTTTGCAGACATCGTAAATGATGTCCATTTCCTCGTCTGTATCAGTGGGGAATGCGTTGATTGCCACACAGACCGGCAGACCAAAGCCCTGCAGATTCTCGATATGGCGGGCCAGATTGACAGCGCCCGCGCGCACAGCCTCGGCATTGGGCTTGCCCAGATCGGGCTTGGCCACGCCGCCGTGGGATTTCAGCGCACGGACGGTAGCCACCAGCACAACGGCAGCGGGGTTCAGGCCGGCATAGCGGCACTTGATGTCCAAAAATTTCTCAGCACCAAGATCAGCGCCGAAGCCTGCCTCGGTGACTACATAGTCAGCCAGCTTCAGGCTCAACTTGGTGGCAATGGCGCTGTTGCAGCCGTGCGCAATGTTGGCGAACGGGCCGCCGTGGATGATGGCCGGGTTGTGCTCCAGCGTCTGGACCAGGTTCGGATCGAGAGCGTCCTTCAGCAGGGCGGTCATGGCACCGGCAGCGCCGATCTGACCGGCTGTGACAGGCTGGCCGTCGTAGGTATAGGCGCAGACGATGCGGGACAGCCGCGCCTTGAGGTCCTCAAGGTCGGTGGCAAGGCAGAACACCGCCATGACCTCGCTGGCGACCGTGATGTCAAAGCCGTCCTCACGCGGGGTGCCGTTGACCTTGCCGCCCAGACCGTCCACAAGGAAACGGAGCTGACGGTCGTTCATGTCCATGCAGCGCTTCCATGTGATGCGGCGGGGGTCGATGTTCAACGGGTTGCCCTGCTGGATCGAGTTGTCGATCATGGCGGCCAACAGGTTGTTGGCGGTGCCGATGGCGTGGATGTCACCGGTGAAATGCAGGTTGATGTCCTCCATGGGCACGACCTGTGCATAGCCGCCGCCGGCCGCGCCGCCCTTAATGCCGAACACAGGTCCCAGAGAGGGCTCACGCAGGCAGAGCATCGTCTTTTTGCCAAGGGCATTCATGGCATCGGCCAGACCCACGCTGGTCGTGGTCTTGCCCTCACCGGCGGGCGTGGGGCTGATGGCGGTGACGAGAATCAGCTTGCCCTCGGGCTTGTCGCTTTTGGCCAGCTTATGGTTGAGCTTGGCCTTATAATGGCCGTAAGGGATGATGTCCTCGCCCTGCAGGCCCAGCTTGCCCGCGATCTCCGTGATGGGCTTCATTTCGGCGGCCTGTGCAATTTCGATGTCGCTCAGCATAACGATACCTCCATATTAAACAAAAATGGGCTGCACACACCATACACCAGTGTATGCAGCCCAGACGGTCGGCTTAAAAAGCAAGCTGTTATGCCGCGTCCCCCGTGGTAAACCCCACGCTATTCCGTCGGTCGGCGGCCTTGCATAGTGTTACTGTACCACACTACCAACAGGTTTGTCAAGGGCGACTTTCTTTATTGCAACGGCAGCGTGACAGCACGGCTTTCGTCCGCATGGTATCCGCCGCTGAACACATACCGGAACTCGCTGATTTTTGCTACCTGCGCGGGGTCTGCGGTGTAGTAGTCGATGCGGCAGCTGATGATGCCGGTGGTCGGGTCCACCGTGCTGCTGCGCATAGCATAGGAATTGGTGTTCGTGTCGATATATTCCTCGTCCTGCGGCGTCAGCTCACAGCTCTGCGCATAGCCGTAGGGTACCATCTGCCACGTCAGTGCCCGCCCCTGCACGGCAAAGTTCTGCAGGGTGTAGCCGCCCGCATCGCTGGTTGCAATTTTAACGCCCTGCTGCATTTCGTCCACGGTCACGGTGCGCTCCTCGTATTCGTACACACCGCTGTGGTACACGGGGGTAAAGGTGATGCTTTGGGCATTTTCGGCCGGCACGGTATAGGCAACAGCACCGCCGGATACGCCGTCGGGGGAGCTGGGCAGCAGTTCCCGCCCCGTATCGTCGGTCAGGATCATTCCGCCGTTGAAGATCACAGGGTTGTCCGCATCCTCACCACGCAGCTTCTTTTCCTCATCCTCGCTTACCACACCAAAGGGGTGCGTTTCGGCAAATTTTTCATCCGCCTCGGAATGCACCGCAAGGCTGCCGCTGCCGGTGCCGAAACACAGGCTGTCCAGCGTGATGGGGTTATCGCCCAGCAGGGCATCGGTAATGCCGAAATCCAACACCGTCGGCGCAACGCGGCGCGCCCCGGCACGCACCTGCTCGCCGTTCAGCTCCATTGTGTAGCTAAGTCCCGGTTCGCCCGCAGCAGCGTGGGAATCGAGCAGGCGCAGCATAACGGTATCGCCCTGCGGTTCCTCCGGCAGCTGGTAGTGCAGCCACAGCCGGAAGGTATCGTCACCCTGCCGGTAGAAATCACTTTGCATCGTGTAGATTTCCTCGCCGCCGTTGATTTGCGCTGCCATCCATGGCGTATTGCTGCTGAGCTGTTCCCATTCGGGGTAGATGCTGTCGGCGTCCAGAAATTTCGACATCACATTCTCACCGCTTACGGTAAAGAAGCAATCCAGCGTGGCGGCGTCCATAGACACGGTGTCCAGCGTGTAGTTGACGCCGTCCAGCGTCTGTGTCTGGCCGATTTCGGTATTGTGGCCTTCCGTATCGGTCTGCTGCCCGCCGTACTCGCCGCGCGGGGCGTCCAGCACATTCTGCACCTGTGCCTGCGATTTGGCATCGGTGAAAAAAACGATTTTTCCGCCGGCCAGTTCCTTGATATACGGTGCTGCGGCAATGCCTGCCGAAAGCACACAGGTTGCTGCCGCGGCAGCGGCCACGCACACGGGTACACGGCGGTGCTTTTTCAGCTTGGGCGGCGTGTAGCTGCCCGCCTTCTCTATTTTTTTCAGCGCCATGTCATAGATGCGCTTTTCTTCCTGCTTGCTCAGCGGCATGGTTTTTGTGGGATACTGTTCCAACAGGGAATCAGCGTTTTCTGTATAGTTACGCATAAGCTGCAACCCCCTCTTAATAAGTATTGCGCAGCGCGGCAAACTGTTTGCGCAGCTTTTCGCGCCCGCGGGAAAGTCGGACATTGACGGTATGTTCCTGCATGTTCAGCCTGCGGCCGATTTCGCGGCAGGACTCCCTGTAATAATAGCGGCGGAAAAATATCTCCCTGTCCGGTTCCGGCAGTTCGGTCAGCAGTTGGGCAATCAGTTCCTCCGCCTCGGTGGAGCGGCGCTCGGTCATCCAGTCCTGCGCCAGTTCGTCGTTCAGCTCACATTCCTGTTGTCGGGGCCGCAGCGCCCGCCAACGGTCGATGGCTGCATTGCGCGCCGTCACGCACAGCCAGGCGCGCAGCAGACGGTTTTGCTGCTTAAATTCGGCTGCGTGTTTCCATGCTGCCACCAGAACGTCGGCGGCGCACTCCTCGGCATCCTGCGGGTTGTTGGGCAGAATACGGCAAATGACGGTATGGATCAGCCCGCCGTACTGTGTCAGCAACAACTGCAGCCCCGTTTCGGGTTCTGCCAGCAGGGCATCTATGATTCTGTTATCCTCCATGGCGTTGTGATTCTTCCTTTCTGATTCAAGGCCTTGTACCCACTAAACGGCCGCACGGCAGGAAATGTCACAATAGCCGCGCAAAAAAACTACAACCACCCGCAAAAACGGGTGGTTGCACAATTTTCATTTGTTTTGCAATGCTGGTATCAAACCTTGCCTTTCCCGCAGCCCCACTTTTTGAAATACCGCCCCATGCTGACAAGCTGCATCTTGAACTTGCCTGCATCGCGCATCGGGGCGCGGTGCCATGCGTGGATGGCGGAAAACTGCGGGGCCAGCCAGACGGTGCCCTTCTGCAGTACCTTCTGGGTCAGGTCGGCGTCCTCCACATACATGAAATACGCGGGGTCAAAGCCGCCGATCTCCTTAAAAACATCGGTGCGCACCGCCATAAAACTGCCGGTGCAGAATTCGATGCGGCGCGGCGCGCTCAGGTCCTCGTCCTGCATTGTGTAGTGGTCATCGGCCTTGGCAAAGCAGCCGCCAAAGCGTGGGGCCAGCTGGCGCGCCAGCAGCAGCCAGGGGGTGGGCTTGCGGCGGGGCAGGTGCTGCAGCCGTCCGTCCGGATAGCGCAGCTGCGGCGTGGCCATGGCAGCGCCCTTCCGGGCCAGCAGCCAGTCGGCCATCGGCTCAAGCACATCCCCGGTCAAAAGAATGTCCGGATTCAGGATGAAATGCACCGCACTGTCCAGACGCGGGATGACCGCGTTGTGACCCTTGCCGAAGCCGAGATTCTGCGCCAGCGGCAGAACGGTAACGCGAGCATCACCAAAGTCGGTCTCAGCCAGCCGTTGGCCGCAGCCGTCAGGGCTGCCGTTATCGACAACATACAGGGCAAAATCAGGGGCGGGGGTATGCTGCAGAATGCTGCGCACCGCGGCGCATACCTCCTCATAATCGCAGTACGCCACAATACAGGCGCTGATTTTCGGCATAATTATTTCTCCAATGCTTCCAGATGGGTCAGGTCATACGGCGTATCCTGATACACATAGTAGTTGAGCCAGTTTGTGTAGAGCAGGTAGCCGTGGGCGCGCCAGCGGAACAGCGGGTCGCGGTCCGGGTCATCCTCGGGATAGTAGTTGCAGGGAATGTTGATGGGCTTGCCGGCCTTCACATCGCGCTTGTATTCCTTGTCCAGCGTGTACTTGTCATACTCTGGGTGGCCGATGACGAAGATCTGCCGGCCGGACTCGGTCGAGAGCAGCATCGGGCCAGCCGTATCGCTCTCCGCCAGAATGCGCAGATCACCGCAGGCATCAATGGCGGCGCGGTCCAGCCCGGCCCAGCGGCTGTGCGGGGCATAGAACACCTCATCAAAGCCGCGCACCAGCG
>OGXX01001073.1_pt1 | contig 28754 bp, 26 predicted proteins | sample 1576301 | NCBI WGS metagenome assembly OGXX01 (sample SAMEA3541469, study PRJEB24748) | human gut metagenome | biome: human gut; feature: human-associated habitat; material: faeces | place: China | collected 2012
ATGTTGTGGCGGGTACCGCGATATTCCTCGCCGATGTTACCCAGCCCAACAATCAAATGTTTCATACGCGCTCAGATTATTTACCTGCGGCTGCGGCAGCTGCGGCACCACGGGCGGCACGTGTGAGCTGTACGGCGCAAACCACGGCGTTCTTTGCATTCATCAGTTCAAGACCCTCGAAGTGGAGGTCGCCGATCTGGAGTGGCTTGCCGAGACCGAGGTTGTCAACGTTGATGACAACACGTTCGGGGATCTGGGTGTATATTGCTTTCACGCGGATCTTCTTCATGGAAAGGGTAAGCTTACCACCGGCTTTCACACCTTCGGCATGGCCTTCAAGCTTCACAGGCACTTCGATAACCACGGGTTTCTTGTCGCTTACTTCAAGAAGATCCATGTGGAGGATGGTATCCTTCACGGGGTGGAACTGGAGATCCTTGAGCACAGCCATGCGCTTTTCGCCGTTGATGTCGACTTCGATAGCGAAGATGTCGGGAGTATAAACGAGCTTGCGCACTGCTTCCTGGGTAACTGTGAGGTCAGTGGTGATAAGGCCTTTTCCGTTGCCTGTCTCTACAATTTTCTCACCGGGCTTGAGGGTGCCTTTGAAGGGCAGTTCCACATGTTCGCCACCGTTGAGCACTACGGGAATTTTGTTTTCCTTGCGCAGCTCTTTAGCTGCTTTCTTGCCGAGATCCGTACGGGGTTCGGCTGAGAGCTGAAATGTTTTCATTTCGGATTGTTGTTTAATGTGTTACTCAAAATTAAGTTTATGCAGATGCTCCTTAATTTCCCATCACACGCGGGATGCTAAAAAGCGACTGCAAAGTTACACACTTTCCGGCGATAATCCAACACCACACCCCACCTATTTCACAATAAAAAAAGAATTACTGCATATAAAGATGAGTGAAAGCCCGCTCTATGCGTTCGATGGGAAACTGGTAATGATTGCCGGGGACAATATCAAAAGTGGTGAGCACGCCTTTTGAGCACAATGAATCAACCACGCGTTGCGTTTCATCAGTCACGGTGCGGAACTGCGGCACAGGCGATTCCCCCTCTTTTCTACCAAGAAGGATATAGGCCGAACCTTTACCGGACGGTATGGGACGTGAAGCAAGCCATTCGGTAAATCCTTCATACCAAAAGGAACCCGATAGGGATGCTATGCTACGAAACATGCCGCATACCATCCACTGCCAAAGAGTGAAAAGGCCTGATAAGGACACACCAACCAAATCACGGACTGTGGGATGAAGAGATAGACGCCTCTCAACGTCAGGGATTATCATCTCGGTCAGAAGTCTGAGAAACTGGGGGGCATTACCATCAAAATCAGGTGTACCCGATGGAACTCCCCGTGCCCACCATGGGGTCAGGTCATTCTGCCAGTCCATACCGGTTATCACTACTATGGATGTATTAAACCGGGCAGATGCACTCTCTATCCATTCCCCAAGTATATCCATGGGATAAAGAACATAGGCCACCCGTGCATCGGAAGCCACACTACATGTACATTTCAGAGACCCTGATTCAAACTCATGTATCATAACTTCATCATATCGTTCATTGCCCTGAAGCCGGCATGAAGATAAAGCGAGCGTCCCTTTTCGGTTGACTCTAAATATATTTTGCCACATCCGCGCCTGCGGGCCGCCTCCACCAATGCGCCGACAATGGCATTGCCTGTGCCCTGACGCCTGAACTCCGGACGCACATACACATTCATGATATACCCGCACAGGCCCAACGGATTGTCGGGTGACGGCAGTTCGGAATGAAAACATACGCCGCCACAACCGGCCCGAAATCCATTCACGGTAGCTTCCACGGCAAAATGGTCGCCGCATGCCATATGATCACGGTAATAATCGCGGTTGGCACGTATCAGAGCGCTGTCGGGGGCAATGCCGAACACACATTCTATAACTTCACGCCGCCATGACATGAGGGCGTCAATGTCGTTTATATCAGTTATCTCCACCATGATCATCAGTCTCTAAGTATCACGGGCAGCGACTTTTTATCCACTTTGCCATGGCTCGTGAGGGGGATGGTGTCCATGGCCACAAAATATTGCGGTATCATGAAATCGGTAAGTTTAGATGCAAGCCATTTCCTGATCCTGCCAAGAGAATAATCGCCCCGCGGCACAAAATAGGCCACGAGATAGGCAAGGCCGTGAGCATCGGCAAACGGACACACTACCCCTTTTTCCACATCAGGAGCCAGATTGAGCACATTCTCTACCTCCCGAGGTTCGACACGCTTGCCCTTTATCATTACCTGATCATCCTTCCGGCGCATGAATGCTATCGCGCCGTCGGGAAGAATGTAGCCTAAATCGCCGCTACGGTACATACGCTCGCCCTGCGGTGTACGGAGAAAATTGCGGCGCTCCGGAGGGGATCCCACATATCCCAGCCCTACCCCCTTGCCGAGGATGCATATCTCTCCCCTCTCAATCCGCACTTCAACACCTTTTACCGGGCGGCCGATAGGATAAGTGCCGTCGGGCAGAGGATCGATATTGTCGCACCGCTGATAGGTGGCGCATACAGTGGTTTCCGACGGTCCGTAGGTGTTGTAGATCTTTATTCCACGCCCTTTGAGATTATCAATATAGGAATGGCGCAGCACATCGCCACCACTGACAAGAAGCCGCAACGATGACGGAAGCGACGGAAGCTTGTTGAAGTCAGCAAGCAGATACGGGAACCCGCTTATCACAGTCACACCATGCCGTCCGGCAAAATCAACAAGGGCCTCGGCGCCTGCTGCAACAACCCCGGCATCGGGAACGGCCAGAGCCGCTCCGTTAAGGAGGGCCGCGAAGACTTCCTCTACAAATATGTCGAACGAGCACACCGAGCACTGCAACATGACATCGCCAGGCCCGATATGAAATTCATCCTCGAAAGCGTCGGCATAATTCAACACGTTGGAATTATCTATACGGACGCCTTTGGGGCGCCCGGTAGTGCCGGATGTGTAAAGCACATAAGCCTCGGATGTTGCATCCGACCGATCTGTAAACGATGTGCACACTGCCTCGGCCTCCCGGCAGAAAGAGTCATCTATGACAAGTTTCACCCTTGCATTACGCATCATATAATCAATACGGTCGGGCGGAAGGGATTTTTCCGCCGGCACGTAGGAAGCACCGCTTTTGAGCACCGCCAGTATGGCAGCTATCATATGCGCACCGTGGTCCATGACAATGCCTATCCGTTTATGCGGATGGTAGGCAAAATTCCACATTATATCATTGACACGTGCGTCGAGACGCCTGTAGGTAGTTATTCTGCCGTCCTCAATTATGGCCGGCGCATCAGGATATTTATCTGCAATCTTTTTAAATCGGGAATAAATAGTCTTGTCAGTCATAGGCAAGGTGGTTTGTAAACACTACCATACAACGCCCGTCCCCCCGCCAAAGTTCGTCTAATGAATATCAAACTTCATATCCACAATGTAGGATATATGTTTTTAACATTAACTTTGCAACACACGCTTTTGAGGCGTATTCTTTTCATATTTCTGTATCATATTGTCTTTATGAATTTTGCCGGGACACCGCCTACAACCGTGTTTTCGGGAACATCCTTTGTCACAACCGCACCGGCGGCAATGACTGCGTTATCCCCGATGGTCACCCCTTGCAGTATTGTTGCATTTGAACCAACCCATACATTTTTACCTAAAACGATAGGAGCGGGATAGGTATGTTTCCGGGTTTCAGGCAACAGACCATGATTGAGGGTGGCGAAAACTACATTATGCCCTATCTGACAGCCGTCGCCGATAGTTACCCCGCCATGATCCTGAAAATGGCAGCAGGCGTTGATAAACACGTTTTCTCCAATCGTGATATTTTTACCGAAATCACTGTAAAACGGAGGAAATACCCGGAGGGTATCCGGCACCTTATATCCCATAAGGGCAGACAGCAATCTCCTGACCTCGGTGGGAGTGTGATACGAACCGTTAAGTTCAAATGTTACACGCCTTGCCTCATCGCTTTTTTCATCCATAAAGCGGTGGATTTCATCAGTGTCGAGAGCCATGCGGGTTTTGACAAACGCTTTGAAATTTTCTATAGTCATTTTTCCGATACCTTAAATGTTACTTTAATATATCCGTCAACGGGGAAATTTATTTGTCTATCTGACTTTCAGTAAACGGATCTGCACGATGACCCATAAGGTCGATTTGCGCATATTCCTTATCAAATGCCTCCATTTCCCATGCCGACAGCCTTATTTTACCGGCTCCGAGTAATTCATCAAGATGCTGTGGATTTGTGGTTCCCGGTATTGGTGCAATCCACGGCTTGCGTGAAAGCATCCACACAAGGGCGAACTGTGCCGGAGTTATACCTTTATGTTCCGCCCATTTTCGCACAAGATTTACAAGCGGCATATTATGTTTAAGGGCTTCCGGTGTGAATTGTGGCAGATTCCATCTGCGGTCGCTCTGTTTGAAACGGCTGTTTTCATCTATTATCCCCGTCAGAAAAGCCCTTCCGAGAGGGCAATATGGAACAAAACCTATGCCAAGTTCTTCCAGTATCGGAAATATTTTGGTTTCCGGTTCGCGCCACCATATTGCATATTCGCTTTGCACTGCCGTAACCGGACATTCAGAATGAGCCTTGCGTATGGATTTTGCACTTGCTTCCGAAAGCCCGAAATGCAATACCTTACCTTCATCCATAAGGTCTTTTACTGTACCAGCCACATCCTCCATAGGAATTTTCGGATCGACACGATGTTGATACAACAGGTCAATATGATCAGTGCGCAAACGCTTTAACGAGCCTTCAACGGCACCGCGGATGTGTGACGGTTCACTGTTGAGTGCCGTGTTTTGCCCTTCTTCAACCCCGAACCCGAATTTTGTGCCGATTTTAATCTTGTCGCGGAAGGGTGCAAGAGCTTCTCCTACCCATTCCTCGCTTGTGTATGGGCCGTAAACCTCTGCTGTATCGAAAAATGTCACGCCCTTGTCAAAAGCCCTGCGGATAAGAGCAATCATATCGCGTTTGTCGTAATGCCCTCCATAGTAGCCGACCATCGGCAGACATCCAAGACCAATGGCAGACACATCAAGATTTCCAAGTTTGCGCCGCTCCATGCCATCGGTTGGGGAGATTATGCCGGTTGTTTTTGCCGCTTTATCCGTGGCAAAGGCTTTGGATACTCCGGATAATTCTCCTATGGCAAACAAAGCGCTTAAAGAGGATGCTTTTAGAAATGCTCTGCGGTTCATATATGTCAGAATTTGATGTTGTAAAATTACTGCCGTAGAATCACATCGGCGTTTCACAATAATGGAATACCGTACCAATTTTACGGATATCCCACCACTACATTTTATCGATTGAATAAAAATCAGTATCTTTGCGGCTGTAAATCAGCATTGTATATTAAATGGGAAATATTCTCAAAGTCAACAGTGTCAGCGATTATAGCGCATACCACGGACTTACTGACCGGCACCGGTTGATAAGTGTCATTGACTTTGACGAGATTTCGCCTATACGCAACAGCCTCAACCAATATGGCGTGTACGGCCTGTTCATGCACAAGTCACTTTCCATAGAACTGACATACGGATGTGGAAAATATGATTATACCAACGGCACACTGATATGTGTAGCCCCAGGACAGATAGGAGGCAAGGAGGATGACGGCAGCAGGATAGATCTGGACGGCTGGGGATTGCTTTTTCATCCCGACCTTCTGCATGGCACACTGTTGGAAAAACGGATAAAGGACTATTCATTTTTCGATTACCGTATAAACGAGGCTCTGCACATGACGGAGAATGAATATGATATATTCGCCTCTTTCATGCGTCAGATTAAAGGTGAACTGGAAAACAAACATGATGACGTTCAGGACAGCATAATAGTTGGCTACATTGAACTTATGCTTAATTTCTGCCGCAGGTTCTACAACCGCCAGTTCATAACGCGGAAACTTGAAAATTCCGATATTCTGGCAAAGTTTGAAACCTTGTTGCACGAATACTTCAAAAATGGCAGTCAGGTAGCTTGCGGATTACCTTCCATGCAATATTTCTCGGACAGATTATACCTGTCATCCAACTATCTCGGTGACCTTATTAAAAAGACCACCGGTAATACGGCGACATTCCATATCCGTAAATTTGTAATGCAGGAAGCAAAAAACAACCTTGCTTCTGGTATGACAATCTCAGAAACGGCCTACGCTCTCGGCTTCGATTTTCCACAACATCTGAGCCGTATGTTCAAAAAATATGAAGGCATATCTCCATCACAATACATCACATCCATTAGAAAGGGGTGCACGCATCAGAATAACGTCGAATGATCGTCCTCCTCTTCCCAGTCATCCGACAGGCCGAAATCCTTGTCGGCGAACAGCTCGGCCAGGCCCGAAAGCTGCTTAAGCCGCAACAGCTCGTCCTTATCCATGCCTATGTTGCGCATTATCCAGCTGTCCGACATGCCGGCCCGTGTAAGTTCGGCAACAATATTGCACATCAGCTCCACATTATGCATTCCCCGGGCTCTGTTGTGCCGTATGGTGGAGGTCATACGGTTCGACAGGTCCTTGTCTATCACAGCCACAGGCAGCAAACCATGTTCACGCTCATATATGCGCCGTGACGTTTTCATAACCATGTAGCGGTGGAAGCCGTCAACTATCTCGTAACGGTCGACATCCTTCATATAATAGCACACGCATGGCATGGTATATCCGTCCTCCCATATGGAAAGTTCCAGTAATTTCATTTCCGGAGGCGCCACAATATTGGGATTGTAATTATTGGCAACCACTTTTTCCACCGGCACGGCAATCACATTATACACCGGACTCTTAAATTTTTCCATCACACAACAATCTGTATTTTTTCATAACTTCCTCCCTTATCAACCTCTCTTTCTTTGTCAGGGAAAATCCCATATACTTGCAGGCGTGGTCGTTTTTAAGGATACATATACACATGCGTTTATATGTGGGGATCTCGCGGAATTCCTGAATGTCGATATCGTCAAGATATTCCATTTTTACGGGAAGTTTATCGGTGCGGTAGGCGGAATATGTCCCTACCGAATGGGGAATTCCACGGGCTTCAAGCTTACGTATGGTAGCTTCGGAAAGACATCCGCCGCGCTCACGCCAGAACCGGATGCTTACCCGGAGTTTTTCCCGATAATTGGCGGCTGTGGCTTCGGGAAGAGTACCGAGCAGAAACTCCATATACTGCCGCCACGTCATATTCTCAGGGCATGTGATTGATTTCCACCCCATTGCCGTTGTATTACCGTATATTCCGGAGAAATTCACTCCATTCACACGGCTGACCATCTTTCCCCAGGTGTCAGGATCAATGACCTTGTAGACCGAGAGAGCGGATAGCGCCTGTGATATGAAAGGACTTGCCACGCGCTGGCGTCCGATCGGTATGCCGGCCTGATAGAACAGATCATACAGCCGGTTATAATCCCAGCGGAATTTTCCGTTTGCGGTCCATATGTCGGAAGTTTTCCAATCGTAAATGGGATAAGCGTTGCAAATATTTCCGGAGAGCATATGGGTCCACTTCGTTGAACGGAAATGACGGCAATTCCTGTTGCTATGGATAGTGCGCCAGCGGTTGAAACTTTCCTGTGTGCGTATTCCTACAAGGCAGCATATGCGGCGGCAGGATTTTCTACGGTAAAGCCATTGGGCGAACATACGCTGAAAATCGTAGTCCCACATTTCATCGCTTAAAAAACTGAAATCCCCGGCTGTGTAACAATTCCCGGGCATTTTACGCACCCACATGTACTCCTTTGAAGGATCCCAGGGACGCCAGAACGACTGAAACATCGATGTGCATGTGGCCACCTTGAACGGCACACAGCAGTGAAACACCTCCAGAACGTCACTGTCCCGGGCCAACCTCTCAGCTACATATTCAGTGGTATGGGCATACTGGGCCTCATAATCCATGTGGAATACGCCAAGCTTACGTCCGGGCAGGTTTCTACGTATGTAGTCGACACAGAGATTAAGCAGTACCCCGCTATCCTTCCCGCCGGAAAACGAGACATAAACATAGTCAAAATTTTCAAAAACAAGTTTCAACCGTTTCTGTACAGCCTCATATACATTCAGCTGCCGGATCATCAGTCACTGTCTCCTTTCCCGGGTATAAACTGCATACGGTTATATTGTGCGAACACGGTAGATGTTATGAAGCCATGGCGGCGGAATATGTCAGTGTGCCTTTTATGACTCAGCGCCGTGACAGGTTTATCGGAATTGTCAAGTATATGGTTCAGCAGCGCATCAATAATCTCACTATTGTCATCGCGTATATAATAATTGTCGAGAGAAAGGCCTCCACGTGTTGTTTTCACCGGCATAAAACCAACTACCTCGCCATTGGTAATGCAGATATGCCAACAGTGTTGCGGGGTAGTCTTAAACGGGTAATTGTTGTTATAGCGCAGGACTTCCGGACTCATGACCAACCGCGCCACAAGTTCATATAACCGGTCATCTGTGCCATGAAGGCTTATCAATTTCATACAATCATGCTGTACAACCACAAAGTTAATGAAAATATTTTTCAAATCTCCTATATTTGTAATTTTATCATCTTTTTTTGCATATCAAGGAAACAGAAACCCTACAACCGTGCTTTAAAATATGCGAGGTGGATATGGTTTGATTGGGGAAAGTTTGCTATTTTTGCAGATAAATATTAAACTAACAACAATCCCGAATGAACAAATCCGTGATAATCCGGTTCGCCTTCATTGCGGCTCTATGGCTTGTGTTGTGCTATTTGCTTGTTGTGAGCCAGCCGTTTACCTTGAAAGTGGCTTTCATAATAATAGCCTCCGGAATCATTGTATTTGTTCCTCTATATAAAAAATACAGGAAACTGAATGGAAAATGAAGCCAGTTATCCGTTACTCGGCAAAATCAATTCGCCGGCGGATTTACGGAAACTTGATATCGACCGTCTTCCCGAGGTTTGTGACGAATTACGGCGCTGCCTTATAGCCACCTTATCGGAACACCCGGGCCATTTCGCTTCAAGCATGGGGGCGGTGGAACTGACTGTAGCGCTTCATTATGTTTTCAACACTCCGTATGACCGTATAGTATGGGATGTAGGACATCAGGCTTACGGTCATAAGATACTGACCGGACGGTTCCATAATTTCGACTCAATAAGGCAATTGGGAGGCATTTCAGGATTTCCGAACCCTGCCGAAAGCGAATATGACACTTTCATAGCCGGACATGCCTCCAATTCCATTTCAGCAGCTCTCGGCATGTCGATAGCTTCGTCCCTTAAAAACGAAGTGCCGCGCCGCAATGCGGTAGCCGTGATCGGAGACGCCTCCATAGGAGGGGGGCTGGCATTCGAAGGGCTAAACAATGCTGCCAACTCAAACAGCAACATACTCATCATCCTGAACGATAATGATATGTCGATAGACCGCAACGTGGGGTCGCTCAATTCCTACTTAGCGCATCTTACTGCTTCGAAAACCTACAACAACATGCGCTACAAGGCCTATCGCGGCATGAAAAGCTTAGGCCTTGTGACGGACCGGAGCAAACATACCATTTTAAGGTTCAACAACAGCCTGAAATCGTTGCTGTCGCACGAACAGAATATATTCGAAGGGCTGAATATCCGCTATTTCGGGCCGTTTGACGGCCATGACGTGCACACTGTGGTACGCATACTCAGCGACATAAAGGATATGAACGGACCAAAGATACTGCATCTGCGCACCGTAAAAGGAAAAGGTTTCGAACCGGCCGAAAAAGATCCGGCCGCATGGCATGCCCCTGGATATTTTGATCCGGCTACAGGCCGCAAGCTCAACAAGGACAAAAGCGACGCTCCCCCAAAATTCCAGAATGTAATGGGCGAGACATTAGTGGAGCTTGCCAAGACAAATGACCGTATTGTGGCAATAACCGCAGCCATGCCATCGGGAACCTCCGTAAACAAGATGATGGAAGCGTATCCGTCGCGGTCATTCGACGTGGGTATATCCGAAGGCCATGCCGTAACATTCTCGGCAGGTTTGGCTTCGGAAGGGCTGTTGCCGTTCTGTGCCATTTATTCGTCGTTCCTCCAGCGGGGATATGATCAGGTGATCCACGATGTGGCCATAAAAGGGCTTCCGGTGGTGTTGTGTATTGACCGCGCGGGAATAGTAGGCGAAGACGGTGTGACACATCACGGAATTTTTGATCTCGCCTATCTGCGCAACATTCCCGGCATGACACTTGCAGCCCCACGCAATGAACATCAGTTGCGAAACCTGATGTTCACAGCCCAATTGGCTCCTGAAGGTCCGTTTGCAATACGCTATCCGCGAGGCCGCGGCTCCATACGTGAATGGCGCAACGAGATGAAAGCTATGCCGAAAGGGCGCGGAGAGAAACTCAAGGATGGCTCGGACGTTGCAGTAGTGACAATAGGCACAGTTGGAAACGCCGCATTGGAGGCTGCTTTAAAGGCAGAAGCCGAACAGGGTGTCTCGGCCGCTGTATATGACCTGATTTTCCTGAAGCCTATCGATAACGATATTCTTCATGAAATAGGACGCAGCCGAATGCCCGTGGTTACAGTGGAGGACGGAGTACGCGAAGGGGGCATGGGATCGGCCGTAATGGAATGGCTGCATGATCATGGCTACAGCAACCATGTGACACGGCTCGGATTGCCCGACAAGTTCATTGCCCACGGCAGTGTGGCAGAACTTCACGCCATAGCCGGCATAGACATGGAGAGTATTGGAAAGGCTATAACTACCGCCGCCTTGCAGCATAGCCCGCAAACCCAACACAAGCTATGAGAATAATAATAGCAGGCTCTGGAGAAGTAGGCACACACCTTGCCAAGCTCCTGTCAAAAGAGGATCAGGACATAATGGTGATCGACAAAAATGCCGAACGCCTTGCCATGCTTGACGCCAATTATAATCTCATGACACACAGGGGAAGTCCCATATCATTCGACGGACTCAAGGAAGCTGGCGCAGAGCGGTGCGATCTGTTTATAGCTGTGACTCCATGGGAAACGACTAATGTGACAGCCTGCTCAATAGCCAAAAGCATAGGAGCGAAACGCACAGTGGCGAGAATTGACAATTACGAATATATGAGATCGGTAAACCGCTGTTTCTTTTCAGGGATAGGGGTTGACGAGCTGATATATCCCGAATATCTCGCGGCGCTTGAAATACGTACTGCCCTTGAGCGCTCATGGGTGCGTCACTGGGTGGAACTACACGACGGACGGCTTATAATGGTGGGCGTAAAGATCAACAGTTGCGCACAACTTGTTGACATGCAGCTGAAGGAACTCGCCAAAATCCACCATCATTTCCATATAGCCGCGATAAAACGCCGCCATGAAACCATCATACCTCGAGGCGACGACAGGATATGCGACGGCGACATAGTCTATTTCATCACCACCAAGGAGCATGTGGACAACATACGACGGATGTGCGGGAAAGTGGATGAACCCATACGCCGTGTAATGATAATGGGCGGTTCACGCATTGCCATACGCCTGGCACATCTTGTCGGCGACGATTACCGCATCACAATAATGGATGTAGACCGCGAGGTATGCAGGCGCATAGCCGACAAATGCCCGCATGCCACAGTGATAAACGGCGACGCACGCGACATAGAGACCCTGCGAAGCGAAGGGGTGGCCGATATGGACGCTTTTATAGCGCTGACCGACAGCAGTGAGTCAAATATTCTGTCATGTCTCACAGCAAAAGAATTCGGTGTCAAAAAAACTGTGGCGGAAGTAGAGAACATACAGCTTATCAGCGAAGCCGAAAATCTGAATATAGGCACAATCATAAACAAGAAGCTGCTGGCTTCGAGCAAGATATTCCAGCTGCTTATCGATGCCGACACCGAGAATGCCAAATGTCTCGCACTCGCCGATGCAGAGGTGGCAGAAATAGAGGTACGGGAAGGCGCGCGCATAGCGAAAGCGCCGGTAAAGGATCTGAAAATATCACGCGATATAACTCTTGCCGGCATGGTGCGCGACGGCAAAGGGATGCTCATAACCGGAGCCACCCATTTGCGTCCGGGTGATTTCGTTCTTGTGTTCTCTCTATCCGGCGCTATGAACAAGCTGGAAAAACTATTCAAGTGATAAACTCCGACCGAACGAAATGCGACAGACATATTTCTCCATAAACCTGCCCCGTGTGTTCAAAATCATAGGGTGGCTCCTTATGATCGAAGCTGCATTCATGCTGGTGCCTGTGGTAACGGCCCTTATGCTGCACGAACCCGACTGGAAGGAATTTCTTATGTCATCCATACTTACCGCCGTGCCCGGAGCTGCAATGTCATTCGGTATCCGTTCGCGCAGAAATGATATGGGGAAACGCGAAGGGTTCCTGCTCACAGCCTCGGTGTGGATATTCTTCTCGCTTTTCGGCATGCTGCCTTTTATTCTCGGGCCGCATCCGTTCTCTGTCACGGATGCGTTTTTTGAAACCATGTCGGCATTCACCACCACAGGAGTTTCGATAGTAACCAAAGCCGACAACTGTTCAGCCACACTGCTTTTATGGCGAAGCCTGATGCAATGGATAGGTGGAATGGGTATAATAATGTTCACCCTCGCTGTGATACCTATGCTGAATTACAGCGGAGGCATGCAGATGTTCAACGCCGAGGTAACCGGCATAACGCACGACAAGATCCGCCCCCGCATAAGCCAGACTGTAAGAGGATTATGGTTAGTCTACCTTTCTTTTACGGTTATTCTGCTTCTGCTTCTGTGGGCAGGGCCTATGAATTTTTTCGAAAGCCTGTGCCATGCCATGTCGACCATTTCAACAGGCGGATTCTCGACACATCCCGACGGGATAGGAGCGTTTAACTCGCTCTATGTAAAAATCGTCATAATGGTGTTCATGTTTCTTGGCGGTGTCAATTTCACTCTGCTTTTCCATACCGTGACCTCATCGCCGGCCAATTTGTGGAAAAACGGAGTATTCCGTATCTATGTATGGGTAATAGCGGGCGTGTATCTGTTTTTCGCGCTTACCATACTTGCCCAGGGGAAATATGACGGAATAGGATCGGTGACTGTGGACCCACTGTTCCAGATCATATCCACCATAACATCCACGGGATATTGCATAAGCAATTTTGAAAACTGGGGAGCGGGCGTGATGGTAGTCATAATAGTGCTTATGTTTACCGGAGCATGCGCCGGATCCACAAGCGGGGGCGCGAAACTTGACCGCGTGGGCTGCGCGTTCTACAACATGGTAAACGAAGTGCGGCGGTCGCTGCGGCCCAACGCCATCTATGTGGTGCGGCTCAACGGCAAGACCGTGCCGGAGGAAACTCTCAACAAAATATTTGCTTTCTGTTCGTTTTTCATAACCATAGCCTTGATCGGGGCATTGATCCTGACATTGGAGGGGCTGCCTCTCTACGACTCACTTTTTGCATCATTCTCATGCATGGGCAACACGGGGCTTGGGGCTGGCGTGACCGGCGCAGAAGGGTCATATGAAGTATTGGGCGAAGTAAGCAAATGGGCCCTTGCATCTATAATGCTTATCGGACGTTTGGAAATATTCACAGTATTGGTTATATTTGCACCTGAATTTTGGAGAAAATAACCCTATCTAAACTTTCTTCTGAATTTCACACACATTCTTTAACACATTTATAAATCAATAAATTTTATCACATGAAATCTCTTTATCTATCCGTTCTCGGGATCACTATTCCGTGCGCATTCGCGTTAACCGGATGTACCGATGACGACTATGATCTGTCCGATCTCGACAAAACCGCACAGATCCCGGTAAATGACCTGACTGTTCCGGTCAATATTGACGAGATCTATCTTTCCGACATTATTGATGTCAAACCCGGCGACCGTGTACAGATAGTTGACGGCGGTTACGCTGTGGTGGAGGAAAACACATTCAATTCCGATCCGATAGAGGTGGATGACGTAACTCTTTCAAGCCCTATGCTTGAATCATCTACCCGGAATATATCGCTTGACGGTGCAGCAACACTTCTCGAATCCGGACAGCCTTTGCTGCTGCCCCTCGGAAGCGATGAGTCGGCATACGACCTTACGGCAAGCGATGTCAGTGCCTATATAGTTTCGGTAAAAGAGGTGGATTGTGACCTTAAAATAACCATAGCCTTATCACTCAACGGGTTCGGCGACAAACTCAAATCCATGAGCCTGCGCAATGTAGTGCTCGGCATACCCAAAGGACTCGGGAATGTGACAGGTAACGGACGTTATTCAGCCGAAAGCGGAGAATTCCACGTCACAGATTCCCGCATTAACGGCACAAAGGCCGAAATTGAAATTGCGGCAAAAAAACTTGACTTCATAAAATGCGGAGCTGTATACAACGCCGACGCACACACTATGAAATTCGCCGATAAACTAAAAGTAATCAGCGGTGAGGCAGTGATAACAGCTTCCGATTTCACCACCACCGACTTCTCTACCCTACCCTCATATTGCACTTACCGCACGGATTTCGACCTCTCACGCGTATACATTACAGGTTTCAGCGGACGTATACGCTACGATCTGACAAGCTTCGACATACCTCAGGTTGATCTTACGGATCTTCCCGATGTACTTTCCCAGCCCGGAACTGATATAAAACTTGTAAATCCATGTCTCTATCTGCGGATCGAGAATCCAGTATCAGCCTATTCACTTCATGCTGTAACCGGCTTTGAGATAAAGGCTTTACGCGAAGGTCAGCCAACCCAGTCATATTCACTTCCCGCGCCATTCACCGTTACGTCGGAACCCGAGAGCGAATATTGCCTGTCGCCCACAAAACCATCGGAATACCTTACGGCATTTGCCAATTCGCAGCATATTCCTTTCCCTTCACTCGGAAATATATTCTCAGGCGACGGCCTTCCCCAGTCGCTTGACATAAACCTCATAAATCCCGAGCTCCCCGAACAGGAGGTAACCGGATTCAAATTAGGACACAAACTCGGAAGCGTACACGGATCATACTATTTCTTCGCACCCATAGAACTTGGAGCCGGATCAAAAATAACATATAGCGATGTTCTCGACGGCTGGAGTTCAGAGGATCTCGACAAAGTCACGATCTCGAGACTCCATGTCACGGCCTCCGTAACTACCGATGTGCCTGTGTCATTGAAATTCAGCGCATATCCTATCGACAAAGATGGCAACCAGATCAACGATGTGGAGATTGATGGCGGATATGTCGATGCAAGTGCCATAGACCAGCAGCTTGACATAAACATTACCGGAACTGTAACCGGTCTGGCAGGTATCAGATTCACCGCCGTAGCCGCGCCCAAACCCGGAGAGGATGCGTCGGCACTTCGTCCCGGCATGAATATAAAGTTATCGAAAATCCGGGCCACAGTTTCAGGCTATTATCTCACCACGCTTTAATCACCAGTCTAAATCACACAACTATGAAAATTTTCAACCCTAAATATATCGTCGCAGCCCTGTTTATATCTCTCCCTGCGATCCTTACCGCCCAGAACACATATTCCGGTTATTTCGTTGACGGATATACTTACCGGTTCCGCATGAATCCGGCATTCGGCAATGATTCAACAAAATTCGTATCCATTCCCGGAGTGGCAAATATAAATGTAGCGGCACGAGGCAATCTCCACGTGAGGGATGTGTTCTATAACGTAGACGGCAAGACCACAACGTTCCTGAATCCCGGCGTAAGCGTGTCGGAACTGATGAACAATCTGAGCGACAACAACAAAGTAGGCGCCGATGTGAACATCACAGTGCTTGCCGGAGGCTTCAAAGCGTGGGGAGGCTACAACACCGTGTCGATCAACGCACGGGCCAATGCCAACCTCAGAGCGCCAAAGGAACTTTTCAGGCTGCTCAAACAGGGTGTGGAGAACAAGACCTACGATATATCCAATCTCGGAGCCCATGCCGATGCATATGTGGAAATGGCGTTCGGCCATTCACGCGAAATAAACAAGCATTGGCGTGTGGGCGGAGCATTGAAATTCCTTCTCGGCGGAGGCAATATGGACGCTAAGCTAAACAATGCCAAGCTGACTCTCGGCGAGGACAACTGGACCATACAATCCAATGCCGAACTGCACTCGAGTGTAAAAGGCCTGTATTACAAGACCGATCTAAACAAAAACACCGGACATGAATATGTAAGCGGAATGGATGTGGACGGCACCGGCCTCAACGGATTCGGAATGGCGTTGGACCTCGGAGCGGTATACACCCTTAATCAGGACTGGCAGTTCTCAGCTGCTCTGCTTGATTTCGGATTCATACATTGGAACAACGATATGCTCGCCACAACCCATGGCACCAAGACCTTTGAAACCGACCGCTACACATTCAATGTCAATGACGACGCCACAAACAGCTTCGACAACGAATGGGACAAGATACGCGACGACATATCAGCCCTCTATGAACTTGACAATGCAGGTGATGCGGGCGGCCGCACCAAGATGATTGCCGCCACGCTTAATTTCGGCGCGCAATATACTCTGCCGGTCTACCGCAAACTTAATTTCGGACTTGTCAACACCACCCGCATTCAGGGTGACTATACCTGGACCGATTTCCGACTCTCGGCCAACGTAGCTCCGGTGAAGATGTTCTCCGCCTCAGCCAATCTTGCATTAGGAACATACGGGGCAGGTTTCGGCTGGCTACTCAACTATCATTACACAGGATTTGGCATATTCATGGGCATGGACCATACACTCGGCAAGCTTTCCAAGGACGGCATTCCCCTGTCAAGCAACGCAAGCTTCAACTTAGGCATGAACGTGCTTTTCTGACACGGGCCATCTCCGTACTCGATCAATAAAAGAAGCCGCGGGTTCCCTTTACGGAATTCCGCGGCTTCTGTATAGAGACACATCCATCCAACTTCCCAAACCACGGATGTTTTTGTATTTTATCGGATTAATTCATTTTTAATCCACCACAAATGACATCTATTAAAGTAAAGTTCCGCGCTAAAGCAACAAAGACCGATGAAGGCACCATCTACTATCAGATAATACACCGCAGACGCACCATACAATTATCCTCAGGCTTTGTTATCAAGCCCTGCGAATGGGATGCTACACATTCCACAGTACGCCACCACACATCCGACACGAACCGATCACAGATGCTCAGCCGACTCAGCGATGCGATAACCCAGGATGTGACGAGATTATACCAAACAGTCAGGTCCTTAGAACTGACTGGCATATCATTCACTGCCGACGACATAGCCTTGCGGTTCAAACGGCACAAACAGGATTACACATGGATCAGTTTTATGGAAAACATAATATCGAAACTTGCCAATAACGGACAGCCGCGGACTTCCGAGACCTACACTTCAGCTTTGGGAAGTTTCAGTAAATTCCTTTCATTCCAGAGCGAATGCGGATTATTGCCATGTCAGCCTGAATTCATAATGCCTGACAATATCATGCCGGATCTGATAGAGGCTTATGGAGGTTGGCTGAAAAGCCGCGGCGCCATTCCCAACACCGTGTCATTTTACATGCGTATACTCCGTGCGGTCTACAACCGTGCCGTGGAACTCGGGCTGACACAGCAACGCAATCCGTTCCGGCGCGTCTATACCGGAGTTGACCGTACAATAAAGCGGGCACTCCCACTTACGGCGATAAGCCGCATCCGCGGACTGGATCTTTCAGCATGTCCACGCCTCGACTATGCCCGTGACATGTTCATGATGAGTTTTTATCTGCGCGGCATGAGTTTCATAGATATGGCTTTCCTGAAAAAATCCGATCTTCTTGACGGAAGGATAATTTACCGGCGCCGTAAAACAGGCCAGCAGCTCACCATTCTATGGACCCGTGAGATGCAGCAGATCATTGACAAATATTCAACCTCAACCGGTGCATATCTGTTGCCTATAATTCCTCCTGAAGCTACCGACAGGCGCAGAATATACAGGAATAGAACCTACACGATAAACCGCAATCTGAAAACTGTGGCCCGTATGGCCGGAATTTCCATACAACTGAGCCTATATGCGGCACGACACAGCTGGGCGTCAGCTGCCCGGACAAAAGGGGTACCGATAAGCGTGATAAGCGAAGGGATGGGGCACGACTCCGAAACCACCACACAGATCTATCTGGCCACTCTTGATACTTCGGCTGTTGACAATGCCAATTCGCTGATCATCGCATCATTGTAAGGGAATGATATTTTTTTGTAAATTCGCACTTCAATTAATGATGTGTATGGATAATCGTGAAAAGGAAATATACAGAGTGACGCTGATCGGCAGCGTTGTCAACGCAGTGCTGATTGTGCTGAAATTCGCGGCCGGCATATTGGGGCGCAGCTCTGCCATGGTGGCCGACGCGGTACACTCTCTTACTGACTTCATTACAGATATAATAGTACTGATTTTTGTAAGAATATCCGGAAAACCTCATGACGAGAACCACGGATACGGACATGGCAAATTCGAAACATTCGCCACAATGATAATAGGGCTGATTCTTGCAGCAGCCGGTTTTGCCCTGTTTGCCAATGGCCTGAGACTTGTAATTTCAAGCCTGAACGGAGAGATGCTGCCCGAGCCCACATGGATAGCCTTGGTAGTGGCGATAGTCTCCATCATATCAAAGGAAATACTGTACCGCTATACTGTAAGAACAGGCCGGGATCTCAGATCCGATGCGGTAGTGGCCAATGCTTGGCACCATCGAAGCGATGCGATATCCTCACTCGGCACTCTCATAGGCATTGGCGGGGCAATGTTTCTCGGTGAGAACTGGAGGATTCTTGATCCTCTGGCGGCAGTAATCGTCAGCTTCTTTATTATCAAGGCGGCTTACGACATAATGCGTCCGAGCATAAACGAACTGCTGGAAAGCTCGCTGCCCAAGGCAGAAACCGATAAGATTTCCTCTGTCATACTATCAGTGCCCGGTGTAATAGACATGCACCGGCTGCGCACACGAAAGATAGGAAATGCCATAGCCATCGACTTTCACGCAAAAATGGACGGCAACCTCACTCTGAATCAAGCCCATGCCATAGCAAGCGAAATTGAACATAAGCTGCGTGACACTTTCGGCACCGGAACGCTGATCACCATCCACATGGAACCAGCCCACTGACTTTTACGCCACATACGAATAGCCCCGGCATAATCATTGCCGAGGGCTATTCTTCCTGCATGAATATATCTGTTATCAGAACCGGTTGAACTCGTTATTGCCGGCACCTTTACCCGCATAGCGGTCACGGGTTACGTTGAAAGTGTATTGCAACGTCAGTTGAAATGTACGGTTTGTAATATGGTGGGACTTGGATATTGTAACATCCTTGTTGTAGAAAGTAAAGTCCTTTATATTCCTGTTGAATATATCATTGGCCTCCAATGTGACACTGAAACTGTTCTTGAAAAATGCCTTGTAGAGTTTGGCGTTCAGATAGGAAGTGGATGTGATTTTTGCATTCTCACCATTTCCGGCACTCATCCATTGCAAGTCAACATTCAACCAGATGTCACCCGGAAGATGGATAGCGTTTTGAAACTGAACAAGGCCTATCGGATTGTCGAGACTCTTGCGGCGTCCGTTATAATCAATGTCGAGCCATTGCTTGATTATGCCGGCATTTACTTTGGGGTACCAGATGCCGAGTCGGAACTGTCCCCCTACAAATGCCTCAAGCTGCTGTATCTTCGGAAAGTTTTCCTTTGTGATAAGTTTTATTTCTCCATCATCCCCGTAAGGTACCGTTGTGTTGAGTATAGGATCCTTTTTATAGGAATATGATAGCGTACCGAAAAACTTATCCCACGTTCCGGAAAGCTCTATGTTATGAATCTTTTCCGGTTTCAGGTAAGGATTACCACCTTCAAAAGTGAAACGGTTGATATAGTCCACCGTGCCGTCAAGCGCGCTGTAAGACGGCCGCTGTATTTTATGTGTGTAGCTCAACGCCATCCTCACTTTACGGAGTGTGGTTGATACAGAAACTGAAGGGAACAGGTTGTTGTAGCTGCGGCTCATGTCATCACGCCTCTGCCCGTTTTCAAGATATTTGAAAGCGGCATGTTCATAGCGCAAGCCTGCTCCGACGTTCCACACTCCGAAGCGTTGGGCTATTTGCACGAATCCTGCGATATTGTTCTCATCCACGCGTGAGTCAGCGCTTGTCAACAGTGAGGCGTCGGTAATATAATCCGTTGCGAAGCGCGATGATGTGTATTCTTCGCCGAACTCCACGCTGCCCTTCCATACCGGATAACTCAGCACAAGCTTTTCAGCGAACAGCCGGCTATGGTTTGTAGTACGGGAAGTGACCTGCGCATCTTCAAAATTCCCGCTCACTTCATTGTTAAAGAGATCAGAGTTTTTCTTCTGCCACATAAAGTCAGTGTTGAAGTCTATGCCGAGTTTGCCTATGGTGCCGTTATAATACAGATTGGCATGATGTTTAGGCATTGTATTTGACTCCTCATGCACATCCACCGAGAGCTCGTCATAAGGCATTCCATCGGTCAGGATGCTGCTGAAACCGGAATGGTTGGCATCGGCTTTATGGAAGCCGTTGGTGTAATAAGCGCCTATCGAGTGGCGGGGATTGAACATGTAGGAGAATCCGGCTTTGCCATAAAAGTCGTGAACCTTAGCATATCCGTCCTGCTGCATTATCTGATCCCAGAGAACGGAGGAGCGTGTCAGCATATCTATGGTGTTTGCATCCTCATGCTTCCCTCCTAAATAACCGAAGTTTCCGAATACTTCCAAGCCACCGGTGCGGTATTTCAGATTGATCTGATCCATAGTCCGGCCATATTTCTGCACCGCGCCCTGTGCACGTATCAGGCCACTGAATCCGTCGCCTTGCGGTGCTTTGAGTGTAATGTTGATCACAGCCTTAACCGAAGCTCCGTATTTGGCCCCCGGATTGGTCACCACTTCCACATTCTTAATATTGGAGGAACTGATCTGCGCCAGTTCCGACACGTCCTGCAAAAGGCGCCCGTTGACATATATTGCGGGACTTCCTTTGCCGAACACCTCGAAATTGCCGTCAGAACCGAGCACCATCGGCACTTGAGGCAGAACATCATTGGCCGTGCCGGCATGTTCAAGCTGAGTGCCTGCCACCCGGGTCAACATGGCATCCCCTTTAAGAGTGGTAACACGTGGATTGGCCTTTACCGTCACTTCACCGAGTGTGTAGGTTATGCTGTCGGTCTCTACTCCGGCAGTCTGTGCCATTACCGGAACACCAATGGTAACAGCGAGTGCGAGAATCGATATTGTTTTCATATCTGCGTATTTTTAATTGAATATGATGTTTGGTTATTTTGCTAATTTCTCCCTGATTTTCCCCTTGAACTGTTCTTTTACTTTTTCTTCGACAAATTCTATCGGATCGAAATCCAGTTCTTTTACCCAAAGAGCTGTTTTGTAATCATCGGAAAAAATCACATCGGCGAAGTGCCGGGTCTTATCGCCTGACCGGCTGTCGGTAACAGTATATATTACTCCTGCGCATGGCCGTGTCATTCCCATGAACACCGTATCACGACGATTGGAAAGTCCCACGAAGTCAAATGTCTCTCCTTCGCTGAGAGTCCGCTCCACATAGGCGCCCATGGTCCGGGAGATTTTACTTTTGTCCGATTCCTTCATGCAAGCGGCTACCAGAGGAAGAAGCGCCACGGACAGAATCAGAATGATCAGTTTGTTTCGTGCCATAATTTTCTGAAATTTGATGTTAAGTTTTGATGCGGAATCTGTGTGTTCCGATACTGCAAAACTAATATCAGAAAACGGCTTATGCCCACTCAACGGGCATATAAATTATCTGAACAACCAGCAGGTAATTCACTGGTTATCAGCAATAACGCATATTAAAAATCTAAATGGAGGCGTAGGGGATCTAAATGGGGTCAGATACCTTTGATCTGTTCATCTATCTGAGCAATGAAGTCACCGTTTTCAGTGGTCCGGAGCTTCTTCCGGATTACTGATTTTCGTGTATAGATTGTAGCGGATGACTGCTCTGTAAGCACCCCTATTTCTTTTGTCGAGAATCCGGCTTTAAGCAGCACTATAATCTGCTGTTCCTTGTCATTGAATGTTTCGGGATATTTACTGATCAGTTTTGAATGAAATCCATCGTAGATGTTATCGATCATTAAGTAGAATTCCGGCCAGTCCACCAATGATTCGATTGAGATGCCACCATTGCCTACTGTGGAAATTTTCCTAAGCGCATCACGGCTCTGTTGGGTAGGTGTGGCGGCAAATGTCTTGAATATCCCGAGCTGACGTAGCAAAGCGGCTTTCAGCTTGTCGCTGTCTGATGAAGCACTCACTTTATTCATATCCTCAAGCATCCGCTCCAATGTCTCGGCACGCTCCTCGGCCTCTGTCATGCGTTGTTTGCGGCGGCTAAGTATAAAATAAACAATGACACCGCTAACTATCACCAGCATGGAGATACCCGACAAAAGCAGCCATAGCCTCTGTCGCTGCAATTTCAGTCTATAATTGTCCTCGTTGAGTTCTATAGCCGATTCCATTGCTGTCTGCCGGTCAAACTGTGCAAACCTGTAGTTGCGGTGCATATTCTTGGTGACTTGATGCATCAGATCCGACGGCAATTTTCCCGACTCCTGGAATTGCAAGGCGGTTTTCAGCATACCGATATATGCGTAGATCTCAAACACGGATTGGGTGCCATCGTGGTTTATGCTGTCAAGCAATGCATTTGCCCTATGAATATCACCCGAATTGGCATAGAATTGCGCTAAAGATACTTCCCGCTGCACTTTCTCAGTCTCACCGATGGGAGCACTATGCCGATATATGCTGTCCATAATCTTGACAGCATCGGATGAATGCCCGGCTCCGTCAAGAATCTCAGCATATTCAAGATAGAACTCCTTGGATAACTCAGGCCGAACCCGACCGGGTATTCCTTTGGAAATGATACTGTCAAATATGGCAAGAGCCTTGACATGATTTCCCTGCAGATATTTAGCTCCCCCTTTTGCGGAGCCGAATTTCAATATATCATGCGGCTCATCCGTATGCCGTAGCAGCCAATCGGCATAATTACAGGCCTTTGCATAATTCCCGCTATTGATTGATACCTCAAGAAGATGGATATAGGTGTCCCATCGCAATTCGGAATTCTTGATCCGCGGGAGCATATCTTCAAGCCTGCGCAATGACGATTGCGAATCGCCCCTGATGAAATCATAACCCGAAAGCAATTGTGACGCTATCACCCAGTTTGCCGTATCGCCTGCCGAGATATAGTATGCAGCGGCGTCGCTCAACAATGTGTCGGTAATCAGGGACCGGCCGACACGGATATTTGTCAGCGCCCTCGTAAGTATATACTTGGCTTTAAGTGAGTCGGCATCAAGGTCATTGTAATATATACTGCGCAGAATGACATACGCGCTGTCGGGCCGCTCATTGGCCAGCCGCGTCGCTGTATTCAGCTTATCAGATACGGATCCCGTGCATCCTGTAATACACATCACCGCCACCAACAATAACCATATATAATTGACTATCGCTTTCATACTTTCCTTTTACATATGGGAATATCGGAAATGTCCCCAATTCTCACCACAAATGTACAAAAAAGGAATAACTGCGGACCGATTGAGAATCAACAAAAATAAACATCCCTCTAAATTCATGATTTAGAAGGACATTTTGAGCCGCGAGTGGGACTCGAACCCACGACCTTTTCGTTACGAATGAAATGCTCTACCGACTGAGCTATTGCGGCTTGGTTATTTCAACGGTGCAAAGATACTAAAAATTCACGACTTGCTTGCTAAAAGTGAACTTAATTTTTGCCCGGTCCAACATCAGCTGTGCCATAGCGGGATTAGAGATGTAGGGAACGATGTTCGATACATAGCTCGACTGGTTGTTGCCTCCGCCCTCTGTCACTACCTGAATGGGCGTTATGATGAACTCCGTATCAGCGGCAGTGGCCTCCCCTTTGGAGAGCAGATCCATGAAATAGCCACGGAGTGAGGAGAACACATACGATCCGGTAGCGGCACTATATGTGGCATAGAACGACGAGATGTTATCAGGCACCGAATTGGTTGCAAAGAATTTATCACGCTCGCTCTTTTTGATCATAAGTATTGCGGCCGGAGGCTTGATGGAATAGTCATTTGATATGCTACGCGCCGGCAGCTCAAAGGTCAGATCGTTTACTACGGCCAACGCACCGGCATTGCCGTTGTAGAAATCCAGCACTTCCTTACCGGGGAATTTAATTTCAACATCCAGTCCGGTAGGGGCTACGATAAGTGCATCTCCCCTATCGGCCCGCTGCCTCAAGACGGAAGATATATCGTATTTTATAATGTTGTTGGTCACTATTTCCGGAGTCACGGCCATATACACTCCGACTTTGCCGATAATAGTGTCATTGCCGGTGGTCTCACTGATGGAATTTACACTGTAATATACGTTGATTGTGGTGCGTGATATTCTGACGATACGACCGCTTCCGAACGAACTTTTAATATATAGTCCTGGAAAAAATTCCGCAAATGTCTGCGGTGTGGTGAATACCGACTGATTGTTGATATATGCGTCGATAAACTTAGACCCTATTTCTTTAGGCAGATCAACATATATGCTGCGACCGGCCAAGTTCATCATCGAGTCACCGAGACCGAGGTTGGTAGGCGCATATGCAGTGGAGCCTATAGGTGTAGGATCATATTTGCCGACGGGGTCATAATCGCTGAATATGGGCTGCTTCAGGGGGGTGGTGAGCCGATAGACCGCAATGCCCATAGGCACAAGAGAATCGCCGGTAAAGGCGTCGCTGTACATATCCATGATCAATTTGACAGAATCCACATTCTGCCCGGTTACCCCACCGGCAGTGTCGACCACCGACGAGGGCATGAAGGAGGTCACGATGTCAGAACTGAGACGTCCGTATTCCTTGGCGTCAAGCAGTCCGAGAAGCTGTGTAATGGTGCGTGACTGGATTACTTTATTGTCAACCGAATGTCCGGTGACTGTGAATGTGGAGTCTATTATGATCTCCACCTCGTCGGAAACAAGGCTGGAGCCGATGTCGGAACCATTGTCACACCCGGTCACAATAAATGAGGCCACGGCGCATATTACCGACAATAACAGAAGATGTCGCATAATGATATGACAGCTGCTTAATCTATAAGTGAATGGTAGAATGCCGCAATATCGGCGGTGAGGGTGTCTTCGGACTGATATCTGAGCATAGGCTTGCCGGTGGAGGCCGCATACTCAAGCAATTCGGGCGAGGCATCGGCACTTATCTGGACAACGGCATCGGCATGATCAATAGCAAGCCGGTTAAGCGCCATATAGTCAACGGGGCCTTCAAGAGCCTTGAGCGCATCCTTGGGAAGCTTGTCGCCTATAAGTTTCTCGACCATACGCGGATCCAGCTGCCCTTCAAAACCGTCGTCCTGCAAAGCATAGACAATTTTGGAGCTACGGAATGAAGGATCGTCGCTGTAAAGCTCCTTTATATACATGGGTGCAAGAGCTGACAGCCACCCTATACACTGGATCACAGCGGGTTCCCAACGCAGTTTCTTAACGGTTTCGATAACTCCGCGTGTATAGAATATAGCCCGTTCATCGTTATCCTCCGGCGAACTCTCGGTTTCAAGCTCCTTGACTGGAGGACGGCGGAAATAATCATCGTTGTCAATAAAGTAGATCTGCATCCTGGTAGGCTGCATCGTGGCTACTTTTATTATAAGGGGGTGGTCGTTATCGTCTATGATGATGTTCATTCCCGACAGGCGGATCACTTCGTGAAGCTGATTGCGGCGTTCATTGATCATTCCGAACTTAGGCATGAATGTACGCACTTCAAAACCGCTTTCCTGAACTCCCTGAGCCACTTTGCGCCCACGCAACGATAGCGTGGATTCGGCAAGATAGGGGGTAATCTCCTGTGCGATGAACAATACTTTTTTCTGGGCCATTAATCGATATATTGCTTTGAGATGTTATATCCGCAAATTTACGATTTTTTTTCGAAACGGCGCCCCCTTCAGCTTATTATTTTACAGTTCACCTATTCAATAACAGCCAAAGCGGGAGCTTTCCGGTTATAGAATCCAAGAATACGGGAACGCAGCATCAGTTCATATTTTGCCTGCACCTGCTCGGCCAGAGCCTTGATATAGGCGGTTTTGGACTGTTCGAACTCAGTGGCATTGGCACGTCCGAAATTATATTTCTCTGTCATGGCCTGAAATGCCGCATATGTAGCATCGCGCGCCACCTCACAGGCCGACAGCCTTTTGCGGGCAGCCTCGGCTTTATAGTAAGCCTGATTGATGGCTTTATACAGATTATTGGAGGCTTCGTCAAGCCGCAGTTCGGCCAATATCCGGTCAACCTTGGCCCGGTTAACTGAATTACGTGTTGAAAGGCCGTCGAATATAGGCACACTCAGATTGAATCCGAGATATGTGGAAAAGTTATTACGCATCTGCTTGCCGAATGAATCGTGAGGAAAACCGTGGGTAGTGTAATAATTACTCCCGAGGCCGGCCGTGAACGACAGTTTGGGAATATAACCGGTTTTGGCCAGAGATATGTTTCTGTCGGCCGCATCAAGCGAGGCTTTGACTGAAAGTATCGAGCTGTTGTTGAGCATGGCGTTGCGATACACTTCCTCCACACCGAACCGCTCCGTAGACCCGTCGCCGAGCGGCTGGATATCAAACGGTTCGGAAGGATCCAGTTCAAGAAGCTGGGCCAGATCAACCAACGCCAGCATACGGTCGTTTGCGGCATTTACCTCGGTATATTCATCCTGTGCGAGCTGCGACACAGCCTCTGTGAGATCCAGTTCCGGGATCTTGCCTGCGGCAAGAAGCTCTTTACGGCGGTTTACCTCTACCTCGGACAACTCACGCTGCACCTTGGCCACCTCCTCTATTTCAGCGCAATAAAGCGCCTGTAGATAAGCGGATATCACATTCAGAGTCACATCGTCCTTGGTTGCCTCACGTTCCTGAAGCACGGCCCGCAATGAGGCTTTGGCATAATCAAGCCTGCGCTTGGCCGAGAGGCCCTGAAACAACGGCACATTGGCATTCACGCCCCATTGGAATTGCGACGTGTTGCGGTCGGCATATACATTCTCAGCCGTAAGTCCGCGTCCGAAACTGAAATTTTGGGAAACAGCGCCGTCCACCGTAGGAAGAAACTGCGACTTAGCCTCGGTGACCGACAGCCTTGCGGAGGCTACATCATTGTTGCGGGTCTTCACTGTAAGATTGTGGCTTACAGCATAGTTAATACAGCTGTCAAGGCTCCATGCCCCGGCCATAACATCGGATGCACCGCCCAAAAGCACAACACTGACAAGAGCGCCAATCTTTATATTATTCATAGTTGCCATTTGCTGAAGATTATACGATACGTTTTACTTCATGTCCTGTTTTTCGCGTCCGCGCAATCGGGTCTTGCCGTCTATGCCCGAGCGGATCTCCACATCCACGCCATTGCTTACGCCTGTCACTATGGGAGTACGCGTAAACGAGAACGGAGCTATAGTGTCACGTGTCACATACACGAAAGTGGAATCGCCCGAAAACTCTATGACTGATTCGGGAATGGCAAGCACACCTTTTACGCCTCCAAGCGACACTGTGGCGTTGGCGCTGTAGCCCGAACGAAGCTCAATGCCCTGAGGCAATGAAACGAGGGCGCCCTTGATTTCAAACGTACTGGCCCCGTTGGAATCAGTACCCTTGGGCGAGATGTATTCTATAACTGCCTTGGGATGTGAATCCTCCACCGCACCTATTATGATATCCATCTCCTGCCCTACACTGAGACGCCCCACTTCCGTCTCATCCACCTTACCTTTGAATATAAGTTTATTCATATCGGCAATAGTAGCCACTGTAGTACCGTCGTTCATGGTGTTGGCCTGAATCACCGAGCTACCTACCTTCACCGGCACATCAAGAACAAGGCCCGTGATAGTGGCCCTTACAAGAGTGTTGCTCTGTGTGGCATTGCTTGTTGATATACCCTCTTTAACAATAGAATACGCATCCAGCGCCGATGCAAGTTCCTCTTTGGCCTTGCGCTGCTCTATCTCGGTCTGCTCGAATTCCTCACGCGATATTACCTTACGGTCGTAGAGCATTGTGTTGCGCTCATGGCGTGTGTTGACATCGGCAAGGGCAATACGGGCCACATTGACACGATTCTGGGCCGATGAAAGCTGCTGCTCGTCGGGTATCACCTTTATTTTTGCAATAACGTCTCCCTCCTGCACTATGTCGCCGGCCTCAACATTTATCTCGCTTATGATACCTGATATCTGCGGCTTCACTTCTATCTCGTCGCGCGGTTCGATCTTGCCGGTGAGCACTGTTGTGCGCTCTATATCGGCCACATGCGGAATTACAATCTCATACTCCGTGGCTTTGCCGCGGGAATTCATGAATAGATAAACGAAAGTCCCTATAAAAAGGAGACCGAGCAGGCTCCATAGCATGATGCGGAAAAACTTTTTCATCCTGATTGATAGTTTTTATGGTGAGTTTCTGATTATTATTTGTGATGTTATTTATCATTGAGGGCCTCTATGGTCTTTAT
>OGXX01001074.1_pt1 | contig 28749 bp, 18 predicted proteins | sample 1576301 | NCBI WGS metagenome assembly OGXX01 (sample SAMEA3541469, study PRJEB24748) | human gut metagenome | biome: human gut; feature: human-associated habitat; material: faeces | place: China | collected 2012
CTACAATATCGAGAACACCGCAACCGTTACAGGCGGCAAGGTCACAATAGCCGCTTCGGGTCCTGTGCTTCTTCTTGAGCCTTACGGCACCATTACCAACGAGGAGATCATTGTGCCTGCGCGTCCTACCGTTACCGCCACACCTCCGGGAGGCACTAAATTCTATGAGAGCGTTACTGTAAGCCTTTCGGCCACCCATGATGCGGAAATACATTACACTGTTGACGGTTCCGCTCCCACGGCATCCTCGCCTGTGTACTCTTCGCCGCTCACATTCAGCGAAACAACCACACTGCGCACCTATGTGAGCAACGAGAACGGCAACCGCACACAGTCGTTCACCTACACCAAGGTTGAGTATGTACGGCCTACCGGCACCTATGTGTACCTCGAAAATACATCCAATTGGTCAACGCCTACTGTATGGGCCTGGAATGACAGTGAAAACTGTACGGCTTCAGGCTCATGGCCGGGCGACCGCATGGAAAAACAGCCTGACGGCCGCTGGCTTTGGAAAGCTCCCGAAGGCAAAGTGCCGACCCAGATAATTTTCAGTGACAATAAGAATAATCAGACTGCCGATAAGGCTTATGTAAATGGCGCCACCTACGATTGCTCAGGCAATGTGGTGCGCACAGCCGACTGATATCCTTATATATAGCCGTATATGGCGGGAGGACGTATCAAGACATGTCCTCCCGCCTGTTTTGTATATCGCTTCGTGAGGCTTTTGGATTGCTTATATAACGCTCGTAGTACGACATTATAAGCGAAGTGACCGGTAGGGCTATTATCATGCCTATTATGCCGAGAAGGCTTCCCCATACCGACAGGGCCAGCAGTATTATGGCCGGATTCATGCCTAATTCCTTGCCCATTATGTGCGGGGTTATTATATAATCGCATATGCACTGGCTTACCACATATACCAATAGGCATTTACCGAATTCCGCAAAGAATCCCACATCGGCACCCAATGAATAGATAAAGCATATTATGGCCACCGGTATCACCGTAACATATTGGAAATAAGGTATCATATAAAGTATGCCTACTATAATTCCCATAGGTATGGCCAGCGGAAGCCCTACAATGGAGAACCCCACGCAGTAGAACACTGTGGCGCAAAGGGCCACTAAACCCTGACCGCGGAAATAATGGTCCATATTATACTGAACGTCGCGCACCACAGTCATGGCCCGGGTGCGGTATTTATGCGGTATTATGAGTTTGAAACCCCTCGATATGCGCGGATAATCGATCAGTATGAACAGTATGTATATGAGTGTCAGAAGCCATGCCACAGTTTTTACAAGTACATCGATCGACTCCTCCAGAAGCGACGACCCTTTGTTTAGCAGAGTTTCTATATGCGACTCTGAAATCATTGCCTTTATGTGGACCGGATCAAAGTAACGGTTGATGAAGTCCACTATTGTGCGGCAATAGGCGGGTATGGCCTTTTTGCCAGAGGATACATTCCGAAGCACCTCATCGAATTTGTCTATCTGGTTGATCACTGACGGAAGGAACAGATAAACCAGCAGCCCTATTACGGCGCTCACCTCGATAAGTGTCAATATGGAAGCCACCACCCGGTTGTTTATATGTGTCCATTTCTGGTTGAACCTCACAAGAGGCTGGAGCACATAAGCTACGAAACATGCCACAAAGAACGGCAGCAGCACATGGTCGAGCTTCCGTACCAGATATATAAGCACGGCAGCGCCCGCTATGCCGAGGATCAGGTGCATAATGCGGTCAATGTTCCAGAAGCGTTTCTCTCGTTTGCGATGTATCATTGTAAGCTTTTGTGTATAAAACGTATGTCGCACCCGCGGTGTTCTGGCCAAAGTGTGTGAATGCCGATTTTTTGGTGCGACGGAAATTTTTTGTAATTTAGGGGACTCATACATTATGCACATATATATAAATGTAGGGAATTGTCCCGGACAGTTCTAAAAAAGTAATGCAGAAAATCCTTAGGCCATATTTTGCTGTTATTCTGTGGCTGTTGTTGTGCAGCGCCGCCACTGCGGTTGATCTGTCCAATATTTCTAAGCATACGGAAAAAGAGCTGTTTGATAGGGCCGATGGCTATTTTTGCGGAACAGTACGGATACAGCACTTACATTATATAAATTGCAGGTTAAAATTTCAGATAACCTGAATGAGGATCAGAAGCGCAGAAGCATAACCGCCTATAACAGAATCGGGATCATATACACCCATATGGGTGATTACAGAAGCGCCTATAAAAATCTGATAGAGGCGTTGCATATGTGTGAGGAATCGGGGTTTGAGGAGGATATGCCGAGAATATACACAAGCATAGGAAACATATATTATTATTTCGGCAAGCAGGATATCGCCAAGTCATATTATATAAAGGCGTTGCATCTTTGTAAGGACAGCACAATGCTTGACGGATACTATAATAATGCCGGGCTTGCCTTGGCCGAAACCGGAAATGCCGACAGCGCTTTGTGCTATTTCGGCAAGGCTATGGAGATATGCCGCCGTACTGACAATGACCGTTCGTCGCCGATATTCAACTCTGTAGCTTCGTTCTATAAGGACAAGGGTCAGAATGACTCAGCCTATCACTATTACACACAGTCGTTGGCTGCCGCACGCCGGCATGGTCAGGTTAAATATGAGATTCAGAATCTGTCGGATCTCAGTTCGTTCTTTTTACAGATAAATGAGCTTGATTCGGCCCGTATGTATCTGAGTGCGGCTGACACTCTTGCGCTGAAACATCATACACTTAAAATAATAGCATCGAATTATCTTATACGTGCCAATATTGAGGACGCCTCAGGCCACACAAGTGCAGCCTTGGATTATTTCAGGAAATATTCCCATCTTAAGGACTCAATATTCAGTGCTGATATATTCGGAGACATAAACCGCGTTCAGCGTCTTTATGAAACGGCAAAGACCGACAGGCAGATTGAGGATCTGATAGTGAAACAGCGTGTAAGGGAAAACATCATTTATATCGCTCTGGGTGTAGTGGTGCTGGTGAGCATAGGTTTATTGTATATATGGAGGCAAAAAAAGATTCTTCACAAAGCCTATGAAATGTTGCTTGAGAAAAATGTCGAGATCATGAGTCTCAGAGACAATATGGAATCGGAAAATTCGTGTTGCGTCAAAGAATCAGGAACCGAAAAGAAGAAGGATATGCCGGAGGGCATTCATGACGGTCTTTTCGATAAAATCACAGAGGTGATGAAAGATACGGCTCTTGTTTGTGATCCCGAATTTTCCATAAATAAGCTTTCGGCTGCGGCACATTCCAATCACACCTATGTTTCTCAGGCTATAATACAGTCTACAGGAAAGAATTTCCGTGCCTTTCTTAACGAGTACCGCATTCGGGAGGCACAGCGTATTTTCTCAAGTCCGGAAGCATCACGTTACACCATAGAATCAGTGGCCCTGAGGGTAGGATTTAAATCGCGCACTACTTTTTACAATGCTTTCAAGGATATTACCGGGGTGACGCCGAACTTTTATCTTAAATCAATGCAGAAAAGACATTGACCGGCCATTGGGGCAATTTTGTCCAAATTATACAAATTTGAACATAAACAAATTGGTATAAGCCTATTTATCATGGGAATAAGCAGTAATATTACGGTGTAATTTATATTAACCAACTAATGGCCTAAATCAGTGGCCGGTTCGGATCAGGATATGTTCTATGGGTTCAATACCGAAATGCCGCGTACATTCATTACCGGTTTCGTGTTCGGTGACATTGATCCGATGGATCCTTATGCTATAGTGAGCCCGACAAACACAGTACCGGATATGACATTGCTTGTCGACTTGTCCGCAACAGGATCTCTGTCCGGTAGGTAAGCGATAATGCCGGACCGGTTGCCGATGCCGATGTTGTTATTGTGGGGGGCAATCTGTCGGCAAAGACCGATGAATCCGGTAAATATTCGTTCCCCATCTCATGGCCGGGACATACAAGGTGCAAGTCAGCAAATTCGGTTATCTTACGTCGGTGAACGAATTCAACATCACTGCATCCGAAACCACTGCCGGAGATATCTCGTTGCCTCTGATAGTCGGATATCCTGTAAGCGGAAAAGTCACTGATGCTGCCTCCGGAGAGGGTATAGGTGATGTGACTTTGGTATTGAAGGGATATGAAAACTACCGGGCTGTATCGGATTCCGAGGGCAATTATGTGTTCCCTGATGTATATGGGGGCGAATATGAGATTATAGCGGTTGCGGGCGGATATAAATATTATTCGTCAACGATCGAAGTTTCGGAAAGCACCGTAAATGACATCGCCCTTACTGAAATTCCTTATTCCGTAGCCTCGGTTGATGTGGAGCTTGATGCCGCGAATGTGACAATCAGCTGGGAAAAACCCGAAGCCGTTGACTGTTTCCGTTATGATTCGGGACTGGTAAGCTCGGAAACAGGTTTTGGAAACGGTTCAATGTACGGTGTGTTCGGAGCGGCCCACAGGGAAAGCGCCACACTTACCGATATGTCATGGTATCTGACCTCGCGTGGTGGCCTTCAGGACAAGGTGAATCTGTTTGTGTTCGCTCTCGGTGATGACGGAAATCCTACATCACAGCTGCTGTATTCGGCAATGGATGTGTCCTCCGGCATTGACGGATGGAGTGACTATACATTCCCTGAACCGGTTGAGGCCCCGAACGGGTTCTATGTGGCTTTGGGCCGTAATTCGGGATTTTTGTCGGTCGGAGTAACCCTTCCTTCTGAAAAATATCCGTTCACTCCGCATACACAGTTCTATAGCGGCGATTATCGCTCAGGAACGTTTATTGCCGTAGAGGATCCGGCTATGGACGGTTCGGCAGGTCAGAGCGTCAACTACATGATCCGGGCAAAGGGTGTCTCCAATGGCAGGATTGTATACTATGGGCCCTCTAAAACACTAAGTTCCAGAGATCCACAACCGGAGAATTACAGAGTCTACCGCTTGATTGACGGAAGTGCGGAAGACGCATGGACTGAAATCGGCAACACTACCGAACTGTCATATTCCGACAGCTGGGAACCTCTTGCCGACGGAAAAATTTACAGATATGCAGTAGTTGCCGAATATGCCTCAGGCAATAGTTCCGAGCCGGTGCTCAGTCCTTCTTTGCCTAAGGGAATGGAAGTGCCTTATAGGGTGAAGCTTGCCACAAATTGCGGCGATTCGCCTGAAGGGGCAGTGCTTACCCTTGTCAATCAAGACAATGATCTGTCGCATGTCTATACCGTGACAGCCCTGGGTGCGGATGTGGAATTCCCTTCCGTGTGGAGAGGAGTCTACGATCTGACAATTACCAAAACCGGATTCAATCCCGTTGAGGTGGATGATATAGTCATAGACGGTCCGGGCCTGTCAAACAGCGCTACATTAGTAGAGACGATCGAGGATCCATTCAATCTGGAAGTTGAAGTTGCCGACGGTGGCGCCACTCTTACCTGGAACAATGCCCCTGAAAGTTTCTTCGATGACATGGAGGCCCATGAGGACTTCACCATAAGCGGTATCGGACAGTATACTCTGTATGACGGAGACCGCCAGCCTACTTATTGGTTCAACGACATTTATTTTGACAACATGGGTTATGTAGGCTCATACATAGTTATGAATCCCTCACATACTGTGCCGGCCGCCAATTCCAAACCGTTCCTGCCTTATAGCGGAAATAAGTATCTGGCATGTTTCGCAACAAGTTCCTCCATGTCTAACAACGACTGGCTGATATTGCCTAAATTGAGAATCAATGATGGCAGTGTGCTGCGCTTCATGGCTCAGAATTTCACTTTAGGATTTGATATAGCCCGGTTTAAGGTGGGTGTGTCGGTCAGCGGCACTGCCCCGGAGGATTTCGAGATCATATCTGATGTTGATTATGTCGAGGCTCCTTATGCGAACCAGGGGCTTACAGCGTCATGGGAACAGCTTGAATATGATCTGAGCGATTATGCCGGACATGAGGCTTATGTGGCGATTGCCTGTGTGTCGGATGATTCAACCTCCGCTCTAATGATAGATGATCTGGAAGTGATTGCCGGAAGCGATACGCCTGTTACTGACAAGCTTCCCGAATTATCCGGAAATAGATCATACACTGTCTATCTTGACGGATCAGTGATGGCATCGGACGTGAACGACCGCTATTTCCGCTTCTCTGAGTTGGAAGCTGGCCAGCATACGGCAGGTGTGCAGGCTGTGTATCGTTCAGGTGTGTCAGCGGTTGTAACTTTAGGTTTCAATGTTACGGATACCGGTAAGATAGAACTTACCGGCGAGGATCGGATAACGGCTTATATTGATCACGCAGGAATACTGCATATTACTGCGCAAAATGACATAACCCGTGTTGCGGTCTATGATATGAACGGAAGTGTTGCGGCCATGTGCCAGGATGGCGTTAAGGAAATGGATCTTAGCAGTTTGCCGGCCGGATGTTATATTGTGAGCGTCACGTCGGTAAATGGGACACATCCGCTTAGGATAGTCAAACATTGAACCGCGCCATTAAACACTGACTGAGTACGTCAGAATTCCCATAAGTAAGAGCAGCCATAGTATTCCCTGTGGTTGCTCTTTTTTGGTGCGCCGGAAATTTTTTGTAATTTAGGGGCATGGAAATACAATTGCCGGTAAAATTCGACGGATCAAGGGTGACCCTCGGGGATTTCGGACAGACCCTTACGGTGATCGGTGCCAACGGTTCGGGCAAGACCCGCTTTGCCTTGCGTATTGCCGATGATCTTGGAGCACGCTGTTTCCGTCTTTCGGCCCTGCATGGATTGCTTGACTCCGGTTACAGGGATGATACTCCCGGGTCAATCGATACCCTTTACGACGCCATGCCCGGGGTAAATCAGTATGTGGCGGCCAAAACCCAGTTTGAGCGGCTTGTCAGGCTGCTCATGAACGATGAGATGATGCGCCTTATAGAGGCGAAGCTCAAGGGCGACAGCGCGGGTGACAGAACGCGCCTTGATACTGTGATACAGAAATGGGCCGAGCTTTTCCCCGGTAACGAAATTCTTGTAAAGGGGGGCGAACTGCTGTTTTCACGTTCGCTCACAGCCGACACTTATTCGCAAGTGAAGCTTTCGGAAGGCGAAAAGGCCGTTCTGTATTTTCTGATAGGCATATTGTTCGCACCGGCCGACAGCGTGATAATGGTCGATGATCCCGGCACATTTCTCCATCCCACTGTCACAGTGCGACTCTGGAATATAATAGAAGGAATGCGCCGTGACTGTATGTTTGTGTATATAACCCACGACCTTGAGTTTGCCTCCGGCCGCAACGACGGCCATGTGGTGTGGGTGCGCGACTACAATGCCTCGGATGTGGCCTGGGATTATGAAGTGCTGCCTCCGGGCGAGGCTTTGTCGGACGACATATTCATGGCCCTTCTCGGTGCCCGGCGCCCTGTGCTGTTCATCGAGGGCGACGGAGTCAACAGCATTGATGCTAAACTATATCCCTTGGTGTTCAAGGATTTCACCGTGAAGTCGCTTGGCAGCTGCAACAAGGTTATCGAATCTGTGCGCACGTTCTCGGATCTCCGCGGCTTCCATCATCTGGAGTCGCGCGGCATTGTCGACCGCGACCGCCGTGATGACCGCGAGGTGGAATATCTCAGGCGCAAGGGGGTGATGGTGCCCAATGTAGCCGAGATAGAGAATATCCTCATGATAGAGGAGGTGGTCCGTTCGGTGGCACACCATTGCGGGCGCAACGAGGACAGTGTGTTCCGTAAGGTGCGTCAGAACATCCTTGCACAGTTCCGTCACGATCTGCGCCGTCAGGCACTCCTGCATACGCGCCATAAGGTGAAACGCACCATGGAATACCGTGTTGACGGACGTTTCAGTTCCATCGGTGAACTGGAGCGCCATCTTGTGGAGCTTGTCGACGAACTTGATGTGCGGCGCCTGTATGAGTCGTTCTGCCGCCAGTTCAGTGAATATGAACGCTCCGGCAATTATGAAGGGGTGCTGAAAGTCTATAATCAGAAATCAATGGTGGGAGCCAGCAATGTGGCCGGGATGTGCGGCTTGGGCAATCCGCGCGATTATCTCAGGGTGATCCTTTCCATACTTAAATCCGACGGGCGCGACAGTGACCGTATCCGCCGCGGCATATTGCGCTGTTTCGGGCCTGAAATGGAATCATTGAACAAAAAACATGGATAGAAAAATAAAAGCATGGGTGGAGGCCGCACGCCCCCGTACACTTCCCGTCAGTGTGGCCGGTGTGGCCGGCGGATGCGCGTGCGCATGCACCTACAGCGGGCCGGATGCGCTTCTATTGCCTATGATATTGTGCTTGCTGTTCGCTTTGCTGGCACAGATAGCCTCCAATTTTGCCAATGAATATTTCGATTACCGCGACGGTATAGATTCGCCGGGCCGCGTGGGGCCTCGCCGCGGTGTGACTGAGGGCGACATCTCTCCGCGGGCAATGGCTGCGGCCACGCTTATCACTCTTGCGGCCGCTTGTTGTGTAGGCTTTCCGCTTGTGTATTGGGGCGGCTGGTGGATGGTTCCGGTAGGTGCCGCTGTTGCCATTGGTGTAGGTGCTTACAGTGCCGGGCCGTGGCCATTGTCGCGTCATGGGCTGGGAGAGGTAGCCGTGGTGGTGTTTTTCGGCATAGTGCCGGTCAACCTTACGTTCTATCTTTCTACAGGGGTGTTATGGTGGTGGCCTGCGGCAGCTGTGTCGGTGGGTATCGGGCTTATTGGCGCCAATGTGCTTATAGTCAATAATTACCGCGATTACGACGACGACCGGGCTGTTGGCAAGCACACACTCGCAGTTATTTTCGGGCGCCGTTCTATGGAATGGCTCTATCTTTTCAACGGGATAGCCGGTGTGGCTTTGTCGGTGCCCCTTTGGTGGCGCATAGGGTCTTTCTTGCTTCCGGTAGCTGCCGGATTCGCTGTTATGGAAGTTCTGATGTGGCGCGAGATGTGCCGCACGTCGGGCTCTTCCCTCAATAAATTTCTCGGCAAGACGGCCCGTATGTTGGTCATTTATTCCGCCGTTTTGGCCACTATATCCGCCAGTTTGGCCCTTTAACACATTGTATGCCATAAACAGGAGGCTCCAATACAAAAAAATCCCTATCTTTGCATCTTGTAAAAATTCTATCAGGAATATAATATATCATTGTCACATAAATAACAAGCAAATGAAAAAAACGCAAATCATTTCCGGGCTTGCCATGAGCGCTATGCTTGTGGCGGTTACGGCCTGTAGCGATGACCGCGGACCGGGCAGGGCCGGGGAAGGGCAGATATCGCCCGTACTCGACGTCGATGCCTCTGTGGTGCAGTCGCGGCAGTCACGTGCGGTTACAGGTATCGGCGACATTACTGTCGATGATCTGGCTCTGAGTCTTGTGTCGGCTGACGGCACGGTAAACCGCACTTGGGCAGGAATCAGCGAATTTGACACTGATGAGGCATTCAAGGTAGGCGAATACACCATGACCGCCTCCTATGGCTCTCTTGAAGATGAAGGTTTTGAGAAACCCTATGTAACAGGATCGTCTGCCTTTACAGTAAGCGATAACCGCACCACTGATGTGGCTTTGACGGCTTCTCTCGCCAACTCAATGGTTACGGTGACTTATACTGATGAGTTCCGTAATTATTTCTCGGCTTACAGCGCCCAGATCCATTCGGCCGGTGGTGCCCATGTGGATTATCCCGCTGAGGAGACACGTCCCGCCTACATGCGTCCGGGCAATATCGACATATTTGTGGATCTTACACGTCCTACCGGTGAGTCGGTTACCCTTCAGCCCGCATCGTTCGTTGCCGAAGCTAAGCATCATTATACAGTCACGATTGACGTCAATGCATCTTCAGGCGGTGCCGGTACGGCTCAGCTTGTGATCAGCTTTGACGATACTGTGGCGCAGGAGGATGTGGTGATAGATCTTAGCGATGAACTGATGAATGCACCGGCCCCCACTATTGACGCTACCGGTTTCGGAGGCGGAAATTTCGAGATAACGGAAGGTTCGGGCGTTAACGTACCTTTGACGGCGTCGCTGCTCGCCCATGGCGGATTCAAATCTGTTACGCTTACAACCCAGTCAACCTCGCTGATAGCTCAGGGATGGCCGGCCGAAATTGATCTCATGGCGGCTACCGATGCGCAGAAACAGACTCTAAAGAATCTCGGACTCAGCGTAAAGGGTCTCTGGCACAATCCTGAAAAAATGGCTATTGTGGACTTCACCGAGGCAGTGAAGCATATAGGATATGTGGAGAATGACAATGCCTATGGCAACACTTCCACATTTACTCTGGTAGTCAAGGATGAGTTGACAAAAACGAGCGATCCCGTCACATTCTCCGTAAATGTCGACCGCCTTTCGGTTGCGCTGGATAATGCTGCGGAACTGATCCTCGGCCAGTCAACGGCAGAGTTTGACCTTACCACCAATTATCCTGACGTAAAGAAGGATCTTACAGTGGAATACAGCAATGACCGCGGCACATGGAATGCAGCCCCTATTCAGGAAGTTGCCCCGAAATCCCGTTTGGCTTCCGACACCTATCGGGTTAAGGTTGCCATTCCGGAAAACGTCAACTCGCTGTGGCTCAGGGCTACCGTAGGCTCTGCACGCGGAAATGACTTGCAGATAGAACGCGTGATACCTGAATTCAAGATCGCCGCCACCGCCGGCGACATATGGGCCACAAAGGCTGTGGTGAAATTCGAAAGCACAGATGCGAGCCCTTCGGTGGTAGCTTCATCCGCCTCTATATATCTTGCCGAAGGTAACGGCGCATTCACAAAAGTCGCATCACCTGCTGTTTCAGGGGTTACCGCCACTGTAACAGGTCTTAAGCCGGGCACCGAATACCGTATCAAGGCCAGCCTTACCGCTGATCCGGAGAATTGTCCCAATATCCTCGTATTCACCACAGAGGAGGCTGCGGCAGTGCCCAATGGCGATTTCGAGAACCTCACCGAGACACGTAATGTCTCCTCAATGGAGCAGGGTGGCCCTTATACCCGTGTTCTGGTGTTTGGAAGCAATATGCAGAACCATGCCGCCTTCACAGTCAAGGAGCCTGTGGGGTGGGGATCGACCAACGATCTTACCTGCAATCTCGGTTCCTCCAGGCTGAACACCTGGTATGTGACCCCGTCGGTCTACAACACCTCGCTCTATTGGCTCAGCACCATAGCCACACAGGGTGGAATGGGCGGACAGAAAGAAACTCCCGATATCTATAAAGGCCTGTCGGCCCATAACGGCAGCAATGCCATGGTTGTCCGCAACGTGTCGTGGGATCCTGCCGGTGCTGCTATTGAGGTGCACAAGAAAACTGCGGTTCCCGACGGATATTACAGCGAAAAGGTGCCTGCCACCTCACGTACATCGGCCGGACGTCTTTTCCTCGGATCATCGTCCAATGAAGGGGCTGCTTTCACCTCGCGTCCCGTATCGCTTACCTGCTGGTATAAGTATGTTAATGACGCGCAGGACACCTCGGAGAAAGGCATGGTCACCGTGACTGTTCTCAGCGGTGAGACTGTGATCGGTTCCGGCTCTGCGCTTGCTTCGGCTGTCAACGATTTCACTCAGCTAACAGTGCCCGTGACATATTCCAATACATCACTGAAAGCCACTAAAGTGAAAATATCCGTAACATCGTCAAACCACACTTCCGAGGCCAATATCAAGACCACCGCATATGCCACACTCCATGAGCAGGCCAAGCGGGGTGCCATACTGACTATCGACAATCTCACCTTTAATTATTGAAAACAGAAATGAAACTCAAGATATTCTCATTATTCGCAGCCATCGCGGCCATGGCCTCGATGAGCTCATGCAGCGACAGCTGGAACGGGGATCCGTCAGGCTCCTCCGACAAGGGTGATGTGTCGCTGGCTTCAATAGGCATTGATGTCAACGATGCCGAGCATGTGGTGTCGCGTGCCACTGTGGACGTGTCGGGATTTCAGGTAATTATAACCAACAAGACCACCGGCGCGGAAGCTGCTTCATGGCGGTATGCCGATATGCCCGAGATCTTTACCCTTCCCGTGGGCGATTATAAGGTAAATGTAGTGTCACATACCGAGCAGCCCAAGGCTGCCTGGGACTCCCCCTATTACAGTGGCGACAAAGAATTCTCAATCGTGGCCAACAAGCTCACCGAGGTGGGCACCGTAACATGCCGCCTCGCCAACCTTAAAGTGTCGATCCGTTATTCCGACAAGCTTCTTGCCGCAATCGACAATAACGACGCCAAGGTGGACGTGAAGGTGAACGACAGCGATAATCTCAGCTTCCTCCCCGGCGAGACCCGCTCGGGCTACTATGAGGTGGTTGAGGGCAACACCACCCTTGTGGCTGAATTCACCGGTACTATCAGCGGTAATGTGGAGACTATGCGCAAGGTCTATACCGACGATGTAAAGCCCGGCTACCATCGCATAATCACTTTCTCGATAAAGACCGGCCCCGATATGCCTGAAGAGTCAGGTACTGTGAATCCGTCCGGTATCACCATTGACGCCACTGTGACTGATGTGGATGTAGACGGCAACGTCATTATAAACGAGGGACACCTTCCCGACGATGACCGGCCCGGACATGAAGGCGGTGATGATCCCGGCCCAGGCCCGGTGGATCCCCCTGTGCTTGATTACAAATACATTGCCGGTGACGCCAATGTGGCGTTCGGAAGCAATGAGGTGAGCTTCACCGGCTCGCAGAATGCAGCTGAGTATGGCACGGCCGACGGACAGAAGCGTGCCGAACTGTTTATCAAGGCTCCGGCAGGCATTGCCAAGCTGGTGGTTGACATTGATTCCAATGTGTTGGATGAATCTACGTTGGTAGGCGTTGGGCTGGCAAAGGAATTTGACCTTTGCGATCCGACCAATACTGTAAACGGCGATCTTACAGAGACTCTTAAGAATTTTGGATTCCCTGTCGGGGCTGAGGTGATTGACCAGACGGATCTGGAATTCAACATAAGCCAGTTCATGCCGTTGCTTTGCTTGTTGGGTGAGGGTACGCATACATTCAATCTGATTGTGACCGATAACTCCGGGCACACCGTGAAAGCAGCGTTCACTTTTATCACTCTTGCCAACTGATAACCCTTTAACCGATTGAATCATGAATAAAATATTGACAATAACAGCAGTCCTCGGCCTCTCAGCCTTTATGGCTGGCTGCTCCGACGACAATGATGTCATCGGCGGCGAGGGCGAAGGCAAAGTGCTGCTCCGCACTTCGGTGAATACTGATGTGAAAGTGGTGTCACGTGCCACCGAAGAGGAGGAACTCGCATCATCCTGCATCGTATGGATCTCCAATGCCAATGGTGCCGTGCGCAAATATAATAAGGATAATCCTGTTCCCAATGGGACGTTTCCGCTTCTTTCAGGCCATTATATAGCCGAGGCCTGGGCCGGCGACAGCGTGCCCGCCACATTCGATACAGCCCACCGCTATTTCAAGGGCCGTGAGGAGTTTACTGTGACCAAAGGCCAGACAGCCAAGGTCAACCTTGTGTGCCATGTGGCCAATGTGGTCACCTCGGTAGTATATGCTCCGGAGATAGACGATGTGCTCTTTGATTATACCATGAAGGTGGAGCACACAGGCGGCGAGCTGACTTTCGAGGGCCGTGACGACCGTAAGGGTTATTTCATGATGCCCAAGGGTGTCACATCCCTTACATGGACTCTCACCGGTACGGATATAAAGGGCAATCCTTTCACTAAGACCGGCGAGCTTTCAGGCGTGAAGCCTACCACCGAGTATAAGCTCAATGTGCGTTACAATCCTTCCACACAGGAAATTGGGGGAGGTATGATAGAGGTGGTTGTTGATGATACCCCTCTTGCCGAGATTGAGGACGAGATCACCATCACTGCCGCTCCCCGCGTCAACGGTGTAGGATTCAATATCGACAATCCTCTTTATAGTGAGCCGGGTGCGCTCGGAAACCGCTCTATATTCGTGTCGGCTGCCGCAGCGTTGACAATGGCCAAGGTCGAGTGTGACCGCTTTATGGAACTTGGCCTGTCGGGCAACGATTTCGATGTCCTTTCGCCCACCTACACCACATCGTTCAACGAGGAACTCAACAACGCAGGTGTATTCTCGTTCTACAATTATGATGCGGAAAGCGATGTGTCCTCTCTAAAAATGACATTTGAGGATACCTTCACATCGAAGATGACTTCCGGCACATACAGCCTCCGGTTCACCTTCACCGATGCTCTCGGCAAGACTACCGTCAAGACTCTTGAAATAGAACTCTCCGATGCGAAATCGGCTCCCGTGGAACTGGCGGCTGATGCTCCCACCACCTGGCCTACCGAGGCTACCATACAGGGTAACATACTGAAAGAGGGTGTGCAGGAGGCCGGTTTCAACTACCGTAAGAGTGGCGAATCGGCATGGACTTATGTGAAATACGAAGGTTCGGCGACAGTAGGCACTCCTTATGCCGTAAAACTCACCGGACTGACTCCCGGCGCCACTTATGAGTTCACCACTGTGGCCGACGGTGAGGCATCGCAGAAAGTCAACACTTTCACCACCGAAGCCGCACTTCAGCTTAAGAATGCCGGTTTTGAGGACTGGAATACCTCTACCAAGGCTTATCTGCTTTGCAGCAATGAGTCCGACATGTATTGGGATTCGGGCAACCACGGTTCTGCAACCATGAATGTCAACATCACCACACCCACGGATGCTTTGAAAAATTCCGGAAGTTATGCAGCTGACCTCAAGTCGCAGTTTGTGGCATTGTTCGGAATCGGCAAGCTGGCCGCAGGCAATATGTTTGTAGGCAAATATCTAGAGACCGAAGGTACAGATGGCCTGTTAGGCTGGGGCCGTTCGTTCAATTCCCGTCCCAAGGGATTGAAAGGACATATACGTTACGTCCCCGTAACTGTGGATCAGGTCAAGACCAATCCTGCCGGAATGGCCAAGGGTGATATGGATCAGGGCTCTGTATTCATAGCTCTGCTTGACAACACTACCGAAACGGTAACAACAAACAAGGGAACCTATACATGGCCTGTCATTATCCGTACGAAGGAACAGAAGTTCTTTAATTCGGAAGCGGCCAATATAATCGGCTACGGTGAGAAGATATTTACCGAGGCTACGGCCGGTAGCGGATTGGTTGAATTCTATATCCCTATCGATTACCGCTCGCTTGACCGCAAGGTCTACAATATAGCCGTGGTATTCTCGGCCAGCCGTTACGGCGATTACTTTACCGGTGGAAGCGGTTCGGAGATGATAGTCGACGATATCGAACTTGTCTACTGACAATTTCACACTTAATATATTTGCGGGGCTTCCGGTACAATATCCGGAGGCCCCGCATTGCGTGCGGGGTCATAGTTTTCGCGGCTCCGATGGTAAATGTCCGAAAAAAAAGTTACCTTTGTGTACGGAATAAAATTTACTCACTACATAGATTATTTTGCGATGAAACCGCTTGCTATTATAAAGAACGACCCGTGGCTTGAGCCTTATGCCGATGCCATTAACGGTCGTCACAACGATGCTGTAAACAAAGAGAAAGAACTTACATCCGAGGCCGGATCGCTTGATGCGTTTGCCAACGCACATAATTATTTCGGACTTCACCGCACCGAAAAAGGGTGGGTGTTCCGTGAATGGGCGCCCAATGCCAAGGAGATCACCCTTATAGGCGATTTCTCGCGGTGGAAAGAGTATTTGAAATACCGGCTGAAACGTAAGGATGGAGGAGTGTGGGAACTCAGGCTCCCTGCCGATGCTATCCATCACGGTGATCTGTACAAGATGATAGTGCGTTGGAATGGAGGAGAGGGTGAGCGCATTCCCGCTTATGCCACCCGTGTGGTTCAGGATGAGGCCACCAAAGTGTTCTCCGCTCAGGTGTGGGAGCCGCCCAAGCCTTATAAATGGGCTGTAAAGCGATTTACTCCCGACACAAAGCCCCTTATGATCTATGAATGCCACATAGGTATGGCGCAGGACAAGGAGGGCGTGGGCACTTACACCGAGTTCCGCGACAATGTGCTGCCCCGTATAGCTGCCGACGGCTATAACTGCATACAGATAATGGCTATCCAGGAGCATCCCTACTACGGTTCGTTCGGCTATCATGTGTCGAGTTTCTTTGCGGCTTCAAGCCGTTTCGGCACTCCCGAGGAGCTGAAATCGCTTATTGACAAGGCTCACGAACTCGGCATAGCCGTGATCATGGATATAGTGCATTCACATGCCGTGAAAAACGAAGTGGAGGGCCTCGGACGTTTCGACGGAAGCTATGACCTCTATTTCTACGGCGACCACAGGCGCGAGCATCCGGCATGGGATTCGCTCTGTTTTGACTATGGCAAGAACTCGGTGTTGCATTTCCTGTTGAGCAACTGCAAATACTGGCTCACGGAATATAAGTTCGACGGTTTCCGTTTCGACGGCGTCACCTCCATGCTTTATTACAACCATGGTCTCGGACAGGCATTCGGAGGCTATGGCGACTATTACAACGGCGGTCAGGACACCAATGCCATAACTTACCTTACGCTTGCCAACAAGCTCATACATGAAATAAATCCGAGGGCCATAACCATTGCCGAGGAAATGAGCGGAATGCCGGGACTGGCTTTGCCTTTCAAGGAGGGTGGCATAGGTTTCGACTACCGTATGGCCATGGGTGTGCCCGACTACTGGATAAAGCTGCTCAAGGAGAAGAAGGACGAGGACTGGCACCCCACATCCATATTCTGGGAACTGACCAACCGCCGCGCCGACGAGAAGACTATATCCTATGTCGAGAGCCATGATCAGGCGCTCGTGGGTGACAAGACGGTGATATTCCGCCTTATCGACGACCATATGTACTGGCACATGATGCGCGGCGACCACGACATGGTTGTGGAGCGCGGCATGGCGCTGCACAAGATGATACGCCTTGTCACCGCATCGACCATCAACGGTGGCTATCTCAACTTCATGGGCAATGAATTCGGCCATCCCGAATGGATCGACTTCCCGCGCGAAGGCAACGGATGGAGCTATAAATACGCCCGTCGTCAATGGAGCCTTGTGGATGACGAGAAACTGAAATACGGTTTCCTCAATGAGTGGGACAACGCTATGGTGCATCTCATAGCCGATGTTTACAATTTCCAGGCGTTGCCGGTGGAGAAACTTTGGGAGAAGGACGACGACCAGGTGCTTGCGTTCAAACGCGGCCCGCTTGTGTTCGTGTTCAACTTCAATCCGTTCAAATCCTTTACCGATTACGGCATACTCGCTCCCGGAGGGGTCTACGATGTAGTGCTGTCGAGCGATGACGAGGAGTTCGGCGGATATGGCAATGTCAACAAGACAGTAGAGCACATGACTCTGCGCGATCCGCTTTATGCCCCTCACGGAGTGGAATGGCTTAAACTCTACCTCCCTGCCCGCTGTTGTATGGTGCTGAAAGAGCGCCGCCATGTTGTTTCTGAAAAATAAATTTGTCCACTCATGAACCGGATAGATAAGGAAAAAACTTTATTGGTGACCGGAGCCGACGGCTTTATAGGGTCACACCTCGTTGAGCGCCTGTTGGCCCGGGGCTACCGTGTAAGAGCGCTGAGCCAGTATAATTCGTTCAATTACTGGGGATGGCTTGAAGGCATGGAGTCACCGCATCTGGAAGTGGTTACAGGCGATGTGCGCGATCCCAATTTCTGCCGTTCGATATGCCGCGATGTCGACACAGTGTTTCATCTTGCGGCGCTGATAGCCATTCCGTTCAGTTATGTGGCGCCCGACAGCTATGTTGACACCAACATCCGCGGCACTCTCAATATGTGTCAGGCTGCACGCGACTGCGGTGTGGGCCGTATAATAGTCACATCAACGAGCGAAGTATACGGCACGGCACGTTATGTGCCTATAGATGAGGCGCATCCGCGTCAGCCTCAGAGTCCTTACTCCGCCTCCAAGATAGGGGCTGACGCCATAGCCATGAGTTTTTACAACGCATTCGGGCTGCCGGTTGTCGTGGCCCGGCCGTTCAATACCTATGGCCCCCGTCAGAGTGCACGTGCCATAATTCCTACAATAATCACCCAGATAGCAGGCGGATGCCGGGAAATAAAAGTGGGGGATCTGACACCCACGCGCGATTTCAATTTTGTGGCTGACACAGCCGATGGGTTCATAGCCCTTGCCGAGGCTTCCGGAGTGGAGGGGCAGGAGCTTAACATAGCCACGGGCACTGAGGTGACTATGCGTGAAACGCTTGAAACGATAGCACGGCTTATGGAGGCCGATGTAACTTATGTCACGGATCCCGAACGGCTGCGCCCTTCAGGCAGCGAAGTGTTCCGCCTTTGCGGCGACAGCTCGCGTATGCGCTCATTGACAGGATGGAAACCGGAATATTCGCTGGAACAAGGCCTGCGTGCCACCATCGACTGGTTCACTGATCCTGATAATATTGCAAAATATAAAATCAATATATATAACCGATGAACCGAACCTGCAACATATTGTTTCTCGGAGGTGCCAAACGCGTTTCGGTGGCAAGGATGCTTATCGACGCCGGCAAGGAGATGGGTGTTGACGTCAATCTCTACAGCTATGAGATAGTGGAACGTCTTCCCATTGCGTGCGTGGCCAAGGTGATAGTAGGCAAACGCTGGCGTGATGCCGACATTTACGATGATCTTCACTCCGTGGTGGAGCGTTATGGAATAAATGTGATGATCCCGTTTGTGGATCATGCCGTGGCCATTGTGGCCGCTTACCGCCGTATGTATGGCGACGTATGGGCCCCTGTGGGGAGCGAGGACGTGGCCGAACGCATGTTCGACAAATCGGCGGCGGCTGTGGCATTTGAAGAAGCCGGACTTCCTGTGCCGCGTACCCATCGTGTGGGCGAGCATCCGCATTTCCCCCTTATCGCCAAGCCCCGCCACGGCTCTGCCTCTCAGGGCATTGTGGTGATGGAAAATATGGCCCAGTACCAGTGCCTTACCCGTGTGCTTGACAATTATCTCGTGCAGGAATACATCGAAAACCGGCAGGAGTTTACACTTGACTGTTATGCTACAATGGACGGTGAGGTGCTTTGCACCGGGGCACGCCATAGGCTTGAGGTCACTGGCGGAGAAGTCACGCGTACGGTATCCGTTTCGGAACCCCGCATGGAGGAGGCCGCCCGCAAGGCTATCGTGGCTCTCGGACTGCGTGGCGCCGTCACCGTACAGTTCATGCGCGAGCCGTCAACCGGACGTGTGCTGATAATGGAGATCAACCCCCGGCTTGGCGGCGGGGTGGTTTGCACCATCCATGCCGGAGCGCCTATCCACCGTTATATTATAGCGGAGGCTATGGGGCGCCGTGACCTGTTGGTTCCGGCCGAGGTGAAGCCAGGTGTAGAGATTGTGCGCTATCCTCAGGAGGTAGTTTTCGGTGATTGAAGTTATGGCTGCTGACCGCATAATTATAATAGCCGAGGCCGGGGTGAACCATAACGGCGATTTTAGCACTGCATGCCGGATGATAGAGGTGGCCGCCAAGGCTGGGGCCGACTATGTGAAATTCCAGACGGCTGTGCCTGAACTCGTGATATCCGAATTCGCTCCCAAGGCCGAATATCAGAAAGAGACCACCGGCGCCGGTGAGTCGCAGCTCGACATGTGCCGGAAGATCCATCTCCCGCTTTCCGACTACCGCCGGCTTGCTGCATTGTGCCGTGAGGCCGGCATAGGATTCATGTCGACCCCCTTCGATCTTGTGTCGGTTGATTGTCTTGCATCCATAGGCATGGACTATTGGAAAATCCCTTCGGGTGAAATTACCAATCTGCCTTATCTGCGTAAGATAGGGGCGCGTGGCGAGCGTGTCATCCTCTCCACGGGCATGTCGACAATTGATGAGGTGGCAAGGGCTGTGGATACACTTTGTGAGAGCGGGACGCAGCGTTCCGACATCATTCTGCTGCATTGCACCACTCAGTATCCTACACCAATGGAGGCCGTCAACCTGCGGGCCATGGATGCGCTTGCAGCTCTCGGATGCGGTGCCGTGGGCTACAGCGACCATACAGTGGGTATCGAGGTGCCTGTGGCCGCTGCCGCATTAGGCGCCAAGGTAATAGAAAAGCATTTCACGCTTGACAAGACCATGGAGGGGCCTGATCACAGGGCTTCGTTGGATCCTGCTGAACTGGAGGCCATGGTCAGAGCCGTGAGAAATGTCGAGAAGGCTCTCGGCTCGCCGGATAAGATTGTCACCGACGCCGAGCGTCCGAACATTGAGGTGGCCCGCAAAAGTATTGTTGCGGCTTGTGCCATAAAAGCAGGCGATGTTTTCACAGAGAGTAATATAACGGTGAAACGTCCCGGCAACGGCATATCCCCCATGCGGTGGGATGATGTGGTAGGGCGTGCAGCTCCGCGCGATTTTCTACCGGACGAACTCATAACCATATAACAATAACAGGCGGTGAATACCGCCTGTTATTGTTATACGTGGTGGTCATTCCACGGTGACTGAGCTGCCGGGAGTGTGGAGGCAGTGGGGCTGTGTGGGGGAGTTCTCAGGCACATATAGGTCAAAGTCGCACGCCTCCTTATAGTCGTGGCCGAAGTGCATGGGGAAGAAGTTCCGTACTTTTATTTTCGACAGGAATATTGAGGCACCTTCGGCATAGCCGTTGCCCTGACGGTTGTCGACAGGAAACATGGCCACATCTATGTTATCGACTTCTGAGGCTATACGGTTCACGATTACATCGAAAGCATTGCGGGCTTCTTTTATCTCGCGTTGTGTCGACTCTTCCTTCCATTGCCACAGGTTCAGATCACCCGCATGGAAGATTGTCTCGCCCGAGGATGTGGTCACAAGGAATGACACCCCTTTGTCGGTGGAGCCGTAGGCGGTTACCTTTATTCCGCCGGGAAGATCCTCCACGCGGTCGCCTGCGCTCATGCCTGCCACTGCGAGTGTTGAGGGTATGCGCATGGCCTTGACATCGTTTGATATAACATATGTGCGGTTATGGTTCTGGGCCATTTCGAATATGCCCGGATTGAAGTGGTCGTTATGGCTGTGGCTTACAAAGAATATTACCGGAAGCTGAGGGTTGGCGTCAAGCGCTTTGGGCAGGGCGTGGGCCGGATCGTTCAGATAGTCGAAAACCAATAATGCGTCAGGGAGGGTCACTATAAACCCGCTATGGCTGAGATAGGTTACTTTCATAATAGAATAAGTTTTGAATATGTTTGATTCTATTATGGAGAACAACCTCGACGGCCCCCGGGTTCAAAGGTCAATGCGTGGTGTGGAGGAATGCCGGGGTGTTAGTGCGCGCACAGCACGGCGCACGAGAGTCCACAGCGGCGATGGGTCGGAGCGCATGTCGGTGGTCATGGTCTCGGCCATTGTGGGTATCACGGGATCGGCGCCGAACTGTTCAGGATAGAGCACTATCAGGTTGTTGCCTGCAAAATATTTGTGCAGGAATTCGGGCAGCTGGTCCATGTCGGCCTCGAACGACACGGCCGAACGGCGTGAGCCTACTATTATGAAGAGGTCGTCGGGCTGGATCTTGTTGGCGAGCATCACGAAATCGTCCCATCGCCCGGCTTGCCGGAATTCGCGGTTTATGCCGTAGCGGTTGTGGGCGAGGACGCTACGGATGGCCACTCCGGTGGCATCGGACGCGCAGAATATCACCCGGCAGCCGATCTGGCGCGTAAGGTTGCCTATGGCGCATACCCAGCTTACGAAGCCTGTTTCGAATTCGGCTTTGTCGGGCACGGACACCACTATGCGGGTCACGGTGTTTATCGGTATGAAGCAGCGTGATATCACCACCATACGGTTGGATGTGCGCAACAGCTGTTCTATCTTTGATCCGAAGAATGTGTCGATCACTCCCTGACGCCGGTGTAGTCCGATAAAGAGGTTGGATATGTCACGTTCCTCCATGGTGTTGAGCAGCCCTGTCACAAAGTTGTAGTCATAGCGCTCTATGGGTATGACCCGGGTGTCGGTGGCTGCCCCTGCCTGTTCGGCCACATCGAGCGAATTACGTCCTATGGCGCGTGATGATGGTGTGTTGTCGTTACGCACATGCAGGGCATACAGTTTGCCTGACCGCGGGCCTTCGTTGCGCATTAACACGGCAAGATCCACCAGCGCCTTGGCGTTTTCAGGCGAACCTACCGATATAAGTGTGTGGGATGAGGCATGATGGCGGGTGTCGCTCTCTACCGGTGTCTCGGCTGCCTTGCGTTGTACGAGGCCGCGGGCGGCGCGCCCTGTTCCGAGCGACGACACGGTGCATGTAACGAGGATCATGAGCACCGTTGCATTAAGTATCTCCTCGCCGAAAAGTCCGGTTTTAAGGCCCACCATCACTACCGCAAGGGCCACGGCTGTATGGGCGTTTGAGAGCTGGTACATCACCGACCGGTCAAGCGCCGTCAGCCGGAAGATACGCTGGGCGGCGTAGGCGGCTATCCATTTTGTGAGCATGGCCACACCGCACATTACGGCTGCGATATATAATGTATGGCTTCCGGCGGCTATGCTCCCTACATTGATAAGCATTCCCACACCGATCAGGAAGTAGGGGATGAAGATGGCATTTCCGGCAAATTCGATCTTGCCCATAAGGGATGAGCGGGTAGGGATATAGCGGTTGAGGGTAAGCCCGGCGAAGAATGCGCCGAACACAGCTTCGATCCCTGCCGCCAAAGCACCTTGGGCTGCAATGAACATCATGGCAAGCACATAGATGAAGCGGGTCACATCGTCATGGTAGCGCTTGAAGAAATAGCGTGTGAGCCGGGGGTAAAGTACTGCTGTTATCACACAGAAAGCTATCAGGTAACCAAGCAGCCGTAATGTCATTAACCATGAGAATTCTCCGTTGTCGACAATGTCCACAACCCCGGCAAGCACTATCAGGGAACCGAGTACGGTGATTATGGTACCTGCCACAGCGATTATCACAGCCGGAGTCTTGGTCAGTCCGAACCGGGAAATTATCGGGTAGCCTATCAGGGTATGGGCGGCAAACATCGATGCCATAAGTATTGCCGTCAGTGTGTCAAGCTTCAGGAGTAGGCTTACAGCGAATGCGCCGGCAAGCAAGGGAATGAAGAATGTGAGCGCCCCGAAAGCCATCCCTTTGTTGAGATTTTTCTTGAGGTGGTACATGTCGATCTCTATGCCCGCAAGGAACATGAGATACAGTATGCCTACCTGTCCGAACACTTCGAAACCTGCGTCACGGGCCAATAGGTTCAGTCCATGCGGACCTACTATCACCCCTCCCGCTATAAGACCTATTATATGCGGGATTTTAAACCTGTTGAGCAGCAGCGGTGCCAGCAGAATGATCAGCAGTACCGTCAGGAATATGGCTACCGGCGAGGTTACAAGGGGCATCGGCGGAATGTCCTGGGAGGTTAATGTTTTCGGGCTATTATATACTGCGCTATCTGTACGGCATTGAGGGCCGCGCCTTTCTTTATCTGGTCACCTACTATCCAGAATGCGAGAGTCGACGGATCAGCCACATCGCGGCGTATGCGTCCCACATACACATCGTCCTCTCCGGCCACGAACAGGGGCATAGGATAGGTTTTCGATGCGGGTTCGTCAAGCAGTTTGACACCAGGAGCGGATGCAAATGCTTTACGGGCGTCGGCAACGGACACCGGCTGGGATGTGGTTACCCACACGGCTTCGGAATGAGCACGCATCACGGGCACTCTGACGCATGTGGTGGAGACGTTCAGATCCGGGGTATGCATGATTTTCCGTGTTTCGTGGAAGGTCTTCATTTCTTCCTTGGTGTAGTCGTTGTCAAGGAATACATCGATGTGGGGGATCACATTATAGGCCAGCTGATAGGCGAATTTATCCACTGTGACATCCTCACCATTTGCTATGGCCGCGTGCTGTGCCGTAAGCTCATCCATGGCTGCGGCGCCTGCGCCGCTTGCTGCCTGATATGTGGCCATCCTCACACTGGTTATCGGTGAGATGTCATTGATAGGCTTGAGGGCAAGCACGAGGATTATGGTGGTGCAGTTGGGGTTGGCTATTATGCCGCGCGGGGCGTTGAACGCGTCGTCACCGTTGACTTCAGGCACCACAAGAGGCACATCGCTGTCCATGCGGAAAGCACTGGAGTTATCTATCATTATAGCTCCGGAGGATGTGATCACATCGGCATACTCGCGTGAGGTTCCGGCGCCTGCGGAAGTGAAGGCAAAGTCCACGTCCTCAAACTGTGACGGATCGTGAGTGAGTTCCTTTACAGTAATTTCCTTGTCCCGGAACATATATTTGCGTCCGGCGCTGCGTTTTGATCCGAAAAGGAGGAGTTCGTCAACCGGGAAATTCTGTTCGTCAAGTACCCGGAGAAGTTCCTGTCCTACGGCGCCGCTTGCGCCAACTATGGCTATTTTCATATCAGTATTCGCTTAGGAAATGTCAATACGGTTTTGAAATGCAAAATTACTAAAATCAGACGATATCCACAACCTGCCCGTCATAGGCCATTTTCACTCCTTCAGGAAGCATGGCGCTAACTTCGCTGTGCAGCCCTATGGTGTGGGCCGCATGGGTGAGTATCGCGCGGCGAGGCTCTATCCTGTCTATCACGGCAAGGGCTTCCGAAAGGCTCTGGTGGGAATGGTGGGGCTTGATGCGCAGGGCGTTGATGACGAGTGTGTCAACCCCCTTGAGTAGCTTGACGGAAGCATCGGTAAGAGCCTTGCAATCGGTTATATAGGCCGCTTTGCCCATCCTGTAACCGAGGATCGGAAACTTGCCGTGCATCACTTCTATGGGCATTATCTCCACATCTCCTATGGTGAACGGTGAGCCGGGAGTGAGGGTGTGCATGTCGAATCCCGGCACTCCGGGATACGGTATCTCCTTGAAACAATAAGGTATGCGCTCATGGAGGTCGTGATTCACCTCGGCCGAGCAATATACCGGCATTTTGGCGCTTTCCATGCGGTAGCAGTAGGGCCGGAGGTCATCGATCCCGCCCACATGGTCGTAGTGGCTGTGGGTCACCAGCACCGCATCGATACGCTTTATGTTGTATGCCAAGGTCTGCATCCGTAAGTCGGGGCCGCAGTCTATCAGCAGGGATGTATTGCCGGTTTCAAATAATGCTGAGGCCCGCATGCGTTTGTCGTGCGGATCGGTCGAGGTGCATACCGGGCAGGTGCATAGCGATACTGGCACACCGGTGGATGTTCCCGAGCCGAGTATTGTGAGTCGGATGTGGCTCATGTCCTGAACTGTTTTAAAATTCCGTCTTCGAAAATAAGATAGACTCCGTTGTCGTAATACCATGTCTCGCGTGTGTAGCCGAACATCTCGCGGCGGTCGACTGTCCGCGGCGTTCCGAGGGCGAGCCGGCATTCGTCGCGCGTCATGTATCGGGCCACTTCCCCGCGCATTATCAGTTCCCATGTTTCGGGTAGTATTGCCGGATGAGAGCGGCGCGGGTCGGTAAGCGAAAACAGTGTTGTGAACACACGCATTCGGTTGGGATTGGAGCTGAGTGCCATAAGCAGATTTCCCGACAGATTATATGTGTCGGCATGGAAATAAACGCGTAGAGGAGCGTCGGTGGCGCCTGCAGTTACGGAGTCCGCCGTGACGGGGATAAATTTGCGGGCCTTGCGGTAATTACCGTTCTCGTCAAGCCATGTCGACGTCATTATATACAATTGGCGTCCGCGCAGAATGCTGTCGGCTTCCGCCACTATTCCCATATCGACAGTGAACGGTATGTCAATGCTCCGGCGGCTTAAAAATTCGCCGGGGGTGAGTGACGTGCGGTAATTGACAAGTGTGTCGGGCGCCAGGGCGAGAATCAGCTCCGTTTCGTGGCCTCCCATTATGGTGGGTACTGAGTCTATACCGACAAGCGTAAGCATACGCCCTTTCATATCGGGTAGCCTGGTGCCTTTGGAAGCCGGGGTGACTATGAGTTGCAGCTTGTTGTCGGTCACCGACCATTTTTTGCCGGATTGCCAGGTGGCCGGAGGCTCCGGTGCAACTTTGTGGATCAGATCGTTTTCAGCAGCCGGAGTTGCGGAAAGCTCGCGTTTCACATCGTCGGCCGATATGGAGGGAGTGGTGGTGGCACTGTAACAACCGCTCACCGACGCCGCAATCACGGCGCCGGCGAACAGTTTTGCGGCAGGAATGGCTGACTTTGCCAGCCATATGGGAATGTTTTTGATCGTCACTTATTTATCAATCGCAGGAGTGCGGCCGATATTGTTGAATATGAATGAATATATATCGGTGTATTCGTCAATTACTTTTGAAACCGGTTTTCCTCCACCGTGGCCCGCATTGCTGTCAATGCGGATTAGTTTGGGCGCATTGCCGGTGTTGGCAGCCTGAAGCGCGGCGGCATATTTGAATGAATGGGCCGGAACCACGCGGTCGTCATGGTCGGCGGTGGTGACCATGATGGCGGGATAAGGTGTGCCGTCTTTGCTGATATTATGAAGCGGCGAGTAGCTGAACAGGTATTCGGCCATTTCGGGGGAGTCGGCGCTCGTTCCGTAGTCGGGAGCCCAGTTCCATCCTATCGTGAACAGATGGTAACGCATCATGTCCATTACGCCTACACGCGGTATGGCTACCTTGAACAGGTCAGGACGCATGTTGGCCACCGCTCCTACAAGCAAGCCTCCGTTGCTGCCCCCTTCAATAGTCATAAGCTCTGGTTTGGTCCAGCCTTCGTTGATCATATATGTGGCGGCGTCAATGAAATCATTAAACACATTCTTTTTGTTGAGCTGAGTGCCGGCATTGTGCCATTCCTCGCCATATTCGCCGCCTCCGCGCAGGTTCACCTGTGCATATATGCCTCCGTTTTCAAGCCACAGAAGCCGTTGGGGGCTGAAGCTCGGGGGGAGCGAAACATTGAAGCCTCCGTAACCGTAGAGATATACAGGGTTGGTGCCGTCGCGTCGGGTACCTTTCTTATATGTTATGAACATGGGTACCCGCACCTTGTCGCGTGCCTCGACAAACACCTGTTCGGTCACATAATCATCGAAATTGAAACCGTCGATTACTGCCCGGTCAACAATTTTGCTGTCCTTGGTGGTTGTGTCATAGAGGTATGTCGTGGCAGGTGAGGTGAATGAGGTGAACGCATAGAATATGTCGTTGTTCTTTTTCGATGTGGAAGAGCTTCCCGAGCCATAGCCGGGCAGTTTGATTTCATCGATGCGTTTGCCGGAAAGGTCGTGGAGATACAGGTGGTCGGACGCATCCTGCTGTACGGTTAGAAGCAGCTTGTCGCCTCCTACCGGAGCCGCAGCCGTTAGCACGCCCTCGCCCTGGCCTATCAGTTCTTTCCAGTTTTCACGGGCCGGATTTGCCACATCGGCCACCATAAGGCGGTAGCGCGGAGCGTCGAGACTGGTGAGAATGTATATTTTGCCGTCGATTACATCGATCACGGCATGGGGAGTGTTCTGGGTAGGCTCTATCACAGTCCAGTCGGCTTTTTCGTCCTTGAGATTCTTCATTATTATTGAGTTGCCGAACCCTTCGCCGCCTCCGTACACCATCAGTATGTCGCTCTTTTCAGGAACAAATGCGGTGTGGAAATGCAGCGGATGGGCCGGATCGCTGTAAACGAGCGAGTCGGCTGTCTGTGGAGTGCCTATGCGGTGGTAATATATGCGGTGATCCTCATTGGAGTTGGAGAATTCTTTGCCGGGCACAGGTTTGTCGTAGGCGCTGTAGAAAAATCCCGGGCCCCACCATTGCGCATCGGTGAACTTGGCCCATTCTATATGGTCGGGAAGCAGTTCCCGGCTTTCGGTATCCATGAGGTAGATTTCTTCCCAGTCGGATCCGTTGCGCGATATTATGTATGCGGTATATTTGCCGTCGGGCGACATGTGTACCCCCTTGAGGGCCACTGTGCCGTTGTCGCTGAGTTTGTTGGGGTCGAGAAACACTTCCGCATCACTGTCGGCCAGATTCTTTTTGCGGTAAAGCACTGACTGGTTCTGTAGGCCGTTGTTCTGGAAATAATAATAGCGCCCGTCGCTCTCTTTCCATGGCAATCCGGTCTTTTTATAATTGTAGAGATCTTTCAGGCGGTCGTATATCTTCTGCCGGTAGGGGATGGCGTCGATATAACGGCGTGTCACTTCGTTCTCGGCCTTTACCCAGGCTAAGGTCACGGCTGAAGTGTCATTCTCCAACGCACGGTAGGGATCCTGTGCCGTGATATGGAAATATTTGTCCGACACTGTTTCTTTTGGTGCCGGCGGATAGGTGAGAGGTGCATTCTGAGCTATGGCACCCGCTGCTGAGGCTGTCATGATTGAAGTGAGGATAATGGCTCGTTTCATTTCTATGTTTGTTATGTTTAGGTCAGTGTATCGGTTGTAAGTCAATGCAATGTTAACAATATCGCAAAGTTAATGAAATTATCGGTTTATTTCCGGTGAAAGGGCGGCTAATTGGGATGGAAACAGCGCTTAATAAAAATTAACTATAAATATTGGCGCTTTATTTGGATGATTGGGATAAACTGCCTACCTTTGCACTCACAAAACATCGCGGGGTGGAGCAGTGGTAGCTCGTTGGGCTCATAACCCAAAGGTCACAGGTTCGAGTCCTGTTCCCGCTACAAAGT
>OGXX01001077.1_pt1 | contig 28683 bp, 18 predicted proteins | sample 1576301 | NCBI WGS metagenome assembly OGXX01 (sample SAMEA3541469, study PRJEB24748) | human gut metagenome | biome: human gut; feature: human-associated habitat; material: faeces | place: China | collected 2012
ATGCATTTGAATATTTTGTGTAACTTTGTGGCAATATAGCAATCTCAGTGCAATAATTTCTTAACTTAAATACTATACATCATGAGCAAACCTTATGTATTAGGCATTGACATAGGCGGCACCAACACCGTTTTCGGCATTGTTGACGCACGCGGTGTCGTGATAGCGAGCGGTTCCATCAAAACCCGCAAGCACAGCGAGATAGGCAACTACATCGATGAACTATACACGGAGACCATGCGTCTTCTCGAGGCCAACGACGCAGTGGGCAAGATCCACGGCATAGGTATCGGTGCGCCCAACGCCAACTACTTCACCGGCGTGATAGAGGACGGTGTGAACCTCCCCTGGCCTACCCCCATACCTCTGGCCCAGCTCGTGAGTGACAAGTTCGGTGTACCCGTGGCCATAACCAACGATGCCAACGCGGCGGCCATCGGCGAGATGACATACGGCGCGGCCCGCGGTCTCAAGGACTTCATAATGATAACCCTCGGCACCGGTGTCGGCTCTGGCATAGTGATCAACGGCCAGCTTGTCTACGGCCATGACGGATTCGCCGGCGAACTCGGCCATGTGATAGTGAAGCGCAACAACGGACGCCTCTGCGGCTGCGGACGCACTGGTTGCCTCGAAGCCTACTGCTCGGCAACAGGCGTGGCCCGCACAGCCCGCGAATTCCTCGAAATCCGCACAGAGCCGTCGTCGCTCCGCAACATACCCCTTGAGGAAATCACTTCGAAGGATGTGTATGACGCCGCTATCTCGGGCGACAAATTAGCAAAGGATGTGTTTGACTATACAGGCACCCTGCTCGGCGAGGCGTTTGCCGACTTCACCGTATTCTCATCACCCGAAGCCATAATCCTGTTCGGCGGATTGGCCAAGAGCGGCGAGCTTCTGCTCCGCCCCCTGCGCAACGCCATGGAAAAGAACATGATGCCTATATTCAAAGGCAAGGTGCGCATACTGCTCAGCGAGCTTAAAGAGGCCGATGCAGCAGTGCTCGGCGCAAGCGCACTCGGCTGGGAGGCCAAACCGCTCGTAACCATCGTGCCCCCTCCCGCACCTATGGCCGTGAGCCAGGCACCACTTACAGTGTAATTTTCATGACACCTTGATATTGACGGAGGACGGCCCATTGACGCCGCCCTCCGTCAGTTGTTTATTTACCAATCAGAACAGGAGGATCCAGAAGCCGGCTGCTGCAAGCGCTACCAGCATAACCCCCACCGCTATGAGCGTGAAGCGCCATAAAAGTTTGCCCTGACGGGTTTCGGCAAACTTGTTGCGACCTCCGAGGCTGCGCATCATGCGCCGCATTCTCACAAGCCACATACACAGAATCAGCACACACGCCAATATTATCAGAATCTTCATCGCTCCTTACATTTACATTCCACACTTTACAGTCTACAACATCCCCCTGCCCCATTCAGTTCGAGCCTATGCACAACCATATGTGCAATCAGGGGGTGGAAAGCTGGGGGTAGGTGGGGAGGGATGAGAGGGGGAGGCAACGGCGGAGGGGGTAGTCGACCCGGAAAGCGTAATGTGCAAGACCGTTGGTTACAATGAGATAGGGCACCTGCATGACAATGTTGTAGCGGGCTATCTGGTCAAACACCCGTTGGGTGATGGCCACGGACGGCGCTTTGTATTCCACAATAAGCACGGGGAGCCGCGAGCGGTCATACACCACCGTGTCGCAACGGCGGGTCATGGAGTTGAGTCGAAGCCCCACCTCATTGGCCATCAGCGCCGCAGGATAGCCGAGATGATTGGCCATAAAGGCTGTGAAGCGCTGGCGCACCTCCTCCTCGGGCGTAAGCTTCACCCACCGCAACCGCAGGGGGTCATACACCTGAATGGTGCCGGTGGTGCCATCACGCCGCAAAGGCAGGTCATAAGGAGGCAAGTCAAATTCAATCATGCACAAAGTTAAGCATTCCGGCGCGAAAATACCAACAGGATATAGCCGATAACAAAGGTTAATAACTATTAAAATAGTTGCACAACTAATTTTGCAGTTATATATTTGCAACATGAACTAATTTTATAGTTATGAAAGCCGGACGAAAACGACAGATACTTACCGAGAAAGAAGCCGCCATAATGAATATGCTATGGGACGAAGGCCCCATGTTCGTGCGTGAGATGGTGGCCCGCTATCCTGATCCGAAGCCGCATTTCAACACCGTGTCAACCACCGTGAGGATACTTGAGGAGAAAGGATATGTGACTCATGAGGCCATAGGTGCCTCACACCGCTACACGGCATGTGTGCCAAAAAGCGATTTCCGCGAACGGTCGCTGCGCGAGGTGATACGCAACTATTTCGACAATTCATATAAGAATGTGGTGTCGGCATTGGCCGAGTCAGAGAAAATATCGGTTGAGGAGCTGCGTGAGATCATAGACATAATCGAATCGCGCAACCCTAAAAAACAGTAGGCCATGGGAGCATTGTTTTCATATTCGCTTGCCTCGTCAATAGGCCTGCTGGCACTATGGACAGCCTACCGCTGGGCGCTCGCCACCGAACGGCAGCATTCGGCCAACCGTATGTTTATCTATGCCATATACGCCGCAGCACTGGCCATGCCGTTTGCCGGCAACATAGCCGAAGCGCTGAATCCTGTCGGCGACGGGGCCACAATAGCCGTGGGCGCCATATCGCAGCACATAGCTCCCGACACAGGGACTACACCGCTACTTCCGGACATTCTGCTCCAGGTCTACATTGCAGGCCTGATCATAACAGGTGCCCTGAGCATAGCGGCAGCCGTACGCCTGTGGCGCATAATAGGAAGAGGCACAAAAATACAGTTGGAAAACGGATACACGCTCGTGCTGACCGACGATACCTCAACCGTTCCTTTCAGCTGGTGCCGCTACATGGTGATGAGCCGCAGCGACTACGAGAGTTCCGGCGAACCGATCATGCTCCATGAACTGTGTCACCTGCGCTGCCGCCATTGGATTGACCTATTGGGCGCACAGGCGGTGATAATCCTCCAATGGTACAACCCTGCCGCATGGCTGATGCGCGAGGAACTGAAGACTCTCCACGAATATCAGGCCGATTCGGCTGTGATAAAAGCAGGCACGGATATACGCCAATATCAGATACTATTAATAAAAAAGGCCGTCGGCGCGAGATTCCCGTCACTCGCCAACAGCCTTAATCACAGTAAACTTAAAAAACGTGTAACTATGATGTACAAATCAAATCCCTCCGCCCTGCGGCGCCTCCGTGCAGCCGCATTAGTGCCGGCATTGGCTTTAGGACTGGCCGTAACCGGCATTCCGGCAGTGGCTTCCGCGCTTGAGTCGGCAGCATCAGCCTCCGTCAGCAAAGGTACGGAAAATCAGCCGTCCGGACAAACCGCCCCGACAGCCAATGTGATCCAAGGCAATCCCGAAATATATCTTGACGGCAAGAGGATCACTTCGGAAGAACTTCAGGCCATGGATCCCTCCACAATCAAAGGCATGAAAATAGACAAGGCCACAAACATCATCTATGCAACTACCAAGGAGGATGGTGACAAAGGCGGCAAATCGAAAGTGACAATGGCCACATTCCCCGGCGGCGAAACGGCAATCTACCGGTTCGTTGCCCAGAATATGAAATATCCCGTCGAGGCCCAAAAAAAGAAAATAGAAGGCCGTGTGGTGGTAAAGTTCAGCATAAGCGCAACGGGAAAGGTCAGCGATGTGAAAGTGGTGCGCAGCGTGGATCCGCTGCTCGACGCCGAAGCAGTAAGAGTGGTGTCGCTGCTGCCGGATTTCACACCGGCACAGATGGACAGCAAGCCGGTAGCCACGGAATTCGCCTTGCCGGTGCAGTTCAAGCTGCAATAATCCCATACTGAAACAACAACAGCTTAATACATACAGCGAACCCCGCACCTTAAGGCCATCACGGCCCGGGTGCGGGGTTTCCCTGTCAATAAACCCGTCAGAAATTACATAACCGGATTATCTGACCTGAACCTTACGGACTACAGAACCGGCTTTCACCACATATATGCCGGGAATAACCCGGAATGCGGCGTGGCCTGTAACCTGCTGCGAGCGCAATGTGCGTCCGTCGGGGGTCATGATGCTGACTTCGGCGCTTGTCGGGCAAGTCACTTTCACCATGCCGGGGGCTGTGGTGATCACCGGAAGACCGGTTGCCGTGACCATATCCGCGCCGGAATTTGAAATATCCACCTCCACTACATTCGACAGCGGGCCTTCGCCGAGATTGAAGCGGGTGGCCACTGCATAGCGGCGCACTCCGAGCCCCGGGGCAGCATCGACAAACGCGGGCGTGGGCGATGTGCCTATAAGTTCATTGTCGCGGTAGATATTGTAGCCCTCAATGCCGAGGTCAATGGCAGTGCGCACAGGTGAATAGGTTATATCGTCCATCCAGAGACCAAAGAACGACTGGTGGTGACGGATGGCGAAATAGCGGGCGTCAGCGGGAAGAGTGTAGATGTGGCGCGACCACTCAGCCATGCTCTCTAATTCTATAGTGGCAAGCACGGTGAAATCGGAAATCTCGGTACCCGTGGCGGAATAGAGCAGTTCCACCGCCTCATTGCCGCCATAATTATTGGTCGGCTGCTTGAGCCAGAAGGTCACCATCGATCCGCCGGCCACTTCCTCGGATATCAGCCAGTCGTCATTCCTCGGCTCCTCCCTTATGTCCGAACCGGGAATCTGTCCGTCGCTGCCCATGCTCATCAGGCACATGTAGCCTGTTCGCGGGGCCACATCCTCGCCGAGGAGGTTGGCACGCATCGGATCCCACACCTGCCATGCCTTCGGAGTGTACCAGTCAGGGAAAGTGAGGCCATACTTTATGCCGTAGGTCATCTGGCCGTCACCATCGTAGAGAGTCCACGGGCCAAGGTCAGAGATGGCGAACGGTTCGTAATCCTCAAAGCTGTCGGTAACCGCCGGCGACCATCTTACGGAAGGTTCACCCCAAGTCATGGTCACCTCGCCGTCGGCCACAGAGGCCGAAAGGTCAGCCACAGCTGGATATGTGCTTGCCAGCACAGTGGCTTTAAGCTCATCACTGAGATTGTCGGAAACCTTCATGTCTGGCTGATAGTCCACCCGGGCCTGATACACCCGTTCGGTGCCTCCGTCGGGGGCAGCAGGTGTACCGATCACGAATTCGAAGCTTTCAGTTGCGCGCGGTTCAAGCGCCGAGGCATGTTTTGTCTCAACCGGCTCGCCATTGCACAGCAGCGTCACATCATAGTCGCCAGAAACCAGGAGACCCTTGTTGCGAACCATAGCCGTGTATGTGGCGCCGGAGGCGTCAATCACAGTAGGACCGGTGAGAGCGTCAAGCGCAAGATTATGGTCATAGACATCGTCTATAGCGATATTATCCATGAATATACGGGTGTTCTGGTCATAATTCTCGGCATGGAATTCAGCCGATACGAAATCAGAAGCTGTGACAGCCAACGGCCATGAGTATTGAGTCCAGCCTTCCGCACCGGCATTGACATACAGGTCGGCAAGTTCTATCATATCATTGTCGTTGACACGGTAGCCAACCCTTACATGAGCACGCGCATCGGCTGCGGGGTCATGCCGGATCCACATTGTGAGATAAGGCCGCGAAGCAGCCGCCATCGATAGCTTGGGAGTGGCGAGCACACCTGCCGACAGATCCTCGGCATCGTTCCATTTCACGAATTGCACAAATCCTGTTTCAGAGTCGACCGAGGTCACCCCGTTCTGTTCGGGGGATACCATCCAGCTCGCATTATAGTTAGTGCTGATCACATTGGTCCACTCATCTTCAATATATGAGGCGAAATTTTCCACAAGCGGGAAACCGCGGAGGGTGCCGAGCGCCACAGCCACATCGGCCTGCAGGCCCTCGCCTCCGTCGCTGAGCGGAAGCACGGTATAAGTTCTTGCCGACTGTTTGCCCTCAGCCCCGACATTATCGGTGAACGTGAGCTCACGCAAGCCCGAGGCGATTACGGTAGTTTCCCAATTATAGGTGCGTGACACCGTGTAGGTAAGGGTGGAGGGATCCACATAACCGCCGTTTCGCCCTGCGGAAGGAGCTTCCCATGTGATCACGGCATTGGCGTTGTCCGCATCACCTTTGGCTCGCAGCGAATTGACCGCTGCCGGAGCATCATGGCCTACAAACGAGGAGGCTTTGCTTACGAGGCCGCGTCCTGCGGCATTGACTGCGCATACACGGTATTCGGCCATTCCCTGCCGGGCCTCGCTATCGGTCCATTCGAGCGGGGCACCCGCAGCAGGATTGGAGAACACTTTTGCCGGTTCGGCCGAATCGCCACGGTAGATCTCAACGGACTGCAGCGAGGTGAGGGTTTCGCCTCCACATGTCACCGCAGGAGCGTTGAAACGCACAACAGCCGCGAGAGATCCGTCAGCAGCCCCGGAAACCGACAGATCCGAAACTTCATCAGGAGCATCAATTGAGGCCACATCCCTGACCTCCAATCTGTCAAGATAGATATACAGGGCATTCTTGGGCGAATAGGCATGGAACCCTATATTATATAAGCCCGCTGACGGCACTTTAAGCCATGACGACAGGAGCACAGGTTGCTCCGAACAAAATCCCTGAAGATCAAGAAGTGTATTCTGAGCGGCAGGATCAGTGCCCTGGCCGCAGGTTATGGCCAGATTCTCTTTATGCATACCGGTACGGGCTGTGGTCACAACCTCATACACACGGTCGGAACGCAAACGGATGTTAGGCGACAAAAGCCAATCGTCGGCTGTTTCAAACAGGCTGTAGCTATACATTGCCGTGCCGTTCTCAAGCGTCCACGTCTTGTCATCGCCATTAAGATTCAACACGGTGAAATAGCTGAATTCCTCCGGTGATTCAAAAGTAACGCCGAACGGAGGTTCCCAGCCGCCTACAAACAATTCGGCTTCGGACACACCTCCGAGACCATAGGTGTTACGGGCCTCAGCGCGGTATTTCACCGGACCGTTGCCAGGAGTCTCATCAGTCCATGTGAGTGTGGAGCCGGGAGCGGGAGAAGTAAAGGTATACACCGGCAAGTTAGTATCGCCACGGAACAGGTTGATGGCGGTTATCTCACCGAGCTGGCTGTCGCCGAGGGTCTTCACCGGCGCTGTTACAGTGACATCCACCTTGTCCGTAATTCCGTCACCTGAATAAGCCAATGTTATGGACGCAGCCCCGGGTGCCATTGCCGAGCCAAGTTCCTCTATCCTCACATCGTCAATGGAAAAATAGCTCTGAGCCGCATCGGAATAAATGTAGAAAGCAGGATAATACACGCCATCGTCAGGCACTGTGAATAATATTTCCTGATGTGTGGAAGGCATTGCGATTATATTGGGGAAATCGGCAATCTCTATTGTAAGGTCTTCCACTTCCACACCCTTGCCAAGCAACACTTTCAGCTTTTCAACCACACCCTCGTAAGCCGAAGAATTATCAAACGAGAGACGGTAAACCGTTGCGCCTTTCAGCCTCACACCGGACAGAACAAGATAATCGTCGGCACCGTTGGACCAGCTGGCAGGATAACATGCGTTGGCCACTTTATCATCCCATGTGTGGTTATACATCCATGTCATACCATCCTCGTTATGGTCATGGATTATGAAATCGGAATTGAATACACTGTCGTAATTGAAATCGAAAATCACAGGCACATCATAGTAACTGCCTACCCTCAATGAATTGGAGGTCAACGGCAACCCTTCGGCTCCACCGGGAATAAAAGGAGTGACGGTGTAAGAATAATCACCTATCAGCTGCGGCAACGTTTCGGTAAACTCAGTTCCGGAATATGAGGCGGCCGAAACCGTTCCGTCACTGCGGACTATACGGTAACTGACCTCATCAATGGGGCACCATCCGCCATGCTGTCCTCCAGCCGGGGCGTTCCATGTAAGCACGGCATTATCACCCGAAACCTCAAACTGCAGATCAGTCACTGCCGCCGGTGCATCCTTGCCGGCATAAAATGTGCGCACTGCGGGGGATGAGGCCATGCCGCCCGACGATACGGTCACAGATACGGTATTCATCCCTTCCTCAAGCGTAATCGGAGTTTCAACCAATGCTCCGGGAGCACCATGGAGGGTGGCTGCCGAGTCATCCCCCACAACCACCGACGCATCCAGAGTGCCGCTCAATGCGGCACCTCCGTTGGTCACGGACGGCATAGTGAACGAAAGCGTTCCTGAAAGTGCGCCGGGGGCAGATGGCTCAAACGTAAGTCCCGACACCTTGGCAGGAGCCGAAGGATCGGATGCTGACGATTTCACATACAGGCCCACAAACTCCTCATTGTCGGGAAATATACCTACAGTGGTAGCCGCGCCGGTGGTAAGGTCGAGTTTACACAGCCGCCCTTCACCGTTGGCCAATGCGGCAGCCCACCACATAGTGGCGGATGCGTTGTCGTACACAGCACTCTGGATATACATAGGACTAAGGCCTGTGGAGCCTATTTCGCTAACTTCTGCGGTAACCGGATTGACAGAATACAGATTGCCGTCCGAAGCTACAGCATATATCATACCCTGCGCCATTGCAAAGGTCAGGAATGAGGGCATATCATTTACCGCACCGATAACTCCCACCGGCAACATGACTCCAGTGGAAAGGTCAATAGTGGCAAGCACATGATTGGCATTGTCATCCGAATAAGTCAGCGCATATGTAAGGCCGGTGGATTCATCATAGGTGAGTGCCAGCGGCAGTTTGGAATACCGGGGTTCATCAATATTTATCTCACTGAGAAGGTTACCGGTAGCCGTGTCATAGCAGTTTATGGTTATTTCATACAGCACTGAATTCTGATCCATGAGACGTGACACTATATAATAATGTCCGTCGATCTCCACCCCAGTCAGCGCATCCGACACGGTGGAGAAGCACATTGCCGGATTAATGTCGGCTGACGAGAAACCGTAAACACCATAAGGGCGTTCGTCCATATTGGTCCAAGCGTCCTTCCATACCATAGTTCCATACAGCTGAGTTTCCTCACTCTGGGCAAACAGAGGAGCTTTTGACACAGGCTTATGCCCGGAAGCATTAGTTCTGGCTCTGTAAATTGACGCCGGATTCGTTCCACCCGAATCCAGCAGACCGGTAGATGCCGCGGCCATGAATAGACTGACCAATAGACATCCGATAAATGTTAATTTTAACCTTTTCATAGACACTTGTAAAATATTATGGTAAAACTAAAATATTAATCGTACTTTTGCAATTGTCGTTTTGCAAAATAACTGTTTTATTCTCTATATCTTAAAATTATGATATAGACAAATTATAGACACAATGAGAAAATCCACTGTACAACAGATTATGATAGTTCTGATTTTCAACGCACTATCCATTCTCGCCGCAACAGCATCCGAGACTATTGCACCGGATTCCACTGCGAATCCGAAAGAATGGTTTGACGAAAACTACGGGCGTCTGAAACGCCTGCTTTATGAGGAAAAAGACTATACCGAATCTTATCGGCTCGGCAATAAACTTCTTGACCATGTAAAAAAACATGGTTTTCAACGGGAGGAAGCCATTGTGCTTGCCACTCAGGGGTTGCTGTTCCATTTCATAGGTGATGAGGATGAAGCCATGCGCCACTACATCAAGGCACGGGAAAATTTTTCCGGCACGGAAAGTCGTGCCGACAGTCTGCGAAACGAACTGAACATCTGCAACACCCTGTCAGCCCTTGGAAAGAAATCAGAAACCATCAACCGGCTTAAACTGATGGCTCAGGACACTACAGTGAGGGCTGACCATAATCTGTACTGCAACATACTCATGTCGCTCTATCATTTCACCACCGAGGACAAATATGCGTTTGACGCCAACAGAGAGGCCGAACTATCAGGCAACGAGAACCTGAAAATAAAGACTCTCCAAAATCTCAGCGGAATATATTACCGGCAGGGGGACATCGGACGATCATTGGATATACAGAAACGGGTGTTCCGATACTTTTCGGAACGTAACGATCCGGATTTCATAGTTCCGCTTAGAGGTATAGTCGACATCTACGAACAAACGGGTACCCCTGACAGCGCGTTGGCATACATGCGCAGGCTCGTTGCCGCACAGGACACTTTCAGCCATATAGAAAGCCTCGCCACAATAAGCCGGATGAAAGCCCAGATAGACATATCGCATCTTAAAGCCGACATGACACAAGCCGAACTGCGCGCATCGCTGGAACGGCGCAAAAGTCTTATTATAATAATACTGAGTGCAAGCGTCATTATGTTCGGAGCGTTAGTGTGGATATACCAGCGCCGCAAGGCCGCTTCAGAGAAAAAGCTCAGGGAGTCGGAAAACGAACGCCTTGCCATGAAACTGCGCCACGAACAGCTGCAAAACGAACACAACCAGAACACCATCGACACCCAGGAGCGGGCACTTGCGTCAAAAGCGCTCCTTCAGCTCAACAAAACGTCAATGCTTCAGGATCTTCTGATCCGCATCAACGAATTCACCGAGTCAGGTTCGTTACCCCGCAACCAGGCCAAAATACTCGAAAAAAAGATACGTGAACACCTCAACGGCGACCGTGACTGGGAAGACTTCACACTCCACTTCGAGCAGGTCAATCCCCGGTTTTTCTCTACGCTCAAAGAAAAATATCCGCTGCTCACGAATAAAGATCTGAAGCTGTGCGCCTACATAAAACTCGGCTTCTCCACAAAGCAGATAGCATCGATGCTCTCCGTATTGCCAGAATCCGTCAATACCACCCGCTACCGCCTGCGCCGAAAAATGCAACTTGATCCGGATGTAATGCTTGAGGATGTGCTCCGCGACATTTAGGCACTCTTCGGCCTATATCACACTTAACCTATGCTAAAAAATAGATATGGTTTCCATATTATTATTGGGAAAGTTAATAATTTTTTCAACCTTTGCGATACAACTGTCGGGCGAATACATTTTTCACAGGACTGCCGGCAGCAAACAATCACGGCGCGGAGGATGGTTAGCGGACTTCCCCATCGTCCCGATTCGTTAAACGAAGGAGGTCCCTATGATTATTTATGTGTAAACCAACATTACTTCTCGCAGCTGCGTTGCTGTTAGGGTCGGCGGTGTCACACGCCACACCGAAACTATGCGGCACAATTGTCCGGACAAACCCGTCGGCGCAGTGGTATCAGGGATCCGGGGTCTACGAACTCGCCGCTGACGCCTCAGGCACTTTCAACAAAATCTCCACAGCGCAATCCAGCATGTCGTCGGATTTAGGAGCCGTTGTGGTGGACAACACCCTCTACACATTCTATGCCAACGAAACGCCCTGGTTCTCAAACTACATAATCGAGGCGTTCGACTTCACCACTTTCGAAAGAAAGCCCATAACGACAGCCGACTTAGGCAAAAACCGCACAGCATCGGCCATGGTACGTGACGAAGCCACCGGAACCACCTACGGATGTTTCTTCACATCCTCGTCAACATTCTCATTCGGAACCATCGACCTTCCATCGTCTCCCGATGCAACCTACATGCCGACGGTAACACCGATAGCCGACGCTTCCGGACGCTGGAGCGCAATGGCAATAAACGCCGCCGGAGAAATCTATGCAATCGACGCGACCTCAGGCATGCTCCTGAAAGTGGACAAACCCACCGGCAACCCCACCGAGATCGGCAACACCGGCCTGACCACCTCGTTGCAGTCAGCTGCCGTAATTGACAAAGCCACCGGAAAGATGTACTATTCACACACCCAGACCTACAGCGATGTCAAGCTCTATGAAATAAACCTGACCACCGGGCAGGCAACATTAATGGCCGATTGGGAGAACAATCCCCAGGTGACATATCTTTACATACCGGCTTCCACTCCGACGCCTCCCGCAGGAATACCTTCAGCTGCGGTCAATCTCACCGCATCGTTCCCCGAAGGGGCGCTGACAGGCGAAGTAACATTCGACATTCCCACCACAACCTCGACAGGCGAAACCGGGCAGGGCGATATAACCTGGGATCTGAGCATCAACGGCACCCATTATACCGGCGGGACAGCCACCTATGGCGCCCACGTAACAGTGCCGGTAACTATGGAAGCCCGCGGGAATAAGATGTTCACCGTGACTCTCACAACCGATGCAGGCAGTTCCGAGGCTTCCGAAACATCAGTTTTCGCCGGCACAGGCACACCCTCTGCACCACAGAATGCAAAAGCGGTTCTGGAGGAGGGCGTAGTGACCGTGACATGGGATGCTGTGACAGGCACCTCCGACGGAGGTTATTTCAACGCCTCAAAACTCCGCTACAATGTGTGGCGCATCGACGGGGACAACCGGCGCCTTATCGGCGAATGGATCAACCGCACCTATGCCAAGGACAATATCGGTATACCCACCGACGATATAAACTACACGTATGCCATAGAAGCATTCTACACCAACGACGAAAGCCTGAAATCAGAAGAGTCGCTGACCAACACCATCACAATCGGCTACCCTGTGCCGCCATATGAACAGGAGTTCAACACAGCCGCGGCAGTGGATGAATTCACCATCATAAACGCCAACGAGGATCCGTTCACTTGGCAATATTTCCGCGGACGCATGAGAATCCAGGTGACCGGAACCACCAATTATCCCATGGATGACTGGCTGATAACTCCAGGTTACCGCATGGAGAAAGGCAAAATGTATCCCGTGCAGGTGGATATGGAAGGCAACATAGGCTATGACGAGATTTTCGAGATAAAAGCCGGGCGCAACAACACGGTCGAAGCGATGGACCTAACCGTAGTGGCACCCACAATACTTCCAAACCGGACTGAAACCTATACAGGTTACATAATACCTAAGCAAACAGGAGCTCACTGGCTCGGAATACATGCCATGTCGGACGAGCACTGTTTCTATATCTTCGCCGACAATATCCGCATTGGAGCAGGCACAAGCGCTGCTGTACCGGCTGCGGTGAGCGGACTTACGGCAACGCCCGATTACTCCGGCGCCTCAAACTGCACCATTACGTTCACGCTTCCCACTCTCACAGCCGAGGGAAATCCGCTCAGCGGCATAAACTCGGTGAAGATAATGCGCGACGGCGAGATAATATCCGACGGACCTCAGCAAACCTCTGAGATCACATTCGAGGACACAGATATCCCCACAGGCAACCACACATATACCGTTCTGGCCACCAACGACGAAGGCGACGGCATTGCTTCTTCGGTCAAAGTGTTCGTGGGGGTAGGCATTCCGGCAATCCCTACCGGCGCATCAGTAACGGAAATAGAGGAGGGTATTGTCACCGTAACCTGGGACCCTGTGACCACCGACCAGGACGGCAATACACTGAATCCGGCCCTTGTCACCTATCAGGTATATGACGCGGGCACCGGCGAACTAATGGCCGACAACGTTACGGGAACCTCCGCAACATTTACCGGCACACAACCCGGCACACAGGTGTGGGGTGAATATATGGTATATGCAATCACCACGGCAGGCCGCTCGATAACATCCAGCCGCACGGCTATGATACCCGTGGGCACACCTTATCCCATACCCTACGCCGAATCGTTCGCCAACGGCCGTGTAAGCAACATCTGCGGCCTGGCACAAGGCGACATGGGCGGGAAATGGGAAATAATGACCGACTGCGACATGTCAGGGCTTTCGGCATCGGACCACGACAACGGCTTTGCCACCATGATAGGAGTCACACAGGGAAGCTCAGCCTCCATCTATTCCGGAAAGATCGATCTCCGCAACTCGGAGTCGCCCGTACTTACTTTCCGCGCATTCAATCAAAACGCCAACGGTGATACCAGCCGCAACACCATAGAAGTGAAAATAGACGACGGAACCGGCTTCAAGCCTGTCAATCTCTATTTAGTCAACAACATTGATCCGGACTCGGAAGGAAACGAGTGGATAAAAGGTATGCTCATGCTCAAAGCATACGCCGGAAAGGTGATATGCGTGGAATTCACAGCCGTGGAGGAGAACTTCACATGTACGATTCTCGATGATATCCGCATACATGAACTCTACACTCAGGATCTTGACCTGCGCTTGCTCAGCGCACCGGCATTTGTGGCACAGAACGAATCGTTCACAGTGAATGTGAATGTAGAGAACATCGGTGCAGAGCCGGCTGAAGGCTGGAGTGTGGAACTCTATGCCGACGGCAGCCAGATAGCATCCCGGCAAGGCCCAGAACTCAAGGCGAATGCCAAATGCGACATAGAATTCGACATGTCGCACTCGCCCATGCACAATGAGACGGTGGAATATACAGCCAAGATTGTATATCCGATCGACGAGAATCCCGACAACGACACTTCCAATGCCGTAAGCGTGACTCTCCGCAAAAACTATCTGCCTGTTCCTACCTCGCTTGCATACAGCACAACAGGCGGGGATGTAAACCTGTCATGGAACGAACCGGACATAACCACGGCTCTTCCGGCGGTCAAAGCCGATGATTTCGAAAGCTATGACGGATTCCTGACCGACAACATAGGCGACTGGACCTCAACAGATGTTGACGAGGGCATAATAGGCACTCTCGGATCAGGGCTTGACATACCCGGAATACCCGACGGTGTAGGACCGGCCGCATTCTTTACCCTTGATGTAGCCGGCGGAGGCGAAGAAGGCAAACTCGCCGCTCATTCCGGAACAAAATATGCGGCCTCCATGTATCTGAAGGATTGCTCACAGGTGGACGACTGGTTGATATCGCCCGAATTATACGGAGGTGAACAGACCATAACATTCTTCGCCAAGAGCTACCATGCCTCCTATTGCGAGAACATCGAAGTGCTCGCATCGGACTCCGGCACTGCCACCGATGATTTTGAAAAGATAGCAGAGTTCAACAGCCTTACCACCGCATGGACCGAATTCTCGGTAACCCTGCCGGAAGGCTCCAGGCATTTCGCTATCCGCAACATTACCGAAAACGGCTTCATGCTGATGGTGGATGACATATCGTTCATTCCCGCAGCCGAACCGGAGGCACTTGAAATAATAGGCTACAATGTCTATCTCGACGGAACGAAAGTAAACGACTCACCCGTCGACGGCCTGTACTACAGTCACAACCCGGGCGCTGAGACAAGCCGTAGATACACTGTGACCTGTGTATATGACAAGGGTGAATCAGGCGCTTCGAACATCGCCACCCCGATATCGGGCATTTCCATAAATGACAATACGTCCGTAAACATCTATGCCCGCAAAGGCGAGATAGTGGTAAGCAATCCCGGAGGCGCTGATGTGGAAATCGTCACCCCGTCAGGCATAGTCATCTATCAGGGAACCCCCGGACAGGACCTGCACATGCCGGTCAATGCCGGAATATATATAGTCAGAGCCGGCACCTCAACTGCCAAGCTGACAGTGAAATAACATTTAACTGATATCCTTTACCCGGAGGCTGCGCCCGTTACTGTGACGCAGCCTCCGCCTGTCAGAATTCCGGCAATTCATTCTGTTTAGAAAATTAATCACTGACATTAAACGGCATTTTATTACATTTGCAATTATAATTATGTTTATATAGAAATAAGCACACCTCATCAAATGCCATGGATAAGCTTACGGACCTTCTAAGGAACCAGTCGTTGTACTTTCCTCCTATCGAAATCGTGAATGAATTTCTAAGTCACGGGGAACCATTGTTTTTCAACGTATATGACCCCGTGATAGAAATAGGGGAAATAAATCCGCACATATATGTATTGAAAAAGGGAGCCTTGCAGAAATCAGTGGTCCACGACGAGCAGGAAATAACCCAGAGTTTCGCATTGCCCGGAACGATATTCCTATGCTACAATTCCTATCTTCTAAATTTACCCTCATGCATCCGGATCTCCGCATGCTGCAAATGCGAGGTGCTCAGAATACAGGCCGACACTTGCCACCGTATGCTTGAAGCCCACAAAGAGTTTGCGCTTTGGGTTCTGAGCGTGGCCCAGTATCAGCTTTATACCTACGATCTTAAATCATCGATAGTGCAGGGAGATGCACTGTCGCGCTACAACCGGCTGCTCAAAGCACGCCCCGACATAATAAAACATGTGCCGTTGAAAATGATCGCATCCTATCTCGGGATCACACAGCAGCATCTGTCGCGTATCCGTCGCAAATATTAACATGCTATTTGGCAGATGTTTAAAATAATTGCAGTATCTTTGTCGGGAAAAACCAATTCTTTTCACACCTTAAACCAACAAACCATTTGACCTGATGAAGAAACTTACGTCATTGGCCCTGATGATTCTGCTTGGCTGGAATTTTGTCATAGGCCAGGTATTCACATCCAATCACCCTGTGCTCCAGCAGCAAAGCGAGAATGTGGTGATCACATTCCATGCCGATGCACCTGACACAAACGGAGCCACCAACCTCAAAGGCACGGCAGCCACCACACCGCTGTATGTGCACATAGGCGTATATACCACAAAAAGCCCTTCAACCTGGAGCCATGTAAAGACCGACTGGCCTGCAAATGCCTCCGATGCCAAGGCCAACACCGATGCAAACAAACTCGTATGGCGCTCGGCCGACACATGGGATCTCTCCATAGGCGACCTCCGCACATATTTCGGCCTCACCGATCCGGCCGAAAGGATAACAAAAGTGTGTGTGCTCGCACGCAACGCAGCAGGGAGCAAACAGACCGCCGACTGCTTCATCGACGTTGCCGAGGACGGCTACCAGATAGCATTCTCGCACAATGCCTCATCCACCGTGGTCACAAAACCCACAACGGTGAAATTCACCGTCAACGCCACAGCCCCCTCACAGCTCCGGCTGCTGGTGGATGATGTGGAGATTGCCTCGGCAACCTCATCGGCGCTCCTTGAAAAAGAATATTCATTCACCGAACCCGGCAAGTCATGGAAAGTAAAGGCTGTGGCCACTGACGGCACGGTTACCCGCGAGCAATCGTTTGATTTCCTCTATCCCACCCCCTCGCCACAAGCCGACTATCCCGGCGGCACCCCCTGCATGGGCGCGGTGGCGCAGCCCGGAGGTGACGTAATTTTCTGCCTCGCAGCCCCCGAAAAATCCAGTGTGATGATAGTGCCCTCATGGGACAACTACGAGAAGCTCGACCGCAACATCATGAGCTATCAGGATTACGAGGGCCAGCGTTATTTCTGGATACGTGTCAGCGGACTTGACCCTGACAAATCATATCCCTATTACTATCTTGTGGACGCCACCACAAGTGTAGGCGACCCCTATGCTCATCTTGTGCTCGATCCCTATCAGGACCGCTATCTGAAGGCCGATGTATTCCCCGAGCGCCCGGCATATCCCTACGACCGCTTCAACAACATCATGCTGGCCGTATATCACGGCAATCAGGATGTATATGACTGGAATGTGACCGATTTCAAGATTCCCGCCAAGGAGAGCCTCGTGATATATGAAATGCTGCTGCGCGACTTCACCGGCCGCGACCGCACAGCCGACGGCACCATCAACATGGCCATAGAGCGCATACCGTATCTCGTGGAGCTTGGCATAAATGCCGTGGAGCTTATGCCTGTCATGGAATTCAACGGCAACAACTCATGGGGCTACAACACCAATTTCTACATGGCCCTTGACAAAGCTTACGGATCGCCCGACGACCTCAAGCGCTTCATCGATATATGCCATGAGAACGGCATAGCAGTGTTGCTCGACATTGTGTTCAACCAGAGTGACGGCCTCCATCCCTGGTATCAGATGTATCCGCGGGAGTCCAATCCGTTCTACAACGCCAATGCCCCGCACGACTACAGTGTGCTCAACGACTGGATTCAGGACAATCCTCTGGTGCAGAAGCAATGGGAGGATGCCATAACCTACTGGATGACCGCGTATAAGGTTGACGGATTCCGCTTTGACCTTGTAAAGGGACTCGGCGACAACGACAGCTACCGCAGCGGCACAGAGGCCTACAATGCATCACGTGTGGCCAACATGAAGCGCCTCCACAACCATATCAAGGCTGTGAATCCCGCCGCCCTGCATATCAACGAACACTTGGCCGGAGAAAAAGAGGAGAACGAGATGGCTGCCGACGGACAACTCAACTGGAGCAACCAGAACGGCAATTCAGGCAATTATGCCAAGGGCTATGCCTCGAGCCTCAAGAACTTCTCATCGGTGCAGTGCAAACGTCAGTGGGGTTCGAACATCACTTATGCCGAGAGCCACGACGAGGAGCGCATAGCTTACACCCAGAAAAGCACCACCTACACTGAAATAAAGAATGACAAACAGGCTGCAATGAGCCGTCTTGCCGGTGTGGCAGCCCACCTGCTCATGACACCGGGGTCAATACCCATGATATGGCAGTTCGGCGAACTCGGAGCCGATGAATCCACCAAGAAAAACGGAGGCAACAACACCGATCCCAAGAAAGTGCTTTGGAGCCGCGTCGACAACGACACTTACAAAGGGTTGCTCGAAAGCTACCGCACACTGATATGGGCACGCCGCAACAACTCCGATCTGTTCCGCGAGGATGCCGATGTGAACATAGCATCCAACGTATCTTCGAACCGCCACATACGCATGACCCGTGGCGACCGTGAAATGATTCTGCTCGTCAATCCGTCGCGCAACGCCGATGCCACCGTTACAGTGGAAGCAAAGAAAATCAGCGGAGCAAACTATCAGGTGCTCTCCACGAGCGAGAATTTCACCAATCCGGTGATCACAGGCTCAGGCACCATATCGTGCACCATGCCGGCAAGCTCTTATGTAGTGGTGGGAACCACCAACCTCGCCGGAATAGACAATATAACAACCGATGGCCGCACAGATTTCAATGTAAGCGGCTCCGAAGGACAAATAGTGATAACCGGGGATTACACATCGGCTGAAGTCTACGACATCAGCGGACGGCGTTATCCTACGCTCAATGTGCCGGCCGGCCTGTATATAGTGAAGGTAGACGGCACTGTAACAAAAGTAGTGGTGAAGTGACGTAAAAAATCACCTCACCACCCTCTTGGAATTTTTTACCGCCATGCAGTGCCGGACAATCCCGGCACTGCATTTTTATTTATTGTGCCACGAGGCCGCCGTCAATGAGGTAATGGCCCCCTGTGCAGAACGAGGATTTGTCCGAAGCGAGGAAATAGACCAGCTCGGCCACCTCGGCGGGATCGCCCGCACGTCCGCGCATGTATATGCGGTTTTCCTCCTCCCACGACTCATCAAGCGACCGGCCGCTTGCCGCGGCGGAATTTCTGAGAGCATTGTCGGCAAGCGGAGTGCGTATGGTGCCGGCACATACGGCATTCACACGTATCCCCTCCGGGCCGAGGTCTATAGCAAGGCTGCGGGTTATCTGCCCGAGGGCACCCTTTGTCAATCCATAGGCGAAGCTGTGCGGCTTACCCACAAACCATTGGTCCGACACATTGATCACCACGGAGCCGCCTCCTGACTTTATGATATGCGGAACAGCCTCACGAAGGGTGTTGACATTGCCGTATATGTTTATGTCGATCATCTGCCTGAGTTCATCGTCGCTTATATCGAGCAACGTGTTGCTGCGGTGTATGCCTGCGTTTGCAAACACGCTGTGAAGCGCTCCAAAAGCATTGACGGTGGCGTCTACAGCCTTACGTATCGCATCGTGGCTGCGGGTGTCGCCCTCTGTGAAAACCAACCGGGAGGAAGCATCCAGTTCCCCGGCCAGCCGACGGCCTGACTCTCCGTCAATGTCCATGAACCCTACATTCCAGCCCTCAGCCAAGAACTTCCTCACGGCGGCCTCACCTATTCCGGAAGCCCCTCCGGTAACAAATACTGTTTTACACATAATAGCATTTTATTATACACAAAATGAGGCGCACCGTCAACGGTACGCCTCAATGGGTGAACAGTGGGGGTCGAACCCACGACCTTCGGAACCACAATCCGACGCTCTAACCAACTGAGCTATGCTCACCATCTGTTGGTTTTAGTGCTGCAAAGGTAGGCATTATTTTTCAATGCGCAAAACTAATTGCAAAAAAACTTTATCGCGGATACACGGCGCCCGAGGCCGCAAGCAGGGTGTTGCGCATCAGCGAGCATATCGTCATAGGCCCCACACCGCCGGGCACCGGGGTAATAAAGCTGCACAGAGGCGACACAGCTTCAAAATCCACATCGCCGCAAAGACGGAAACCGCTCTTGCGTGTGGCGTCAGGCACACGGGTAGTTCCCACATCGATAACCACGGCTCCGGGCTTCACCATATCGGCGGTAACGAATCCGGGCTGACCGAGGGCGGCTATTATTATATCAGCCGAAAGGCATTTCTCCTTTATATCGGGGGTAGCGCTGTGGCACACTGTCACAGTGGCGTTGCCGGGCTGCGATTTCTGCATCATAAGGGTGGCCATAGGTTTGCCGACGATGTTGCTGCGCCCCAGCACCACGCAATGCTTGCCTTTGGTGTCAATGCCGTAGCGTGCTAGCAGCTGCATTATGCCGGAGGGGGTGGCCGACACGAATGCCGGCAGGCCTATCGACATGCGGCCCACGTTTATGGGATGGAAACCGTCGACATCCTTACGGTAGTCAATGGCCTCTATGACGCGCTGCTCCGAAATGTGGCGCGGCAAGGGCAGCTGCACTATGAATCCGTCGACTTCCGGATCGGCATTCAGGCGTTCGATTGCCGCAAGCAGTTCGGCTTCGGTAACATCAGCCTCATAACGCAGAAGCGATGATGTGAAACCGCACTGCTCGCAAGCCTTGACCTTGGAGGCGACATATGTCTCCGATCCGCCGTCATGGCCCACAAGTATGGCTGCGAGATGTGGACGGCGCCGCCCTGCGGCCACCATAGCCTCCACTTCGGCTGCAATCTCGCGCTTTATGTCATCAGCCGTCTTTTTCCCGTCAATGAGTGTCATAATCAATAAATATCAGTGTGAATGGATAATATGCCTGTTATCTGCGGCGCAGTCCGCGCATCATCTTCATGGGATTCTTCATCGTGGCGGCTGCCTTCATCATCTTGCGCGCATCCTCAAACTGTTTCAGCAGGCGGTTCACCTCCTGAAGCGTAGTGCCTGAGCCGCGTGCTATCCTCTGGCGGCGGCTGCCGTTGATTATTTCGGGATGCTCACGCTCCTTCTGTGTCATAGAGCTTATTATGGCCTCCACGCTCTTGAATGCGTTGTCATCGATATCCACATCCTTTATGGCTTTTCCCACACCGGGAATCATGGAGGCGAGCTCCTTGAGGTTACCCATTTTCTTGATCTGGTGGATCTGGGCAAGGAAGTCGTTGAAGTTGAACTGGTTCTTGGCGATCTTGCGCTGAAGGGCCTCGGCCTCCTTCTCGTTATAGGCGTTCTGCACACGCTCCACGAGCGAGACAACGTCGCCCATGCCGAGAATACGGTCAGCCATACGCGATGGATGGAACAGGTCGAGAGCCTCCATCTTCTCGCCCGTGCCCACAAACTTGATGGGCTTGGTCACCACGGTGCGGATCGACAGCGCGGCACCGCCGCGTGTGTCGCCGTCGAGCTTGGTGAGCACAACGCCGTCGAAATCGAGGCGGTCGTTGAACTCCTTGGCTGTGTTCACCGCGTCCTGTCCGGTCATGGCGTCGACCACAAACAGGGTTTCCTGCGGCTTGACGGCATTCTTGATGGCCTCGATCTCGTTCATCATCTCCTCGTCGACGGCAAGACGTCCGGCCGTATCGACGATAACGAGGTCAAGATGGTTGGCCTTGGCATAACGGATAGCGTTCAAGGCTATCTCCACCGGATTCTTATTGCCCTCCTCGGTGTAGACGGGCACCTCGATCTGCCCGGCTATCACTTTCAGCTGGTCAATGGCTGCCGGACGGTAGACGTCGCATGCCACGAGCAGCGGACGGCGCCCCTGCTCGCTTTTGAGCTTGCGCGCTATCTTTCCGGAGAAGGTCGTCTTACCCGAACCCTGAAGACCCGACATAAGGATCACCGTAGGATTGCCCGAAAGATTGAGCTTGGCGGTGTCGGCGCCCATAAGCTCGGTAAGCTCGTCGTGGACAATCTTCACCATAAGCTCACGCGGCTTGAGGGCGTTGAGCACATCGCGGCCGAGTGCCTTGGTCTTCACAGTGTCGGTGAACTGTTTGGCCACCTTATAGTTCACGTCGGCGTCAAGGAGGGCGCGGCGCACATCCTTGAGCGTTTCGGCAATGTTTATTTCAGTGATTTTGCCCTCGCCTTTGAGGAGCTTGAAACTTCGTTCGAGGCGTTCGCTAAGATTTTCAAACATATATTATCGTTATGTCGGTGTCGGTTAATGATTCTGTCAGTCTTTTACAAGGCGGTTTGTGGCCGTGTCGGGGAATATTATGCGGGGGCGGAACGTGCGGGCCTCTTCCTCCTCCATCGAGGCATAGGCTATGATGATGATCACATCGCCGGGCTGCACCTTACGGGCTGCGGCGCCGTTGAGGCATATCATGCCCGATTCACGCGGACCGGGTATGGTGTAGGTGTCGAAGCGCTCGCCGTTGTTGTTGTTGACTATGTACACCCTCTCGCCCGGCAGTATGCCTGCGGCCTCGAGCAGTGCCTCGTCCACGGTTATGCTGCCTATATAGTCGAGACAGGCTTCGGTTACAGTGACACGATGGATTTTGGATTTTAGCATTTCCAGTCTCATAGTGCTGTTGTATATGGTTATGGTGTCAGTATCTGATGTTGTCTATAAGCCTTACTCCGCCGCAGAACACGGTGACACACCCCACGGGGTGCTCCGTCTCGTCCCACGACTCCACGGGCTGCATCGTCACGGGATCCACTATCTCGTAATACTCCACCCGTGTCAAGGGAAACGAGTCGATGGTGTCGGTGACATAGCGGCGCGTCTCGGCCACAGTATGGTCACGTGCCCATTCAAGGCTTTCGGCCAAGGTACGGTATATAACCGGAGCCACTGCACGGGCTTCGGCACTGAGCCTTACATTGCGGCTCGAAAGAGCCAATCCGTCAGGCTCGCGGCGTATCGGACAGGCCACTATCTCCACCGGCGAGCCTACAATCTCCACGAGGCGGCGTATCACAGCTATCTGCTGAAAATCCTTCTCGCCGAAATAAGCGCGGGTGGGATTCACATATTCAAACAAACGGCTGACGATCTGCGCCACACCGTTGAAATGTCCCGGACGCATGGCGCCCTCCATCACGGCAGCTACACCCCCGAGATCAAACTCGCGGGTGTCAGGCTCCGGATAGATCTCCTCTACGGCCGGAGCGAACACCACATCAACCCCGGCCTGCTCAAGCAGCCGGCAGTCGGCCTCCAATGTGCGGGGATAAGTGGCGAGATCCTCGGGATTGTTGAACTGCGTGGGGTTTACAAACACGCTCACCACCACTGTGTCGTTGTCGTTGCGCGCGCGCTCCACCAGCGACAGATGGCCTTCATGAAGCGCCCCCATAGTGGGCACTAACCCTATTGAACCTTGTGCGGAGCCGAGGCGCCGCTTAATATCCGCTATAGTGTTGATTATATCCATTTTTCGGTTAATTTTCAACTTGCTCCTGAACGGGCGCCGCAAAGTTACTGATTTTTTTTCAAGTAAAAGCCGCTTTAAGTAATTCCACCCTAATATTCCACATTATTTTAAAAGAGTACATATCTGCGCAGGAAATTCCGCCAACGAAATCCACCTGCAAAGCAATAAGGTCCACGACTATAACAGAATTAAAAATCACAACATTTTACACCCTCACAATAAAACAACCAAAATATTTTCCAATCCACCATCAAATATTCCATTTTTAACTCCCATTACAATTACACTTCTGCATATCAGTATGTTATACATTTACAACCATCCACAATACTACCTATTTTTACGCAATTTTTCCATCAAACACCAACCTAATTATATTTTTATCGTGCTAAAATTTGCAAAATTCATTCATTATTTCTATATTGCAGCCCTAAAGTTTAGTGCACTGACTTTACAACTAAATTATTAACTCCAAAAATTTATTACTATGCTATCCAACCCCTCTCCACAAAAGTTCCTATCGGATATGGAACTACCGGCTAACGAAGCATTATTAGTCACCGGCGGAAAAAGTGAAACAGACACCGCCAATAATTGTCCTTGCCCAACCAACAATTGCAAATGCAATCTAAGAGATTGCATAATCACCAATAATGGCGGCAAGATCTGTGGCTTATAATCTTTAATTATTCCTCTCTCCTCATTTTCACCATATACTAATCCCATTTGCATATTATGAAATATAGCCAATACAATACAATTATTCAGGCAAACAGTCACCTGAAAGCTGTTTATAACGCATTGTGGGATCGATTAGTGCTTATCAACAACGATATAGATCTGATCAACATCGACACGTTACCTTCACACATAAGTCAGAAACTGGCTGAAAGTCGGATGCTTATTGAGGATAATGTAGATGAATCGGAATATGTCGAAAACTTAAGAAGCCAAGCGATACAGGACAGTGCTAATTCCTTTATGTTGATCATAAATCCTACATTACGTTGCAACTTCAATTGCTGGTATTGCTATGAAAGTCATATAACTTCAAGCGATATGACGGAGGAGGTATATGAACGCACATGCCGATGCATCGATATGCTGACGCAGAGAAAAAAGAAGCTGTCCATATCTTTTTTCGGCGGCGAACCGCTGCTGTGCTATGAAAATATAGTGGCTCCTATAATGAAATACGCCACAGAGAAAGGAAAAAACAACGATTGCGAAACAGATTTCAACTTTACCACGAACGGCTATCTCATAACCGACAGCATGATAGCGGATTTCAGAAATTACAATGTAACCAACTTCCAAATAACATTGGATGGCGGCCGGGAAACACACGACTGCACAAGGACACCCCGCAATGCTGTTTCCTACCACAAAATCATCACCGCCATCAAAAAGTTGACCGACAACGGTTTTTCCGTCACTCTGAGGCTGAACTTAAACGGCAGCACAATCAACGGAGCCTTTTCCATCTCCGATGACTTCAAGAATCACCAGTCGAAACAACTTATCAAGGTCTCAATCCATCAGATATGGCAGGATAGAGATAAAGGTGAGGATATCCGAGCACAGCAATACAATCTTTATGAGCATTTTGCCAAGAATGGCTTTGACATAGAGATAAGCAAAACTCATCAATTAAAAAATCCCTGTTATGCAGATCGGAAAAATTCTTATATTATAAATTCCGATGGGCGACTATTCAAATGCACTGCGGTTGACTTTGCAAATACCGAGGCTACCGGCTGTCTGGATTCATCCGGCTGTCTAACCTCCAACGATTCATCAATCGACAAAGTCCACAACCTACGCAAGAACTCCCCTCACTGCGCCCAATGCCGCATAATGCCCCTTTGCAACGGCGGATGCTATAAAAACGTATGGTTCCGCAACAATAGATCCGGTATAAAATGCCTTCATCCTTCGGATAAAGAAAAGGACATTGAGGTGGCTAAAATAGTCGAGGATCTTTTATTCCTTGAGATGCTCTCAAAAAAATATAATACAACCTTTTAATAGAACCACCTATGAGAAAATCCTTTATTCCCAATGGATTTTGTAAGGTCATCACAACAGGAATGCTGATGGCTGTGGCATTGGAGTCCGGCGCAACGGTAGGCGGCATAGTGATCAGCGCAGAGGATCAGGAGGCTATTCCGGGGGTGCAGATAACATATATGTTGCCCGACTCAACAATAGCAGGACGAACCGTGTCGGATCAGAACGGGAGATTCCTGATTGATTCACGCGGCATCAAAAACGCCAGCTTGCGGCTGACTCTTACCGGCTACAACGGCTCTACCGTGACATTGGGTCACGACAATGATGACGAGGATGTGGGCGAAGTATGGCTTACGCCTGTTGCAACCCGACTCGACGAAGTCACCGTGGAGGGCCAGCGAATATTGACTAAGAGCAACAAATTCATAATATATCCCGATGAGTCGGAACTTAACACCGCATCGACAGTAACCGATGTTCTCGCCAATATGTCACTCCCGGGCCTCAAGGTGAACGCTTTTGAAAACACCGTGAGCATCTACAACAAGAACGCCGTCTATAAGATAAACGGAGTGGAAAGGTCGTGGCAGGATGTTATGGCTCTGAACCCCTCCACAATAATGAGGATAGACTATGTGGATCATCCCGTAGGCCGCTACATGGGCAATGACGCAGGGGGCATAATAGAGATAACGCTCAAACCCGCCACTCGGGGCGGAAGCCTCTTCCAGCAGATACGCGAAGAAACCACTATGCTCAACGGCTACAACACAACAGCACTGACTTACATAAACCGCAGGTCGGAGTTCAGGCTCAACTACGGTCTCAACTGGATACGCAACGACAACGGGATATGGGGCGAATCAACCCATTACCTCAACAGCGAGCGCCCCGCCACACAATATAAATCCGACAACAACACATCAGCACACAACTATGTGAATAACATCAACGCATCCTATACACTGGGGCTAAATCATGATGCCGTGATAGACATAACCGGAGGAGTGAAATGGGACAACGACATAACCCACCATCCGGACATAACCACAATCACCGCCACTCCCGGATCGCCTGACGAGGAGTACCATGAGTCACAGCGCAGCCACTGGGTGATAACCGATTTCGGCGCCGGTGTCAGTTACACACGCAACCTCTCCACTCCGGAGCGTCTTATCAGCGCCAAGATAGAGTATTCGGGCACAGTGGAACACAAAAAGGATTTTCTCAGTCAGCCTGACGCCGTGTTCAACACCGCATCACGATCCACACCTTCGGTTATAACAGCCGAGTTAGACTGGAATTTCCCGATAGGCAAAATCAACATGAATGCCGGCATATCGGAAAAATACCTGTTCTCAAAGGTAACCCACACAGGCACCGCCTACGAACGGTCATCACCCCGCAACAACACTCTGTACCCTTACGTGGGAATAGACGGACGAATAGGCAACAAATGGTCGTACAATGCCATCGGAGCCTTGAAATACTACTCATTCCGCGAAAACGGCGCAAAATCCGACGAAGTGTTTCCCGCCGGGTATATGAGCCTCACATATATGCCGTCAACAGTATTACGAATCACACTTGACGGCGAATACAGTCAGTATCTTACAGCCCTGTCGGAACGAACGGATTATTTCAGTGTCACAGACAACCTCAACGCCGTGCGCGGCAATCCGAATCTAAAGAATCTTGAATGCGCCCAGATATCATTGAGCCCGGTATATTATAAAAATCCGTGGTCATTGAGCGGCTTCGTGACACTAAAGCGATACTGGCACCCAAGGATGTTAGACGTGACATTTGAAGATCCCTACTATGTTACACGGCAGTCATGTATCTCCAACTGGGACTTAATAATAGGGCATTTACAGGCATTCTACACTCTGAAACCGGCAAAGGAGATGACTATGAACTTTTCAGGCGAATGCTCAATTATCCGCTCTTTGGCCTATATGCCGAATACGACAGTCGGATCCACCGAATATGATGTGAATGCCGGATACTATTTCAATTACAAATCATGGTCAGCCTTTGCAAAATGGGAATCGAAATATATCTACACCCAAGGCTATAAACGCAGGGAAAGACCATCGGCAATCTACCTGATGGGATCATGGGCCTACCGCAACATAGTGCTGGGAGCCTATGCCACTTTCAAGCTCAAACGCGACATATCCGAGGAAACTTTCTTTCGCAACCCGGACATTGACCGTTACACATGGAACGGGATTGACGGAGGCCAGTCACGCATAGCTCTCAGCTTCACCTACAAGATTTCGGTAGGGCGCAAGGGCAACGGTCGCAATCCGCAGTCAACCCTCGGAGCCGACAAGGGGGACTGACGGATTCGGAGATTCGCAGATGAACAGGGAGAAGTTAACACTGCCGTAGGCGCGGTGTTCGCGGAAGCCGGGAAGTGCTGAAAAGTCATACCGCGAGGAGTGCTCCACGATAACGAGGGTGCCCTCCTCCACCATCGGTGAGGAGAGGATAAGCCCGGGTATCTCGGCGAAGCGCGGATGGTCGTAGGGCGGATCGGCGAATATGAAACCGAAGCCGGTGCGGCATGAGGCAATGAACCGGAACACATCGCCGGTGACAAGCCTGAGCCTGTCCGTGCATCCGAGCTTACGGGCCACATCGGATATGAAGCGGGCCTGTACAGAGGCTTTCTCCACGGCTGTGACATGGGCCGCGCCGCGCGACAGCAGTTCGAATGTGATGGCACCGGTGCCCGCAAACAGGTCAAGGGCGCGGATTCCCTCTATGTCGATGAGGTTCTCGATCACGTTGAAAATGTTTTCACGCGCAAAATCGGTGGTGGGGCGGGCTGTGATGCGGGATGGCACGTCGAAACGGCGTCGCCCGTATTCCCCTCTTATTATTCGCATAGATGCATTATTCTTAAATCAAACGGAAGCCGGGCCGACACTGACCAGCGGGAGCCGGAGGGCATGATCACAGGCATCAGGCGGCCGAGATAGGGACGCAGCATTGATGTGGCCTCGGCACGCCATTCCTGATCGCCGGTAAACGACACCCCGGTAAGGGCCGGATCAAGGGAGAGCGTTTTCAAAGCGGCCATGACATAGTAGGCTCCGTCGGCGGCAGCG
>OGXX01001084.1_pt1 | contig 28648 bp, 27 predicted proteins | sample 1576301 | NCBI WGS metagenome assembly OGXX01 (sample SAMEA3541469, study PRJEB24748) | human gut metagenome | biome: human gut; feature: human-associated habitat; material: faeces | place: China | collected 2012
GCCGAAGGCCGCGCGGCGGAATGCTCTGCGCGGCAACTGCGCACGCTTTGCACAGAGCCATAAGGAGGGTGTTTTCATGGAACGGGAAAGGCTGATGAAAAAAGAGGAGCGGTTTCGCACCGCGGTGCGCGCGGCGCGCGTGCTGTATGTGCTCGCAGGGGCTGCGGTGGCGGTATGCGGGGCGTTGCGGCAAAACAGCTATTCGCTGATCAATGCGCTTTGCACATTTCTGCTGGTTCCGGCGCTATGGGCGGCGCGCCGTCTGCTTCGCTGGGAGGGCGGCTGGCAGATTGAGCTTTTCGTTTATGCGTTTGCCTGCCTGGGCTGGACGCTCGGCGGCGCTGCAGAATGTTATGAAACCATCCCGCATTTCGACAAGCTGGTGCACATGCTTTCCGGGGTGTTCGTATCCATGCTGGCGTTGGCGCTGTTCCGTATGCTGGAACGCGAACGCCCCATTGCGGCGCAGGGAAAGGCAACCGCATGCCTGTTTGTGCTGTTCGCGTCAATGGCGGTGGCGGGAATGTTTGAGCTGTGTGAATATGCGCTTGCGCCGCTTGTCGGACGGGATTTGCAGCATGTGCTGGATACGGGCGTTTCGGATACCATGGGGGATCTGTTCGTTTGCCTCGTGGGCACGCTTGCAAGCGTGGCGCTGCTCATACGCTCCTTCCGCGGGAAGCATGATTTTTTAACCGACGCGGCGAACGCCTTTGCGTTGCAAAACGGCGCGCGGATGGCGTGACTTTTACCACTGCGCCGTTTCAAGCCAGGCGGCAATGTCCTCGGCCAGCGCGCCGCCAAGCCTCTGCACTGCCGCAGCGAGCGCTGCGCCTGTAAGCGGTGCGCCGAGCAGCGCATCCGGCAGCGCACGGATGAAGGCTTCATCCATCGCGTCGGACCAGGCGCGCGCCTCCTGCACCACGCCGTTTTGAAGGACGAATGCAAGCTCCAGCCCGCCCCATGGAAAGCGCGTTTCCAGCGTAAGGTTGAAGGCGGGGGTTGCGCCCATGCGCCATTCCCAGGAAGCATGCCGTTCCTCTGCGGCGGCAAGGCGCGCAGGGTCGAACACTGCCTCCGAAACCGTTTCGTATGCGCCGTATTCGCGCGCAAACGCTGCAACGACCGCCGCGCGCATGGAATCCACGGTGATGTGGGCCCCGTATTCACAAAGGTTGCAAACGCGCGCGCGCACGCTTTCAACGCCTTTTGCCGCAAGTTTTGCGGGGGAAGGGGCAAGGTACTTGCCGAGATTTTCCATGTCTACATTTACAAGAAGCGTGCCGTGGTGCATGCCTGCCTCCCGGGAGAAGCGGAAAGCGTTGCCGGAAAACTTTGCGCCGGCATCCGTCACAAGGTCGTTGCGCCCGGTGAAGCGCGCATGAACGCCGAGCGAGCGCACCGCGGCAAGGATTACGGAAAGCTGGCGCGCAAGGTCATATTCCCCGCGTGGGGTCACAAACGTGAAGTTCAGGTTGCCAAGGTCGTGGTACACCGCGCCGCCGCCCGTGGTGCGCCGGGCAAGGCGGCCCCCATCCTTTGCAAGGAGCTCCGTGCGGCATTCGCGCCATGCGTTCTGGTTGCGGCCGATCACAACGGTGTGCCGGTTTTGCCAAAGGTAAAGCGTCACGCCCTGCTGGGGGGAATCAAACAAAAGCTCCTCCACGGCAAGGTTGTGCCATGGATTGCATGTGGTGCCGGACAAAAATCTGTTCATGTGGAATCTCCTGTTGCGGCGAGCCGAATTTAAATACCACAATATCATATCCTTTTTTCAGAACATCGGCAAGAATTTAACTACCCTTTCGAGAGAAATTGGTTTAAAATATGAGTTAGAATATAAGATAGGAGAAGGATTCCGTGTCCGGAGCTTACTCCAATCCCGAACCGAGGTGGTATTTGTGAACGCTTATCTGGATGAAGTCGCGCTTTACCTGTTCAATGAGGGGAAGTCCGCCTACGCATACCGTGCGCTCGGCTGCCACAGCGTGTGCACGGAAGACGGCTATGATGCGTTCCGCTTTGCCGTGTGGGCGCCGAATGCGCGCGCGGTGAGCGTTGTGGGAAGCTTTAACGGATGGAACCCGGAAGCCGACCCCATGGAACCCTGCGGCACAACGGGCGTATGGCAGGCCTGCATTGGCATCGCGCATATCGGGGACACCTACAAATACGCAATTCAAACCAAAGAGGGCCGGCTGATCTACAAGGCGGACCCGTTTGCGTTTTACAGCCAAAACAGGCCCGAGACGGCATCCATTGTTTGGGATATCGGCGGCTATGAATGGCGCGATACGGCGCATATGGAGGCACGCGGGCAGTATGACCCGCACCAGTCCCCCATGAGCATTTACGAGGTGCACCTTGGCTCGTGGCGTGCAGGGCTTGATTATGAAGCGCTTGCGTTTGAACTTGTGAATTATCTGGTGGACATGGGCTACACGCATGTGGAGCTGATGCCCCTGTGCGAATATCCGCTGGATGACAGCTGGGGGTATCAGATCACGGGGTATTATTCCATCACCGCGCGCTATGGGACGCCGCAGCAGTTCAAAGCGCTGGTGGACGCATGCCACCGTGCAGGCATTGGTGTAATCCTGGATTGGGTGCCCGCTCACTTCACGCGGGATGCGCATGGCCTTCGCCGGTTCGACGGCACGGCGCTTTACGAACACCCGGACCCGCGGCGTGGCGAGCAGCCGCAGTGGGGCACGATGCTCTTTAACCTGGAGCGCAGCGAAGTGCAAAGCTTCCTCATCTCCAACGCTGTATTTTTCTTAAAGGAGTACCATATTGACGCGCTGCGTGTGGACGCGGTGAGCTGTATGCTCTACCTCGACTATGGGCGGGACGGCGATTATCTGCCCAACCGCTTCGGCGGCAACGAGAACCTTGCCGCGGTTGATTTCTTCACACGCCTTTCCAAAACGGTGCACCGGGAATGCCCGGGCGCGCTTTTGATCGCGGAAGAAAGCACGGCATTTCCGCACGTTTCCGGGCCCGTGGAGAAAGGCGGCCTTGGGTTTGACTTCAAATGGAACATGGGCTGGATGAACGACACGCTTTCTTACTGCAAGCTGGACAGCCTCTTTCGCCGCTACCATCACGATAAGCTGACGTTTTCGATGTGCTATGCGTTTTCGGAGCATTATATCCTGCCGTTTTCGCACGACGAGGTTGTGCACATGAAGAACTCGCTCATCGGCCGGCTTCCGGGAACATATGACGAAATGTTTCAGCAGCTGCGCCTGCTTTATATGTATCAATACGCTCACCCGGGCAAGAAGCTGCTGTTCATGGGCGGCGAGTTCGGCCAGTTCGCGGAATGGGATTTCCGCGCCTCTTTGGACTGGCACCTGCTGGATTATCCCCGCCATGCGGCAATGCGCGAATTTGTAAAGGCGCTCAACCGGTTTTACCGCAACAGCCCCGCGCTCTATGCGCGCGACGACGGCTGGGAGGGCTTTGAATGGCGCAGCGTGGATGATTCCGCCCACAGCGTAATCGCTTTCAGCCGCTTTGGGCCGGAGGGCGAGCTGCTCTGCTGCTTTAATTTCACGCCTGTAGCACACCGGCCGTATTCCGTTCGCCTGCCGTTTGCGGCGGCGCTTACCCGCGTCATGTCGAGCCTTGGACAGCCGTCGCCCGGCGTGCTTTCCACCGTGCCGGAGGAGGGCGGCGAATACCGCGCAGAGATCCCGCTCGGGCCGTATGAGGCTGTTTACTATCGCCTTACGCGGCGCGATGCTGCGGAATAATCATTCCCACCAAAAGGAGGAACACGCGTATGATCAAGAAACGCATGGTTGCAATGTTGCTGGCCGGCGGGCAGGGCACGCGCCTTGGCGTGCTCACAAACCGCACGGCAAAACCGGCGGTTCCCTTCGGGGGGAAATACCGCATCATCGACTTTCCGCTGTCCAACTGCGTCAACTCCGGCGTGGATACCGTGGGCGTGCTGACGCAGTACGAGCCGCTCGAGCTCAACGGGTACCTTGGCAACGGCAGCGCGTGGGACCTGGACCGCAACTCCGGCGGCGTTTATGTGCTTCCGCCTTATGTCAAGGGCAGCCGCGGCGAGTGGTATTCCGGCACGGCGAACGCCATCTGCCAGAACATCGGCTTCATTGAGCGGTATTCCCCGGAATATGTGCTGATCCTTTCCGGCGACCATATCTATAAAATGGATTATTCCGCCATGCTGCGCCACCACATGGAAAAACGGGCGGATGCCACCATCGCCGTTTTGCAGGTGCCCATGGCGGAAGCACACCGCTTCGGCATCATGAACACGGATGCGGAAGACCGCATTGTGGAATTTGAGGAAAAGCCGAGGCAGCCCAAGAGCGATAAGGCTTCTATGGGGATTTATATCTTCACATGGCCGGTGCTGCGCGAATTCCTGATGCGGGACGACCGCAATCAGGCGTCCCAGCACGATTTCGGCAAGAACATCATCCCCGCAATGCTGCAGGATGGCAGGCGCATGTTTGCCTACCGCTTTGACGGTTACTGGAAGGATGTCGGCACCGTGCAGAGCCTTTGGGAAGCCAACATGGATCTCATCAAGGATGAACCGGAGCTGAATCTTGGCGATAAGGACTGGCGCATTTACAGCCGCAGCGCCATCATGCCCGCGCATTACATGGGCAGGCATGGCAGCGCAGTCCGCTCCATCGTGACCGAAGGGTGCGATGTGGACGGCGCCATCCGCCACAGCGTGCTGTTCGCGGGCGTAACCATTGGCGAGGGGGCTGAGGTTTCGGATTCCGTGGTGCTGCCGGGCGCACGCATCGGCGCAAATGCGGTGGTGAAAAAAGCCATCGTGGGCGAGAACGCCACTGTGCATGCGGGCGCTGTTGTAGGTGCGCCGCCTGCGGAGAACGACCCGCCGTACGATACATCGCTCACGGGGGATATTACGCTCGTTGCAAGCAACACATCCATCCGCCCGGGTGCGCGCGTGCCCGCCGGCATGATTGTGAACGCCGATACCTTCGGCGGGAAGGAGGGGTAACGGTATGACGGACAATGCATTCGGCCTCATTTACACCGGGGAATCCAACATGCAGCTCAGGGAACTCACATATTCGCGCTCCATCGCGGCTGTGCCGTTCGCCGGGCGCTACCGCTGCATTGATTTCATCCTTTCAAGCCTTGTGAACACGGGCATCACCAACGTGGGGATCATTACGCAGAAGAATTACCACTCGCTGATGGATCACCTCGAGTCCGGAAAGGAATGGGATTTGCACCGCAAGCGGGACGGCCTTTTCATCCTGCCCCCGTTCGTCACCCGGGACAACACGGGCATTTACCGCGGCACCATCGATGCGCTGCGCTCCGTGCTCGGCTACATTCGCCGCAGCGCCCAGCGCTACATCGTGCTCACAGGCAGCCATACCATCTATAACACCACATTTACGGACATGCTCGCGCAGCATATCCGAACCGGTGCGGACATTACCATAATGTACAACGAGGAGGCAGGCTTCGATCCGGAGGATCAATACATGGATCTGCGCCTTGCGCTGCACGAAAGCGGCCGCGTGACGGACTTGCAGCTTGACCCGTACCGCCCGCTTTCGGGCCTCCAATCCTGCGATACCTATGTGATGGAGAAGACGCTGCTTGAATACCTGATCGAGGAAGCCGCCGCACACGATTACACGGATTTCACGCGGGATGTGCTCCTCCGGCATGTGGACTCGCTGAAAATCTATGGCTGGCGGTATGACGGCTATGTGGCGCGCCTCAATTCGCTCACGAGTTTCTTCCGGCACAATATGGCTGTGCTTGACCGCGCGGTGCGGGAGGATCTGTTCAACCGCGAGCATCCCATTTACACCAAGGTTAAGGATGAAGCGCCCGCGCGCTACGGCCAGCATGCCTCCGTGCGCAACAGCCTGGTGGCGGACGGCTGCGTTGTGGAAGGCACGGTTGAAAACAGTGTGCTGTTCCGTGGCGTGCATGTGGGGGAAGGCAGCGTTGTACGCGACTGCATCCTGATGCAGGCATCGGATATTCATTCCGGTTCAGAGCTCAACCATGTCATCCTCGATAAGGGGGTAACGGTGAAGAACAGCCGCCGCCTGGCCGGATACGACAGCTTCCCGATCATCGTGCGCAAGGGCAGTGTGATCTGAACCGCGGGCCAAGCCTCCGGCGCAACGGGATCCCCCGCCGGTGCGCTGCACGGCGCACACAGAAAGGAATGCTTATGAGCGAAACAAAACGCGAAACCAAATTGAAGGTACTTTTTGCGGCAAGCGAATGCCTGCCGTTCGTGAAAACCGGCGGCCTTGCGGATGTGGCGGGCGCGCTTCCCGCACAGCTCTGCCGGGATGGTGCGGACGCACGCATTGTGCTGCCGTTTTACAAACCCGTTAAGGAAAAATACAAGGCGCAGTGCCATCATGTGTGCGATTTCATCCTGCGCCTCGGGTGGCGCAGCCAGTATTGCGGCATAGAACAGCTTGTGCACGGCGGAGTAACCTACTACTTTATCGATAACGAATATTACTTCGGCCGGGATTATATTTACGGCAGCTTCGATTCCGCAGAGGGCGAGCGCTTCGCCTATTTTTCCAAGGCCATTCTGGAGATGCTGCCGCGCATCGGCTTTATGCCGGATGTGCTGCATTTGAACGACTGGCAGACCGCCATGGCCGCGCCGCTTCTCAAACTGCAATACGCTTCCGAAGATCCGGCCTATTCGCGCGTGCGTACGCTCCTCACGATTCACAACCTCCGCTATCAGGGCATTTTTGATCGCGGCTTTATGGACGAGCTGCTTTCGCTCGGCGCGCCGTGCTTTGACCCGCACCTGCTGGAATACAACGGATGCATAAACTTTTTGAAGGGCGGCATTGTATATGCGGACCGCATCGGCACTGTGAGCCCCACCTATGCCCGTGAGATTTTAACGCCCTATTACGGCGAAGGGCTTGACGGCGTGCTGCGGGAACGCGAGCACGCGCTCACCGGCCTTTTGAACGGCATCGACACGGCGTATTTCAACCCGGGGGACGACCCTGCGCTTCCCGCATGCTACGCTTTGGGCAACATGGCCGGCAAGGCCGCCTGCAAGGCGGCTCTGCAAAGGGAGCTGGGCCTTTCGGAACGCCCGGATGTACCCGTTGCGGCGCTTGTTTCGCGCCTCACGGATCAGAAGGGGCTGGATCTTCTCGAGCATGTGCTTGCGGAGATTATGGAACAGGATCTGCAGCTCGTGGTGCTCGGAACGGGCGATGCGCGCTATGAGCAGCTTTTCTCCTGGGCCTCCTGGCGCTACGGCAGCCGCTTTGCCGCGCACATGGCCTATAACGAGGGGCTTGCGCACCGCGTGTATGCAGGCGCGGACCTGTTCCTGATGCCCTCCCGCTTTGAGCCCTGCGGCCTTTCACAGATGATTGCCCTGCGCTATGGCGCGGTGCCTGTCGTGCGGGAAACGGGCGGCCTTGTGGACAGCGTGGAACCCTACAACCGCTTCACCGATGCGGGCGTGGGCTTCTCATTCCTCAACTACAACGCGCATGAGCTGCTTTTTACAATACAGCATGCAGTGGCCTATTATCACGGGGATAAGGACCTTTGGGCGCGCCTCGTCCAACGCGGCATGGCGTGCGATTTTTCCTGGGAGCGGGCGGCAAAACAGTATGAAACGCTGTACGCCCAAATGCTCTCCTGAATTCAGCAAACATTCACCGAAGGGGGATTCATGTTCGAAGGTATTTTGCATGATTCCATTGGGGCGCGTTTCCGCGCCCCGTTTGGCGCCGTGCCGTGCGGCACGGATGTGCGCCTCTCCATCCGCGTGCCGGATCCCGCCGTGCGTGCACGGCTGCGCCTTTGGGTGGGAAACGCGGAGCGCATTGTGGAGGGCCGCCGTGCGGGGGACTATTACGAATTTCTGTTTCAGGCAAAACATACCGGGCTGATCTGGTATTACTTTCTTTTAGAGGCGCCCGGGGTGGAGACGCCCGGCGTGGAGACGCCCGGCGTGGAGACGCGCTATTACGGGGGGCGCAGCGGCGCCGGCGCGGTGTACGATTATCCGCCCCCTTCCTACCAGATTACCGTGTATGACCCGGCATTCCAAACGCCCGCCTGGTTTCGGGAAGGGATTGCCTATCAGGTGTTTGCGGACCGCTTCCACAGGAGCGGCGAACGCGGCGGACTTGCGCGCACGGAATACCACCGCGCGCTTGGGCGCAGCGTAGCGTTGCATGAGGAATGGAATGCGCCGGTGCTTTACGAGCCGCTGCCCGGAAAGAAGGATTACGATCCCTGCGATTTTTATGGCGGTGACCTGCGCGGCCTTGCCGAAAAGCTGCCGTATCTCAAGAGCCTGGGCGTAACCTGCCTGTATCTGAACCCGATCTTTGAATCGCCCACAAACCACCGCTACAACACGTCGGACTATCTTCGCATCGACCCCGTGCTGGGGGATGAGGGCGACCTCCGCATGCTCGTTGCGGCGGCGAAGGAAGCGGGGATGCACATCATTCTCGACGGGGTGTTTTCCCACACGGGGGACGACAGCGTATACTTCAACCGCTATGGCCGTTATCCGGGGCCCGGCGCATATCAATCCAGAGAATCGCCGTATTTTGAATGGTATGATTTCCGCGCCTGGCCGGACAGCTACCGCGCCTGGTGGGGATTCCCGACGCTGCCGGAGGTCAACGAGCTTACGCCCTCCTACATGGAGTTCGTTGCAGGGGTGCTCTCGCATTATGCAGCGCTCGGCCTCACCTCCTGGCGGCTGGATGTAGCAGATGAGCTGCCGGATGAATTCATCGCTTTTTTGCGCGCGCGGCTCAAAGCAATTGATCCGGAGGGGCTGCTTCTGGGCGAGGTGTGGGATGACGCTTCCAACAAAGAAGGCTTCGGCGCACGGCGGGCCTATGTGGACGGCGCGGAGCTTGATTCCGTGATGAATTATCCGCTGCGGGACGCGCTTTGCGATTTCTTTTTGTACCGCACGGATGCAAACGGCCTTGCAGCGCGGCTTTTCGCGCTTCGGGAAAACTATCCGAAACCATTTTACGATGCCTGCTTGAACCTGCTCGGCAGCCACGACACGCCGCGCATCGCAACGGTGCTCGGCGGTGCGCCGCACCGGGATGCGCTCACGCGGGAGGAACAGGCCAGGTTCCGCCTGAGCCCGGATGCAGCGGCGCGCGGCAAGGCGCGCCTTGCGCTTGCGCAGATGCTGCTGTTTTCGCATCCGGGCGTACCCTGCACCTATTATGGCGATGAGATTGGCATGTTCGGCATGGCTGATCCGTTTTGCCGCGCACCGTACCCCTGGGGTGCGGAGGACGAGGCGCAGCTTGCGCAATACCGCCGCATTGCTGCGGCGCGGCGCGCTTCAAAAGCACTTTCTGAAGGCGCATGCGGCTTTGCGGCGCTCACGCCGGAGCTGTTTGCAATCCTGCGCACCGCAGGCGGGGAAAGCGCACTGACGCTTGTGAACCGCTCGGAGCGTGCGGAACGCGTAACGGTTGCGGCAGAAGCGTTCCAGCGCGGGCCGGATGGGGCGCGCATGTTCCTTGCCCCCGCGTATATGGAGGCGATCACGGGCATGCGCATCACATGCAGCGAAGGGACGCTGAACCTTGTCCTTCCGCCGCTTTCCGGCGCAATGCTGATTTCAGAAAAAAGTGGCAAAATGCGTTGAACCGCCGGGTATGATGTGGTACAATGCCCACAGCGTCCGCCGCATGATATGGGAAACGGACGCAGAGACTATAAAAAACCGATACGGAGGAATATACCCATGATCAACAAGAACATGACCATTGAGCAGATCCTGCGCGTGGATGTCGGCACGGCGGACATTCTTCAGGAAAGCGGCATGCATTGCCTTGGCTGCGTAATGGCGAGCGGCGAGGACCTTGAGCAGGCGTGCGCGGTGCACGGCATCAATGTGGATGAGCTCGTGGAGAAGCTGAACGCATATTTGGAAACCAAATAAACCGGCAATGACAACAAAAAAGCTTGTACAAGGCGCCCTGATCGGGGCGCTTTATGCGGCGCTGACGCTTGCGGCCGCTCCCATCAGCTTCGGGTTGATGCAGGTGCGCGTTTCCGAAGCGCTCTGCATCCTTCCGTTTTTCACCTCTGCAGCCGTGCCGGGGCTTTTCATTGGCTGCCTTGTGGCCAACCTCGCAGGCGGAGCGGTGCTTTATGATGTGGCGTTCGGGAGTTTGGCGACGCTGCTCGCCGCGCTGCTGACGCGTTGGTTCAAAAAGCGTGGGTTTTCCAAGTGGCTTGCGCCGCTGCCTGCGGTTGTGGTGAATGCGCTCATCGTGGGCGCGCTGATGACGCTTGTGTATTTGCCGGGCGAGGTCACGTACCTTGCGGGCGCGGCCTATGTGGGCGCAGGGCAGGCGATTGCATGCTACGGCCTCGGCATGCCGCTTCTTTATGTGCTGGAACGGTACGGCGGGAAGTTGCTGCAGGGCTGATGGAAATATATTATCCAGAAAATATTGCCTTGCCATGCATCGGTGATATAATAATAAACATCTGGTATGCTTTCGAATGAAGCTCATACTGCACACAACCAAAGGAGGAAAAGAAAACATGAAGCAAAGAAAACTCTTGAGCCTGCTGATTGCGCTTGCGATGACACTTGCATTCCTTCCTGCCGCGTTGGCCGAGACGGAAGGTGTCCCCGGGGGGGGCAACGTTCGTTGACGGAGAACAGCCTCTTGACCAGGCTGACAATGTCGCCATGGTTGGCGAGATTGGCTATACAACCCTTCAGGCTGCGATTGACGCTGCAATTAAGGCAGGCGGCACGCAGACCGTTAAACTCATTGCAAATGTTACAGAATCCGTGGTGGTCAGCAAAGTCTTTTCGTTGAAGGACAACAACTCTGTTGAAGTAATTCTTGATCTTGCAGGAAAAACGCTTACTGGCAACGGCGGTTCCGTTATTACTGTGAGGCGCTACAGCAGCATGAATGCTACGCTGACGCTTACTATTGAGGATAGCAGCGAGGAGAAAACCGGTAAGGTGACCGGCGGCAATGCAGAGTATGGCGGTGCGATCCAAGTAGACAGCAGCGATTACAGAATTATCGTCAATATTGAAGGCGGCACGTTCACCGGCAATGCAGCCACCTATGGCGGCGTGGTCTCGGCGGTCAAGCAGAGCGCACCGAAGATCAACGTGAAGGGCGGCACGTTCACCGGCAACACCGCGTCCAAAGGCGGCGCGTTCTATGTGCGCAGTCTTGCGATTTCCGGCGGCACTATTACCGGGAATACCGCTGAAATCGGCGGCGGCATCTATGCATATACCGGCTTTTCCACAGATCTTACTATGATCGGCGGCAAAGTTTACGGCAATACGGCCAGCGCCTATGGCGACGATATCGTTTACCGGCAGAACAACACGAGCGGCGCGATGAAGCTGATGGACGCGGCCGCTATGGGTGTGGACGGCGTAGACGGCTGGTATGTGGACGCGGAGAACGACCGCTTCGTTACCGGTGAGCATATGGAGGAATTTGAGAACTACGCAAATTTCAAAGAGCAAAGAACCACTGTCGCGCTGAAAGCCGCGCAGGCCCTGCGCAATTTCGTTGTGACCTTCGAAGATGAAGACGGAACGAAACTCGGCGAGCTCACCGTTGTGGAAGGCACCGTGCTCACCAATGACATGATCGGCGCAGCCGGCATCGTGCTTCCCGAGAAGCCCGATTATACTAGCATGTGGGAGTATGACGGCTCTCCCATCACTGCGGATACCACCATCAAGGTGAAGTACGTGCATGACACCTATGTTGTGACCGTTCAGGATGAAAACGGCAATGTGATCGGTGAGATGACACTTGAAACCGGCACAGAGCCCACAATCGCGCTGATCCGGGCCAATGGCATCCCCGCGCCCGACCACATCGGCTACAGCCTCTCGCTGGCGTTCCTGCCGAACAACGTTGTTCGGTTGGTATATACCGATCTGGGTACTGCGGATACAGGCAGCGGCATCCAGATCCCCGGCGGCACGGTAGCTCCGAACGAACCCGTTGTAGTGCCTGCGCCTCCGCAAACTGGCGCTGCGGCAAGCTTGGTGCCCTATGCGTTGCTGGCTCTCGCGGTTGCCATGTTCACGGTGAACCGGAAACGGCGCTCCTGCTGAACGGCATGGCTGGGAACTAAACCATTGAAATAAAGGGCGGCTCCATTCGGAGCCGCCCTTTGCGCATATTTATTAAAAATCAGTTGACAGGCTTGTCGCTGTCGATGCTTTTGCCGAACACAAAAAACCGCTGGTACAGGAATTCCGTTACAAAATTGAGGAGCATGTTGAGGACCGTCACCAGATATTCGTTCCATTTCAGGGTTTCCGCAAGGTAATCCCCAAACAGCGCGGACAGGGGCATAAAGACAGCATAATAGGCCAAAACCTTCAGCATGGCCACGGGCACGTTTGTGGCCGCATGAAAGGTGAATTTGCGGTTGAGCGCAAAATTCCAGATGACGCTCAGCAGCAGGGCAATCAGGTAGCAGGGCCAATAGCTCCATGTGGTGACCTCGTTGAGCAGCGTAAAGCTGCCAAGCTCGATCAGCCCCGCACTGGCGGAAAAAACCGCAAATTTTATAAATCTCAGTGCTTCTTTCATAGCTTTATCTTCGCGCTCCCACCGGTTGTTCTACAACGCAAGCGTCAGCCCCACGCCGACCTCGTGCACATCGAAAGCGCCGCACAGCGCGTGCTTCACGGCAAGGGACGTGCAGTGGCAGGGATAGAGCGTTTTTGCACCGAGCTGCGCAAGGCGCGCAAGCACAAAATCGAGCTGTGGGCCGGGCTCAAACAGGTGAAGGCCTCCAAGCACGCCCGCAACGCGCGTTTCCCCCGTGAGGGAAAGGGCGTATTGCAGCATGTTGCAAATGCCCGCATGCGAGCATCCCGTGAGCAGGAACAGGCCGCTTTTTGTTGCAAGGGCAAGGGCGGTGTCATCCAGCAGGCGGTCCGGTTCCCAGGTGCCGCCGCGCAGCGTCTCGCCTACGGGCGGCGCTTCGAGCGGGTTCGTGCGCGGGATTTCGCCAAGGAACAGTACGCCCGGCGCAAGTTCGGCAGGCCCGCGGGAAAGGCGGAGTTCCGCATGCGCGGGAAGCGCTGCGGGATCGAACGGCACGCCGACGGAACGACCGTCAAAGCGCTTGGGCAAAAACGCATCCGGGTGCGCAAAGAGGCGCACTGGCTGCGGAAAGGCCGAAAGGAACGGCAGAAGCCCGCCCGTGTGGTCGTCATGCCCATGGGAAAGCACGATATCCGTCACGCGGGAAAGGTCAACCCCCATGCGCCGTGCGTTTTCAAGCGTGCAGGCGGAATAGCCCGTGTCAAGCAGAATGGTGCGTTCCCCTGTTTCCAGCAGGTAGCATGCGGCGGGTTCCCCCAGATAATAGCGGTCGATATAGGTGTTGTTATCCATGAGGACGGTCAGCTTCATTTCAGCCATATGCGTTTCCTCGCGGTTATTGATTCAGGAGCTTGAGCGCCATGTCGTAAAGGTATTGCACGCCGTAGGGCAGCGCGTCCTGATCGAGCCGGTAGCCCGGGTTGTGGTGCGGCCTGTCGCAGCCCTTTTCCGGACAGCGGGAGCCGAGCTCCACGAAGAAACCGGGGCGGTTTTCAAGAAACGCATAGAAGTCCTCTCCCGGCATGATGGGGCCAATGTGGTCGATATGCTCCTTGCCGAAGCGGGAAAGCAGCGTTTGCTCCGCAAGGGCGGTGAGCGTTTCATCGTTGAACACGGAGGCATAGCCGGCATCCCAAACGTAGTCATAGCTTGCGCCGGCGCTCGCGGTGATGCCGGCGGTGATTTCTCCGATCAGCGCTTTGATGCGTTCGCGCACGGCGGGATCGAAGGAGCGCACCGCGCCGGTGAGCGTCATCTCGTCCGGCAGGATGTTATAAGCCGTGCCCGCATTTGCCTGGCAGATGGAAACGATCACAGGGTCGGTCGCCGCAACGCGCCGTGCGGAGATGGTCTGCAGCGCAAGGATCAGCTGTGCCGCAGTAACGATCGCATCGACGCCCTGTTCGGGGAAGGAGCAGTGCGCGCCCTTGCCCTTCACGGTGATGTCGAAGCGGTCCACCGCTGCCGTCAGCACGCCTGCGCGCACGCCAAACACGCCCGTAGGCCAATTCGTGGAAAGATGCAGGCCGAGCATGGCGTCCACGCCGTCCGCCGCGCCTGCGCGCACCAGCTCCACCGCGCCGCCGGGCGGGAGCTCCTCTGCATGCTGGAAAAAGAGCCGCGCTTCGCCGGAAAAGGCCGCGCGCTGCGCAGAAAGGAGCTTGGCAAGGCCAAGGAGCATGGCGGTGTGGCCGTCGTGCCCGCAGGCATGCATCACGCCGGGGCGGACGGATGCATAGGGGAGGCCGCTCGCCTCCTCGATGGGGAGCGCATCGATATCCCCGCGTACGCCGAGGACGGTTTGGCGCCCATCCTTTTCGCCCCGGATGCTTGCCACAAGGCCGGTCTTCGTTGGCCGGGAAACGGAAACGCCCGGCATGGCGGAAAGGAGCTCCGCCAAGTAGGCGGTCGTTTCAAACTCTTCAAAGGAAAGCTCCGGGTTGCGGTGCAAATGCTCCTGCCATGCGTGGAGCTCGGGAATGATGCGGGTTACACAAGGGTCAAACGGCATATGGATTCTCCTTCCCGCCCAAGGCTGGGTGACGGTTATTTCCGTGGCAGCTTTTTGTAGAAATCGCTGGGCAGAAGCGATTTGTCTGCGGTTTCCCGGGTCAGGCCAAGGCTGTCTGCAAGGGCGAACATTTCCTCCCGTAGCGCGTCGGTCGCGGCCTTTATGGCCTCCCCGTCCAGCGGCACATCCGTGGATACGCCGGCCGGACGTTCCGTGAGCGCGGAGAGCGGCGCAAGCGCCGCATCCACGGCACGGGCGCCGCGCTTGAGCGCAAGGCCAAGTCCGGAATTCAGGCCCACGATGCCGCGCGACTGCTCCGCCAGCGTCATCAGGTACTGCGCGCCAATGGCATACCGCCCGGCGATGGCGGCTTGTTTTTCTCCCTCCACATGCGCGATGTCCGCACGTGGGTCCGGCTCAATGGTGATGCCGAAGATTTTATCCACCAGCGAAACAAGCTTTTCATTGGAAAGCACATAATAGCTTGCGTTGCTGTAAGAGGTATTGTCGATATACTTGCCGCTTAGAGTATGGCGGCGGAGCGTGTTTTCGTCAAGCTGCATGCCAAGCGCGCCGAGTGCGGCGATCTGCTCTGCGGAAAGGTTGGTTTTCACATATCCCTTCACGGAGGTGTAGATCGAAACGAGGTTCCGAAGCTGGTCGCGGGATTTAAGCTGGTTGAACACGGCAAAGAGCATCCGCTGCTGCCTGTCGTTGCGGCCAACGTCCGAGCTGATGCCTTTGCGCGCACGGCAATAATCAAGCACCTGCTGCCCGTTGAGATGCTGATAGCCGGTTTCGAGCACGCGGCCGTTGAGCGCAATGCGCACATCCACATCGTAATCCACACCGCCCATTGCATCCACAACGGCCTTAAGCCCCGTCATGTCCACGCCGGCATAAAATTCGATTGGGATGCCGCCAAAAAGTTTGGAAACGGTTTCCATTGCGTATGCAAAGCCGTCCCCATCCGCACTTCCGCCCTTGGCGAAGGCGGCGTTGATCTTCCAATGGCCGGTTTCGCTGTACTTTTCGCCCTGGTCGTTATAGATGGTGGCAAATGTATCCCGCGGGATGGAGATCAAATCCGCCCGGCCGCGCCTGAAGTTGACCGTGAGCAGCATGATTACGTCGCTGCGGAAATTGTTGGCTTCATCCCGGTAAACGCCGCTGCCCTCCACGGTGCGCTCCGGGCTTTGATCCCAACCGAGCATAAGGATGTTGACCCGGTCCTTCATGAAGGAAAGGTCCGAAAGTTCCTTGGGGGAATAGGTGGGCGCGGGCGTTGGCACAGGCGCTGGCTCCGGCGTGGGGGAAGCGGTGGGCGTTGGCGTAGCGGTGGGCGTTGGTAGTTCCGTTTGCGCCGGCACAGCGGTAGGAGCAGGGGAAGCGGTGGGCGCAGGGGTGGGGATCCCGCCGAAGGCGCTCATCGGATCCACAAACATGACGTATGCAAAGCGCAGCCCCACGAGCAAAAGCGCTGCAAGCACTGTGACGAGGGCGATCTTCAATATGGTTTTTACCCGCGAGGCGGGCTTTTTTGCGTTCTTGTTTTCCATAGCGACAGTATACCACAAGTGTGCGGGTTCGGAAGATGGAAAAGAAAAACAAAGCGGCAGAAAAACGGGTGCGGCGCATGGCGGGCCGCACCCGCAGGATGCATTACGGTTCGTCCTGCGTTGGTTCCGCATCCGCGTCGCAGGCGGCGCGATAACAGCGCAGCAGCAAAACGGCGCCCCAAAAGAGAAGGGCAAGCCCGGTAACGATCAGCGTCAGAAGCCAACCGTTCCCCACCTGCAGCCTTCCATACGGCCCAGAAAGACAGAGCGCGGGGGAGATGCCAAGCGCGCCCAAAAGCATGGGCAGGATCAGGCCGCACACAAGCCCTGCCCATGTAAGGCAAAAGGCCAGTTTCTGTAAAAAGCGGAATCGGCGGTTCATCGCGTTTCCTCCATTCTTACTCACTGCGTTTGCCGGTGATGGATTCGATCTCCACACAATAAACGGCGGTTTCCGGGCCTGCGTTTGCGGCACATTTTTCACGGTGCGGATTCGAGGCTGCATACTTTTCGCAAATGGCCGAAAGCGCCCGGCGGCGCTCGGCAGGATCATGCACAAGCCGCGCCGTACCAAAGGCGATGGCGGAGGAATATTCCGTTGTGAAACGCATGGGGATGGCATGCACATCCGCCACAGCCGTAAGGCAGACGCGGGGATTCTGCGCAAGAAGCTCCGCCTTGTAGCCGCGCGGGTTGGAATGAAAGTAAACGCACCCATCCACGAGCACGTGGGAAACCGGCACGCAATAAGGCTGCGCCTCATCGGTAAGACCCAGGCAGGCGTATTCACAGCGACCGAGCAAAGCAAGCGCCCATTCTGCAGGGCGTTCTTTCTTTTTGTTCAGCATTTCAGGCATATCGTGCAAGTCCTCCTATTGTTGTGTTGCTTCAAGGATAGCAGATGCGAGTGCGTCCCGCAAGAAAAAGCCGCATGACACGGCTTTTCAGATTGTCGAAAACCCGCCGGCTCCGGCGGCGCGCACGCCGGAACGGATGAAAACCATTTGGCTTTCGTGCGTTGCAGCGTTTGCCGCCCGGGAGCAAAGCGAGAGGCAAACGCTGAGGCAACTCGAAAGAGTGGCCGTTTGCCATTTTTCCGACACGCAAAAAAGCCGCATGATGCGGCTTTTATCCTGCATAGTAACTTAAAGCTGCTTTTCTTTGCGGAAGAACCAGCCCACGGCCATGAACACCGCAAACACCAGAAGGTACCAGACAACGTTCATTTTGTGCGCAAAGATCGCCGCAACGATCATGAACAGGCTCCCCGCGATTGCAAGCGGAAATGCGACGAAGCGCTTCACAGGGGAAAGATCCTTCTCCTTGCGGATGGCCATGAAGAAGATGGGGATGTAGAGCGCATAGATCGTCACGATCGGCAGTTCGGAGGAATCAAAGCAGATGGGGCCGAACCAAGGGGTGGTGAGCTGTGCGCTGTAAAAATACAGAAGCCAGAACGCGCAGAGGAGCAAGCCAAGCACGGAGGAATTGGTGGGCATATTGGTTTTGCCATCCACCTGCTTGAAGATCGCAGGGGCAGGGCCACGGTGGCGCGCGGCGAGCGCATACATGCCGCGCGTGCAGCCGAGCATCAGCCCGTTGAGCGTACCGAGGCAGGAAATGACGACGAACACGAAGAGCACCGTGCCGCCCACGCGGGAGAAGATTGTTTCAAATGCGGTGCGGGCGCCGGCCTCGCCGCTTTCCATGAGCGCAGCATTGGATACGCTGCCGGAAAGGCCGATATAATAAAGAATGTAAACGCCTACGACAATCAGCGTGCCGAGCACGAGCGCACGGGGCAGGTTCTTTTTTGCATCCTTGAGCTCCGCGTTGATGCTTGTGGCAATAATCCACCCCTCAAACGCGAACGCAGTCGCCACAACGGCGGTGAACAGCGCCGTGCCGGAGGATTTGCTCGCATCCACAACGGTGGTGAAGTTTTCCACAACCATACCGTTGCCAAGGCCAATAATGGTGCCGATGACGGCCATCAGCAGCAGCGGGATCAGCTTGATGATGGTGGTGGATACCTGAAATTTTCCTGCGAGTACGGGGGAAAGCGCATTGAGTGCGTAGCTTGCTACAAGGAAGAAACCTGCGAGCACCATACATTCGGCGCCTACGATGGAGAAACCGAGGAGCACGGAAAGGTAGCGCGCGCTGACCCATGCAAGCACGCTCGTGATGCCGGGATAATAGACCGTTGTCATAAACCAACCCACGAAGTAGCCATAGCCCTTGCCGACGGTGACCTCCGCGTAGTCAACGATGCCGTTGACGTATTCATAACGCGTTGCAAGCAGCGCGAACGCATACGCACATGCCACCATGATCACGCCGCCGATGAGCCAGGCGAGGATGCCGAGCGGTAGATTTCCGCCGGTTTCGGTGAGAATCTTTTCCGCCTTGAAAAAGACGCCGCTGCCGACCACGATGCCGACAACCATGCAGATTGCCGTCATCAAGCCGTATTTTTTGTGCAATTCGTTACCCATGATGAAATCTCTCCCTGCTATTTTGTTTGTTGAGTTTTGTAATGGGGCTGATCCATGTAAAGCGCGGGTGCACGGCATGTATTTATTTTGAGGGACAGCGCCGCCAACGGCGAAAAACAGCATAGGTTCTAAGAGAAACCGTGCATGACCTTTACACTACAATCTTAACAAGAATACTATTTAATTACGACAATGTCAACGCATTATATATTATTTTAATTATAAAAGTTACCAAAAATCCGTTTAAGACGGAATGCGTCCGCAAAATGCGGACAAATCAGGGGCGGATCATCTGAAACACGGAAAATTGAACGGAATATGAAATTTCATGCTCCTTTGGCTGCCTGCGCTCCACAAACGGCTTCGGACATGCTATAATTAAAACTTGAATGGATTTGGGAGGAGGTCCGCATGCCGGTTTCGCTTTTTATCAAGCAGCTTGACGATGCGTTGGCTGAAAACGGGCTTTCATTTGTATCGACGATCATCGATATCGCAATCACATTTGCTCTGGCCCGGCTGATCGTAGCCATCGTGGCAAGAGCGGCGCGTTCCATCGTGGCGCGGCGCGCCCGCGACCTGGAAGAAATGAAGGCCCGCAGGCTTACGACGGCGGTCACGCTGATGACGAGCGTTGTGAAATACGCTGCGTATTTCATTGCCATTGCGATTGCCGTGGGCGAGCTTGGCTATGCCGGGGCAATGAATTCCATGCTGGCGGCTGCTGGCATCGGCAGCCTTGCGGTGGGCATCGGCGCACAGAGCGTTATCAAGGACGTTGCCGCCGGGCTGATGTTGCTGTTTGAGGATCAGCTTGCCGTGGGCGATTATGTGACGGCTGCGGGCGTTACGGGAACGGTTGAAGCGGTTACGCTGCGCACCACCACCGTGCGCGGCTATGGCGGCGAGTTGAGCGTGATCCCAAACGGGAACATTTCGGTTTTGACGAATTATTCCCGCACGGATTCGCTTGCCATTGTGGAATTCCCGGTGGCATACGAGGCGGACGGCACACGCGCGCTTCTGTTGATGCGTGAGGAGGCGGAGGCCTATTATGCTGAGCTTGGGGACGTTGCCGTGGAGAAGCCGGAGGTAGTGGGCGCGGTACAGCTTACGGGAGGAGAAATGGTGCTGCGCGTTGTGCAGCGTGTGAAACCGCTTGAACATTGGGCCGTGCAGCGGGAACTGACGCGGCGCATCGCGGCGCGCTTTGTGCGGGAAGGTATCCCCCTGCCGCGCACGCGCGTGCAGATGGCAAATAAGGAGGGCGGAGAAGCATGATTGAACGGTTCGGACTGGGAGACCACATTGCAATGAAAAAACCGCATGCTTGCGGTGGCAACGAGTGGATTGTGACCCGAACAGGGGCGGATATAAAAATCAAATGCATGCAATGCGGCCGCGTTGTGATGCTTGACCGCGGCGACTTCCTGCGCAGCGCGCGCAAAAATCTGACGGAAGGGACGGAGAAGCCCAATGAGCCGGAAAATTGATAAAAAGCAGCTTGCCCGCCTGCGCAAAAATGCGGAGGCGCTTCATGCAAAGGATGAGGCTTACAAAAAAGCATCCGACCGGGATTTTGCGCTTTGGCTCGTGATGGTGCTTGTTGCGGCGTTCGCCGTGCGGCTGTTCCTGTTTGAGCCCGTGCGCGTTTCTGGCGACTCCATGTACGATACGCTTATACACAATGAACGCATGTTTGTGGAAAAGGTGAGCTATTGGTTTGAACGCCCGCAGCGCGGGCAGATCATCATTTGCTATTATCCAAACCACACCTCCACCTGCGTGAAGCGGATTATCGGCGTACCGGGGGACAGGGTTGCCATCACGGGCGGAGAGCTGTATCTCAACGGCGAAAAGCTGGACGAATCCGCCTACTGGGAGGATCTCATCTGGGGGGATATGGCGGAAATTACCGTGCCGGAAGATTGCGTGTTCGTAATGGGGGATAACCGGAACGATTCAAGCGACAGCCGCAGCCCGCTTGTGGGGCCCATCCCCTATTCCCGCATTGTGGGGCGCGTGCGCAGCGTGATCTGGCCCATTGAAGAGGCGCGGAAGGTTTAAGCGCGAACGGCGGAGGGACGACGAATATGGAAACCATGGGACAGGCGGCGGAAACCGGCCTAAGGCGCGTTGCGCGGAATCAGGCGGAATATGCCCGCCTCAGGCTTTACACATGGCTTTGGGCGTTTGGCGTTGCAGGCGTAACGCTCGCGCTGCTGTTCACGGTCTGGCTGTTTGGTGTGCAGGTACGCGACAGCGGTATGGCGCCAGCCATAGAACCGGGCGACGTGATTCTGTTCGACAGGTTGGCGAAATACTTCCAATCCCCGGCGCGCGGCGATATCGTCGCGTTTTCGGATGCGGCGGGGGAAGGAACGTACGCGGGGCGGATCGTGGGCCTGTCGGGTGAAACGGTGGCTGTTTCAGGCGGGCGCGTGTATATCAACGGAAGCCTTTTGGACGAGCGGGCATATGCGATGGGCGCGCTTGCGGAAGATTGCCCGGAAACGCATATCCCGGAAGGCAGCTTTTTCATCCTGCCGGATGACCGTTCGGATGCGCTGACCGATGCGCCCAAGCTCATGGTGGACGCTTCCCGCATTAAGGGGCGCGCGCTTGTGCGCGTATCCCCGCTTTCACGCATTGGGATTTTCTAGCATAAATATAAACCATATTTGGATGCGTGCCGGAGCAAAAATAATATATAATGGCAAAAATTTTCAAAAAAAGGCCTTGACAGACAGGCGCACGGCGCGTATACTTGCAATCAAATCAAAACCGTTGAGGGAGAGCAAGTAATTTCGGAACCCTCCTTTGCAGAGAGCCGCAGACGGTGGGATTGCGGCATGGAGAATCGGAACGAATGGGCTCCTGAGGGCAAGCTGAACAACAGTAGGCGCGCCGGAGAAGGCACTCCGTTAGCAAAGGCCGGCATATGACAGTATGCACAGAGAGGGCGCGTAACGCGCCAAGCCGGGTGGCACCGCAGGAGGTTTCAAAGCTCTTGTCCCTGCAAAAGCAGTTGGGGACGAGGGCTTTTTTATTGCTCTCCTGTCCCGGCAGCCCGCGGGAAACTTCCCGTAAACGGCCAATGGCCGCAGTAAGAAAGGAGTGCGTAACCATGAAAGACAACATCCCCTACAAGATTTACCTGAGCGAAGCTGAACTGCCGAAACAATGGTACAACGTGCGGGCGGATATGAAAAACAAGCCTGCGCCGCTGCTCAACCCCGGCACGCTCCAGCCGATGACGGCTGAAGAACTCGGCCACGTGTTCTGCGAGGAACTGGTGCAGCAAGAGTTGGACAACACCAACGCCTACATCGACATCCCGGAAGAAATCCGCGATTTCTATAAAATGTATCGGCCTGCCCCGCTGGTGCGCGCCTATTGTCTGGAGAAGCATCTTGGCACACCTGCGAAAATTTATTACAAGTTTGAAGGCAACAATACCAGCGGAAGCCATAAGCTGAATTCCGCGATTGCACAGGCATACTATGCAAAAAAGCAGGGCTTGAAAGGCGTGACCACGGAAACCGGCGCCGGGCAATGGGGTACCGCGCTCTCCATGGCATGTGCATACCTCGGGTTGGATTGCAAGGTGTTCATGGTGAAGGTTTCTTATGAGCAGAAGCCGTTCCGCCGCGAGGTTATGCGCACGTATGGCGCGAACGTGACCCCGTCCCCCTCCATGACGACGGAGGTTGGCCGCAAGATCCTTGCGGAGCACCCCGGCACCACGGGCAGCCTGGGCTGCGCAATTTCCGAAGCGGTCGAGGTTGCGGTGGGCACGGAAGGGTACCGCTATGTGCTCGGCAGCGTGCTTTCTCAGGTGCTGCTGCATCAATCCATCATCGGTCTTGAAGCCAAAGCAGCGCTGGATAAATACGGTGTGAAGCCGGATATCATCATCGGCTGCGCGGGCGGCGGCTCCAACCTGGGCGGCCTGATTTCGCCATTTATGGGCGAAAAGCTGCGCGGCGAGAAGGATTACCGCTTCATTGCAGTGGAACCCGCTTCCTGCCCGAGCCTGACACGCGGCAAGTATGTTTACGATTTCTGCGATACGGGCATGGTTTGCCCGCTTGCGAAGATGTATACGCTCGGCTCCGGGTTTATTCCTTCCGCAAACCATGCGGGCGGCCTGCGGTACCATGGCATGAGCAGCGTGCTCTCTCAGCTTTATGATGACGGCCTGATGGAAGCCACCTCCGTGGAGCAGACGAGCGTGTTTGCAGCAGCGCAGGAATTCGCGCGTGTGGAAGGCATCCTGCCCGCGCCGGAAAGCAGCCATGCCATCCGCGTCGCAATCGACGAGGCGCTCAAGTGCAAGGAGACCGGCGAGGAAAAGACGATCCTTTTTGGGCTCACGGGCACGGGATATTTCGACATGGTGGCATACCAGAAGTATAACGACGGTGAAATGACGGATTATATCCCGAGCGATGAAGACCTGCAGAAGGGCTTTGACGGTATCCCGAAATTCCCCGGGAACATGATCTGAACGGGAGCAGCCACAGAACTATGTTTAACGGCTGACTTATCTCAAAAAACGGTGCGGTAAGCTTTTGGGCTTACCGCATTTTTTTGTTGAAATTGCAGGGAGAAATGCGGAGCGATTCAATTTTCGTAAAACGCAAATTGAATCGCAGAACGAGTGAAAAATAGGCGCTTAATTAAATTGAACGTGTGAGGATGTACTGGTAAAAAATGGAAACAAAAAGGTGAAAAGAAAAAATCATCTCTCTATTATAATATTAATATAATGTAAACTCACGCTGCAAATAAAAAAACGAAAAACAGCAAAAACAGATACAAAAGCAGCGAAATGCCCGGAAAACAATGCTTTAGAAAATAAAACAATCGCAACCGTGCGGAACTACGCGCTTCAAAACTGCGCCGCAGAAGGGAAGCGGCGACTTTTCTTCCTTATATATAATATATCCTGCGCGCGATTTCCGGCAGGCGGTTTTCGCATGCATGTCGGGCAAAAAGACGCATTATAGATGAGTATCGTCTGCATCCGCGGAATAGTCATCGAAGGAAAATTCGTTTAATTCGTGGAAGTCTAAAAATTCCGCCAGCGTCATGTTAAAACCGATGGCGATATGATGCAGCGTTGTAATTCGGGGGTCTTTTGTAATGCCACGGATGATGTTATCAATTGTCGACTGGTTGAGTCCGCACATGGTGGCCAATTTATTGCAGGTGATTCCCCTGCGCTTACACAACGCTGTAATGCGTTGGATCAGGATTTCGGAATATGTCATAATCCCTCCGTTTTTTCATAAAATTTACCCGAAAACGGGTTATTTTATGCACATGATAACAAGTAAAACAAATACATATACCCAAATTCGGGTAACACGCGCTTCATGTCCAAATATAATTACTACAACGCATAGGAGGTTGTATGTGCAATTTTTTGTGTGTGGGTCTGCAAATGCCGGCCAAAATGCCTTTTCTGACAGGGTGAAAATTTGAAATTGCCAACAATTGCTGAAAGAATATATTTGTGTTTGGAGGAAGCGAAATGACGGGCATGAAGTTAAAAATCAAGCAGATCGTAATAATTAGCATGGTTTTGGTCTGCGCCGTCCTCTTTTCGGCTTGCATGCGTTCCGACGCCGGAATCGATCCGGGTGATTGGGGATACGACTGCTGCGTTACCTACGATGCGCTCGGCGGCATCATCAACAGCCGTGAGATGCGCGAGGTCTATTACATGAACAATTCATATCTGTTCCAGCCTTCGGGCACCACCAACATGTTGGTGGAACCGGTGAAGGACGGATATATTCTTGCCGGATGGTATACGGCGAAGGAGGATGCGACGGATACGGAAGGCAACACCGTCTACCAATTCTCTGCCGGGGACCGTTGGGATTTCGACGAGGACCGCATTCAGGAAAACCTTACGCTCTATGCGCGCTGGATTCCGCAGGGAAAGGTGAACTACGTGAATGCGGACACCGGCGAGGTCGTGTTCAGCAAAAACCTTACCGCAGATTCGCCGGTTCAGGAACTCAGCGCTGCAACGCTGAATCTCAGCACGCCGAAGGGCTACTCGTTTGCCGGCTACTATGCAGATGCTGCCTGCACCATTCCGTATGACTTCACGCAGTATGAGCATGTGGAGCTTCTGTTGGAAAACGAGCAGATTTATGCAAAACTTGCCGAGCGGTTCCCGCAATATTTTGAAGCTGCGGAATATGTTGCGCCGGAAGCGGCCGAAGAGGGAGAGGAGCAGGCGGCCTCCACTGAGGACACCAGCTATCTTTACATCAACAAGGCGGGCTATCGGCTTTTGACGGATGACCCTGCCGCGCTTGCCGAAATCCGCGCTTATAAGGATCAGACCATCGAAGAGGCGATTGAGCAGTATCAGGCGAACACCGCATCCCAGGTGGTATACATCAAGTTTACCGAAGGGCTCTATGTGCGCGTCACCTCTTTGGAAAGCCTGAAAAAGGGCGGGGAATATTCCTTTGCAGGTGTGGATGCTTCGGGAAACGAGATCAACGGCTATATTTTAGAAACAGACCTTGACTTCAGCGGCGTGAAGCTCGCCGTGGCCGATAGCTTTAACGGCACCATTCAGGGAAACGGACACACGATCCGAAACCTGACGGTGAAGCTTTCCAGCAAAAAGATCGATCCGGACAAAGAAAAAGCCGGCGGCATTGCCGCGCGGATGGACGGTGCGGTCATCGAAGGCGTAGTGTTTGAAGATTGCGCCCTTGAAATCAACGTGAATTCCGGAATCCAGGTGACCGCAGGCTTCCTTGCGGGAGAAGCGAAGAACACCACCGTGCAGGACTGCACGTTCCGCAACCTGGCCATTACAACCGGCACAGGGGACGACGGTGCGGCGCGTTACGAGCTTGGAGACCTGTTTGGCAATGGCTCCGGCAACAAGGTAAACAACTGCACTGCAGAAGGCGTCACAGTCACGGCGTCCGATGCCGTGCGCCGGAATATGGCGTTGCAATAACCCGGCAAACATTCCGTTGTGCCTGCACCTGAGCGGGCCGCGGTTTATAATTCCAGATTGTGTTTTGCGTTGGGATCCGCCCGGCGCGATATACAAAATAAAAAAAGATAAATGGAGGTAAAACGATGAAAAACAACACGCTTGGTCGCTTGCTGGCGCTCGCGTTGGCTGCGATGATGTTGTTTGCAGTGGTAGGCTGTCAGGAGACCGGCAACAACGACCCGGTTGAAACGCCGACCACCGCTGACCCCACTCCCGCTCCCACGGAAGAAGTTCCTGCGGAGATTTTGCCCGATGTACCCGCGGATCGCTATGATGCGACCGTGACGCCCCGCACGGGCAACAACGCCACCGCGCCCCTGGTGCTGAGCACCAGCACGCTGGATGGCAAATTCAGCCCCTTCTTCTACACGTCCGCTTATGATAACGACGTGCAGACACAGACGCAGATCGGCCTGCTTTACACGGACAAGAAGGGCAACGTTCTGGCCGGCGTTGAGTATCCCTGCCTCGCGTACTCCTACACCGAGGATGTGGATTACGACAACAACACCATGACCTACAAGATCTTCCTGAAGAACGGCATCACTTTCAGCGACGGCGAGCCCGTAACCGCGAAGGACGTCCTCTTCAACTACTATGTGTACCTCGATCCCGCCTATGACGGAATCTCCACGCTGTACAGCCAGAAGATCCGCGGTGCCAGCGAATATCGCCTCCAGACCAGCGCGGAAGCCCTCGCGGTTGTGGACGCGATCCTTGCAGCCGGCATCACCGCTGCGGAAGACGGCACGGTGAGCTACCCTGCGGCTGACGGCGCAACGCCGGAGCAGCAGGCCGCGTTCTGGGCATATCTGCCTGAGGCAGGTAAGGCCTTCGCGCAGGAAATCGTGGATTATGTTGTGGGCAACTACAACAATGACCAGTATGCTCCCAACATCGGTAAGACCCCTGATGAAATCAAAGCGGATGCTACCCTGCAGACCGTGTTCGGCATGGTAATGTGGGGCTTCGGCGAAGTGGCTGACGGCGTGTTCACCGATGCGCTCGGCAACACCTACACCCTCGGCACCGATGAAGTGAATGCTGAAATTTACTGGAACAACATCCTTGGCACTTACGGCTACAACTTCGACGAGGACACCGGCATCAACCACGAAAAGGCCGGCGACATCCTCATTGAAACTCGCGTAAAGGATCTTTACCTTGCAAACGAAGGTGCTGTTGAAGGCGGCGTTCAGACCATCACCGGCATCACCTCCGGCAAGGAAGTGTGCGAGGATGGCGTTGAGCGTGAATACGTCGAGGTCATTATCGACGCAGTTGACCCCGTTGCCATCTACCAGATCGGCATCGCCGTTGCTCCCTTCCATTACTACACGGAAGGCTTCGCCGGCGAACTCAACGAGAACGGTGTTGTGACCGGCTCCGCCGAGTTCATGCAGCACATGAAGACCAAGAACGATAAGCCCATGGGCGCCGGCCCGTACGTCTTCGAGAGCTACAAGGACAACGTCGTGACCTTCACCGCGAACGACAGCTTCATGCTCGGCTCCCCGAAGATTCAGACGCTCCGTTATCAGGAGATCACCCTTGGCTCCGAAATGGATGCTCTGAAGACAGGTACGGTTCACTATTCCGATCCGTCCGCCTCGACCGAGATCATCAACACCATTACTGCCGCTGAAGGCGACTACGCGAAGCTCGGCTATATCCTTGTTGATAATGACGGTTACGGCTACATCGGCATCAACGCACAGTTCCTCCCCGAACTGGCAGCCCGTCAGGCAGTCGTGATGGCCATGAACCCGCAGCTTGCGATTGATGACTACTACGGCGAACTCGCGAGCGTCAATACCCGCAACATGACCAAGATCCAGTGGGCTTATCCGGACAATCCGGCACCGATCTACGAGTATGACGAAACTGGCGAACAGGTCAAGGCGAAGTTCATCGAGGCCGGTTACGTCTATGACGAAGCCAAGAACATCATGAGCTATCCCGAAGGCTACAAGGATCTCATGGGCACGGAGCGCAGCGGCCAGGTCACCATCAAGATGACCCTGCCCTCCGATGCAAAGGATCACCCGGCCGGCACGATCCTCGTGAACGCGCAGGAAGTCCTTGCAAAGGCTGGCGTGAAGGCTGACATCGAAGTTGACCAGAACGTGCTCAACAAGCTTTCCACCGCGTATGAATCCGGCATTCAGATTTGGGCGGCTGCCTGGGGCAGCGGCGGCGTAGACCCCGATATGTTCCAGATCTGGTATTCCGATCCCGCCGAGAACCAGGGTACTTCCCCCATGGCGACCGGCATCTACGAGATCTTCAAGAAGGGTTCTGATGACCAGAAGGCCATCCTCACCGAGCTTAACAGCCTGATCATGGCTGGCCGCGGAACGCTGGACCGCGAGGAGCGCAAGCCCATCTATGCCAAGGCGCTTGAACTCGCAGGCCAGATGGCTGTGCAGCTGCCGACCTATCAGCGCAAGAACATGTTCGTCTTCAACAAGGACGTCATCAATGCCGCTACCCTCTTCAGCGGTGAGGACGTCACCCCGTTCCAGAGCCCGCTTGCCTACATCTGGAACGTGGAACTCAACTAACACATCAAAATTCGCGGGGCTTCCCGCGCAATAAACTGTCGCAAACGTTGCAAGGCTTGGCGCAAGCCAAGCCTTGCAATGCATAACATGCACGACGGGGATTGGGAGAGGGATTCATTATGTGGAGATATATCCTAAAAAGACTCATTCTCGCGGTGGTAATCCTGGTTGGCGTATCCGTCCTCATCTACATGCTGACTACGCGCAAGGTTTTTTTGCAAAGGATTTCCGTTTTCTCAATCAGGCGCGTGTTATTATCTGCCAGAATCGAAACGATATTGCACATCAGACGTCTGTTGGTTTCATTGTGAT
>OGXX01001089.1_pt1 | contig 28602 bp, 35 predicted proteins | sample 1576301 | NCBI WGS metagenome assembly OGXX01 (sample SAMEA3541469, study PRJEB24748) | human gut metagenome | biome: human gut; feature: human-associated habitat; material: faeces | place: China | collected 2012
TACTATGGTTTTTTCTATGGGAATTTCATTTCGCTGCAAGCTCATATATTCTCTTAATCAATTTATCGGTTTTTATTATTCTACTTTTTAACAATTTTGAGTTTATTTAATTTTTATTATTTGTTTTATATTTATTGTTCTTATTTATTACAAAATATTTATTAATTTCAAAAATGAATATAATCTTTGCCTTATTATTTAATTTAAGGTATTTTCTCTAAATAAACTCTAAATCACTTAATGTCTATTGTATTAAATCAATATTTAATGCTTTAGACATTTTTATAAAAATTATATTATAATAAAATAAAAAAAGAAGAAGTTATTAAATAGTTTAGATGATAACTTCATTGTATTTTAAATATGCGTTGATTTGTTTTAATGATTTAACATCACTTCCTTTATCCATATAACCTGGTTTAGATATAACTTCACATGTAATTGATGGAATTCCTTTCATGTTTGCATGATCTTGAATAGCTCCAAGGTATGGGTTTCCTGCTTTTTCATAGATTATTGTCGGGAATCCTGATAATTGAGATACCTTTTTTATTAAGTTTACAGTATTTTTAGTTGGTGATGCGCATCCCATAATAACATCTTTTCCAGGAACTCCTGGTGATTGTGTACAGTGGAAATCACTATATGCTTCACATTTTAATGAAACAATTAAGTTCAATACTTTATTTGATACTTTTCCAGATATATGTGCAACTCTATTTAAATCATCACCATTATATCGTCTAATATTTAGTTCAGTTATTTTTGGACATATAAATGGCATAATATATACAGTTCCTTTAACTGGTGTTGTTTCTAATTGTGCAATCATCTTAAGCATAGCAACTTGTGATGATATTTCATTTCCATGAGTTCCAGAGTTCATAAAAATAGTCTTTCCTTCTTCTGCACCTTTGAGTGTAATAAGTGGAGTTCCAGATTTTGCAGCTTGTATAATTTTAGTTATTAAATCGGATTTTGGCATGTTTGCCTTAATTGATGGATTTTTAGTAACGTCTCCTCCAGTTCCCCATTTCAGTGTTTCCACGGTTATAATATTTGTAACTTTGATTTTATTTGATCCAACAATATTATCTGCATTATAATGAATTACATAGTTACCAGCGTTTAGTTTTCCAGTAAAGGTTGCAATACCCTCATTATTTGTTCTTGTTGTATTTTCTTTTCCATTTAATGTAAATTTCACATCTCCATTTTGCAATGGTTTTCCTTGTCCATCAAGTATTTTAATTTTAAATTCAAAGTCTTCATTTATAGTTGTTGTGACATCTGATGAAGTTATTCTTGGAAGAACTTTCACCGTATTTTTTTCAGAAAAGCCTAAATATGTTGTTGTTAGTGTATATGTTCCGGGGTTTAAATTGATTTTTAATGTTGCAATTCCATTTTTATCTGTGTATATTGGGTAAACTTTATTATTTACCTTAACATCTACTTTCACACCATTATTTACTGGATTTCCATGACTGTCCATAACTTTTACATTAAATTGGGAGTCATTTTTCAAATATTTTACAAGATCATTTGATTCAAAAGGTTTTAATACTTTTACAGTATTTTTAATGGTTTTTCCAGCACATGAGGTTATAACAGAATATTCTCCAGGATCTGAATTAACAATTAGTTTCAATGTTCCTGTAGCAGTTGTGATAGCTTTTAATACATTTCCATTATAGTTACAAGTAACACTAGCTCCTTTTATGGGATTGTCATTTCCATCAGCAATGGTTATTGTAAAAGCAGTGTCGTTTTTATAATATTTTACAATGTCTGAAGTTATTATTTTATAATAGACATTTATATTGTTGTTTACGGAGTATTTGTCGTATTTTGTTGTGATTGTATAGCTTCCTGGGCTTAGTCCTATTGGTAGTGATGCAATACCATTTTTATCTGTATATTTAGTGTATGTTGCTTTTTTTACTGTAAAAGTTACTTTGGTTGGTGTTGTTATGCCTATTATTTTTGCTTCAAATTTTGAGCCGTTATTATAGTATTTTACAAGGTCTTTTGTTACAATTGGTGACAATACCATTATGTTGTTGTTTACGGAGTATTTGTCGTATTTTGTTGTGATTGTATAGCTTCCAGGGTTTAGTCCTATTGGTAGTGATGCAATACCATTAACATTTGTATATCTTGTATATGTTGTTCCTTTCACTACAAAACTTACTTTTGCGTTATCTATCGGTATTCCATGTTCTCCAATTATTTTTGCTTCAAAATTTGAGCCATTATTATAGTATTTCACAAAGTTATCTGTAATAATGGGAGGTAGAACTTTTATATTATTAACATTGGTATAATTAGCATATTTTATTGTTATTTGATAGTTTCCAGGAAGTAAATTAATATTTAATGTGGATATGCCTATTTCGTTTGTTTTAATAGAATATGTCTTTGTTTTTAATATGAAATCAACATTGATTCCTTTATCTACAGGATTACCATCCTCACCTATAATTGTCACATCAAATTGGGAATCATTACGATAATATTTAACTAAATCCTTCGAATCAATTCCAGGTTCGTATTTTATGGTATTATTATCAATTACTTCATTATTATTGTCTGTTGCTATTGAATCAATATTTTCTGCATTTACAGTAGATATGCAGAGCAGAAAAAGTAATATAATTGATAATAAAATTACAGATTTAATCTTCATACTATTATTTATATTTCATTATCCTAATAAATTTAACAGGATTGTTTATATTTTTCAATTTAAAGCCAAAATTTTAAATAATATAATTATAATATAACTATTTGTTAAGAAAACTAGGGAGAATGATATTAATGGCTCATAATCATGGTCATGGAGGGCAAATGACTCCAGAACAACAAAAAGCAATGATTGAACAAGAATTAAAAATTTCAAAGCATTTAGGCCAAATTAAATATAAAATAGCTGTTATGAGTGGTAAAGGTGGAGTAGGAAAATCTACTGTTGCAGCTAACCTTGCTGAAGCTTTCAATAATAAAGGTTATAAAACTGGTATTTTAGATGCAGATATCCATGGACCTAACATTCCTAAAATGTTAGGCGTTGACGGATATTATGTAAGTGTTGATGATGAAGGTTTAATGGTTCCTGTTGAATCTGAATCTGGTGTTAATGTAATGTCTATGGCATTTTTATTGGAAGATAAATCTCAGCCTATTATCTGGAGAGGTCCTCAAAAAACTGGTACTATTAAACAATTAATAGCTGATGTCAATTGGGGAAATCTTGACGTTCTTATTATTGATAACCCTCCTGGAACTGGAGATGAACCATTAACAGTTTTACAGACAATTCCTGGCATTGATGCTGTTGTTATGGTAACTACTCCTAATGACGTATCTCAGGATGATGTTGTAAAATGTGTAAATATGGTTAAAATGCTAAACATTGAAAATATTGGTTTGGTTGAAAACATGGCTTACTTTACCTGTCCTCATTGTGAGGAACCAGTTAAAATGTTTGGAGAAAATCAGGGGGCTGAATTTGCTGAAGAAATGGAAATTAAATTCTTAGGAGATGTTCCTTTAACTCCTAGAGTAGCTGATTCGGCTAATCTTGGTAAATCTATTGTTACACTCAATGCTGATTCTGAACTTAGTGAGAAATTCATGTTTATTGCTAATGAAGTTGAAAAGGATTTCCTTGAGGATTAATTGAGGTTTATTATATAGCTAACAGTAGCAATATCTATTAAAAGTCCTAAAAAATTAGGATTTTCTTTTATTTTTTTAAAATATTCTAGTTTTACGGTTTTTGCTGTTTTATTTTCAATCATTTCGTTTAGTCTGAAGTATTCCAGACCTTTTTCTAGTTCCTTTTCGTCACTAAATACTGGTATTACAAAATCTCCATCATTGCCGTAAGGTATTTTTATTAATTTTTTTTCTTCAGTTACGGTTAGTAATTCCGAGCTTTCTAGAATTTCTCTAATTTCATTGTTTACTTTTTTCACTTCTTTTTCATTATTGTTTTCTTCGTGAAGGTATGCTAGCTCTATCTTATTTTTAATATCGTCATTTCTCATGTTATTATGGTTTATTTAGAATAGTATAAATCTTTATATATTATTAACGTAAGATTAATAATATTTATTATATTGGGAGGCAGTATTATGGCAGATAAAGAATTAAAAGGTACAAAAACTGAAGCAAATCTTAAAGCAGCAATTGCTGGTGAATCTGGAGCTAGTGTTAAGTATGAATTATTTGCTGAGAAGGCTCAGGAAGAAGGTTACGAGCAGATAGCCAATATTTTTAGAGAAGCTTCTTTCAATGAAAAGGAACATACTAAATTATGGCTTAAATTCTTAAATGGCGGTGAACTTTTAAGCACTCCTGAAAATCTTAAAGCAGCTATTGATGGTGAACATTATGAGTGGACTGAGATGTACAAGCAGTTTGCTAAAGACGCTGAAGATGAAGGCTTTGATATGTTAGCTGCCAAATTCCGTTTGGTTGCAGGTATTGAAGCAATGCATGAGGAAAGATACGCTAAGCTTTTAAAAAATATTGAGGATAGTGAAGTTTTCTCCAAAGATGAGGACGTTGAATGGATATGTGAAAACTGCGGATTTTCAATGACTGGTAAGGAAGCTCCGGCAATGTGTCCGGTTTGCGGATATTCTCAAGCTTTCTTTGAAATCAGAGCCTACAATTATTAACTAATTTTCTATTTTTCCTTTTTCACATATACATTAACTTTATATTTTTTTATTTTTTATAGAATCCCATTATTTATTTAAGAAAATTGATTGAATATTTTTAATTTAATTTTTATAAATCTATTTTAATCAAGGGTTCTTTTAAAATATCTGTAATATTATTACAGGTCATATAGAATAATAAATTTATATAACATTTAAACAAATATTAATAAATATACCAAGGAGGAATATTTAATATGTTTTACAGTACAATAATGAAAATTGATTCAATTGACAGGTTGAGAGATATTAGAGATGCTTTACTTGTAGAACAAGGTATAAACCCAACTCGTCAAGGAGAACAAGCTATTAAAGTTGTTGTTGAAAGAATTGATGAAATTCAAGCTACACTTGATAAATCAGCAGCACTCCAATAGGTTGAATTTAAAATGTTAAAATTATTGAATCATCGGCGGCGTCTTCTTAGGAAAAATATGTATAGGGCTCCTCACACAAGACATAATGAAAATATAATATCAGGAAAGGGACATCCTAAAAAATACAATAAGCCTATTGAAGAGCCAACTATCAAATTTAAGAAAAAACATAAACATGTTAATAATGGATATAAAATGTCTTACAGATACAAATACTATAAAAGTGAAAGTATTGTTGAAGAAGATGAAAAAACAGAAGAGTCTGAGGAAATAGACTCTTAAAATTACTTTTTTAATCAATAAAGCTTAATAATTTCTCTTTATCAAGGATAATCTTATCTTCTGGAGGATTAACAATTAAACCAGTAAATCCAGAATCATTAGCTGCTAATTGAATAAAGAAATTCATTCTGGTAGTATAAAGATTATACTCTTGATCTTGTTCACCTAATTTTAAATATTCAAAACCTTCTTTATAACTTTCATAGTTAGTAAAAACAGGTATTTTAAAATCATCAGCAGTACCGAATGCTACAAAATTCATATCTTTACCAGTGGAATATGTTGGGCAATAAAGTTCTATTTCCTTAAATTCATCGTTGTTTATTTCCATATAATCACTAATTTAATTTTAGCTTTTAAAGTTATATTTATTTAACTACATCAAGAAATTTCAGCTTAAAAGTCAGATTCGGGGAACAAAAATCTCCTAATATTTCACATAATATATGGCAATGAAAAGGTTATTATTGTTTATAAACAGGTAATAGCTACTCATATTTATAAACAGTTACATACCAGTTAACGGTTTCATAATAATCTATATTAAATGTTGTTGGACCGTCTGAAGTAAATGAAAGGGAATCAGATCTTGTAGCTACAGCGCTTTTCGGACCCCCAATAAACGCCGGTACTTTCTCCATTTGAACCTGAAATGGTTAAATGGTTAGTTGCATAATTCTTGATAGGATATGCACTAATTTCTATTTTAATCTGACCTGCAGGTACAGAAATTGTTTTTGATCCTGAAAATGAACCATTGATTTCCATTCAGCAGCAGGTTTAGATGTAGATGAAACTTCTTTAACATTTGAATTCTCTTGTATGGAATTATTGTCGTTAGTATCATTATTAGTATTGTTGGTAATGCTTGACAATATTTCTATTAGTTTTTTCGAAATCTTTTTTTTTTAGAAAAAACTTTTATATACATGGTAAAAATAACATAATAACTAGGTAGAATAATATAATAAATGAGATTAATGGGATTTTCCTTATTTGTTGTCTAATATTTCAAAAATAATATAATTAATATTAATACTATTTTTGCCTCATTTTAAGACAATAATTGTTTTTGTTATATTATGTCCTGATTTTTAAAAAATTAAAAACAATGAAATTTTAAACGCTCATAATGCGAATTTAAATTTTAGAGGTGTTAATAAAATGAAATGCCCTAAATGTGGATGTCAAAATGATGATAAAAATGTATTCTGTAAGGAGTGTGGTGAACCTCTTAAGGATAAAAAAATAGTTGCTATTCCTAATATCGGCAGATTCAAACTTTCAAAAGGTAAAACTATTTTATTAGGTGTTGTTGTTATTGTATTAATTGCAATAATAGCTATTGGAATAAACAGTTTAGATTTAGGTGCTCCTGCTTCAGGTAATGAAGCCATCATCAATATAGATAATGATCAATCAAATAATAGTGAGGATGGTTCAGTTTATTACAGTGTCTCATTCACTTTAACAAATGCTCCTAGAGAAGTGGACACTTATTCTGCAAAAGTAACATGGTATGGAGACAATGGTGAAGCTTTAATGAGTGAAACTGAAGATTTGAAGTACAATACAGTTGAAGATGATCATACTGTAGACATGTATATTGGTAAAAGTCATTCTCCAATAGATATAAATGAGTGTGTTATTGAAATAATGAACAATCAGGGAGAATTAGTAACTTCAGCTCATCATAAATGGATAGATAATTAATTAGGTTATTATTGCCCTAGTTTGGGCAATAACTTTTTTTTTAAAGATTTTTTAAATCAATTGAAAAATTCTGATTATGAGGGTTTATAATGACTCCTTGGAAATTTTCATCATTACTAGCTGTTTTTCTAATATCCTCTGGAGTTAATTCCTTTAAATCAAGTTTATCTAAAAATAGCTTTGATATTTTTCTTAATCCTTCTTCATATTCTTCAATGTCACTAAATATTGGTATAAAATACTCTTTTGATTTTTCATCTATATTGAACCTTACAGGTTTTCCTGCTTCATCTATTAATGTAAAATAAATTTCTTTTTGGTAGGTTTCTTTTATATTCTTTTTAACAATATCCAGTTCTATTCTGTTCTCGTTATTTAATTTATTGTTAATTTCTGAATATGTTTTGATTAATTCTTTTAATCTACTTTTAGATCCTTTGGTTTGATCTTTTTTATAAGTTTCATAATCTTCCTTTTTCATCAATTAACATCCTTCATGTTCTTGATTACACACGGCTGTAGTAATTAAGTCTTCTTTTGGGAAAATAAAATCTGTGTTATATGGGTTTATTACAATTCCTGCAAAATTATCATCATCAATTGCTATTTCAAGTATTTCCTGTCCGTCCATTACTTCAAATTCGTATTCCCATTCTTCTTCATTTATTCCCAATTCTTCAATACCTTTTTTTGCTTCTTCTACATCAGTATATGATGGTATGAAATAGCTGTTATGTTCATCTTCAACTATTAATCTTAGAATTTCACTGTATTCTTTTTCAGTATTGTTTACTATGGTTATTAGTTGACTTTCAAGTAGCTGGTGGTCAAGTTCATGAGCTATTTTAGCTAGTTTTTCTAGGTCTTTGTTTTCTGATTCATCAATTTCTACAAATGCATCAATTTTCTTCATAAGGTCTGTGTTTTCTACTTTTGACATATATACTCACCATTTTTTATATTATAACATCTCTTACTATTTAATAGTTGTTTTCAATACTTTTTATCATGTTGTATAAAGTACGGTTTACATCAACATTTACATCATATTTATCTCCAATAGCTATGACTTTCCCGTTTAATGTATCTATTTCAGTTTTATTTTTCTTTGTTATGTCCTGGTATGTTGAAGAGTAATGATTATATGTATCTGGTACTAGTTTTGAGTAGAATAATTGTTTATATTCTTCTGCTGTCTTCCAAAGTGTTTTATATCCTGCTGCTTTCATAACGTTGAAGATTTCATCTATTGTTCTATTCATAATATCTTTGGTATATTGGTTTTCTGTTAGTTTACCATAGTTTACTTTAAGTATTGCTCCTAAAGGATTTAGCGCACAATTGTATAGCATTTTTCCCCAGAGGTATTCTGATAGTTTTTCTGATATTTCACATGGAATACCTGACTTTGTTATTGCTTCTGCTATATTAGTTAGATTTTCTGGATTGATTTTTTGGAGTGATCCAAGTAGTATAGGTTCTGTATGTACTGTTATTTCGCTTATATTTCTTTTAGGTCTTGAAAAACCGGTTATTACTCTTGCACAGAAGACATTCTCTTTTGGGAAGTATTTCAGGTAGGGTTCATCATTGCCAAATCCATTTTGAAATATTATTATTTTATAGTCTTTTTTTAGAATTCGTTTGTTTTCATAGAGTTTTTTACTTATGTCATCATTAGCCATTGTTTTGCTAGCTATAAATACATAGTCAAAATGATTATCAGGGATTTCTTCATATTTTGTATATACTTTAAATTCTTCTGGATTGTAAGAAAGATGCTTAAAGATTCCTATTCTTTTTATTCCATCTTTTTTCATTGCATCTGCTGTTTTTTCACTAGCATAGAATGATACATCATATCCAGAGTTTATCATTGAGCACCCTAATCCTATTCCTATTGCTCCTGATCCGTCTATTAGTATATTCATTTTAATCCTCTTTTAGTATTTCTTATTGCATTCTGAACATGTGTTTGTTTGGAAGTGTATTATACCTCCACATTCTTTACATGTCCATTTTTCATGATCTTGAATATTAATTTTGTTTATGCCTGTGTATTGTATCCTTTTTGCACTTTCCTGCGTATTTAGATTGTATCGTTTTTGAGATTTTTTGCTGTGTTTTTTAATTAGTGTACATGGAAATTCGCTACATCTACCGCAGTACTTTACTTTCTTTTTATCTAAGCAAGCTTTTATTTTACATTTTAGTGCAGCCTTTGTTTTCCCACTGTCTCCTTTTAAACATCCTATACATGGACTTTGGTATTTTTCACAGCTTATACAATTAAATCCACATGGAGCATAGAGTTCTACATCGATTTCTTTAGGCATTTTCATATTATTTATTTTAGTTTTTAATGTTTCATAAATTTATTTGTGGTAATTTTTTAGATTTAGGAGGTTTAACGGAACTTTGAGAAAATACTTTTTTAATGCTCTTAAAAATCATTTAAATACCAATTAAAATAATTCATAATTAAAGATATTTGAATTTTATAGTGATAATACACTTAAAAAGGAATAGTATCTTTAAAAAAGTGATTTGATTTGTCTAATAATAATTTTAGAATATTTAGAGGAAAGTGGATGTATATGGATGTATTTATTATGAAATGATGGAAATATTCATAAAAACATGTATATGCATTATAAAATTTAAAACAGTGGTTTAAATGTATAACTACGAGGATATATATGATAAAATTATAAAAAAGACCCAGACAGTAAATCTCTCTGATGAAGAATCATTAAAGATAATAGATAAAATCTATAATGATTTAAACATAGGGATTTTAAAGCCAAGAAACATTAATAAAAAATGCTCTGAATTAATTTGCAATAGCATTTTACGTCAAAATAATGGAAAAGAAAATATAAACCTGGAAAAATACCAAATTAAAGCATTTATAAATAAGTTAAAACCGAAACTCGACATTTCAGATGAAGAAATTGAAGAACTAAAAGAGGAATTAGAAAATATTGATGAAATAAGTACAGAAAACCTGAATAAATGTTTAAAACAGTACCTTGCTAAAATTAACAATCATTCTTTGATGATGATAAAAAATCAGGATTTCAGGGTTTTGAACAATTCAGTAATTTCTGTTGAGAATCCAAAATTCGCAAAGAAATTAGGAATATTCGATGATTGTGTTCTTTTATATGGTTTCATTGATCATAATAAAGGATTATTATTTGAGCTATTGATGGGGGAAAATGAAGAAAACCTCATTTTAACTAAAAAAGACATTGGTGAAGAAGTTATAACTTCCATAGATAAAGAAGATTTCGACGATGAAAAATATAGCGATATAAGGAACCTAGTCTTATTAGATGATTTTAGAGATTCAGACAATCCAGATATTATAAAAGCCCTATTTATAAAGAATCATAAAAGAGAATATTTAAGGGTCAAACTGGAAAGAAAGATTGGATCAAATTTTATTGGTTATTTAATTGATGAACCAAAGGATATTGAAAAGTTAACTCCCGGAAGTGAAGTTATAGTCTCATATGCTTTTGATTATACAGATAATGTTCATGTATATGTTAACTATGATGATGAAAATCTTCCAAAAACTGTTAGACATATTGAATATATATTGGATAATCCATCAAAAGAGATTATAATAGCTACATTAGCCAATTACAAATATGATAATGACTTTGATTTATTAGTCGACATATTTCATAATATAATCTTCGAGTACTTTAAGGATATAAATGAATTTTATGACGGTGTCTTTGGAGGAGTTGGATTATGTATCTAGATTATCTGGAAGCATTAAACCAGCATTGGGCAAGGTTATGCACATTAGAAGAATATGAAATATCAACATTAGATGATTATTTCGAATTTTCAGAATACATTAGAATAATATCTGGAATATCAATAGAAATTTCAGGTTATACTGAAGCTCAAGAAATCTTTGAAGAAACACGTTCAATTCTCAAATCAAAAATCAAGGGAATGTAAAAACTATATTTTTTTTTTAAAATAATTGATAATTGCCTCAATCTAAAAGAATTGCATTTATCTTAAGATGAAGTTATATAAAATATAAATGTTCTAGTAAATCATTAAAATACTACACCTACGGCTATTGTAATATGTATAGTGAGAATATATCTAGTTTTAATCCATTTAATTGTGATAATGTTTTTTTTTGTTGAACTCATTGATTTTGGAAAAGTAAATGTCATAAATGTTTGATATAGATTCAACTACTTCTAAAAGACCAAATATATAGAAGACATAATAAAAACATAAACAGCTATAATAAACATGCTACTTCTTGGTAAACTAAGTTAAATAAATCAACATAAAACTAAGTTTCATTGGGGTAGCATAAATATGGACAAAGGGTTTGAAAGTTTTATCCTAAATGGAATTTTATAAATAAAAATTTGAATTTGGTATGAATTTATTTCTTGATTTAAAGCTCTATTCAAAATTTACAAATAAATGTTGTGGAGAGCACCAATTATATATACTTTAAAAATCAATATAAAAATTATGATGAAGTATGGATTTGGAGCTATGAGGCTTCCACTTAAAGACGAAACAGACCAACAGTCAATTGATGAAAAAGAGTTTGAAAAGATGGTAGAAACCTATATGGAGTCTGGATATAATTATTTTGACACTGCATTTCCATACCATGATGGTAAAAGTGAAGAAATGCTTAAAAAATATCTTGTTAAAAAATATCCTCGTGAATCCTATATTCTAGCTGATAAAATGCCTTCATTCTCTCTTGAAAATGAAGAGGACCTAGATAAATTCTTCCAGATAGAACTTGAAAGATGTGGAGTTGACTATTTTGACTATTATATGCTTCACAATGTAAGTACCTGGACATTAGATGCAGTTAGAAAAACAAAAGCATATGACCATCTAGTAAACCTTAAAAAAGAAGGAAAAGCAAAGCATATTGGAATATCTACCCATGACAATGCAGAAATCTTAGAAGAAGTATTAAAAGAAATGCCTGAAATAGAATTTGTACAAATACAAATCAATTATCTGGACTGGGAAAACGATTCAATACAGTCAAAAGAATGTTATGAAGTCGCAAGAAAATATGGTAAAGATGTTATTATAATGGAACCGTTAAAAGGTGGAACATTAGTAGATCTCCCAGAAGAAATAGCTGAAAAACTTAAAAAAGCGAATCCAGATATTTCAATTCCAGGATGGGCATTAGCATTCTGCTGTGATTTAGATGGAGTTATAAGTGTACTCTCTGGAGCAAGTAATCTAGAACAGCTAGAAGATAACCTAAATACAATGAAACACATTAAACCATTATGTGATGAAGAAAAAGAATTGCTTTCAGAAGCTGTTGCTACAATAAATGAATCAATAGCTATTCCATGTACATCATGTAATTACTGTATAAATGAATGTCCGCAAGGAATACCAATACCAACATTCTTTGAACTATACAATATTGAGAAAAGGCTTCCATCTCATGGATGGTCAGTTCAACAAGGGTATTACAGAACATATGCGATGAAAACAGCGGAAGCCACTGATTGCACTGCATGTGGCGCCTGCGTTGAAAAATGCCCTCAACATTTGGATATTCCAGGATATATGGAAGATCTTGTAGAACAATTCCATGATGAAAATTACTAAAAAGTAGTTTAAAGCTTCTTAACAATTATCTTTATAAATAAGTTTGTATAATTATAAAGTAAGTATTAGGAGGTGAAAAGATGGCAGATTCAGTACGTAAAGAGATGTTAAAAACAATGTCTGTTTTAATGACTACTGCTTTTGCATTTGTTGCAGGTGCTGCATGGAATGGGGCTATTCAAGCTATTATTGAAGAATTTCTTCCAAAAGGTGATGCAGTATGGAGCTTATTGATTTATGCAATAATTGTAACAATAATCGCAGTTATCGCAACATTAGGTATAGGCAGGCTTATTGCAAGAGCTGGTGTAGAAATAGATGAATAATCCTCATCTATTTTTATCTTTTAAACATAAACTACATTTTTTTCAATTCTTTTTTAAATATATAACTTTTTTTTAGATAATGTAACAGTTAATTCAATTAGTGAATAGTGATATTATGGTCAATTGGGGAATAGCTGTAAGAGGAATATGTGAGAATAATGGAAAAATTCTATTAATGAAAGTTAGATCAAAATCTGTTCATGATGCCTGTAAATGGGAGTTACCTGGAGGAAAAGTTAAAAGAAATGAGTTCTTTGATGAATCACTAATTAGAGAATTCAAAGAAGAAACAGATCTTGACGTTGAAGTAATTGATTTTATTAAAGTAGTTGAAAACGATTACGTAGCTTGTAAAACAAAAGAAAAAGTCAAATCCCTTCAAATTATCATGGAAGTCAAAGCTGAAACGGAAAAAATTAGAATAAGCAATGAACATGACCAGTATGACTGGTTTACAATAGAAGAAATTAAAGATATGGCTTTAAATAATCAGTTATCAAAGGCGGCTACAGATGTATTTTTAGAATAGCTACTTTTACTTATAAAAATAATTTATAAAATAAAAATGGTATTATGATTGATAAAAAGTCCATTTTTCCTGTTATTTTTAATTACAATTATTTGATGTCACCAAAATATTCTAAAACAATGTTGTCCAGTTTATTTCTGATTTTTTCAAAATCTTGATTTAAATCAAGTGTTTTTATACTTATTTTATTTCCACTTATCACATAGTCACTATCTGGTTGAATAGCATCATTAGTTTGTGCATATAATAACATCCCACTTACTTCAACATCATTTCCTTTAAGCTCATCATCTTTATTTTTAACATATGCAAAAATTTGGTATAAGTTTGTCGTGTGATGTATAGTTCTTCCATAATTTTGTGAAGTGTTGTGAGAATAAAACTTTGCATCGAGTATTAAAATCTTATTTCCATACTCCAAGGTCACATCAGTTAACATTTTTGGAAGTAAATCATCTCTACCTTCATCAATTTGCCAATCGATATGTGGAGCATGAGCTTTTATCTTAGGATGCTCTTTTTTAAAGTAATTCAATAAAAATTTCTCATATAATGAACTCATAAGCTGGCCATCAACAAATTCCATTATTTTACTGCCGCCAGACATTTCTGATTGTATTAAACTATTAATTATTAGATAACAAATATTTAAAATCATTTCATAGGACTGGTTATTTCTATCAAATCTTATCTTCCAATTAATGGAATTCACATCAACCAGATTAATCTCACTAAAATACATTAAAATGTTTCTTATTCTTTTTTTTTCTGTTAGGAGAAACATCTGATTTGACTAGAAGTGTTAATGTTGATTTAATGATTTGATTCAAATAACAATTAACTGAAAATTCATCATAAGTGCAATTTAGCTGCTTTTTGATGAAATAATGGGAATTTATTGATTCTGTTATGTTAATTTTACCTTTTATTGAAGAAGTGGTTTCAGTTAAATCAATATAATCTTTCACAAGGCCATGTTTTATTTGCTTTGAAATCCCAATGATTAGTATTTCAGACAACAAATCATTAACATTTTCAAAACTTTCTGTTCTGATTTTTCTATATCCTTTCTCATTTAAAACCTTAAAAGCATAAGAAAGCATATAATAAATGTTTTTAATATAAATTGTGTTTTTAACAATCAATTAATCACACTTCTTAATCTATCTGACCAGTAATCAATTTTATCTTGTTCATCAAACCAATATTCTTTTAAAAGAGGAATAAATTCATATTCAATAAGGTAATTTATTTTTTCAATGACTTCATCTTGTTTAATATTGCATAAAAAGCTATGACCAATTCTAAATCCTTCACCTAAAGTTTCATCATCTTTAATTTCTTGGTTTAATTCAATGATTACTTCGATTAGATTATCAAAAGTCTCATCTGAAAGTTCTCTTTGATAGTCCTTAAATCCATTTGAGTTAAATCCTGGTTTTAAATCGAAAAATGCAAATCTTCTTCTTAATGCATAATCCATCATTGCTAGAGATCTATCTGCAGTATTCATTAATCCAATTATATGGACGTTTTTTGGAATGAAAAATGATTCATCGGAGTATAATAATTGAATTTTATTCTTTTCTCCTCTTTTATCATTTTCAATAAGCATAAATAGTTCACCAAAGATTTTTGAGAGATTTCCTCTATTGATTTCATCGATTATGAAGAAATAATCATTTTCATCATCCTCTTGAGCTTTTTTACAGAATTTATAAAATGTCCCATGTCTTAGTTCAAAACCTTCTTTCATAGGCCTATAACCCATTACAAAGTCTTCATAAGAATAACTTTGATGAAACTGAACCATCATTACTCTTTCAATATCTTTAACTCCCATGATGGAATATGCAAGTCTTTTAGCCATAAATGTCTTACCAACTCCAGGTGCTCCCTGAACTATGAGATTTCTCTTGTTTTTAACCAAATTAACTAATGTTTTATACGTATCATCATCAATATATACTTCTTCTAAAAATTTATTACTATCATAGTTAGGGTACTGTTGTTCTTGCTCTTCATCCACATTATCTTCTTCACTTACAAATAGTTCTTTGATTGTATTAACCATTTCTTGATATATAGTAATGTCGGTTAATGTTTTTGTAGGAAGTTTTTCATCTCTAAGATTATATTTCCAGTTTCCTTTATGAGTCCAATTTACTTTCCTAATCTTTTGAAATTTATTATCTATATTATATTCATAATCAGAATCAATAATTCCTCTTCCAATAATCCTACCATTGCCTTTTTTAGCAAATACCACATCACCAATTTGCATATCATTTACAAATTGCCAGCATGCGTTCACATCATTTCTATGGATAGTATTGTCTTCATGCAGTTCTTGAAATTTAAGATTTAATTCTTCTTTTGATTCATATTGACTTAAATCACCAATTTCTCCAAATCCAATTCCAATGAATCCGTTTTCATAAAATTCATCCCAATGTACTGCTCTAGGACCAGGTGATATTAACCAGTAATGGGTTTGTCTGATATCATTGTCACCAATTCCATCATCAGATTCATCATTATTTTTCTTTGATTTAGAAACATATGCTTTGTGAGATAGTTTTGGGAAATTAGAATATTCTTCAGAATTTTTAATGGCTAATTTGCATTCTCTGCAGATATTCAGATATTGCTCTCCTTTTGGAGGTTCTTTTAAGGACTTTATTTCTTCTTTGAAATCATCAGAAAATATTCCGTCTTCGGACAATAGGTCCCTATTATTTTTATCTAAATTAATAAATTCAAATGGTCTAATCCAATTTAAAGCCATTGTCACGTTCCAACGTATGCCTGCTTGTGGTAAAATTTTATCATAACATGAAATGAATTTTTCATCATCTTCTTCTGTAAAGTTAAGAGCAGTTTCAAATAATTCCCAAATATTATCTATATCAAATTTTCCACGTTTTTCTTCAAACCAATAAAAAGTTGCTTTGAGATTATTTACTGATGAAATCCCATGAAATGTTTGTGGAACTTCAGCATTTATGGAAAATTCCTTTTTGATTTGAGAAATTATGCTGATACGATTTTCAGTAGAAATATGTTTGTTAAAAAGAGCAAAAATTGTAAATGGATCTATGTCTTGGGGAATTTTGTAACCGCCTTCCTCATCACCTTCTAATTTAGGCAAATCCATACCTAATTCGGAATAGATGTTTTGAATTTTGCTAATTAATTCTTTTCTGTTGTTTTTATATTCCAAAAGTTTATCTGCAAATTCCATATAGAATTTTGGCCATTCAATTTTACCATAATTCATTTTTGTTAGTATTTCATTTTTAGCAGCATCATTTATATTAAATAAAGTCATTATAGATTTTAATGGTTTTAAAGAATTTTTGGTTAAATCATCTCTTTTGGTCTCGCCAACCCATTCAACATCTCGAAAGTGACAATACGTCTCTCCAGTATTGTGTCTTTCAGATAATTTATTTGAATAATAATAATCTGAAGCGATTTTTCCAATCAAATATCTTCTAGTTTGAGGATTATAAGATATTACATAATCACCAATCTTAAAGTCACATACAAATTTAATTACTTGACCTGAATTTTGACCAATAGATGTTTTATTAGCTTCAGGATATCTTTTATTCATAAGTTCTTTTATTTCATATGGATTTTTTCCAGACAAGTCTTCTAGATTCCAACCAATAGCTATGATGTTCTGTTTTTTAAAATCATCAATTAAAAATGCATTTTCACCGGCACGAACCATCCACATATTTGTCATATTAACACAACCTTGTTTTTATATAAACATGATTTTATAGTATTTATTAGATAATTTACATTAACAACCACAATAAGTTATATGAATAAATATTCATAATCTAATTATTATTTAGTTTATAAAATGCCGTTAAAATATTCTAAAATTTAAAATAAAAAAAGATAGCTACTTACATAGTAGCTATTTCTATTGTTTCATTATATAATGGATTTTCTCCATTTGAATTATCGACTATAGTTATTTTAACTTTTGTTGGTTGAATCTCATCAAAGTACATTCCAGAGAAATGATATGTTTCCCCGCCTTTTATATTTAATTCATTCCATGCAATAGTTGAGTAACATACTTTTCCAGAGGCATCATAGAAATCCATATGGACTTCCAGATAGTCAAATGGCGCATCTACACGAATATCTCCCATGACATCACCACTATAATAATCATAATCCTTAACTATATTTTGAGTGATGTTTCCTATTTCAACAGAATTCTGGTTATTTACAAAACTTATTGATCCACCTAATGTTAGAATTCCTATTACAAGTACAATTGTTAAAATTGGTATTGAAAATAACTTTTTACTGGAATATTTCATTCCTTTTAAATAGAATATTACTAATGCAGTTATAATAAATAAAATAGTACCGATTAATGCCATGTTAGAAAGACATGTAAATAGAACTATTGCAATAGCTATAAACTCAAGTCCTGCAATAAAATTTTCCTGTTTTTTCATTAAGAACAATCCAATTATACCACCAATGACAACAACTAAAATTGAAGCTATAATTTCATATATTCCAAATAGCATTGGAGCAGTCAATCCTTCAATAAAACCAATTAATATAGATAGTATTGCTAAAATTAAAGGTAATTTCTCAATAAAATTAGATTTATTATTTGTAACTCCATCAAATTTGTAACCACATTGATTACAAAATTCTGCATTGTTTTCATTAGGTTCACCACATTTTTTACAGTATTTAGTCATAAATATAAGTATTCATTCATAATCATAAAAATTTTTTGTTTTTATTCTGTTTTGAATTTAAAGTGTTATAATAAATTTTATATTCTTTTAATTGGAATATATTACATATTTAACAAATGAAATACTGGACACCTGTTTTAAAGGAGTAATATTTATGCCAAGTTCTGATATTAGTTCAAAAATTAAATTTACAAAAGTTTCTGATAAAACCCAGTTTGTCGAAATTGACCAGAAATACGTAACATTAAGGGAAGGCTCAAATAAGGTTATGGCATTTCATTATAGAGCTCCAATTTTTGAAATGATTGAATTTGAACGGTTCTTTGATAAGATGCCTTCATCTGAAAAAATTATTGTTAATATTGGAGATACTGGTGGTTTTGGAACTCATTTTCGAGGCATGGTTGAAGGTAAACAGAAAAACTTTAGCCAGAACATGAATCATTTGATATTGTATTTAGAAGAGTATAAATGTCCTAAAAAAGAGGAAGTTAAAAAGATGGGAAAATCATCTCACAGATTTGTTAATAAGGTTAAAAAGTGAATAATCATGGGTAAAAAATCAAGTTTCAATGATTTGAAGAATTTACTGGATTTAAGAGAAGGGGAAATTGATGAATTAAATCTGGAAATAGCTGAAAAAGATGAAAAAATCAACAAATACTCCAGATATATTTCCAAACTTAAACATGAAAATGAATTAATGGAAGTTAAGCTAGGTAATGAAGTAAATAACGACAAGGCTAAAATTAAAGAACTTGATGATTTGGCTGAAAAAATCAAGGAAAAAGATGACATTATTGAAGATAAACAGGATCAGGTCAAATATCTAAGGGAACTTGTAAACGATTATAAGGACCAGATAAAAGATGTTACAGAAAACCTGGAAATCCAGTTACGTAAAATCTCTAAAACTTATGAAGGGCTGTTAAATCAAAAGGACAGAATAATTAAAAAACAGGACGATATTATCGAAGAACTAAACAAATCTATTGAAGAGATTAGAAAGACCAATAAAACCAATGTTATCAGCCTTGATTTACAGAACAAGAAATACCAAAAGATTATTGAAGAATTGAAGGATTCATAGATTACTTAACGGATGACTTATATGAACTCATGGATTTACCTTTTAATAGCAGGAATATTTGAAATGATTTGGGTCCTTGCTTTAAAGTTTTCAGATAATTTCCAAAAAGTTGGTTATGTAATTTTGACAGCTGTTGCAATGATTTTAAGTTTACTTTTCTTATCACTGTCTTTTAAGACTATTCCGACAGGAACAGCTTATGCCTGCTGGACAGCTATTGGTGCTGTTGGTGTAATACTTGTTGGGATGATATTTTTAGGTGAATCAACTTCATTTTTACGAATATTTTTCATTTCTCTTATTGTAATAGGTATTGTAGGACTTAAAATAGCTAGTTAATACTATTTAGATTTTTTCTTTTTGTATACGACGTATCCTATTATAGCCACTATGATTATTATTACTAAAATTTCTTCAATATTGGATAATCCCATGGAAATGTTCTTATAGTAAGTTCCAAATTGCCAGCCAACAAAACCAAGAATAAATGCTCTTGTAACTCCTCCAAAGAAGGTTAAAATCAGATACTTTTTAAGATTATATCTTACAACTCCACAAAATCCGCTAATAGCTACACTTGGAATAACCGGAACAGCACGAGCTATATAAATATACAAATAATCTCTTTTTTGGTTTGATATCCTATCATTGAATTTCTTAATATCACTCCACTTAAGGCCTAAATACTTACCATATCGCTCAACAAAAGGCTTTCCAAGGTAATAACAAGCAGCATAAATAATTGTTGATCCGATGGTCATTCCAAAACCTACTGGAAGTGAAATGAAAAAGATAAGTTTAGCTACTGATTCCAGAGTTATTGGTGCTGAGTTAAGCATGAAAAAGCTACTAGCTATAATAATTAGTGTGGAAGGAATTGGAGCTATGATTTCTTCAATCACTGTTCCGATAAAGACACCTAATGCACCATACTGCATAAAAAACATATTCACGATTTCTGTAAGATATTCAAGCATATGTTACTCTCCTATTTAGCAAATATTTTACTACTTATCAAAGATATTTATATATCTATGTTATTATATTCTAAAATCAACTTTTTATATTAAGTATTTTTGCATAGTTTTCTTTAATTGATTCTATCTCTTTTAAACTGTAATCATTGTTTTCAAAGTCGGTGTCTAATGTAAATACCAATAATTCGAAAAATAGCTTATTTAATTTTAAACCTCTTTCAGAGAGTTCATATTCTGTTTTGTTATTAATTATATTTTTATTTATCAGCCTGTTTTCTTCCATTTTAGTTAAGCATCTTGTTAAAGATTTATTGTCTAAATCAGGACGGTTCTGCTGGAATTCTGTAAAGTGCTTTTTTCCAAGAAACATGTCCTTTATGATATATAGTGTCCATTTTGATGAAAGTGTCTTAATAGCCTTTTCGATTAATTTCTTTTCGTATTTGTTCTCATAGATTTTTTCATCAGGTATAACCATAATAATAATTTTCATTTTAATTTTTTAATAAGTTATGTGTCATTTTTGCCACATTAATTTTAATAATTCTCTTTTTTATATTGTAATAACGGAGGAATTTTAATTAAAACTAAGAATGAGACAATTACATATTCAATATTTTTTGCAGCTATCACAGCATTTATGGGATTTGGTTTAGTAGATCCAATTTTACCTGTTATTTCAACTCAGTTAAATGCAAGCGCCAGTCAGGTGAATTTATTGTTTACTAGCTATAATGGAGTTATGGCCGTTGCTTCAATAATTACAGGACTTCTTTCTAAAAAGCTAGGTATAAAGAAAACTTTAATCTGTGGAACTATTCTTATAGCTATTTTTTCTACATCCTGTGGATTAATGACCAATGTCAATGGCATTATCATACTTCGTTGTGCTTGGGGTTTGGGAAATGCTCTATTTATTGCAACAGCTCTTACAGCTATTATTAATTATTCAAAAAACAATGCAAAACGTTCAATCATTCTTTATGAAGCGGCAATGGGTGTTGGGTTTTCTGTAGGTCCATTGGTTGGAGGATTACTTGGACAATATTCATGGAAATTTCCGTTTTTTGCTGTCGGATGTATGATGGTTATTGCATTTGTATTGATAACTGTTTTTATTCCTTCTAATCATGAAAAAGATAAGCATTTCGGTGATGGTGATAGGAGGAATATTTCTATTCTGGATCCTTTCAAGGCTATTTTAAAATATAGGCATATAAGAACTTGCGGTATTATAGCATTACTTTATAACTTTGGATTTTTCACGTTATTTGCATATTCTCCATACATTATGGGTTTAGATGCTGTTGGAATAGGTTTGGTCTTTTTATGCTGGGGAATTCTAGTGGCATTAATGTCAACTGTTGTCGCTCCAAGAATTCAGTATTCTTATGGTGTAATAAAGCCAATGTATTTTGTTTTAGGAATTTTTACATTTCTCCTATATCTGATGGCGATTTTTGCAGAAAACAGCACTATGATTATATTTGCAGTTATTCTTTCAGGAGCAGTTATAGGATTAAACAATACATTGATGACAAACGTTGTTATGGAAGGATCTTCAATAGACAGACCTACAACTTCTGCATCTTATAATTTCTTAAGATTTATCGGTTCAGCTATCGCTCCTTATCTGGCAGGAATTTTAGGAGAAAACATATCAGATAGTGCCCCATTTATCTTTGCAGGTAGTTTACTTTTAATTTCAATAATTTACATGTATTTTAATAGAAAGAATATCATTTCGGTATAAATGTGAGCAAGATTAATATAATAAGCTATTTTAATATTAAGCCTATGTTTTGGTTATAACGCTAATGAGGGAATTTTATGAAAGAAGATAATAGAAAAATTGTGGTCTACTATTCTTATACTGGCCATACAAGAATGATATCTGAAAAGATAAAGGAAAAACTAAAATGTGATATTTTAGAAATAGAACCCTTGAAAGAATATTCAAATGACTATGATTTAGTTGTAATGGAAGAACAGAATAATTCAAGTAATGGTAAAATACCTGAAATTAAAGATGTGACTATTGATTTAAATCAATATGATGAAATAATTATAGGAACTCCTGTATGGTGGTATACATTAGCACCAGTAATTAGGACATTTTTAAGTAAAAGTGATCTATCAAATAAAAAGGTAATGCCTTTTGCAACAAATGCCGGATAGTTAGGACAAACTTTTGAAGAAATTAAAAAATTATGTCCGAATTCAGAGGTTGCTGAAGGTATGAATATTGTATTTACAGAAGATCATACAGCTATTAACTTAATAACATCAACTGATGAAATTGAAAAGTGGATAAAGAGTCTATAACTATTTTATATGCTCTATATAAATCTAAACTCAAAGACTATAAAATTAAATAAGTGATTAATTATGGATATTTTTGAAAGAGAACTAGCTGGTGAAATGATTTCAACAGAGGATCCTGAATACGATAAAATATTGTCAATAATATTAGAGACAATGGATTTATGTCGTGAACTAAACACTGGAGTTCACACCAAAGAAGAAAACCTTGAATACTTAAGTAGAATCATAGGAAAAGAAGTAGATGATTCAGTATTTTTCATGCCACCATTCTATGTAGATTATGGAAAAAACATTACCATTGGTAAAAATGTAGTAATCCAACAGCTATGCACATTTATGGATAGAGGTGGAATAACCATTGAAGATGGGGTCTTAATAGGTCCTAAAGTTAACCTAACAACTCTTAACCATGATTTCAATCCGGAAAACAGAAGCGCAACACAGGTAAAATCTATTCATATCAAGAAAAATGCATGGATTGGAATAGGTTCTACAATCCTTCCTGGAATAACAATAGGTGAAAATGCAGTTGTTGGAGCAGGAAGTGTTGTAACAAAGGATGTTCCAGACAATAGTATTGTTGCAGGAAATCCTGCTAAGTTCATTAAAAGAATTGATGAATAAGAAATTAATTCTTTTTATTTTCTATTTAAATAGATAGAAACTATTTTTTTTTATTTTATAATCTCTGAAGGGTTATTAAGAGATTCCTGCAAATATTTATAGAAATAGCCGAGTTCCCTACCATTTACGAAAATATGGCTTACGGTTATTGAAACTGATATCTCTTCCTTGTCATTATATTTTCCCCAGGTTATTAATGGCTGTATTTGATGGCCTTCAACTTCACAGTTGGTTACCACATCAAAATCAACCCAGGGAATGCAGGAACAGTTAACGATATTTTCAAGATCTCTTCTCTCCATTTCCACTTCAAAACCTGGTTTTTTTAGAGATAATATTTCCTCTTCAAGAGTTTTGTATTTGTCATGCCATTCCTTTAAGCTATCGAATTTCATCGGCGGTTCCACTCTCATTTCTCGATAAATCTTGTCTTCTTCATTCATTATCGGTGTTACTCCATCTAGATAATCATATTCAATAACTTCACCATCAATTATTCTTCTTTTCAATTCAGAAACCTGGTTGGCAGCTTTTATAATACATCCTAATGTTATTAAGAAGAATGAATAGCCATGTTCTTTTGAGTATTTATAGGTTTCACCAGCTTTCACCCTTGCAGACATGCAGTATCTTGTTGACTTGAAATTAATAAAAGGATTGGATTCTAAATCAAAATCGATTTTCTTCATTCTTTAACCTCATTTGTAATATAAAGATAATTTTTTATATGTTTAAAATGTAATATATATTTATATAGAATTTTTTTATAGAAAGGTTTGTAAATATGAAAGTTGTTATAGTTGGCGGAGGAGCTGGAGGTATCTCTACAGCTTCCAATATTCGTAAAATGGATAAGGATGTAGAAATTACAGTTTTAACAAGGGATGTTAATGTAGCATATTCACCATGTGCAATTCCTTACGTATTGGCTGGAAAAATCGAATCTTTTGATGACATTATCATGAGAAGTCCTGAAGATTATAAAGATAAAAACATAGATGTTATTATTGAAGCTGAAGTTACAGAACTAGATAGTGATAAAAAAGAGATTTCATATATTAAAGACGGCTCAGTTGAAAAAATGAGCTATGACAAGCTTGTACTAGCTACTGGGGGAAATCCTTTTGTACCACCAATGGACGGAGTTGACTTAGATGGAGTATTTTCAATAAGAAACATTGATGACGGTATTAAAGTTCAAAACTGGGCTAAAAATGCAAAAAGTGCTCTTGTAACCGGTGCAGGTCTTATCGGTATTGAAATTGCACACGCTCTAGTGCAGCTTGGATTGGATGTTACATTAACTGAAATGTTGCCGCAGGTAGTACCACGTTCATTTGATAAGGATATGGCAGATATCCTAAAATCATATCTTGAACTTGAAGGTATTAATATAGTTCTAGGCCAACCAATCACAACATTAAACGGTAACGGAAAAGTGGAAAGCGCATGCTTTGCTGACGGAACCTGCATTGATGCAGACATGGTAATTCTAGCTACAGGTGTAAGGCCTGAACTTGATTTAGCTAAAATGGCAGGATGTGATGTTGGAAGATGGGCAATTATCGTAAATGACAAAATGGAAACATCAGTACCTGATATATATGCAGTAGGAGACTGTGTAGAATCAAAAGATTTGATATTAGGTTCAAATACTATATCCCATCTTGGAACAACAGCAGTCAGACAATCAAAAGCTGTGGCACGTTCAGTGCTTGGAAGAAAATCAAAATTCAATCCAGTATTAAATGCAATGGTTTCAAAAATTGGAAATCTTGAATTTGGAGCAGTAGGATTTACAACAAGCTTCGCTCAACAAAACAACATTAAACCCTATGTAGAGAAAGTTGAAGCTCTAACACGTGCACGTTACTATCCAAATGCAAAACCTATGGATATAAAGATTATCTGTGACAGCGAAGGAGTAATAATTGGATGTCAGATTATAGCAGAAGAGAGAGTAGCTGAAAGAATTGATACAATGACACTAGCTATTACCGAAGGTTTAACATGCTTTGATTTAAGTAATGTAGAATTTGCATACGCTCCACCAGTGTCTATGGTAACAGACCCACTTATTCTAGCGGTAGAAGAAGTAAGTAAAAAATTCAGATAAATTTATGAATTAAGTTCGGAATTTTAGCCAATGGTTATCTAAAGAAGAAAATTAGCTATTCTTAAAACAGAATAAAATGCTAAGTGGTTTATATGATAACAGAAAACACATATTTAAAAAAAGATGACATAAAAGAATTAAAAGAAGATTTAACATTATATGATGAACAGGAACTTTTAACATGGTTAGAAGGAGTAAAAGAAGGTTATGTTTATGAGATATTTCCAGATCATCTAATGGACATGGCTTTAATGTTTTGTAATGAAACAACTTTTTCAAAAGAATAAAATTCAATTAATTAAGTATAATGCTTGATTAATTGAAAATAGCTTAAAAACTAAGAATTAAGCTTTAAAAATTAAATTGAGAATTTTCCGCAGACTGATTCTTCAATTTAATATTATATATTTTTATTGTAATATGGTTTGATATTAATTTCTTATTTTCTTGTACCCTCATGGACTGGTTTTTTAACAGGTTATAAGATGTATCAAATCAAAATCTATTATTTTTTTCAACTGCCTACCTACTGTTTCTAAATAAAGTTTAAAGAATGTATTGTAATATAATTTGAACATTATTTAATAAAAATAAAAAATGATTAAATATTCATAGGGCACTTTATTAATTGGGTTTCAATTTTTATCATAATAACCGATAAATTATATATACTACTAAACATATAATAATAAACTACAGGGTGAACAATATGAAAGCACATTTTATCAAAAAGAAATAAAAAAGCTCTGAAAAGCGAAGGTTATGTATCAGAATTAGCTTAAATATTCAAAAGTTAATAATGATACATTAACCATGCTAAGTCAATATATTAAAATTGTAATTACAATTGGAGTAATCTATAATTATATTTCTACTATTTTTTAAGAATCTAAAGTTCGATATTCTTTATAATGTGCATTCATAATTGAAATGGATTTTATTGTATGGAAATGAATCATAGGGTTGATTATTTCAGTAGCTATCTTTAGATGTGATTGTTTTCTTTTGTCTAAAATACTTTTAATCAAAACATCATCAATATTATCAAGAACCCTTATGGAATATGTAGATGATGAGCTTCTGGATGAACAGCTATCTACATGATTCTTATCCAAGTAATATTTTAACTAAAAAATACAAAATATGTTAATAGGAGAATTCTAATGGAAAATAAAAATGTTAAACTAATGAGAGGAAATCCAGAAACAGCAGTTCGTAAACTAGCTATTCCAATTATGATTTCAATGATTTTAACAGCGTCTTATAATATAATTGATGGAATATGGATAGCTGGTCTTGGAGAAGTTGCAATAGCTGCTGTTGGGTTTGTAACACCAATTTTCATGATTTTAAATGGTGTAAGTGTAGGACTTGGAAACGGAGCAACAAGTAGTATCAGTAGATTTATAGGAGCTCAGGATAAAGAGAATGTAAATGAATCAGCAATGCATTCCTTACTGATTTTTTTAGTAGCATCAATTCTTCTAACAATTTTCTTATTATTAATCCAGGAACCTGTTTTAAAGCTATATGGTGCTAAAGGGGCAGCATTGACACAGGCTATTCAATATGGAACTCCATTATTCGGTGGTTTAATTGCATTTATATTTGCAAATGGTGCAAGCGGAATATTGCGTGGAGAAGGAGATATGAAAAGAGCTATGTATGCTGTCGTTGTCTCTGTTATACTCAATGCAATTTTTGATCCGATATTTATATATACATTAAATCTCAAAGTAGCTGGAGCTGCTTATGCAACTATTTTAAGTTCATTAATATCAGCTGTAGTTATTTTATACTGGATAGTGATTAAAAAAGACACATATGCAGAAATTGACTTTAAAAAATTCAGATTTAAAACTAAGATGACCAAAGACATTTTAAAGGTAGGTATTCCTGCTTCTTTAGATATGGTTATGATGTCTATTGCAGTTGCATTTTACTTAGCATTTATTGCACAAATTAATGGAGATTATGGAATTGCAGTTTATACATCAGGTCAAAGATTATATCTATTTGTACTGATGCCACTTACAGCTATTGGTTCTGCTGTAACTACTGTAGTTGGAAGTGCATATGGAGCTAAAAACGGTGATTATATATCAAGGGCTCACAAGTATGGTTCTAAGTTAGGAATCCTATTTGGTCTTGTAACAACTATCCTTCTTGTACTCTTTGCAGATCCGCTATCTACAATGTTTGCATACACTCCAGAAACTGCATATCTCATTCCTGGAATTGTATTGTTCTTAAGAGTAGCAACACTTTCCCTACCTTTAACCGGTGCTGGAATGGCTTCAAGTTTCTTCTATCAAGGAATTGGAAAAGGATTCTTAAGTCTTTTCTTCACAATACTTAGAGAGATTATATTTGCAGTTTCACTAACCTATTACTTTGGAATAGTTCTGGATATGGGATTATTAGGTATATGGATAGGACTGGCACTTGGAAGATCAATAGCTAGTGCAATCAACTACTTTGCTGGAAGATATACAATCAAAAAAATAAGAGAAGATATTGGAACATAAAAAATTTATACAATCATTCACAACAATTAATATAAACGGTGATATAATGGGATTATTAGACAACATAATGGGACATGCAGAAATTGACACAGATCCATCAATGGTTGAAGAATTCTTATTTGAAAATGAAGAAGTAATTCAAACATACAAGTTCTATAGAGACTCAATCGTACTTACAACTCATGGAATCTATGTAGTTGATGTACAGGGCCTTTCTGGAAAAAAGGTAGAAGTTAAATTTATACCGAAATCATCAATTACATGGGTCTCCTTTGAAACTGCTGGAACTCTTGATTTAGATGTGGATATTAAAATCGGTGTAGAAAACAACGTTGATTTTACCACAGATGGCATGCCTTACAATGCACCAATATCATTTAAAGTAAAGGCAGACCAGTCAGATGAAGCAAAAGAAGTTATTCGACTAGTTAAAAAACACTACTTATTTTAGAAAATAGAAAAAATTAATTTTCTATTTTTTTTTTATTTATTGCGTTTAAATATCTCTTTATATAAAAAATAAAGTTAAAATATAATAACTGTGATGAAAATGTCTAACATAGTGCCTATAGAAGAGTTTTTAGACTATTTAAA
>OGXX01001090.1_pt1 | contig 28596 bp, 29 predicted proteins | sample 1576301 | NCBI WGS metagenome assembly OGXX01 (sample SAMEA3541469, study PRJEB24748) | human gut metagenome | biome: human gut; feature: human-associated habitat; material: faeces | place: China | collected 2012
TGATTGCTTAAGCTTATTAGTGCAACCATTTTTGACACGCTGCTTTGAAGTATCCCATTTGGCAGCGTCAATACGATAGCCAGTGGTGAATTCAATGCGTTTGCCGTCAAATACCACTCGCATTCTAATTGGCACGTTTTCAGTCACCAATACCCCATCCTTTTTGCGGGATTCAAGTTGGAAGATGATATTACGTTTGAGATTCATACTTGGAGAGTTTAAAAGTTACACCCAAAATTACACCCAATTTTTGACATATCCAAATGCTATTTAATGATGCCGATTAAATTCAACATTTTTATAATCCTATAAATCAGAGTATTTTGAATACAAATTAAAATTTAACGATATCAAGGTGATTTTCCCTCTCTCTCCGCTATGGAAACTTCAAAATCCCTGTAAGTAGCTCCCTTACAGGGATTTTTTTATTTAAGGGCTATGCCGGGAAAATACCCCTTTATCGGTCATAATTAAATTTAGTGTGTCTAATCCCACTTTCCAATATGAAGGAGAGTCCTTTGTCAATACAACAACACTATCCTTCATTCCAACATATTGAAAACGAATGGAGTCACCCACGTTTGCAATTATGTTAAACCTGCCTATGGAATCTGTTGCCATACCATGCCTTTGTGTTATGTTGATGACAAATGCTCCATTGAGTCTTTCCCCGGTCACTAAATCGTATGTATAACCTTGAATAGTACGAGGTGCTCCCTGTTCAAATATACCTCGCTTTGTGATACAGCTGCCGCACAGTAAAGCAAGAAACATTATGACTTTAAGATATTTCATATAACTATAACGAGTGAAGTTATCTGCCGAATGCCTGTGCCATTCATTTTTTGTAATGAGACCGCATCTAATTCTTCGGCGTAGCCAAATGTACGGGAAATATCATGCGCGGCCAAATATATCCGCCTTAATTGAGTAGGGAGAAAATCGGTGTGAGATTTTGACGGGAATGTGGGGCTGAGGTGGATTATTTTTTGTAATTTTGCGCTCTGATTACTGAACTGTCTAATAAACAACAATGTCGCAATTTACCAAAATCAAAACAGCGCTCATATCGGTGTTCGACAAGGGCGGACTCGACGAACTGCTTGAACTGCTGAACAAAGAGGGTGTCAGGTTCCTTTCCACAGGGGGCACCAAGTCATATATCGAATCTCTCGGTTACGCCTGTGAGGCCGTTGAGGATCTTACCGGCTATCCCTCTATTCTCGGTGGCAGGGTGAAGACGTTGCACCCCAAAGTGTTCGGCGGCATACTTAACCGCCGCGACAACGAGGGTGACCGCGAACAGATAGCGCGTTATGAGATACCTGAAATTGATCTGGTGATTGTGGATCTTTATCCGTTCGAAAAAACTGTGGCTTCAGGAGCTTCGGACGAGGATATAATCGAGAAGATCGACATAGGCGGTATATCGCTGATACGTGGTGCGGCCAAGAATTTCAATGATGTTGTGATTATTCCTTCAAAGGCCCAATACGGCTATCTGGCCGAAATGCTGCGTGAACACGGTGCACAGTCCACATTGCGTGAGCGCCGCGCTTTGGCCAAGGAAGCCTTTGCAGTTTCGTCACACTATGATTCTGCTATAATGAATTATTTCCTTGGCGAGGAACCTACATCGCTCCGTATAGCCATCGACGGTTCAAAGGAGCTGCGTTATGGCGAGAATCCCCATCAGCAGGCCCGCTTCTATGGCGATTTCGAGGCCATGTTTACTCAATTGCACGGCAAAGAGATCTCCTATAACAACCTTCTTGATATTGATGCTGCTGTTGCGTTGATCAGCGAGTTTGATGATACGGCATTCGCTATTCTCAAACACAACAATGCCTGCGGTATTGCAGTGCGTCCCACTGTATGTGAGGCATGGGCTGATGCGTTGGCCGGCGATCCGGTGTCGGCTTTCGGCGGAGTGTTGATTGCCAACCGTGAGATTGATGAGGCCACAGCCGCCGAGATCGACAAGATATTTTTTGAGGTAATCATAGCTCCCTCTTATGCTGAGGGCGCCCTTGACATCCTTAAACATAAAAAGAACCGAATCATTCTGCGCCGCAGCGATATGTCGTTGCCTCCGGTTCAGTTCCGCTCCATCCTCAACGGAGCCCTTGTGCAGGACCGCGACCTTAAAGCCGAGACAGCTTCTGACCTGAACACTGTTACAAAACTGGCGCCTACGGCACAGCAGGTTGCCGATATGCTATTTGCCAACCGTGTGGTAAAGCATTCCAAAAGCAATGCCATAGTGCTGGCCAAAGACGGTATGCTTCTCGCTTCCGGAATAGGTCAGACATCGCGTGTGGATTCTCTTAAACAAGCTATAGAGAAAGCACGCGAGCATGGCCATGATCTGAATGGCGCTGTTATGGCGAGCGATGCTTTCTTCCCGTTTGCCGACTGTGTGGAGATAGCTGACAAGGCCGGAATCAAGGCGGTGATCCATCCCGGAGGTTCCATCCGCGACAAGGAGTCGGTTGACTATTGCGACGCTCACAACATGGCGATGGTGACCACCGGCTTCCGTCATTTTAAACACTAAATCAACCTCTCACATATTTTAAATTGAAAATTCTCATGGGAATATTCTCATTAACCAAAGAAATAGCGATAGACCTCGGAACGGCCAACACCATCATTATCCATAATGACAAGATAGTGATCGACGAACCCTCCATTGTGGCTATCGACGTGCGCACCGGTAAACCCATAGCTGTGGGAAAGGAAGCCCAGCAGATGCAGGGGAAGGAGCACGAAAACATAAAAACCGTCCGCCCGCTGCGTAAGGGTGTGATAGCTGACTTCAACGCGGCCGAGCTTATGATACGCGGCTTGGTGAAGAAAGCCAGCACAAAAAGCAATTGGTTCAATCCGTCGATGCGCATGGTGGTGGGCATTCCGTCCGGCTCTACCGAAGTGGAGATGCGTGCTGTGCGTGATTCGTCGGAACATGCCGGAGGCCGTGACGTATACATGCTTTATGAGCCTATGGCTGCCGCTCTCGGTATCGGGCTTGATGTAGTGGCTCCCGAAGGCAACATGATCGTCGATATAGGCGGCGGCACCACCGAGATCGCTGTGATATCACTCGGCGGAATTGTCAGCAACAAGAGCATCCAGATAGCCGGTGACGATCTTACTGCCGACATTCAGGAGCATATGCGCCGTGTCCATAATGTGAAAGTGGGTGAACGCACAGCCGAGCTCATCAAGATGAATGTGGGATCCGCATTGCTTGAACTTGACAATCCCCCGGCCGATTATGTGGTAAACGGCCCCAACATCATGACCGCTCTTCCCATGGAGGTGCCTGTAAGCTATCAGGAGATATGTCACAGCATAGAGAAGTCCATATCAAAGATCGAGGCTGCCGTGCTCAGCGCTCTGGAGCAAACACCTCCCGAACTGTATGCCGACATAGTGCGCAACGGCATATATCTTGCAGGAGGTGGTGCGTTGTTGCGCGGACTTGACAAGCGCCTTACTGACAAGATCGGCATACAGTTCCATATAGCCGAGGATCCGCTTCTCGCTGTGGCCAAGGGCACCGGTGTGGCATTGAAGAATACCCAGAAGTTCAACTTTCTTATCCGCTGACAGATCCCTGTTCCTGCCATTCCGGGGTCAGATTTCTGTCAACGGCTTCACTGCATAGCCTGAAGTGCGCAATCTCATCAATTTTTTCATAAAAAATTTCACATGGATAGTGTTCATATTCTATGTGGCGGTGAGTTGCGCTCTGTTGTTTTCAGGAAATCCGTATCAGCATCATGTATATATGTCGTCGGCTGGAGCTGTGACATCGACCGTCTATGAAATAGCCAATAATGTCACTTCGTATTTTCATCTGCGCGACATAAATGAGGACTTGCAGAGGCGTAACGCTGACCTTGAACTTGAGGTGCTGGCTCTGAAGCAGCAGATACGTATCCACGACGAGAGGGTTTACGCTGACACTATGACGGTTGACAGCGCTTTGTCGCGTTATAATTTCGTCATAGCCCATGTTATCAACAACAGTGTTTCGCGGCCTTACAACTATATAACCATAGAGAAAGGCCGCCTCGACGGGGTGGCTCCGGAAATGGGTGTAGTGGACCAGAACGGCGTAGTGGGCATTGTGAATATTGTAGGTGATCACACTGCACGTGTTATTTCGTTGCTTAATCCCAATCTAAAGATATCCTGCAAAGTGAAAGGCAACGACCATGTAGGGTCATTGGTATGGGACGGTTCGGATCCACGCACGGCAGTGCTGGAAGAACTGCCTCGCCATGCAGTGTTCCACCGTGGCGACACTATTGTTACGAGCGGTTATTCCTCAGTATTTCCCGAAGGAGTGCCTGTGGGCACTGTGCTCAGTGATGCCCGTGGGCATGAAGGGGATTTCTTCGCTCTTAAAGTCAAGTTGTTCACGGACTTCTCCACACTCTCCACTGTGCGTGTGGTAGGTGACAGGATGAAAGATGAGCTCCGTGAGGTGGAGAAAGAGATTGATACAATGCAATAAACTGAAACCTGATGAACCGCACAGCCATAAACCTTACATTGCTCGCTATAGGACTGATCCTTGCACAGGCCATAGTGTTCAATCATATTTGCCTGTTCGGGGTGGCTGTGCCTTTTGTGTTCATCTATGTGATATTGCGGCTCCCTGTAACAATGTCGATGCCATGGGTTCTCACTGCCTCATTCTTTATCGGCCTTGGGGTGGATATATTTTCCGACACACAGGGCATGAATTCACTGGCGTGTACCATTATAGCGGTGTTGCGCAAGCCTGTGCTGCGTCTTTATTTCCCGCGAGAGGATGACCTTACCGATCCGGAGCCGTCCATAAAGTCGCTTGGAATGGGTGTGTATATGAAATATGCACTTACCATGACGCTTATTTATTGCTCCCTGATTTTCATGATAGAGTCGTTCACGTTCTTCTACCTGTTGAGGCTTATTCTGCGTATAATATTCTCCACGATTCTCACCACTCTCCTAATTCTGGGGCTTGACAGCCTTGCAGTGAAACGACATGAGAAAAGACTATAATCTTGAGAAGCGTAAATATGTCATAGGCGGCTTCATAGTGGTTATAGCTGCAATTTATCTTATCCGCCTTTTCAGCCTTCAGGTAGTGGACTCCAGGTATAAGGAGTATGCCGACAGCAATGCGTTTCTGCGTAAGGCCGTGTATCCGTCGCGTGGCATTATATATGACCGCGACGGACGTCTTGTAGTGTATAACCAGCCGGCCTACGACATAATGATGATCCCCAAGGATGTCAAGGAATTCGACACTCTTGACATGTGCCGGGCCCTTAACATAACTCCCCAGCAGTTTGTTAAGCGTCTCGCTGACATGAAGGACCGCCGCCTTAATCCGGGATATTCGTCATATTCGCCGCAGACGTTCATGACACATCTTTCGCCGGAGGAATATGGGCGTTTGCAGGAACGGATGTACCGTTATCCGGGTTTCTTCTTTCAGAAACGCATTCTGAGGCAGTATAATTACAAGTGCGCCGCAAATGTGCTTGGAAACATCCGCGAGGTCTCGGACAGGGATGTGAAACGCGATTCCTATTATTCCGCCGGCGACTATACGGGTGATCTCGGCATTGAACGCAGTTATGAAAAAGTGCTGCGTGGTGAGAAAGGTGTGGAAGTGCTCATACGCGATGCCTACGGCAAGATAAAGGGCCGGTATGAGGATGGTCGTTATGACCGGGCTGCCGTGTCAGGAAAAAATCTTAAACTAAGTCTTGACATAGAGCTTCAGCAGTATGCCGAATCCCTCATGGTAAACAAGATAGGGGCTGTAGTGGCCATTGAGCCCTCCACAGGCGAGGTGTTGTGTATGGTGTCCAGTCCCACCTATGATCCTACCACGCTTGTTGGCCGTCAGCGCGGTGCGAATTACAAAAAGCTTAATGCCGATCCGTTGAAGCCGTTGTTTGACAGGTCGATAATGGCTACCTATCCTCCCGGATCCACATTCAAGCCCACACAGGGGCTTATATTTCTTGAGGAGGGGATAATAACTCTCGGCACATCCTATCCGTGTGCAGGCGGATATCTGTATGCCGGACGGCGCCTGAAATGCCACGGACATGCGTCACCGGTGGCGCTGAAGCCCGCGTTGGAGACTTCATGCAACGCATTTTTCTGTTATGGTTTCAAGGCTATGATCGACCGGCGTTCCAAATACGGATCTGTGGCCAATGCTTTCGAAGTGTGGAAAAATCATCTTGTGTCGTTGGGCTACGGTTACCGTCTCGGAATAGATGTGCCGGGCGAGAGCCGTGGATTTATTCCCAATGCAAAATTCTACAACAAGGTTTACGGAGAGGATCACTGGAGCGCCAATTCCATAATCTCAGTATCCATAGGGCAGGGTGAGATACTTGCCACTCCGTTGCAGATAGCCAACCTCGGAGCAACGATAGCCAACCGGGGATGGTTCATCACTCCACATCTTGTAAAGGAAATTCAGGATAGCGTCATGCCCGACTCCATGTTGCGCCGTCGCGTGCCTACCATCCATTCCCGTTATTTTCAGGATGTGGCCGAAGGTATGCGTATGGCTGTGACCGGAGGCACATGCCGCACGGCCAACCTGCCGGATGTGGAGGTGTGCGGCAAGACAGGAACGGCCCAAAACCCCCACGGACGTGACCATTCGGTGTTTCTTGGTTTCGCCCCTATGAACAATCCGCGCATTGCCGTGTGTGTGTTTGTGGAGAATGCCGGATATGGTGCCGCTTTCGGAGTGCCTATCGGGAGTCTTATAATAGAAAAATACCTCAACCGCAGCATTTCGCCTTCGCGTAGATACCTCGAGGACCGTATGTTGCAATCCAATACAGTGATTTACAGTGGAGTCAAGAAACACTAACACATCCATATTCCAGTATATCGGCTGGCCCACGGTGGCGCTCTATCTGATCCTTGTGATTATGGGGGCGTTCAGCATTTATGCCGCGAGCTATGATTTCGACCATGCGAGTATATTCGATTTCTCGGAGTTTTCAGGCAAGCAGATACGCTGGATAGGTCTCTCCATGGCTCTCGGACTTGTACTGCTGCTTATCGATTCACGAATGTATGAGGCATATGCCTATCCCATATATCTCGTGATGATGGTGCTGTTGCTGGTAACTATATTCGTGGCGCCTAACATCAAAGGCTCGCACTCGTGGCTTGTGATAGGCCCTATGAGCCTCCAGCCTGCGGAGTTTGCCAAATGTGCCACGGCATTGGCTTTGGCCAAGCTGTTCAGCGGATATAATTTCTCGCTGAATGCCGACCGCAACAATTACCTCAAGGCTCTCGGTATAATCTTCCTGCCGATCGTCCTGATCCTTGCCCAAAGCGAGACAGGATCGGCACTTGTGTATCTGTCGCTTTTCTTTGTCCTTTATCGTGAAGGCATGAGCGGCCTCGTGCTGTTGTCGGCATTCTGCTCGGTAGTGTTTTTTGTGGTGGCGGTTAAATTTACCGAATCCACATTGCTCGGCATTGCGGTGGGACAGGCTGCCGTGTTTATCATGATAATGGCGGTGATGGTGTGCATGGTGGCCATATATTGCCGCAATATGGTGGTGGCACGCAATCTTGTGCTCTGGTTTGCAGGTACCGGACTTGTGGTGTGGATACTTTCGTTATGCGGCATAAATGTGCCGGGAATGGTTTATTTCCTGTCCTCCATAACTGTCGGTCTCGGTTATGTGGCTTATGAGATGCTGCGTAATCCAATGAAGAAATATCTTGTGACTATAGGGGCCGTGATTATTGCGGTCATGTTTCTGTTTTCGGTTGATTATGCCTTCAACAATGTGCTCCAGCCTCATCAGCAGCAACGAATAAAAGTGGCTCTCGGCATAGAGGATGACCTCCGGGGAGCTGGTTATAATGTCAACCAGTCAAAGATAGCCATTGGTTCGGGCGGTGTTTTCGGGAAGGGCTATCTTAACGGTACGCAGACTAAGCTGAAATTTGTGCCCGAGCAGCACACCGACTTCATTTATTGCACCATAGGGGAGGAGACAGGTTTTGTAGGTAGTGCCATAGTGCTTGTGCTGTTTCTCACGTTGATTCTGCGCATAATCTCCATAGCCGAACGGCAGCCTACCGTGTTTGCTCGTGTCTATGCCTATTGTGTGGCCTGCTATCTGCTGTTCCATCTGGCTATAAACATAGGCATGGTGATAGGGTTATGCCCTGTGATAGGCATTCCCCTACCGTTTTTCAGCTATGGAGGATCATCGTTGTGGGGATTCACCATCCTGCTGTTCATCCTGCTGCGTATAGATGCTTCCCGTAGGGAACATCTCAGCTATTGAGCGGATGGTAAAGTTTTTACCACCTGTTATGGAAATGGTGAACCGGACCGTGCCCGTGTCCTATTGAATAGGAGGCACCGGCGGCAATAGCTCCGTTGATATACTCTTTTGCGAGCCGTGCCGCATCGTTGAGGCTATATCCGAGAGCAAGGAATGATGCTATGGCCGACGACAGGGTACACCCTGTGCCGTGGGTATTGACGGTGTCGATACGTTTTGTCCTTAACACGACCGTCTCATCTGTTTCGGCATTGTAGAATATGTCGGAAAGGTAATCATCGGTAAGATGTCCCGCTTTAAGAAACACTGATGTGCCGAATGCGGCAAGTTCCGCCGCTGCGTCATGTAGTGCTTCCTGTCCGGCTATACTGTGGCCGAGCAGAAGTTCCGCTTCCGGAATGTTTGGCGTTATCACTCTGGCCCTGGGCACGAGAACATCGCGCAATGTGGCTACCGCTTCGGATTGAAGCAGCGGGTCACCGGAGGTTGCCACCATTACCGGATCAAGCACTATGTCGGTGATTTCCTGGTAGAGGTCAAGAGTGTCGCGTACTGAATGAATGAGTTCGGATGAGTGGAGCATGCCGATTTTTACGGAGTCGGTGCCTATGTCGTCAAGAATTGAGCGGATCTGTGACGCTACAAAATCCGGCGGGATAGGATGCACACCTGTCACACCCACTGTGTTTTCATCCACAACTGCCACTATTGCCGATGTGGCGAAACATCCGCAGGCCGATATGGTCTTTATGTCGGCCTGAATGCCGGCACCGCCGCTTGGGTCGCTGCCGGCTATGGTCATGACTCTTTGATATGTTTTTTTCATATTTTCCATTGTTCAAGATTATAGGCACTGTCCCAAAACATCCATTCCATCCGTGCCGCTGAAATGAATGCCTGTGTCATCTGTGCCCTGATTTCCGATGTGGTGGAGCCCGCGAGCCGGTTGCAAATGGCTATAGCCCTGTCGGTGGCCTCGGCGAATGATTTGTCTCCATAAGTGGCGATCCACTTGATGTAAGGGTTGCCGGGACTACAGGAGTCAAGGATGTGTTCACCGACTTTCTGATATATCCAGAAACAGGGCAGTATGGCCGCGGCCTCTATCTCTACCGGACCAAGTCCTTGCGCTGTCTCGAATGATGTGTAGAGCATACATGCCGGAGTGGGGGACACATTATTCATGTCAATTCCACAGAGAAATGATTCATGCAGAGCGTGTTCCACCATTATTCCTTCGGAGGCGAACCTTAAAAATGCGTCTATGTCATCTTTCGCTTTAAGCCGGGATGCTATGTGGGCCAGCACACGGCAATAGTTGTCGATATATAGCGCATCCTGCTGGAGATAAAACAGAAACCGTTCACTACTCAATGTGCCGTTGGCAAGTTCCCTTACGAAAGGGTGCCGCAGAATTCCGTCGTATATAGGTTCTGCGAGTTTCCATGTTTGTTCGCTCCACATCATGGCTTATATCCGATTACGGCTACATAATCGCCTTTGTCGCTGCCCGGTATTGGCTCTTCCGCACAAATGTCCGAATCAAGAGGATGGGTGGTGAGGGTTTGGAATGACTCCAGATCCCTGAAGCCGGCCTGCTGCATGATGGCCTTCTTTTCCGCTGTGGTGCGCCAGTTGGCCGCTTTAACCAATTCGATAGGGTAGGGATTCGGTGGAAATACGCCCTCAAGAAGCGGATGATCCCATGTGCCGAGGGCTTTGGCAAGATTGTACATCATGCCGTAGCCGCTTTCCTTAGGCACATCTATCAGTATGGCTTTCCCTCCCGATGGCAGTGAGTCAAACGCTTTTTTTACAACACTCTCCAGATCGGTGATATAGCTTGGTGTGCCGTTGAAAAGTATCGTGTCATAGATCCCTGTGCCGAAATCTGCGTCTTCGGCCGTGGCTATGGTTACGTTCATGTCGCGTTTCCGGGCTATTTCGGCCATGCCGGTTGAGGGTTCTATGCCGTCAGTTATCTCAATGCTGAAATTCTCACGCAGGAGTTTTTCAAACAGGCCGCTTCCGCAGCCTACGGAGAGTATTCTTTTTGATCCTCTGAGCGTAAGGGCCACGAGCCGAGCTTCTGACAGCAGTACGTTGGGGTTGTCCATGAACCAGGCGTCATAGAGTGTGGCATATTCGTCGAAATGTTGTTTCATCGTTTGTCAGAGTGTGATTATATTGAAATTTAATGATTTGATATCGATGGTGAGTAATTTCCCGTCAAGGAGATTGCCTGTTCCGATAAGCGTTTTCAACGCTTCGGCGGCTTGTAGTGAGCCCACAATGCCGGGTACAGCTCCCAATACGCCACCCTGTGATGGCGGCAGGGTAGACAGTTCATCGCGCTCAGGATATAGATCCCGATATGATGCGGCTGAGGAGGGAAGGAATGTGCTCACATAGCCATGGAATGAACTTATCGAACCATGCACCCATGGCTTGCCGAGTTGCCGGCATGTGTCATCAATCAGATAACGTGTGGCGAAATTGTCGCAACAGTCCATGACTATGTCGTACTGCCTGACAATATCCAGGGCGTTATTGCTGTTAAGCCCCTCGGGCCAAAGGTCAAACCGGGTGTGGGCCGACATGGCTGAAAGCCTATCCCGTGCAGCTATGGTTTTAGGTGTGCCTACCTGGGCTTCGGTGTAAAGGATCTGACGCTGGAGATTGCTCAGTGACACAGTGTCGGGATCGCACAGGCCGAGTTTGCCCACTCCTGCGCCGGTGAGGTACATTGCTACAGGAGATCCCAAGCCTCCGAGACCCACTATGAGCACTGAGGAATCAAGAAGACGCCTCTGTCCCTCCGCTCCTATTTCCGGCAACATTATCTGCCGTGAATATCTATCCATATGTATCATTTCAGGCTCAGTCAAATACTTTATCCCAGTCTTTCCACACAGCTTCATAGCCGTGTGCATGTATGGCTTCGGCAACTTCGGCGGGGGAGCGGTCATCGCTTACTTCGAATTGTTCCAATGATTGCGGATAGGTGTGATAGCCCCCCGGATCGGTTTTGGATCCGGCGCTCAGAGAGGTGGCGCCGAGGGTGAGTATGTTGTCGCGGAAATCGGGGCGTTCGCGGGTGGATACGGATATATCCACATCATGGTCGAATATACGGAATGCAAATATAAGCTGGGCAAGTTCCCGGTCGCTCATTACCACGTTTGGCTGAAATCCTCCCTCAGCTGGACGCATACGGGGGAAATTGACGCTATACCTTGTGCGCCAGTAGTGTTTTCTGAGATACCTCAGGTGCAGAGCCATCATGGTGACGTCCGTGCGCCAGTCCTCAAGCCCTATTAGCACACCCATGCCTATTTTATGTACTCCTGCCTGGCCCATGCGGTCAAATCCGTTTACCCTCCATTCAAAATTTGATTTCATTCCGGCAGGATGGTATTTCCTGTAATTCTCCCGGTGGTAGGTTTCCTGAAAGCATACTACTCCGTTAAGGCCGGAATGCGTCAGGCGTTCATAGTCCTCTGCCGACAACGGCATAACCTCCATAGTCAGGTTGTTGAAATATGGGCGGCATGTACGCAGGGCTTTTTCAAGATAGTCCGTACCGGCTGCGTGTGGGTTTTCCCCCGTTACGAGGAGCAGGTTCTCGAAAGGGCCGAGACGCCGTATGGCTTTGCATTCGTCGGCTATCTGTTCCTGTGTCAGAATCACGCGCGGGAATTTGTTGTGGCGGTTGAAGCCGCAGTAGACGCATGAATTGGTGCACGAGTTGGTGATGTACATAGGTATGTACATCGATATGGTGTTGCCGAACCGCTCGCGCGTATAGTGCCGGCTCAGTGCGGCCATCCGCTCTATGTATGGGGCGGCGGCAGGTGATATGAGCGCCATAAAGTCGTTTATATCGGGGTGGGCTTTGGCGAGGGCCACCTCAACATCCTGTGGTGTCATTGACTGTATGCGTCCGGTAGTCGCATCCCAGTCATATTTTATAAGTTCGTCGGCGAACATGTTCAGTTCAGAAATGAAGTTAACGGACTGCTTGCCACCGCTATGCGTGAACGTGCGCCGAGCCCGGCGCGATATGCCTCATGTCCGGCCTCCACGGCTTTGGCAAATGCACGAGCCATCTCAACCGGATTTCCGGCTATGGCTATGGCTGTGTTCACCAACACCGCATCGGCCCCCATCTCCATTGCTTCCGCAGCGTGTGACGGAGCCCCAAGGCCGGCGTCAACCACTACAGGCACGTTGCTTTCCTCTATAATTATTTCAAGAAGGTCTTTCACCACAATGCCTTTGTTTGTGCCTATAGGGGCGCCGAGCGGCATTACGGCTGCGGTTCCTGCCTCTTCAAGGCGTTTGCACAGTACGGGGTCGGCCTGTATGTAGGGAAGCACCTTGAACCCGAGTGTGGCAAGCCTCCCACATGCTTTCAGTGTTTCTATAGGATCAGGCAATAGATATTTTGGATCCGGATGTATCTCAAGTTTTATGAAGTCCGTTTCAAATGCTTCGCGGGCGAGTTGGGCCGCCAACACGGCTTCCTCGGCATTACGGACGCCGGAGGTGTTGGGAAGCAGCTGCACATCAGGGCGCAGGATGTGGCGGAGCATGTCGTCCTCACGGTTTTCTGTGTCAATACGCTTGATGGCCACAGTGACCATCTGTGATCCGGAAGCCGCTATGGCCTCCTGCATGAGTTTGTTGGAGCTGAATTTGCCTGTGCCTACAAACAGCCGGCTGTCAAATTCGCGTCCTCCGATGATAAGTTTTTCCATACTTGTAGTATTTCTTTTGTTGTAAGTTCAGGATCTGATGAATTAAGGATAAGGCCTGATACGGCTATGCCTGAAAGTCCGGTTTTGCCCAGCTCAGGAAGATCGGTCAGTGTTATGCCCCCTATGCCTACTACCGGGATTCTGATACCGTTTGCCCGGCATGATGCAATTATGCCGGTATAACCTCCGGCACCAAGCACAGGCGAGAGATTCTTTTTCGTGGTTGTGAACCGGAACGGGCCGAGACCTATATAGTCGGCTCCCGAGGCTGAGGCAGCCTTTATATCTTCGAAAGTATTGGCTGTGGCCCCTATTATGGCTTTTCCGCCAAGAATAGATCGCGCATCGGTTACGGGCATGTCATTTTTGCCGAGATGTACTCCGTCGGCTTTCAGCTCATTGACAAGGTGCACACGGTCATCGACGATGAATGTGGCGCCGTAATGGCGGCAGAGACGAGCTGCCTCGTATCCTGTGCGGAGATATTCGTCATCGGGCACGTCCTTGATCCGGAGCTGTACCCAACGGCAGCCCCCGCGTAATGCAGCCTCTAAGCCGTGGATGGTATGTGTTATAAATTGAAGCATAAGGTATGTCGTACGGTTATTTGAATGCAGTGCTGGCGGCGAAATCTTTCCATGCAGCTCCAAGCATAGCGGCACCATCGAATCCTGCATCTTCAAGCAATGGTAGCTTTTCGAAGGTCACGCCTCCGAGGGCGAATATGTTTTTGCCTGAAATGCCGGCCCGTTTTATATCGGAAAGATTGAATGCGCTCCGGTAGCCGGGTTTGGATATGCTGTCGAACACCGGGCTTAGGAACAGATAGTCGGCATCATTGCTGTAGGCCGAAAGTTCGTCTATGCAATGGCAGCTGCGGCTTGTTGTACCTTTCCAGCCTTCTGGACGTGATGGATTGCGCGAGTTAAGATGAATCCCGCCTATTCCCATTTCTGCTGCAAGACCGAAATGATCGTGTATGGACAGATAGGGATAAAACCGCTCAGGTATATGCTCTATGAACTCGCGCATTTCGCTCAGTGTGGCCTGGGGTTTGCGGATATGTACACGCCAGCAAGTCCGGCTTTCGAGCAGCCGGACCACGGCAGTGTGCTCCCCATTCCAGAAATAAGGGGTGGTGATGGCGATAAGTTTCATCTTATCCTCCGCACACGGCAGTTATTACAGTCACGTTGTCGCCGTCGTTCAGCTGGGTTGTGGGCCAGTCGGCTTTGCGCACCACTTTGTTGTTTACAGCCACGGCTATGCCTGATGACGGCATGGCGGTTTGTTGCAGCAGGTCAGCCACTGTAACGTTCTCGGTGTCGAGAGCAATCTCTTTGTTGTTGAAAAAAATGTTCATGGATCATGTATTTTACAAAAAGAGTTGCAAGCGCCTGATTGAACTGCAAAAATACCATGCCATGAACAAATCCTTTCGGCGGTACTGACCGCATCAAGTTCATAGGGTATGATCTCAGCCTCACAATTAGAGCAAGGCACCCCTTTTGTTATTATGCGGCAAAGATAATGAATTATATTTTTGCTGCAATCATTCCTCTGAAAAATATTTTCTCATGGGAATTTGGTTAACTCTCGCTTATCCGTATATTTGCATATCGGCTTGAATTACTGCCGGATGTTTTGTTGAGATGGAAACAGATCTGATATATTTTATCTATGGGCTTTGTGTCATGTTCTATGGCATGATGGCATGGTTTTTCTATAGAAAGGGGGCCGACAGGCTTTCGCGGCTTGTAATGCTGCTGATGGCGGTACTTGCTGCGGGATGCGTCAAGGATGTGTTTTTTATCCCTATGGCAGATGGTCATGACACTTTTTTATGGACCTCATTGTCGGCTATTGACATGGTGGCTGTTCCTCTTTATGCTTTTGTCCTTATTGAATTATGCCGCCCGGGATGGCTGACCCGGCGCACCATGCTGCTTCATGAAATGTCGTTTGTGATTTTGGCACTCCTTTTTATGACAACACGTGAAAAGGTGTTTTTCGACGCAGAAACCGTGTGGGCCGCTATATATGGCTTCGGATATGCAAGCTGGACAGTGTGGGCTATTCCGAGATATCACCGGCATCTAATGGAGGCGTATTCATATTATGAGAGTATAAACCTGAACTGGCTGCGGACCATATTGTTTTCATATTTTATTATTCTTTCATTGTGGATAATTGACTGTGTGTTTATGGAAATGGGCATAGGGTGGGTATATATGCTCGGTTCGCTGATTATATGGATGTTTGTGTGCTGGTTTATCTATCGGCATGAGTCGGTGATTGATGAGTTGCGTGAGCATCCTGTACAACTACTGGATGAATACCAAAATGAGGAGCAGGGATCGGAGCTTGGCCGTGTGATAAGACGGTTGTTTGAAGTTGATATGATTTTTCTGAACCGTCAGCTGAAACTGTCGGATGTGGTGAGGATGTCGGGCTCTAACCGCACTTATGTAAGCCGCTTCTTCAATGGAGAGGAGGGAACATCTTTTTTCGAATATGTCAACGGTTATAGAGTGAGATATGCTGAGGAATTGCTTAAAAATACAGATGATAAAATAGAGACCATTGCCGAGAAATCCGGGTTCAGTTCCCGGCAGTCGTTCCATAGGGTGTTTTTAAAACTAAAAGGGTGCACGCCCGAAACAATGCGCACTGGTAGAGCAAATCGGTGACAGAAAGGTGATTATACCGTTTGCTACATATAATTTACCTTGTGTTACACATTCTGCAGTGCTTCTTTTTGACTCATAGTTACACAAATTTATCCATTTGTTTTATAAGGTGGGGATTTAAGTGCTATCTTCGCTTCCGAAACTAATCCTTAAACTTATAAAGATATGATTAAAAAAGTATTTGTTGCATTGTTGTGTTCTGTGTCACTCTTCGTTATGGGCGCATGTTCGGGTTCTTCATCTTCGTATAGCGCATCTAAATGTGAACAGCTTTCGGAAAAAGCTAAAAGCGGAGAGAAACTTACTGAAGCCGATTACAATGAAATGATCGACCAGATGGTGGCGGGCGCCAAGGAGATAAAGCGGCTTAGTGATGAGGCTAACGGTGACCCTGAAAAAGAAAAGGCTTTTAAGAGTGACCCTGAGAACCGTAAGATGGCTGAGTATGTTATGGGGTTCGGATTTTTCCTAAGCAAGGAGTCGAAGAATCTTTCGCCCGACAATATAAAGAAATTGGCGGAAGCCGGCGAAGAGATGAAAGAAATCAAGATGTGGTAAGTTTGATATTTGGACTATGAAAAGAATCATTTCCATATCGTTATCATGTTTTGTGGCAGGCATTGCCAATGCTATTCCGCTATTCCCGTTTTTTGTGGATGTGGCAGGTGACTATAGGGAGGGCACACCCTCTGAACTTGCTGCAATGGATATGCCATGTATGTATTGGCGTCATTCTCCCATATTTTATAAAGACATCAAGAGTGCCGATGAGTTCCTGAATGATGTAATGCCTTACTCTACGGAGTCAATAAGCCGCGAAATAGTTGACCGTGACAACGTAAAGGCTATCAGGTACACTTCGCCTATGGTCGACGGCAAGACCTCGGTAATATATATGGTGGAGATACCCGAGGCGGGTTTCTTTGTGGGATACAACGAATTGTAGTTTATCCTCATTATCGTGCAAAACCTTTATTATAAATAGCCGCCGGGAAGGAAATCCATGGACTTCTTCCCGGCATTTTTTAATGTAATCTGGTATAGATATAGCGGGCGAGGCCATATATGTGGCGCTTTATCCCGGGGCGGCAGCACAGCAGCCTGTCGAACCATCCAAGCCGGGAAGACACTGCTTTTACAATGGCCCCTACAAGCACCATGGCTAACAATGTGCCCGGACCCACTACATTCCATTTCCATTCGCCCCAGAAAATGTAGCAGCATGTTACGGCGATGGTCACGAGTGCGGTGTCAACATAAATTTTTACTTTGGGAAATGGCTGCCCGGTTACTCGGCTTATTGCTACCGGCAGGCCTTCGCCCGGCATGGTCACAGAACCGCAGCGTACCTCCAATGCCACCCCGAATGCCATTACACCACATCCGGTGAGTTGTGTAAGGGTCTGTGTTATGATATTGTCACAAGGTAGTGGTGATGTCAGCGCCATGTTTATATCTATCATTATTCCGAACACAATGCCTATGAACAGTTGTAGAAGCTGTATCAGCTCAAACCGCCGCCGCAATATGAGTATCTGTCCTATTACAAAAAGTGCGTTGAGTATGTTTGTGTAATTGCCCAAAGACAGGGGTGGTACAATGCCTTGTTCGCCTCCAAGTGTGAATGCCAGCGGGGCGGAGGATATGACGCTGCTTCCGAGGGATGACCTGACACATAGTGCCACGCCGAGTGTCATTATAAAAAGTGAAATCAACAGTAGGAGATGCTGCCAGATAAGTGATAGGATGCGGTCCCTCGCGGGAAAAACTAAAGATACATTCATTCCGATAACATTTTAAAATATACCTCTGTTATTCCTTCCCTTAACTTAATGAAAAAGATCCTGACTATACGATAAATCGAATAATCAGGATCTTTCAAGTGTCCGAGATGAGATTCGAACTCACACAGCCCAATGGCCACTACCCCCTCAAAGTAGCGTGTCTACCAATTCCACCACCCGGACATTTAAATCAATCGATAACAGAGGCGTCGCTTGATTGGAGCGAAAAACGGGACTCGAACCCGCGACCCCAACCTTGGCAAGGTTGTGCTCTACCAACTGAGCTATTTTCGCGTTTGCGTTGCAAAGGTAGGCATTTTCCGGATATCTCCAAAATTTCAGAGCACTTTTTTTGATGTTTTTCGCAGCTTTATTTTAACGGCTCTGAAAACCAGCGCCATAGGAATGAAGATTTTTTCATGCCCTATGGCGCCGGGTTATGATGCAGCGTCAGGCTTCGTTGAGGTTATGGCCCATACGCTCTTTTTTAGTGTGCATATAATGCCTGTTGTATTCGTTGGGAGTTACTTCGATGGGTACATTTTCCACAACTCTGAGGCCATATCCTTCAAGCCCGATCCTCTTTATGGGATTATTTGTGAGCAGTCTCATGTCGCGGACTCCGAGCATACCGAGTATCTGGGCGCCCACGCCATAGTCTCTTTCGTCGGCTTTATGGCCTAAGTGGAGGTTTGCATCCACTGTGTCGTAGCCCTCTTCCTGGAGTTTATAGGCCTGGATTTTATCCATAAGCCCGATTCCACGTCCTTCCTGACTCAGATAGAGGATTACTCCACGTCCTTCCTTCTCCACCATTTCCATGGCTTTTGCAAGCTGTTCGCCGCAGTCACAGCGCATGGATCCGAATATGTCGCCTGTAACGCATGATGAATGTACGCGCAGCAATACGGGTTCAGGGGTGGTGATGTCGCCTTTTATAAGGGCTATGTGTTCCAGGCCGTTGTCAAGCTGGCGGAAAGGGATCAGCCGGAAGTGCCCGTGGCGTGTGGGCATATCTACTTCCACGCCGCGTTCCACGAGGGCTTCATGCTGTAGGCGGTAGGCTATGAGGTCGCGGATCGAGATAAGTTTCAGCCCCCATTCGTCGGCTTTGGCTTTAAGTTGCGGCAAGCGGGCCATTGTGCCGTCGGGGTTCAGTATTTCAATCAGTGCTGCGGCCGGATACAGGCCTGAGAGTCTTGCCAGATCCACTGCCGCCTCGGTGTGGCCGGCACGTTTAAGCACTCCCTGATCCTGGGCATAAAGGGGATGTACATGGCCGGGTCGACCGAATATCTCAGGAGTGGAAGCCGGATCGGCAAGCGCGCGGATGGTGGCGGCTCGGTCGTGGCACGATACGCCTGTGGTGCATCCCGGCAGTTTGTCCACTGTGACTGTGAACGGAGTGCCGAGCATTGATGTGTTGTCACTGACCTGATGCGGAAGCCTGAGCTGATCGCACCTCGACAGGGTGAGGGGTGCGCACAGTTCTCCGCGTGCGTTGGTCACCATGAAGTTCACATCCTCCGGGGTGATCTTTTCGGCAGCTATGATGAGGTCTCCTTCGTTCTCGCGGTCCTCATCGTCCACTACTATTACGAATTTGCCCTGGGCGAAGTCTTTAAGGGCCTCCTCTATGGAGTCAAGTCTGATTGTGTCAGTGTTCATGCTGTATGGGTGTTTTATGTTGCGGTTTCTTTAATTACAAGGTCATGTAGCTCATGGTTCACTTTGATTATAGAGGAAAGATCGGTCCGGAGCTTCTTGATGGCGTTTAACCCTAAAATATATACAGGCAGGCCGATGGGAAACAGTATTATAGCGGTCCATCCTGCAATGTTGCCTGATAACGGATGATATAACCACAAGCTGCGCAGCACCGGATAATCCATGAGTTTGTTTATAAGTATGAGACTCCGGGCGTTTGACAGATACTCCACCGTGGATTCCAGCTGGAGGGATATTTCCCGCAGGGCTGTTCGGCTGTAGCCTTTCAGCCAATAGGAAATGTAACTCGGTTTTGCGGGGTTGTTCTCAAGATATGCGCGAGTGGAAGCCTCCAATCGGTCTATCATATTGAATGCCTGGTCACGGTTGATGTCGACCATGGATATTTCCTTGTGTTCCACAAGCCGGGCTGTGGGCCGACCGGTAAACCGTCGCAGGAAATTCAGGTAAGAATCGGCATTGAAAACAGCGGAATCGTTCACGGCTTTGTAGGTGAAGAATATTCCTAACGGAAGGAGCACGGCGGCGCTGAGCCACATGCCTTCCCATATTTCCCATTTACCGTCACGGGCAAGCTTATATCCTGTGTTGTCGATTATGTAATAGACTATGAAAAGAAACACGGATATTACCAATGGTGTGCCGAGTCCTCCTTTCCGGATGATGGCTCCGAGCGGGGCTCCGATAAAAAAGAATATCAGGCGAACGACAGCGTGAATTTTTTTTGCAGCTCGATAGAGTGTCGCCGTATGGTTTTCTTGTCATCAAGCATGGCCAGCCCCTTGAACTCATATTCCTGTTTCATCCGCTCGGCTTTGGCCAAAGCTGATGTGATGGCCCGCTCCCTGTCGGCAGGTGTTCGTGCTGCTATGAGTGAATCAATGTCGACGGGACGGGCTATGTCCACATCCTTTACCCGGGTGCGTTTGAGCTGCCCGTTCTCAAAACGGTTTTTATAGGCGCTGACACCAATGAGCGACTGATCCTGCAACAGCATGGAGTAACCGGCCCCCATGCTGTCGACACGGTGTTCCACTGAATCGATGGTGTGACGCAGCTGAGCCATGTTTTTGCCTACATACTGATTGCGCATGCCGCTTTCGTCCATGCGGTTGAAATTGGCGTCGAATGTGACAAGTATCTCTTTGAGCTTGAAGCTTTCACGGCGGTAGGGCACATTGCTCATGTTGGCCCCGGCCTCTTTCAGATTCTCAAATGACTCACCTTCCCAAAGTTTCAGGAATAGATGCCGGTGATCCTCGGTAAAAGCGAGTTTGCCGGAGTCGGCAAGAATTATACGTGAGTTTTCAAATCCTTTCGACATGTCGTATATCATCATGTCGTAAAGCATTCCTGTGTCGGGATTCTTGGTCTGTACAAACAGATTGTAGCCGGGTATCTGATCATAGAACACACCTTCGGGTATCTCCACTTCGGGTGACTTCTGGCGCATGGAATACAGGAGAGTCCACATTTTTGCCTGTGCTATAGGCAATACGTTGTTTTGGAAAAAGAAAGCCCCTATCGAGATAAGCACTATAAGGACTATAAGTGGTCTCATGGACTTGATCAGCGACACTCCGGATGCTTTCATGGCTGTCAGCTCGAATTGTTCGCCGAGGTTGCCGAAGGTCATAAGCGATGCGAGCAATATGGCTAACGGCAGGGCCATGGGTATCATTGTGAGGGCTGCATAGAAAAACAGCTCGGCTATTACATCCACACCGAGGCCCTTGCCTACAAGATCGTCGATATAGCGCCATAGAAACTGCATCAGCACAATGAAAAGCGTTATGAAGAATGTCATGACAAAGAGTGGCATGAAACTCTTCAGCATGAACCAGTATAAACGCTTGATACCTAACATTGTCAGTTCTGTGTTCTGGCGGCGTGGGCCGCGGTTGTGCGATGTGCAAAGTTACTAATTAAATGTGAACTTTACAACGTGCGCTGTATATCCGCGGTGCCAGCAGAGTCCGGGTAGCGTTGAACGACGGATCAGAAGTTCTGGAACAGGTCGGTGAGCGAGCGTCCGTTTACGCGGCGGTAGCCTGACGGAACTGTTAGATGTGGTATCTCACGCCGTTGCCAGTCAGCTTTGGCAAATTGCCATTTTACAGTCAGTTCCATAGGTTTACCTGTGAGTGACTGAAGTGCGACCTCGTTGCTGAATGGCCCGAACGGAGTTGATGCGGGAGAATGATAGCGGGCGGCGAAGAGTTCCACAAGGTTGCGTGACAGTGTGGTGGTTGTGAGGCGGTCGGAGGCGCTGAATTCGAACGAGTATTCCAGGTCGTTTGTTATCGTTGCCGGTGTCATTGTCCATCCGGATGCTGAACTTTTCAGTATCGGGCGCGTCGTTTTTGCTGCCGGAGTGCCTGTGCCGAGTATGAAGGGGCGCCCTGTAAGCAGATTCTGTAAATCCTCGATATTGAATGGTATTCCGCGCATAAAGTCCGAAATACGTTCGGAAATATAGATTTTATGGTATTTGTCGATGGCTGTTACCGAATCCCCTTTTACGTATAGCACCGCTACTTCCATCATTCCGAGGAAGCGGAGCGACATGTATATCTCCTGTCCGCGGATCATCCATGCCTGTCCCGACAGGCTGCCGCCAAGCTGTTTTGATTTCAGGCTTACAGGCAGTTTGAGGTATGTCCATTCCTTGAGATTGTCAAGTGTGGCGTCATATCTTGCCTCAGGTGACAGAGTTTCTGCCGGAGAAGGGCGGGTAGGGGTATAGGTTCCGGTTTCGGTGACGGGTTCCGGCATTGTCTTTGTGGAATGGCAACCGCTCAGTATGGCTGTCAGTGCTATGATGGCGATAAGAGATTGAAAGAGTTTCATTTCCAATGTTTTTAGGTTGGATTAGACCTTGTCAGAGAAATATTGTCTTATGGTGCACTTTTTTGCGTAGCTCCTTGTTGTCCGGGGCTTTTTCAAGCGCTTTCTTCCAATATTCCAAAGCTTTGGCCGCTTCGCCGTTCATGAATATTATGTCGCCGGCATGTTCAAGTACTTCGGCTGATTCAAGTGACGCCGGGTCGTCAAGCAGCGGAGTTATGGCTTCGAGCGCTTCGGGATAGCGTTTGAGTTTGAACAGTACCCAGGCGTATGTGTCGGCGTATGTAGAATTGGCCGGTTCGTTGCGCATCACTTTTTCAATATATCCGAGAGCCCGCTCAAGATCCACATTTTCGCAGGCCATATAATAGGCATAGTTGTTCAGTGCCATGATATTGCCTGGATTGGCCTCTATGGCGCTGTTGTAATAGGCCATGGCGCTTTTGTTGTCGCCTCGCAGATGAAACAGGTCGCCGAGGGAAGCGAGTATGGTCGACCGGCTTTCGTTGTTCCGCTCATCTATCGACGCCAATGCTGTTTTGTAGCAATTCTCGGCGTTGTCATATTCTTTAAGCTCCTGATATGCCACGGCCAGCATTGTACGCAGGTCGGAATCCTCGGGGAAGAACGTAAGGCCGCGTTGTGCGTCGGCTTTGGCCTGAGCACTGTTGCCGGCTGAGAAATCCACACTTACAAGCGCACGCCATCGCGCTATGTCAGCCGGATCAATGTCCAAAGCAAACCGCAGTTCCTCGGCGGCACCTTCATAATCGTTGAGTGTAAGCAGGTAGCCGCAATAAAAATTGTGGATATCAGCTTCGTGGGGGTGCATGTCAACCAGGCGGGCAAACAGTTTCGATATCCTCGGATCCTGTGACGGGGCCACGGAGTCATTATCGGCCACATTTTTGCTGTAAAGGGTCTCTATATATGATTTCAGCAGCTGCAACTTGGTCTGTACGTCAAGAGAGCCTTTTTGCAGGGCATTGAACACCTCGCGGTCGTATCCTATGCTGTCGCCGATAGTATTATAATAATATGCAAGGGAATAGAAAGCATATCCATTTGTAGAGTCGAGTTCACATGCATGTTTGTAGCTTTTCAGGGCACGGTCGTTGTCGCCCATGGCCATATAGACATCTCCGGCATATGTGGCACATTCTACTGTGCGTGGAAATGCGTTTACAAGTGCCGCCACTTCGTTGAGCACGTTGGCGGTGTCGCGTTGCTGGAAGTAATAGTTTACTTTGAAACTGGTGATCTGTATATCTTTTCCCTGAACTGATTCTATTGTGTCGTAGATGGCAATGGCCTTGCTGCGTATGGCTGAATCGGGTGAGGAGGCCAGTGCATCGGCATAGCGAAGTGACATTTCCTCTTTATCAGGATAAAGGGAATGCAGCTTTTCCCATACAGCCAATGCTTCCTGGGGGCGGTGGAGGGCTTCGTTAAGACGGCCGAACATGAAGCTGTTGTAATAATCCTCCGGATTGGACTCGAAATAAGTCTTCATGAGGTTGTAGCTGCGTTCGGTGGCAACGGAGTCATTTGTAGGGGTCATGAGTAGCCTGTAGAATCCGAGGTCGAATCCCACGAGTTTGTCGTCGCCGTTGAGCCGGTAGGCTTCCTCAAGCAGGGCATATTGGGCGTCCTTGTGCTCTATACCGCTCTGTCTCACAGCCTCCAGAAATATATAGTCGGCTTTTCTGCGGGCGGCCTCTTCATCCCATGACTGGGCTGCATATATGCCGGTGCCCGTTGTGGCCGCCAGAATCAGGATTATAACTGCAAAAGCTGTCTTATTATAATTCATTGTAAAATATTGTGTTAAGGTGGGGCCTGATGATCAGGATACTCCGGTGTGTCCGAAGCCGCCTTCACCGCGTTTGGTATGGTCGAGTTCCGTGACTGCTTCCCATTCCACTTTCGTATAATTGGTTATCACCATCTGGCAGATTCTTTCTCCGTCGGTTATGACAAACGGGGCATCCCCTAAATTAATAAGGATCACTTTTATTTCGCCACGATAATCGGAATCCACTGTGCCGGGCGAGTTGAGCACTGTTATACCGTGCCTGGCGGCAAGTCCGCTGCGTGGACGTATCTGGCATTCGTAACCTTGTGGCAGCTCTATCGACAAGCCTGTGCCTATAAGCGCTCTTTGGCCCGGTTGCAAGGTTATCGGCTCGGTCAGAAACGCTCTGACATCCATCCCTGAAGCTCCGTGTGTCTCGTAGGCCGGAAGATCATGATGGCCTCTGTTGATTATCTTTACTTTAATCCTGTCCATATGTGTAGTCAACGTGAGTGATATTAACTTTGTTTTACAACAACGAAGATAATGAAAAAGACGATATGCCACTCATAAAAAACAATAAAAATTATCTCAATTCATAATATAAAATCAGCCCCTTCTCACGAAGAGGCTGATTTTATTGTTTAAAAGCATTATCTAAAGTTACTTTTTAAACACTAAGCATAAAACACGATTATCTTCACACTAATTTAAGTTGTGCCGTTGCACTTTCTAACATTAATACTAACCCTAAAAATACTTTCTTAATCTGATTGTATAGTCCAAATCCTTAACCTTATATTGTGCCTTGGTTATTCCTTAATGACTGATAAATCTTTAACACGTCGCAAAATTACATCTAAGATGCTCTTGGATGTGGCTATCTAAGCATAAATTTAGATAGAATACAATGAATTTAAATAATAATACTCTGATAATCAGTTATATAATACCGGCTTATGTTTAGATAAATATAGATTCAAAATATGCCGCTTGCAATTGGTATTCCAAGCGGTGCTGACTAAATCCATGCTTAGAATTCATCGAAAAATATCTATATAAATATATTTGGATGCGTGGCTTAATATGCTGTATATCAATAATAAATATAATTATATAGGTTTTAATTACCTATATTTATGCTTGAACTTGTTGCCTGAAGCTTTGCCGCGTTGTAATTTTGCACCGTCATCAGGACAAACCCTGATATGTAAGATTGTTTTAGGTTAATATTTATGATTGGAGCATAGAATCGCTTCATCAAGGAATTGGTAAGAAAGATGTGTTTTTAAGTTTTTTGAACTTATTGTCAGAAACAGTTCTGACGCAAAAAAGCGACCTCGTGATGAAGTCGCTTTTTTGTTTTTATCGACGCACCCGGTGTGGGTGCATTCTTTGAGTTTAGGTTTTCAGAATTTTACTCTGAGTTTCTCGCCTGCGTCATTTACTATGGATCGGAAGTAACGGGGATCGTCGTATCCTCCGAACGTGGGTGACTCTGGAATTCCGTGCTGTGTGCGTGCAAACTTTCCGTCACGTTCTTTTTTAATGTTTCCGTCAAGATATTTGACAAGCAGGTAGTCTCCCAACTCCTTGTATCTTTTTACATAGTCGGCCGACAACTGTTCGGATGTGGCGTTAAGAAGTTCTTTGGCCTCATCCAACGGCATGCCTGCAACAGCGGTGCGCAGGCTGTCAACGCTCTGTTCCATGCGGTCCTCCAATGCATTCTGCACGTTACGTATGTCACCTATCATGGCTGAATAACGGTTGTAAGCCTGATTGGCCACATAGTTGTTGACCCAGAATGATGAGGTCCATGATATATTGTACATATCTCCGTTGCCGGGTGCGAATGCTTCCGGCACACGTGTTGTCGAGTTGAAGAACGGGACATATACCGAGGTGTTGGCGTCGTCAGTGCCGAACCACAGAATGCCTTTCATGGGTTCAGGTGCGTTGGTGTTGAGCTGCGCCACAAGGGAGAATCCGGTTTGCTGTGTGGCTATGGCCCGTTCATGTACGTATTCCACGCTATCCACAGTGAAATCCATAGGACGCCAGCGATAGGGGACTTTGAATGGTCCTGCTCCTACATCGACGGTCATGTCCATGGGAGTGTCTTCGAAATGGTCACGCATCATCCATTGCATTTTGCGGGCATTCAGCTTTTCCTTGTCGGGTTTGACATAGAGAGGCAACGGCTCACCTTTGCCTTCCATTACCCAGGGAAGGTATTTATCCATGCCTGATGCATATTTATTGAAATAGGCCCATACTCGTGCATCACATCCGCGTACGGCTCCGAAATCAATAGGGGCATAGGCGGTGGAAAAACTGAAATCTTCGTCGCGTCCGTTGAAATAGCCGCGTTCACGGGCGAATTTTATTACATCGGGTGAGTATAGGCAGTTCTTCTTGTCTTTTAACGGGAATTTATGTATTCGCGGATGGTTGGCATGGCCAGAGATGCAATCGTCGGGAATGCGGCATGCAACCCATACCACACCTTTGCCGAAGTCACCCTTTCCGATGAGTTCCAGTATCCATACTTCATTGCCGTCACCTATTGTGAATGATTCGCCCGATGAAGCATATCCGTATTCGTTGGCGAGTGAAGTCATTATGTCGAGAGCCTCACGGGCTGTCTTGGCCCTTTCCAAGGCTATGTATATCAGAGAGCCGTAATCGATCAGGCCACCTTTGCCTTCGCCGTCGAGTTCCTTGCGACCTCCCCATGTGCTTTCCACTATTGCCACGCCATGTTCGTTCATGTTTCCTACTGTGGCGTATGTCTCGGAGGGCTGTGGAATTTTTCCGAGCGGCCGGGCTGTGTCCCATTCTATAACCTCGCGCATGGTTCCTTTGGGATTGCCGGTGGTGGCAGCGCGGCTGTAAAGTTCGCCGTAAAGGGTGTGTGAATCGGCTGCGTAGGTCAGAAACACGCTGCCGTCGGTCGTGGCATTCTTTGCCGCGATTAGACTTGTACATGCCGATGCGGGATCGCAGAGCATGGCCCCTGCAAGTCCTAATGTCAGTGTGATGATCGATTTATTCATTTATCTGATTTTGAAGTTAATTGGATTATGTGCTGCAATTTAGTCAAAACTTTTCATGGTGGCAAATGTTATATTAGTGTCAATTGAAATTTTAATGATCAAAAAACATATTATGGAAGATTTTAACGAAATTATCAAGTCGAAAAAGCCCACGCTCGTTGACTTTTACGCCACATGGTGCGGCCCGTGCAAGATGCAGGCTCCGATTCTTGATGATGTCAAGAAGCAGATAGGGGATGAGGCTACGATTCTTAAGATTGATGTGGATGCTAATAAGAGACTTGCCGCACAATATAATGTGCGTTCAATACCGACTCTTATCATTTTCCGCGACGGTGAGCCTGCCTGGCGTGGTGTCGGATTGCATCAGGCCGCACAGCTGGTTGAGAAGATACATGAACTTTCCGAGATGAAAAGTGAGGATATGGACTCCTGATGGATATGGATATATAAAAACGTCCGTTAGCGGTTTTTCGCTAACGGACGTTTTTGTATCAGTGGCGTGTATTAGTCCTGGTTGAGGTTTACGCGCTTGAATGCAACTGCCACGAGACCTTTGGCCTGTGAGTTGAGATATTGCTCGATGGTCATGTTGGCGTCCTTCACAAATTCCTGTTCGAGGAGGCAATTTTCCTTGAAGAATTTGTTGAGACGGCCGTTGGCGATGTTGGTGATCATCTGCTCGGGAAGGTTTGCTGCTTTGGCTTCAGCTGTTTCCTTGGCTATTGCGCGGCCTTTTTCTGCTTCTTCCTCAGTGAGCCATCCTTTGGTTATGTTGGATGCGATATGATCCTCGCTGTCGAAGTGGTTGGGGTTGAGACCGGCTTTTTTGAGAGCTGCTTCAACAGCTTTCTTCACTTGCTCTTCCTTGGTCTTCTCCACAGCTACGGTATACTCGCTGTCCTTTACGGCCTGAGGCACGCTGTCGCGGTCAATGGCTACAGGATTCATTGATGCTACCTGCATGGCGATGTCGCGGCCTACCTGATAGTCTACATCGGGAAGGTTGAAGCCTACAATAGTGGAAAGTTTGTTGCCGAGGTGGTTGTATGATGTGGTGGAGGGAGCTTCGAGCCATTCGTAAGCACCGATTTCCATCTTCTCACCTGTCTTGCCTACTTCTTCCACAATCAGAGCCTCGATGGTGCGGCCCTCTACTTCAAGAGCCTTGAGCTCGTCGAGCGATTTTACTTTGGAGGCTACTGCATTGTCAAGAATAGTCTGGGTAAGGGCTACGAAACCAGCGTTCTTTGCCACAAAGTCGGTCTCGCATTTGAGAGCCACTATGGCGGCGAAGTTGCCTTCGTTCTTGGCGAGCACACATCCTTCGGATGCTTCGCGGTCCTCGCGTTTGGCGGCCACAGCCTGACCCTTTTTGCGGAGGATCTCTACGGCTGCCTCTATGTCGCCGTTGGTTTCATTAAGAGCTTTTTTGCAGTCCATCAGGCCGGCACTTGTGAGGTTGCGCAGCTTGGTGATTTCTGCCATTGTAACTGCCATAATTATATTGGTGTGTTAGAATGTTGTTGTATTGATTGAAAATTATTCAGCAGCGGGAGCCTGAGCCTCTTCAGCGGCGGGA
>OGXX01001091.1_pt1 | contig 28559 bp, 23 predicted proteins | sample 1576301 | NCBI WGS metagenome assembly OGXX01 (sample SAMEA3541469, study PRJEB24748) | human gut metagenome | biome: human gut; feature: human-associated habitat; material: faeces | place: China | collected 2012
CTACAGATCGATAAGATGTCCCGCCACATTGGATGCCACACTCAGCAACCTTGACCTTATGAATGAGGTGATGGAGCGGCATAAAACACCTATGCGCATCAGTGTGATAGCACCCGCCAATAATCCGGAACTGCTTGAGCCTATGTGCGAAATGCTTTTCAAGCGCTACTCACGGCTCACTTCAATAAATATTTCCTCACGCTTTCCATGGCCCCGGCTGCCTCAAACAGGCGACATAGAAGGCCACTTACGCTCAGCAAAACGGCGCACATGCCGCGAAATATCCCGTAATCCGGTCATAACATGGAACGGCGATGTTACCATGTGCAGTTACGATTTCAGCGGTGAGATGATAATAGGGTCACTACTTGACCAACCCATGAGCCGGCTTATCAACTCCACCCGCGCCCGGGCCATACGCAATCTCCACAACCACAAGCGGCTGAACGAGACCGAACCTTGCGCCAACTGCCTCCTTGACCGGTTCATGCCATTGATAGCCGACATAAAGCGCCGCAGTTTCCTCAACGCCTCAGCTGAGGAACGGTCGCAGATGTTTGAGCCGTTTTTCATCTATTATCAGCTATGAGCCAGCCTTCACATAACAACGACAATCCACTTGCCCATGCCGTAAGGGCCATGATGGCAATTGACGGGTTTGAGAAAGTGCTTTCTTTCATAGGCCCGGATATAAAGGTTATTCCGCTCAAGGGAATTGATCTGCTTGAAACGATATATGCCGACACCCTTGACCGCGAAGTACGCGACATTGATCTACTCATTCCCGATCCGGACAATTTCCTCAACGCCTCACAGCGGCTTATTGACCATGGCTACAGCCCCGAATTCAACTTCTCGCTTGATGCTGACGCACTGAAATATAAGAATAAGGTATCGCTCAAATCCCCCTCACCCACCCTGCCCGACGTTGATCTTCATCTTCAGGGAGTGACAAAAAAGTTTTTTGCATCCACAACAGGTTCATTCAACAGCGATATGGTGGCGAGAGCATCGGAATGCAGTACCCGAAAAGGGGTGATGCGGCTTGACGTTACCGACAAATGGCTGTTCCTCGCCCAACATCTTGCATTCCACATGTTCAACGGATTGAAATGGCTAAAGGATCTGTGGCTGCTGCAACGTGACATGACCGATGATCAGATCACGGCTCTGGCAGCCCGAACACACACCTACGGCATGACACGGATAGCAGCCGCGACATATTACCACCTGCAAAAACACTTTGCCCGACGTGAACCCTTGCGCATACCCGACATGACAATGGAAGCCGGCATCCGGTTCATGAAATTCATAAAAGCAAATGACCGACAATTCAGTCACCGAAGCAAGTATGACCGTTTCATAGCCGGATTCTGGGAACTTGCCTTTATTGATGATCCAGCCAAACGCAACAAGGCTTTCCGCACCCTTATATTTCCTCCCACCGGAGTAATGAAAAATATCTACCGCAGCAAAAACACCTTACGGGCAATAATGTTTTATCCCCTCCATGTTCCGGTAATGGCAGCAGGGTCGGCCATGTTCAGGATCCACAGCAAATGCTGAGACTGCGAATGCAATAAACCGGGGCGGGTGCACGTTATAGTAACGATGAATTGCAGATGGCTGAAAACAGTGCTCATCGCGGCTTCGGTGATAGCTACCGTTGTCGCCTTAGGGTCATGCTCTACAAAGAAGAACAATGCCGCCACACGCAAGTATCAGGCGTTCATCACACGTTACAACATTTATTTCAACGGTGACGAACACTACAAGGAAACCCTCACGGAGCTTGAGAAAACATATCAGGACGATTTCTCACAGAATCTCTACATGCACCCCATCGAGGCCAAGGCCAACCCAAAAGCACCGCAGCCTTCAGGCAACTTCGACCGCTCCATCGAGAAAGCCCAAAAAGCCATCCAGCTCCGCTCCATAAAGAAGAAACCGCCGAAAAAACCCGGAAAGTCACGCGACCCGAAAGAGAAAGCATGGCGTACGCGCTCGGAGTACAATCCGTTCCTGCACAACGCATGGCTCATGATGGCCCGGTCACAGTATTTCAACGGCGATTTTCTCGGCGCCGCCTCTACATTCATGTACATAAGCAAGCATTTCGGATGGCTCCCGGCCACCGTTACAGAGGCAAAACTATGGGAAGCGCGGGCCTATTGCGCCGAAAACTGGCTTTATGAGGCAGAAACGATCCTCACGCGCATCAAGCCCGATGAGCTCACTAACAAAACGTTGCGCAACCTGTATCATTTCACCATGGCTGACTTCCTGATCCGTTCGGGAAAAATAAAGGAAGCCATACCTGAGCTTGAAGCCACAATAAAAGGGACAAAAGGCAAACAAAAAATACGCCTCAACTTTCTGTTGGGGCAGCTGTATGCGGCTTTGGGCGACAAGACTAAAGCCTATGACGCATTCGCCAAGGCAGGAAAGGCCTCGGGAGCCGATTACCGTACGCAATTCAATGCACGCATAAAACAGAGCGAGGTATTCGAAGGCGAGAACATAGAGCCGGAAGTCAAGGCCCTGCGCCGCATGACCCGCTATGACCGCAACAAAGAATATCTTGATCAGATATATTATGCCATCGGCAATCTATATCTCTCTCGCCGTGACACCACTGAAGCCATTGCCAATTACAAGCTCGCAGCCGCCAAATCCACCCGCAACGGCATAGACAAGGCGCTTTCGCAACTCACGCTCGGCAACCTGTACTTCGAACTGCACCGCTACGATCTCGCACAACCGTGCCTGGCCGAAGCCGTGCCGCTGCTACCCGAAAACTATCCTGACTACAACATGCTCAAACGGCGCTCCGACGTGCTCGACGAACTGGCCGTATATGCCGGCAATGTGGCACTTCAGGATTCGCTGCTTGAACTTGCGGCCCTATCTCCGGAGGAGCAGCAGAAAGTGGCCCAACGCCTTGCCGACGAACTTGTGGAAAAAGAAAAACGCGAAGCCGAGGAACAGAAAAAGCAGGATTACCTTGCCGAACAGGCCGCTGCCGGCAATCAAAATACCCAACAGGGAGCCAGCGCCCCCACTACGTTCACCATGAACGGCGACAACTCCTGGTATTTCTACAATCCCACTACTGTAAGTGCCGGCAAGACCGACTTCCAGCGCCGTTGGGGTGCCAGAAAATTGGAGGACAACTGGCGCCGCCGCAACAAAGCTTCATTTGATGTGGCTGACTTCTCGGCCCCTGACAGCGACACTGACGACGGAGAGGACTCCACGGAAACAGCAGACGGCACCGACGAAAATGCAGAACCAACTGATGCCGACAAGGCCAACGATCCGCATTACGCCGAATTCTATCTGAAGCAGATACCCAAAACCGACGAAGAAAAGGCTACAGCCAACGAAATAATTCAGGAAGGCCTTTACAATATGGGCCTCATATTGAAAGACAAGCTTGAGGATTACGGCGCGGCACTTGATGAATTCAACCAGCTGCTAAAGCGCTACCCCGACAATATCTACCGTCTTGACATATACTATAACCTCTACCTTATGTATATGAAAGAGGGGGATACCGCACGCGCCGAGGAATACCGCCGACTCATTCTATCCGATTTCCCCGACTCCAAACAAGGACAAGCCCTGCTTGACCCGAACTATATCGACAATCTGCGCCGCATGGACACAGAGCAGGAGGAACTTTATGCCCGCACCCTTGAGAACTATCTCGACAACCGGAATGCTGCCGTGCACGCCGCATATCAGGAAATGGAAGAGCGGTTCCCCATGAGCAAGATCATGCCGAAATTCATGTTCCTCGACGCTCTAAGCTATGTCACGGAGAACAAGCCTGAGGAATTTGCCTCCACCCTTAAATCGCTGCTTGAACGTTATCCCGAAACTGATATAACCCCCATAGCGTCCTCCTATCTGAAAGGACTTGCACAGGGTCGCAAACTGCACCAGACCGCCACAAACATGCGTGCCATGATATGGGACACGCGCCTCGTGGCGTCAGGCGACTCCACCCTTGTGCCATCCGATTCGGCCCTTGTGCTCACACTTAACCCAATGGCACCCCAATTGCTTGTGCTCCTCTATCCTACCGACCGCGTAAGTCCCAACGAACTTCTTTACAACGTGGCCCGTCATAATTTCGCCACTTTCGTAGTCCGTGACTTCGATCTCGAACAAATGACATTCGGCCAGCTCGGATTATTGATCATCAAGGGCTTCGCCAACGAAGCCGAGCTCAATCACTACCGCGCCAAATTAACGGAGGACAAGGATTTCCATCTCCCGGCCGATGTGCGCCCCGTAGTGATCAGTGAGGAAAATTTCAACAAACTTATAAGTCAGGGACGTTCGTTTGAGGAATATTTCGAAGCCATAGGTGAGACACGCGACACAGAGACCCACGAGTCCGTGCTTCCCCCTGACGAATATCCTCCGGCCTCCGAAATGTATCCCGAATCGGCCCCTGAGCCTGTCCCTTCCACAGAGCCACATGAAGTTCCGGACTCGACCCGGGAAAATGTTCCGGCAACAGAACCATCCTCAACTCCTGAGCCCGCACCTCAGCCGGAGCGTAGTCCGGCACCCGCACCAACTCCCGTAGCGCCACAGTCACCGGCACCCCAACAGGCTCCGGTTCCTGTGCCCGAACCCGCTCCCGAAGTGCCGGAAGGATCCGAAGGCGACGATCCGCTCTTCGACTGATCCCACCCGACAAGGGCCCATCATATCAGGACGCGGGTAGCTGCGGCTTTCCGGCCACAATGTAAAACACCAAAGCAACGGCTACAAGAATTGCAAAATATAGTGTAGCCGTCAATATAAGGAACCATACAACACGCAACGACCTTCTCCATGCAGGAAGATTCAGGCGTGACAAAGCCTTGTACACTGCAGTGAAACCCATGCCCGCTAAATAAAGATATGCCACAGTGTCGGCCACCACAGGCATAGCAAGATCAAAAGGCGTTATCACGAAATCAAAAACCAGCACCATATCCGACATATATACAGCCGCTACCATATATTCGGCAAAATTATACGGTGCTACCCCTTTGCGCCGGTTCACAGCCATAAATACCGGTACTGCCGGCAAGAACATAATGAAATACTGCAACGTGGGTGACGACATGCAGAATTTCAACACGGCGTTAGCTATGAAACCTCCGCTTGACGCATCACTGAAAACCGCTACTTCATCAGGCGACATTCCGCTGTCGGCCCCGATCAATGGCAATACCGCCACATTGAAGAAACACAGAATCAGGAGCATCTGCACGGGAGATGTATATCTCACCCTGCGCCCTTTTATATAGTCACTTATCACAGTCCACGGAGCTGTAAGCAGCTTCCAACATGTGAAAAGAAAACCACGGTTTATTCTTGTAAGCCCCGCGCAGGCATTTACAGCAAAGTCCTTGGATGTAAGGCGCCCCACTGCCTGCGACTGCCCGCACATATGACAGAAATTACCGTCAGCAAGATCAGCCCCGCAATTCAAACATTTTCCATTAGCCATTATCTACCTTGAATTGACAAATAACCTATTGATAATCATAAATCAGCAGCAAAATTACGAATTATTGCAGATCATCCACAACCATATTTATAATTTTTTCACTAAATTTGCAGCCTGTTTTGCTATCAGGGTTTAATCCTGAATATATTCTACCTAATTTTAGCTTACATCAATGAAGTTTTACAGATTGTTCACGGCCATAGAATTGCTATAGCCATAGTGGCGCCGTTGGATTCAGGCGCGTTCAAATTTACCCAGGACGGAGTGATTTACAGTTGCAACAAATCAAACAAACGCGCTTCCGTACAAGGCCCTGAGAACATAGGGATCAAAAAAGTGGATATTCCGGAACGCATATTGTCCGACGGTGACTTCTACACAGTCACCTCAATAGCCTCAAACGCATTCCAAGGCTGCACTTCGCTTACCTCCGTGAAAATGGGAAGCGGAATAGAAACAATAGGCACATCTGCATTCTCAGGAACAAGTGTCAAAACCGTAACTCTATCACGTAACCTTAAAATCATCGGGAAAGAAGCTTTCTGCGGTGCAGATATTGAAAATCTGTCGCTCCCTGAAAATCTTGAGATAATACGGGAAAGTGCATTCAGGGCCAACACAAAACTCAAAACCGTGACATTCGGCTATAAACTCACCGAGATAGGCAACTATGCTTTTTCGGGATGTATTAATCTGACCGGCGTCAGTATGCCCAGCTCAGTGACAATATTAGGCATTGATGCATTCGATGACTGCAAAGCGCTCACAAGCCTTCATCTCTCATCCTCACTTACCCTTATTCCCGAAGGCGCATTCTCAAACTGCCCGATCACCAATCTTTCAATCCCTGCTTCAGTCACTACAATCGGCAACAGCGCTTTCTTCAACAACCGCACTGCGTCCATAACCATACCCGGCAATGTGCGCACCATCGGCGAATGGGCGTTTGAGAACAGCAGCGTACAGTCATTGACTATTTCTGAGGGTGTCACTACCATAGGCGCTAATGCATTCGAAGAGTGTACACAGCTTAAAAGTGTCATACTCCCGAAAAGTGCTGTAAATGTAGGCCACAGCACATTCGCACGCTGCCATTCCCTTGCCAGCGTCACCTTAGCCCCGACACTCAAAGCCCTGCCTGAAAAAATGTTCTACGAATGCGGGTCGCTACAGTCACTTAACATACCGGAAGGGGTGGAATCAATAGGCTACTGGACATTCCGCTCATGCAGCAAACTGGCCTCAGTGGATTTTCCTGCATCTTTGCGGACAATTGGAGAAGAGGCTTTTTCGGCATGCACCAGCCTTAAATCCGTCAATTTCAAAGAGGGGCTGCAACGGATATGCGAAGAGGCATTCGGCTCAACTGACATCACCACCCTCACACTGCCCGCATCACTGGCGCAGCTCGACGCAGGGGCATTCCGCGGCCTATGGCTAACCAAAATCATCACCCTGGGCAAAGTGCCTGCTGCATGCGGAGCCGAAGCATTCACCTCCTATGCCTACGATTATGCGCCACTCTACGTACCGGAAGGCACTGCCGACATTTACCGTTCCGCTGCCGAGTGGAAAAACTTCAAGGACATACGTACTCAGGAAAATGCATCAATCGACGGAATAACAGCCGACGACAATATCCTTACAGAATACCACGACCTGACAGGCCACAAGGTTACAGATCTCCACCCCGGCACAATGTATATCCGCACAACCATATATTCCGACGGGCACCGTGAAACTACAAAAATAATAGCCCGCTGATACATGCTGACCATAACACAACACACGGCGGCATGGATTCATGCCGCCGTGTGTTGTGTTATATGCTTTTATCCTTGATCTGGATTATATAGTATCATTCAGCAATCTGCCGTTCAGCTTGGCAAAGTGTTTGCGCGACGCTTTGCTGCGGAGATAAGCTTCTATGGTCTCTACATGATGCATGCCATGTATATCGGAGCCAACGAAGTCCACTAAATCATGGTTTACAAGCCATTCGGCTGTAGCCTTTTCATGTTTGCCATAATATCCGGCAAGGCTGAGCAGATTGACCTGGAACAATAACCCTGCCTCATGCAGCTCCTCATACCGCACACGGTTGCGGCCCCAATAGTAATAATATCGTTCGGGGTGAGCCAGAATCGGCTTAAGGTCCTTGATTTTAAGATCAAATACAAGCTGCGGAAGATTCCAGGGTTCCTGTATAAAGGAATTCTCAACCAATATATAGCCCGACGGCATAGTCTTCACCATGACATCCTCGTCCATAATCTGGGGAATGGCGTAATCATCCAGCCTGTATTCGGCATGGCGCTCCACCTCTACATCAACCCCGGCCTTATCGATACCTTGCTTCAGCGAGATCAATGCCCGGTCAAGAACATCAGGTGTGTTTTCAAACATTTCCTGCGCCACATGAGGACTTGCGAAGATACGTTTTATCCCCCATGACGCCATACGCTCCACTATCTCCACCGAGGTGTCAACACGCGGTGATCCGTCATCCACACCGGGCACTATATGGCAATGTATATCTGTGGTTACCGGCAGCTCTACCGGCAAGTCTTTCTTTATGAAGAAATCGAAAATCATAGTATGATTGATAATTCCGCCAGGTTCTCTGAAATTATATTATTTTGTTCCGGTCTCCACTATCCCTCCGGTAAGCGGATCAAAGCGCACATAAGCCGGAGCTTTCTTGTCGGTAAAAATGCCGGGATCAAGCCCATATACAACTCCCAACTGGGCAATTTTAAACGGACGGCTCACTATCTTGCCTCCGTCAAACAGCACTGATATATCGGCCGAACCGGGAATTCGGTAAGCAAGTCCACCTTTAGGAAACTTACGTGGCTCACCCTTATCCGTAAGCGGAAGCTCCCCTTTCGCAGTAACTTCATAATTCAGATAGATGGGATCGCCCGACAGATCATCGGCATCCACTATGCCGTCAAGCGCTGAAAGACGGGCTACTACTATCCTTTCACTCTCTGCCCCGGGATTAAAGGTAAACGTACGCACCTGGGTAGAGGTCGATTTAGTGCCCGTAAACATGGCCGTAAGAGCTTCTTCCTGCCGCGAAATATTATCTAAAGCCAGCTTCATGGCCGCCCCGTCCGAAGGCATTGCATCAGCCTGGCCGGCGATTATATCGTTTCTGTTCTGACGCAATTCATAAATTTTGGCAGCGGCCAGCTCAGCCCGCTTGGCGGTGGATTTGCTCTGAAGCATCTCTTCCGTCATAGCCTGCCGTGCTGCGGGAAGTTCAAGTATAGTCGGTTTTGCCTCACGTGCCTCGGGAAGACGGTCGGTATTTACAGCAGGAATATAAGTCTCATCATTCACACTCACAGGTGTATTGTTCTCATTAAGAACCATAAAAGGAGCAGAGCCCGACTTAAACTGCACACTGTAACGCTCCGCGTCATCGGCCACAGCCTTCGGAGTCAGCACGGCCGATACAAGGCGCCATGACTCGCCCGGTTCTGTAATAGGATCGATACCAAGATATTTCCGGGCATACTTATAGAACTCTCCCGGCGTTTCCAAAGTGCGTTCCGCTTCAATTGTCACATCCACCGACGTAACGGGCAACGTGTATATAAGACCATAGTCAGTGGCTTTGGTCGCTGTAAGTTTCTGAGTGTTCTGGGCCACAGCGCCAACCGACACCATGGCTGCAAGCATGAGCGCGATATATGATTTCATAAACTTATAACAAATTCAATTACATTGTTGTTAACCCATAATCTGTTTTATAGCCACTCCCACATTGGATGCTATATCCGAGGCGGTCACACCCCACTGGCCATGTGTCTCCTCAGCCAGCTCCCCGGCAAGGCCATGAATATATGCCGCCATAGCCGCCGCTATCTCAGGCTTATATCCCTGGGCCAGCAAAGCGGCTATCACACCGGTAAGCACATCCCCGCTTCCTGCCGTGGCAAGCGCCGGAGTGCCCGTGGAGTTGAAATACACCTTGCCGTCAGGACGGCATACTGCCGAATAATGGCCTTTGAGCACTATTATTATATTGTAATGCCTTGCCATCTGTATGGCTTTCAGAAGACGGGTCTCGGCATTGGGCTGTTTGCCGAAAAGACGGTCAAATTCCGCGGCATGCGGCGTAAGCACCGAAAGTGCCGGAATATGGTTGAGCAAAGCGGGACGTTTGGATATACAGTTAAGGGCGTCCGCATCCAGTATCACCGGACGTCCCACGGATTTCAAAAAAGTTTCCAGCGCACCTATCGTAACATCACTCGTTCCTATACCGGGACCTACGGCAATAGATGTGTAGTGGGTATAGGGCCGGATATCCGATATGAATATATCCTGTTTGTCGGCATTGAACAGAGCGTCAGGTACAGCGGTCTGGAGGGTGGTATACCCGCATCGCGCGCTATGTACGGCAAGTTTGCCCACTCCGGCCCTCAGGGCTCCGCGGGCGGCAAGCACAGCCGCACCCATCATACCGTAACTGCCGGCCACGATCAGAGCCGATCCGAAATCGGCCTTTGAACAGAAGTCGGGACGCTGACGCAGCACACGCGCCACATCCGCACCGTCCACAAGATGATAATTAGTACGTGTCGACCTTATGGCCTCCTCACTCAACCCTATTTCAAGCAGCTGCCATTTCCCCACCACATGGGCATTGTCGCTCAACAAAAAAGCCAATTTGGGAAATTGCACCGACAGGGTAAGCGAGGCATGAATCATATTGCGCTCAAGATTGTTAACATTCCATTCGCAGAACAATCCTGACGGTATATCGATTGACACCACCGTTGCACGCGAGTCGTTGATATGCCGGGCAAGCATAGTGAAGCCACCCGAAAGCGGCTCCTTAAGGCCGGATCCGAAAAGTCCGTCGATAACAAGCCATGAGCTGTTTATGTCGGGAAGAGTCATTTTATTCACCACCTCGGCAAAATTGAGCGAAGGTGCTACGGCCAACAGATCGTCGCGGCACTGACGGCAGTCAGCCGACAGCCTGTTGCCTCCGATATTGAACAGCACCACATCCGGACGGTAACCGTTCTCAACAAGAATCCTTGCCGCCGCAAGAGCGTCAGCGCCATTGTTGCCCGGGCCTGCATACACTGCTATACGCTTGGTCGGACGCCATCGCCTCATCACCTCGGCAGCAACGCCCTCAGCCACTCTTTCTATGAGCTGACGCGAACTTATACCCTCATTCTCTATCGTAGTCCGGTCAATAGTCCTTATATCGTCGGTGGTAAATATTTTCATAAAATTTTGGCTCGGTAATCAAATGCAAAGATAAAGATTTTTGTTAAATTTGCGGCAATAAAAAATCATCTATTCAATCTAATGAAAACAGTCAAATATAAGGGGCTGACATTCGAGCCTTACATCCAGAACAAAAACATTGCCGAGCGAGTGGAAGAGATCGGCCGACAGCTTTCAATCGACTGCGCCGGAAAAAATCCGCTTTTCCTTTGCGTACTCAACGGAGCCTTTCCATTTGCAGCCGACCTGTTCCGTGCCATCGACATTGACGCGGAAATATCATTCATCCGGCTCAAAAGTTACGAAGGCACCTCATCCACAGGCAAAGTAAAGGAGATCATAGGCCTGAACGAAGATATAGAGGGACGCACGGTCATTATAGTAGAGGACATAATAGACACCGGCAACACTATAGTGAAACTCATCGACGACCTGAAAAAGAAAAATCCGGCCGAGGTAAAGATTGCCACCCTCCTTTTCAAACCGGAAGCCGTGCAGCACGAAATCAAACCTGATTACATAGGCTTCTCCATACCTTCAAAATTCATTATCGGATTCGGACTGGACATAGACGGAATGGCCCGTAACTTACGCGACATATGGGCGCTCTCCGGCTCACACGACGAATGACCGCCTCATTCCCCTTATATCACGAATCTATAATTCACAGCATATTTATCTGAAAAAAGTCATGTTCAACATAGTTATTTTCGGCGCTCCCGGCAGCGGGAAGGGCACTCAGAGTGCGCGCCTCATTCATGAGTATGGGCTTTATCATATCTCCACCGGCGAACTGCTGCGCGACCATATAGCGCGTGGCACCGAACTCGGAAAGATAGCCGACACTTATATTTCCAAAGGTAATCTTATCCCCGACGATCTCATGATAAAGATTCTGGCGGATGTACTTGACTCAAATCCCGAGACTCGCAAAGGAGTGATATTCGACGGATTTCCCCGCACCATCCCTCAGGCTGAGGCTCTGAAAAACATGTTGGGCGAACGCGGATCGGAAGTACATGCGGTGATTGGTCTTGAAGTCCCTGACAACGAACTTATAGAACGCCTTCTGAAAAGAGGCGAAGAGACCGGACGCGCCGACGACAATCTCGAGACAATCAACAACCGCCTGAAAGTATACCACGAGCAGACGCGCCCGCTGAAAGACTATTACATGGCCTCCGGCAACTATCACCCCATAGAGGGTACGGGACATGTGGCCCACATATTCCGTACCATACGTAAGTCAATAGCCGACCGTGTGGATCCGGCAATCCTGCCTAAGAAAGGGTGAGACGGCGCAGTCGCAGAGCGCTTTTGCAATAAGCCGACTTTTCCTCGTCATACTCATTGCTGTAACTCTCGAATTTCCGCATATCGGCAGCCGAAAGGTTCAATGCCCCGCCCAAACGCCCGGACGCTTTTTTATCAAACATATTATGAAGGTCATAGCACGCCACATGGCGGTCGTTGACCTTCTTTTTCATTACCACCTTTTCCGGATCAACTTCGTCGTGAGTCTTGAACCGGAGTTTATATCCACCAGTGGATAAGCGTATTATATAAGCCCATCCCTGTGCATGCCTGCGGCGGTAATCAAATTTAGAACGCTCGCAGAACTCCACCATATCATTCAACTGTGGCATCTCACCTCCGGCCGCATCCGCTGCCTTAACTCTCAGCGCCTCGAGACAGCGGAGAGTAGCCAATGTGTCAGCCGATGCCGAATGAGCCTCATGTTGGGAGAACTCCACACCAAGAACTTCGGCACATGCCACAAGTCCGGGTATAGAATCAAGACCCATACCGCAAGGATTGCCGCAATAAGCCCAGAAAAGTTCCCGCACATCGACCTTGAGCTTGTCACGCAACCCTGTCACTCCGGAATATTCCAATGCGAAAATATCATTTTCTAAAGCAAACCCGACCACACATTCCGCTTTATCAACCACAGCCTGTATTTCGGAAAGGCATTCATCAAAATGAGGTTCATCCCTTACCATCTCCGGAGTGATATGATGCACCCTCTCCGAGCCTTTCCATTCTTTGGTAATGCGAGGCTTGAAATAATGATGATAAACCTCATTCATAGATCCGTCAAACACTGACAGTTCAAGCAGTTCATGATTTATTCCGTCGGCCATTTCGGCATCAAGGCATATAATGTTCATTAGTACTGAGCGTATAGTTTAAAGGGCAATGCGCCATGCCAATAACGCCCGTCAATCACAAATTATTATTACCGTTTCAATATAAATGACTAAATTTGCACCGCTAAATAAAAATCGATAAATCATCATGAAGATTCTGATCACAGGATGCCGCGGACAGCTCGGCACAGAGATGAAAAATATTCTTGAGAGCGAATATCCCGGCATAACCGTTTATACTGACGTTGACACCCTCGACCTCACCGACCTTGACGCAGTAAAGGAGTGTGTGGCCCGCGGCGGTTTCACACACATAGTGAACTGCGCCGCATACACCGCAGTGGACAAAGCCGAAAGCGATCTCGATCTATGCCGCCGCGTGAACCGCGATGCTGTGGAAAACATAGGCATTGCAGCCGCCGAAAACAATGCCAAGGTAGTCCATGTGTCAACTGATTATGTGTTTGACGGAACCAACTGCCGCCCTTACCGCGAAGATGATCCTGTCAATCCGGTATCTGTGTATGGAGTTACAAAACTCGAAGGCGAACAGGCCCTGCTTAAAGCTGCTCCCGATTCAGTGATTCTGCGCACAGCCTGGCTCTATTCACCTTACGGCAACAATTTTGTAAAGACGATGATACGTCTCGGACGTGAGCGTGAAAATTTAGGAGTAGTGGCCGATCAGGCGGGCACACCCACCTATGCGCTTGATCTGGCAAAAGCCATCGTGGCCGTAATCACAGCGCCCGAATGGCATTCCGGAATATACCATTTCAGCAACGAAGGCGTGGCCTCATGGTATGATTTCACCAAAGCCATACACCGAATTGCCGGCATAACGGGCTGTGACGTGCGCCCGCTGTCAACAGAGCAATACCCCACTCCGGCCCACCGTCCGCAATACTCAGTGCTTGACAAGACAAAAATCAAGGACACTTTCGGCATAACCATTCCCTATTGGACCGACAGCCTTGATGAGTGCATAGCCCGTCTCGAATCACAGGACTGAGAAAACATAGCCGCCCCAATCCGCATACCCGTAATAACAAACATAAGAACCACCTATCGACGTGTCCACTCTTACCGAAGAAATATCACGCCGGCGCACTTTCGCCATAATATCGCACCCTGACGCCGGAAAAACCACCCTCACCGAGAAACTGCTTCTTTTCGGCGGCGCTATCCATATAGCCGGAGCCGTAAAAAGCAACAAGATCAAAAAAACAGCCACCAGCGACTGGATGGAGATCGAAAAGCAGCGTGGTATATCCGTGGCCACTTCCGTTATGGGATTCAATTACGGCGATTATAAGATCAACATCCTTGACACTCCGGGCCATCAGGACTTTGCGGAGGACACTTACCGCACACTTACCGCAGTTGACAGCGTCATAATAGTGGTGGACGCAGCCAAGGGTGTCGAACAGCAAACAAGGAAACTCATGGAGGTGTGCCGCATGCGCAACACTCCGGTAATAATATTCGTCAACAAGATGGACCGCGAAGGCCGCGATCCGTTCGATATACTCGACGAACTTGAAAACGAGCTCAAAATAAGCGTGCGCCCACTGAGCTGGCCTATCAACATGGGAGAAAAGTTCAAGGGTGTCTACAATATATTCGAAGAGACCCTCGATCTGTTCACCCCCGACAAGCAACGTGTTTCGGAACGGGTGGAGATAGAATCGGTAAATGATCCGCGCATTGACGAGAACATAGGCGAAACTGATGCAGCCCAGTTGCGCGAGGATCTGGAGCTGATAGAAGGAGTCTACCCCCCTATGGCTGTGGACGAGTATCTGGCCGGGCGCACGGCGCCGGTGTTCTTCGGCTCGGCCCTGAACACATTCGGTGTAAAGGAGCTCCTCGACTGTTTCGTAAAAATAGCCCCCGCGCCCAAACCTGTAAAAGCCGAGGAGCGCGAAATAGATCCCGCCGAGGACAAATTTTCAGGCTTCGTGTTCAAAATCCATGCCAACATGGATCCCAACCACCGGAGCTGTATAGCATTCGTAAAAGTATGCTCCGGCAAATTCGAACGCAATGCGCCCTACCGCCACATCCGCTCAGGCAAGGTAATGAAATTCGCAGCGCCCACGGCCTTTATGGCGCAGAAAAAAAACATAGTGGATGAAGCATATCCCGGCGATATAGTGGGCATACCCGACACAGGCAACTTCAAGATCGGCGATACACTGACCTCCGGCGAAGAACTCCATTTCAAGGGACTTCCCAGCTTCTCACCCGAGATGTTCAAATATATCGAGAACACTGATCCCATGAAATCAAAACAGCTTGACAAGGGGATTCAGCAGCTCATGGACGAAGGCGTGGCCCAGCTGTTCACCAACACATTCAACGGACGCAAGATCATAGGCACAGTAGGCCAGCTCCAGTTTGAGGTCATACAATACCGTCTTCTCCATGAATACGGTGCACAATGCCGCTGGGAGCCCGTGTCACTCACCAAAGCCTGCTGGATAGAAAGCGAAGACGACGAAGCACTCGCCGCCTTCAAAAAGCGTAAACACCAGTTCATGGCTGTGGACCGCGAAGGACGTGATGTGTTTCTCGCCGATTCCGACTATGTTCTCCGCATGGCCCGGGAAGACTTTCCTAAAATCTCATTCCATTTCACCAGTGAATTTTAATCCACCGGTCACCACATGGGAGTGAAGCCTTTGGTGCGTTTCAACAGATGGTTGACGCATCCGCTCATTGACGAATGGTCAGAAGTGTCAAGCTTCAGCACTGGATCGTCGGGATTAAGCAGCAATTTGCTCATATCCACATAAAAGTCAGCCGTTGAATCGGCAAATTTGAAATAGTAACGCTGCCGCTTCACATCCGCAATACTGCTCCATTGGGTGTTTGACACATTGGGTTCCGTCTCCACCTTGTAGCCTAACGGAACAGATACTGTGCCTATAATGCTTGAAAGAGTTCCAAGGGCTGTATCCTCATCCACATCGGTGCGCACATGATTGATAAAAAACGACGCCCTGACAAACCTGTCGGCGCTCTTTACTGTGCCAGGAAGCATGTTGACGCCCCCTATCCCTTCCCAATATCGGTTTATGGCAAGCATCTGGGGATAGGCCGGATCATTTGTAAGTACTTTAAGATCCTTGCCTTCGTAAAGGTCAAGCTGTCCGTTCTGATATTCCATCAGCAGCGTATTGCCCGAGGCGTCAGTAGCCGCCCAATGCAGCAACGACACAGTGCCGCCGTCGAAAGGCTTGCCGTTGATACCGAACGGATTCGTCTCAAGCCACTGGCGCATTTCCTTTACCGTAGCGAAATTATCAAGAAAATAGCTTACGAGCATCGATAGACTCATCACGGGCATGGAAGTGTCACCTATTGCATCCTTGTAAATGGATCCTTTGCAGAAAAGGCCGTTCATCACAAGTCCGCGCTCATTCATGCCTTCCGTCACCCCCCCGTCGTATCCCACAGCAACTACCGAAGCATATTTGGAGGTCCACTCCAGCCGGTTGCCTGACGGCATACTCTGCTTAGCCACACCGCGTGGATAGACATATAGGTTTGTGGGTATGGGTGTACGCCAGTCGAGTGTGCGCCCAACCATCACTATGTGAGTGGAATCATTGTCGAAAACTATTCGGGAACAGGGTTCCGCACTGAAACATACCGAAGCAAACAGAGCTAAAGCGGCAAATCTTAAATCTCTCATAAAGAAGTACGGTTATATTGTGTTAATTAACTGTCGTGGATCGAATCTTACAATCATTTAACATAAATAACTTGAACGGCCCGCATATGGTTCAGTCCGGGGAAAGAAAAAGTAGCGGGGAGAGGTTGTTTCACACTTTTTTCTTAATTTTGCAATCACAACCATCAACAGCAAAATGAAGGTACTAAAATTCGGCGGCACATCCGTAGGCTCCGCAGAAAGTCTGCGCAATGTCAACGCTATTGTCGACAGTTATCCGCAACCAGTCATCATAGTGGTGTCGGCTTTAGGCGGCATAACTGACAAACTTATAGCCACAGCCCGCACGGCAGCTAAAGGAAACAGCGAATATAAGGAGCTCTACGGCCAGATCGTGGAGCGCCACCATGATATCATATCCCGGGTAGTGCCTCAGGACAAAAAAGCACAGGTGCTCGGTGCAGTAAACACTTTGCTCGGCGAATTAGGCGATCTCTACCGGGGTCTTGACCTGATACGTGACCTGTCACAACGCACGCTTGACGTCATTGTGAGCTATGGCGAACGGATGTCAAGCCTTATCGTCACCTCAATGATAAAGGGCGCATGGAGATATGATTCGCGCGAGTTTATAAAAACCATAAGCCGCAACGGAAGCCATGTGGTTGATAATCAACTCACAGAAAAGCTTGTGCGGCGCACCCTTGGTCCTCGTGACTTCAACGTGGCCGTTGTGCCGGGATTCATATCCACTGACGACGAAGGCCACATCACCAACCTCGGACGCGGCGGAAGCGACTACACGGCAGCCATAATAGCCGCCGCATTGGATGCGGAGATATTGGAGATATGGACTGATGTCGACGGATTTCTTACCGCCGACCCGCGCATAGTAAAAGGCACCAAAGTAATTGACCGCCTTTCGTTCACACAAGCCATCGAGCTTTGCAACTTCGGTGCGAAAGTAGTATATCCCCCTACAATATTCCCGGTATATCACAAAAACATACCCATCCTGATCAAGAACACCTTCAATCCTGAAGCTCCGGGATCAAGTATATGTGAGAAAGCCGAAAGCGACGGCAAACAACGTTTCACCGGAGTATCGTCAATTTCCGACACCTGCCTCATCACTGTATCGGGACTCTCCTCCGCCAGCCGTGGTGGAGTCAACGCCAGAATTTTCAACACATTGTCGCGCAACGGAGTGAGCCTTCTGCTTATATCGCAGGACACAGCCGACGACAGCGCCACATCATTCGTTGTAAAAGAAAATGAATGCGAACAAGCCATGAAAGTGCTACGTGAGGAATTTGTAGGCGATTTCAACCGCGGCCATATGGCCGAAGTTTCGGCACTGCATCATCTGGCCACCATAGCCGTGGTAGGAGAAAACCTGCATCGCTCCCAGACACCGGCTGTGACCTCTCTTTTCGAAGCTCTCGACAACGAGGATCTCAGAGTTGACGCCATATCGGCCGGCAACTCCGAATCCACAATAAGTTTCACTGTGGAACAACGGCGGCTTACCGACGCTCTTGATGCCGTCCATGCCCAATTATTCTGTTAGACCAAGCGCATGAAGTTTGTCAGCACAACAGGCAACACACAGTCACGAGTCAGCCTCAGAGAAGCCACAATGCGGCCCGTATGCCCCGACGGGGGGCTATATATGCCTGAGTCAATTCCACAGCTTCCCCCTGCCTTTTTCAACAACATGAACGAAATGTCGCTCCGCGACATAGGTTATGTTGTGGCACGCTCGTTTCTGAGCGAGAGCATCGAGGCCTCCGACATAAAGGATATGGTCGACCATACCCTTTCGTTTGACATGCCATTGGTGAAGCTGGATTCGCAGCTCTACGTAATGGAGCTTTTCAACGGACCCTCAGCCACATTCAAGGATGTGGCCACCCGTTTCATATCATCAGCCTATAAACGCGACATAGCATTAGGCCGGTTCAACGCGCGCAAACCGATAGCATTGCTCGCCACAGCCGGCGACAGCGGTGCGGCCATGGCTATCGGGATGCGTGAAGTAAAGGGAGCCGACATAATAATACTTTTTCCGCAAGGAAAAATAAACCATATACAGCGCGAACAACTTGCCACCGCCGGCAATTCCGTCACAGCAGTGGAAGTCCGCGGATCATTCGACCAATGCCAGCGAATGGTGGTCGAAGCACTCTCCGATCCCGAAATAAACCTTGGTGCTGAAATCACCTCGTTGAACTCCCTCAACATACTGCGGCTGCTTCCCCAGATGTTTCATTACTTCCATGCCGTGGCTTCCGTAATGCGGAAAAATCCGAAAGCCGCAGCAGTTTCGTTCGCCCTTCCGGGGGGCAACCTCGGCAATCTCACAGCAGGAATAATAGCAAAGCGAATGGGTTTGCCCGTGCAGCATTTCTTTGTCGGAGTCAATGCCAATTCACCTCTGCCCGAATATCTCGCCAGCGGCGTTTTCCGGCAACATATGCCCGTATCTACAATAGCAGGTGCTATCGATGTTGTGAACCCGGCAAACTTCAAGCGCATGGAATGTCTCTACCATGGCGACCATAAACTCATGGCCGAAGATATAAGCGCGGCAGTATGTGAATCCACAGAAGCTATTTTCGGCAACATGGCCGATTGCCACAAACGTTACGGCTATCTCACCGACCCACACACGGCCACAGCCTATGCCGCCGCAAAGAATATGCGCCATGATGATGGTGTGACTGTAATCCTCGCCACTTCACATCCTGCCAAATCGCCCGAAGCGGTGTTCAATGCCACAGGCGTGTATCCTGTGACGCCCCCGTCAATTGCCTCATTAGGCGACAAACGCGGACGTGTGATAAAGATCTCCCCCCGCTATCCCGCGCTGAGAAACCTGATATTAAACGACATACTCGCTAACTCTTAAAATTTTGTTTATGGCCAACAAACGTAATCTCAAAAAATCAATCCATAAAGTATGTGGCGATATAGCCACCGAATGTATCATGGCCTGTGAGGTGTATGATGATCTTGACCGCAGCAAAATGGCTGCGATAATCAGAAAGACAGCCATTCTTCAGGACAAAACCTTGCGCCGCGTAAGTGTGGCATTCGACAAAACCGCCGAAGCATTCGAAACACCTCACGCATATCACACAGCACGCAGAAAGTATTTCGCCCAGGCGTTCCGCAATCTGATAGTCACATTCAACCGCGATGTGCTTGAGATTGTTAGTGAAATGAACGCCACACTCTCGCCCGAACAGAAAGCTGCAAACGTAAAGGCACTCGCAGCCACAGAGTGAGAGCAATCCCGGCGTCGTATAGATATTCATGCGTCGATTAAGCCGATTCATTCTGAATCTTTTCGGATGGAAAGTCAGCATAACTGTGCCTGACTTCGAAAAGTGCATAATCTGTGTTGCCCCACACACGAGCAACTGGGACTTTGTGCTCGGAAAACTCGCCTACAGCTCCGTTGGGCGTAAAGCAGGATTCCTGATGAAATCCTCATGGTTCTTTTTCCCGCTCGGACTCCTGTTCCGGGCCATAGGAGGCATTCCCGTCAACCGGGGCAAAACACGCGGCAACCTTGTGAACACACTGGTGAGGCAATTCAATGCTTCATCCCGGCTTGTCATAGCCATTACCCCCGAAGGGACACGCAGCCGCACCACAGAGTGGCACACAGGATTTCTGCGCATAGCCCGGGAAGCGGACATACCATTGGTGCTCGGAGCCATCGACTATAAGAAAAAGCTTATCTCAATCGACAAAGTGTTCCGGCCCTACGGATCAATCGAATCCGAACTACGGCGCATCAAGGATTTCTATTCCCAATTCACACCTCTTTACCCTGAAAAATTTTCTACCGATGAAAGTAGCCATAGTGCCCCTTGACATCACCTGGGGTGATGTCGAGGAAAACCTTATATCCGCGGCCGAACGCCTGCGCCACGTCGAAACCGGCACAGATATAGTAGTGCTTCCGGAAATGTTCTCCACAGGTTATATCAGTAACCGGGAACAGCTTAAAATAATAGCCGGCGCTTCAGTTGAACATACCCTCGACGCCATACACCGGTGGGCGTCATTTTTCAAATTCGCCATAGCCGGCAGCTTCATTGCCTGTGAAAACGGACATTTCTACAACCGTGGTTTCTTCATAGAACCGTCGGGCGACGAGACTTTTTACGACAAACACCACCTATTTTCGCTCGGTGGTGAGAAAGATCTCTACACGGCAGGCATGACCCCACCTCCGGTGTTCCGTTATTTAGGATGGAACATAGCATTAAGCATCTGTTATGACCTTCGGTTCCCTGAATGGCTGCGCAACATCAACGCCGCCTACGACCTCATGCTGCTTCCGGCAAGCTGGCCTGAATCAAGAGGTTATGCCTGGAAGCATCTCCTCATAGCACGTGCCATCGAAAATCAGTCATTCATTGTCGGCGCAAACCGTTCGGGGAAAGATGACCATGGAGATTATCCTGTGGCCAACAGCTTTATCTTCGATTATCTCGGACGTGACATAGGCCGGTATTCCACCGACGGCATTATCCATGCCGAACTTGACGCTGCCGGCCAGCAAAAATTCCGCGGACGGTTCACCGCCTGGAAAGAAGCCGATCCATACATATTCACAGCCCTCGGCAACGGATCGGACGAAACCGGGAATCCGATATCCTGATACCCGGCAACGACAAACGCCACACAACACGATCACATTGAGCGCGGAATCCTTTTAAACAGGGTTCCGCACTCTTTTTAGAAGCTGTTTTTAAATGACTGTATATAATCCGCAAATAATTTAGTACCTTTGCACTCTTGAAACGAATGTAAGGACGTAAAACCATCTGAATCAGCAAATGGGATTTTTCAGTAAATTTTTCAACAAAGAAAAAAAAGAAACCCTCGACAAAGGGCTTGAACGCACCAAAACAGGTGTATTCGAGAAAATAGCCCGTGCCGTAGCAGGCAAAAGCAAGGTTGACGACGAGATACTTGACAACCTTGAAGAGGCCTTCATAACCTCCGACGTGGGCACCGACACTACCCTTAAAATAATAGAACGGCTGGAAAAACGGGTTGCCCGCGACAAATACGTGGGAACATCCGAACTCAACCGCATACTCTGCGAGGAGATATCCGAACTGCTTGCGGAAAACAACAACGAATCCACTGCCGACGACTTTACTGTGCCCGAAGGCCATCACCCCCACGTGATAATGGTGGTGGGTGTAAACGGCGTGGGCAAGACAACCACCATAGGCAAACTCGCGGCACAATTCAAAAAGGCAGGCAACAAAGTAATGCTCGGCGCTGCCGACACATTCCGCGCCGCCGCCACCGAGCAATTGGAAATATGGGGCGAACGGGCCGGAGTGCCGGTGATAAAGCAGAAGCAGGGAGCCGATCCGGCCTCAGTGGCTTTCGACACCTTACAGAGCGCCATGGCAAACGATGTGGATGTAGTGATCATAGACACTGCCGGACGTCTCCACAACAAGAAAGGCCTCATGGACGAGCTGACCAAGATAAAAAAGGTGATGAGCAAACTTGTGCCGGAAGCTCCCCACGAAGTATTGCTCGTGCTTGACGGCTCGACAGGTCAGAATGCCTTCGAACAGGCCCGTCAGTTTGTCGCTGCTACAGAAGTCAACGAGCTCGCCATCACCAAGCTCGACGGCACAGCCAAAGGCGGTGTGGTTATAGGCATAAGCGACCGCTTCAAAATCCCGGTAAAATATATCGGGTTGGGAGAAGGTATCAACGACCTACAGGTGTTCCATAAACGTGAATTTGTGGAATCACTTTTCGGCACAGCTGCCAACAATTCAAATTCCTGAACAAGAGAATCCGAAATTTTCGATTCCTGACATGCCAAAGCAACGGAAAGTAGATATTGTCACTTTAGGTTGCTCCAAGAATCTCGTGGATAGTGAGCGTCTTATGAAAATGCTTGCCGACGCGGGAATGGAGGTTACCCACGATCCCTCGGAACCCACTCCGGGGGCCATTGCCGTCATAAACACCTGCGGCTTTATCGGAGATGCTAAAATGGAGTCGGTCGACACCATCCTTCAATGGGTACAGGCCAAGCAAAACGGCCTCATCGAAGCCGTATATGTGATGGGCTGCCTGTCCGAACGTTACTCATCCGAACTTCCTGCCGAGATACCTGAAGTGGACGGATGGTATGGCAAACTCTCATGGGCCGAACTGGTAAAGGATCTGGCCCGGCGCTATCCGGCCACAGCTCCTTACGACAGAATCATAACCACCCCACGGCACCACGCTTACCTTAAAATAGCGGAAGGGTGCAACCGTTTCTGTGCGTTCTGTGCCATACCTCTCATCACCGGACGATACAAGTCACGCCCCGTCGATGAAATAGTGGCCGAAGTGAGAATGCTGGTTGCCCGGGGCGTAAAGGAGTTCAATGTCATAGCGCAGGATCTTTCGGCCTACGGCACGGATATTTATGGAGAAAACCGGCTCGCGGAACTTATCGATACTGTTTCCCAGATAGAAGGAGTGGAATGGATAAGGCTGCATTATGCCTATCCCGCCGATTTCCCTATGGATATTCTTGACGTGATGGCAAAGAGGCCGAATGTATGTAAATATCTTGACATAGCGCTTCAGCACATATCCGATCCCGTGCTCTCCAACATGCGGCGTCATATCGACGGCGCCGCCACACGTGCCCTGCTTGAGGAAATGCGCCGCAGAGTGCCCGGCCTCCATATCCGTACCACTCTCATGGTAGGATTTCCCGGCGAAGGCGACAAGGAGTTTGAGGAACTGATGGAATTTGTCCGGGAGCAACGCTTTGAGCGTATGGGAGCCTTCGCCTACTGTGAGGAGGAAGACACCTATGCCGCCCGGAATTTCACCGACAGTGTGCCGCAGGAAATCAAACAGCAGCGTCTTGACGCGCTCATGGCCCTGCAGGAAGAAATATCATTTGAAATACAGCAGGGAAAAGTCGGATCAACATTACGTGTGATCATCGACGGCGAGGAACCCGATTATTTCATAGGCCGCACCCAGTGGGATTCGCCCGAAGTGGATCCGGAAGTGCTCATCCGCAAAGCCCCGGGAATAAAATTGGAGCGCGGTTCATTCCATAACGTGAAAATAGTGGAAGCCATGCCGTTCGAACTGATAGCCGAATACGCCGCAGAGGAGGGGGCCAGCAATGACTGAACCTATCGAACTCAAAGCGGCGGCAAAAGCCGCCGGCCTCAACATACCGTTCATATTGTATTCATTTCCTGACTCACAGGAATTGCATTTCATGGCCTCTATGCCTGATCCCGACATGTGTGTCAACGAGGATCCAGGGTCGGGCGACCGCGCTGTCATAACGTTCTTCAACAACGACTCCCCTTATCCCGTTGCCGTGAGAGCGCAGCTCACTCCCGACAACATCATGGAGTTGCACGACGGGATGAAAAAGCTGCACGACGCCGACATAAGCCCATACGAAACATCAACCCCTCCGCCGGCTTATCTTGCAGGCATACATGAGGAGATAAACAGGCTCAAACGCCGGCGCAACGCCAAGACAGTCCTGTCGCGCGTCATATCGGGTACATCCCAACGCCCGCTTCCTGAAATGATACGGGAGCTTTTCATGACCTTTCCCCACACATTCCGCTTCGTTTTCTTCACGCAGGAAACAGGCTTATGGGCCGGGGCAAGTCCGGAACTACTTTTAAGCCACAGCTCTGCCGACAACAGCATCGCCACAATGGCACTTGCCGGCACACGCCCCAAAACATCCGGCACAAACGCTGAATGGGATGAAAAAAACATCGAGGAGCATAATCTTGTAAAAGACTTCATAGCCAATGCACTGCTCCATGCCGGAGCCACACCCGAAACAGGCACAACCACAACCGAGGTTTACGGTGAAGTGGAACATCTGCTCACACCTATAACCGCTACCGGCAGCAACGACACCGCATCAGCTGTTCTCGACATAATAAATCCCACACCCGCCTTGGCCGGCACACCTCGTGACGCGGCACTTAACGACATACGCGAAATAGAGCATCATGACCGTCAGTGCTACGGGGGGTATATCGCCATACACGGCCCTACAGGTATCAGAGCATACGTAAATCTGCGCTGTGTGATGCTTGAACAGATTTCCGGAAAAAAATTCACCTATAACATATTCACCGGGGGAGGCATCACGGCCTTGTCGGAGCCTGCTGCGGAATGGATGGAAACAGAACTCAAATCGCATAAACTGCGTGCCATACTGGAATATCCGTCCGTACCGCCGATTGAGACACTGGACGATGCATGCCGCAATTATATCGCAATTTCAAAGGTAACAAAAAGAAGTGACAATGAAGAGTAAGACAACCGGGCGTGTGGCACTTATCATAGTGCTCGCCTTGGCAATAGTGGCCGGAGTATCCTACATGCCTCTTGAAAAATGGACAGGAGGCAAAATCAAAGACTTCAATCTGCTGTCCGACATACTCCCTTCCGTGGGCGACACCACATCGCTCGGAGAAGATGCGGCAGGCATAGATCCCGAGCTGCTGAAGCTCGAGCAGCAAGGTGAAATGCCTTCGGGCCTGAACGGCGACGTGCACCTTACCCCTCAGCCCGAACCGGAAGGCGGCTGGTCGCTGCGCGACACCGTATGGGCCTATGTCGATCCCGACACAGTGGTAAAAGCGCCGCAACCCAACCGTGTGGGCAACATCGTGGCGATCGAGGACTACACTTCCGGCTCGCGCGGAATGGCTGCCCTTAAAGCCGCCCTCGCATCAGGACGGCTGGCAAGAATCGCCGTTGTGGGCGACAGCTACATAGAAGGCGACATTTTCACCCAGAACCTGCGTGAACAGCTACAGAACACATATGGAGGATGCGGTGTGGGTTATGTGAACATGCACACCGACTTTCCCGGTTTCCGCCGTTCCGTAAAGCAAGGCGGCAGCGGCTGGACCTCCTTCGACCCCAACAACAAAAAAGGCAACAACCTATACATGGGGCTTTCCGAACACTATTTCAAGCCCAAAGGCAACGCATTGTCAACCTACCACGGCGTAACAGCCCTCCAGCATCTCGACACATGGAGCCGCTCGCAGTTTCTCTTCATATCCCCCAACTCCACAACCGTCAGTGTGAAAACCACCGGCGAATGGGTAAGCCATGAGATTACGGGAAGCGAAAAAGTGCAGAGCATCACTGTCGACGGCCCCACAGGTGCTTTCGAGGTAAAAGCCACGGATCCGCAGCTTATAGCACTCGGTGTATGGCTCGACGGCGACAAGGGAGTAAGCGTGGACTGCATGTCGTCACGCGGTTTCTCAGGCATTACACTTACCCGCGTCAACCCCGCATTATGCCGGGCAATGGCAAAAGAAATAAACTACGACCTCATAATACTTGAGTTCGGAATAAATGCAATGTCGGCAAAACAAACAGATTATTCCATCTACTCACGTCGTATGGTGGAAGTGATAAACCACGTGCGCACATGCTACCCGACTTCCGACATTCTGCTTATGGGAATAGGTGACCGCGGCGAAAAGCGGGGCGGCGAAGTCCATTCCATGCGGTCATGCCAATATATGGTCGACGCCCAGCGTCAGGCGGCACGTAAAGCCCACTGCCTTTTCTGGGACACCCGCGAGGCTATGGGAGGCGACGACGCCATCGTGACATGGGCCAAGAACGGCAAAGCTAACAAAGACTATATACACATGACCCACAGCGGAGGCGCAGACCTGGCCACTCTCCTTTACAACGCCATGCGCCTGAGCCTTAAATAAATCCTGTATCATATCTCTCCATACAATCCGATTATGAAAATAAGCCGATTAACAACCATACTGACCGCCACAGTCCTGCTGACAGCTTATCCTGCCAGAGGCCAGCAACCGTCAGCAACTCCGGCCGATCCCGTTGAGGAAACTGAGGATGGCGATAGCGATGACGAGGAGGTGGACGAAGATGACCGTGAAGTGCGCGAAGCTCCGGAAATCGATTATGATGACGACGAGATAGATATCCCTGTGCCGTCATTCATCAACACCTCGGCCAATCATATCACACTCAACGGTGCCGACTGGTCAAAAGTGCTGTCAGCGGTAAAGAGCCATAAAATCGCCCCCTTGTCAATAGTACATATCGGCGACAGCCATCTACAGGCCGACATAGGCACCGGCACTGTACGCGAACTTTTCCAGTTCGACTACGGCAATGCCGGCCGTGGCATTATCAGTCCGCTTAAAATGAGCGGCACCAACCAGCCGGGCGACTACACATTCTCGTCCACACGCCCGTGGAACGCTGTGAAACTGATGAAATCCCCCTGGCGCAGGATAATGGGTTTCACCGGAACATCCATAACCCCCGGCGACCTGAACACAAATATAACTGTCGGAACACGGTCCGACGACGATTATAACCCCTTTTCCTCTATCACATTATTCCACAACGGCAAACTGAATGTAGAAAGCCTCAAGGACGCATCCGGCAACGACATAAACTTCATCGCAACCCCCTCACGCGATTTCACCTACATAAAATTAGACCGTCCTGTGACACGTGTCACAGCCAACCTCAGCCACATTGGCGATCTCACCCTTTACGGAGCAAACCTCTCAGGCGACCGTCCCGGAATGTTCTACCACGTGATAGGCAACAACGGAGCCACCTACAACACCTACAACCGTATCGGTTCTGTTGGCGAAGGCATACGCCCACTGTCGCCCGACCTCGTGGTAATATCACTCGGCACTAACGAAGCATTCGGACGCCTCGACACAGCGGCATTCCGCGACAATATCGACCGGCTTGTCAAGAACATCAAGGCCTCGAACCCACAGGCCGAAATTCTGCTTGTCACACCTATGGAATGCCAGAAAAGCGTCTACACCACTGTAAAGAAAAAAGTTAAAACCAAAGCCCGCAAAGGGCGTAAGGGCCGCAAAGGCCGGCGTGGAGGCACACGCACTGTAACCTCCAAAGTACGGAGCTATGCCGTAAACCGCAACATCAAGCCGCTGCGCGATGTAATCCTGAAATACGGGCAGGACAACGGCATAGCCGTGTACGACTGGTGGAGCGTAGCTTCAGGCGACGGGGCATCCACCCGGTGGATAAACGGCGGATTGTTCTCGCGCGACCGTGTGCATCACAGCGCCAAAGGATATCATCTTCAGGGACGACTTCTCTACGAGGCCCTCAAGGATACTTTCGACAACGCCAAATGATTCATAACGCCCAATTTACCTATCAATGTTCGACAATTTAAGGATAGAATGGGACCGCCTATGGGATGTGCTGCGTTTTGACGCAGCCAATCCACTGCTGTTCAACACCGGATTGTTTCTGATCCTCTTCACGGTGTTCATCTGCGCCTATATGCTGATGTCGCGTTTCCGCAACGCCAAAATGGTGCTGGTGATACTTTTCTCCCTCTACTTTTACTATAAATCGTCAGCCGAATATTGTTTTATTCTTCTGGGGGTATGTATAAGCGACTTCGTGCTCGGCTTACTGATGGAAAAAGCCACACGTAATATATGGCGGCGTGTAATTGTAGCTGTCAACGTTCTTTCAAACGTGGGCATGCTGGTATATTTCAAATATTTCAGGCTGTTTATCGACACCCTCGCAAATTTTACCACCGTCTCATGGGACGTGGCCGACATAATATTGCCGGCGGGCATATCCTTCTTCACATTCCGCTCCATAAGCTACATAGTGGATCTGTACCGCCGCAAGATGGAACCTTGCCGCAACCTGCTCGAATATGTGTTTTATCTCACATTCTTTCCCCCGCTGCTCGCAGGCCCCGTTGTACGTGCCCGCGACATGATACCACAGATAAAAGCCAATCCCGTAGCCACCAAGGTAATGGTAAGCGAAGGCCTCTTCCTTATCGTGGCCGGGCTGATAAAAAAAGTAGTGGTGGCCGACTATATCA